>JNSK01000011.1_pt1 | contig 63216 bp, 56 predicted proteins | sample 210681 | NCBI WGS metagenome assembly JNSK01 (sample SAMN02808684, study PRJNA238866) | freshwater metagenome | biome: fresh water; feature: freshwater reservoir; material: water; isolation source: water column of the freshwater reservoir Embalse de Amadorio in Spain | place: Spain: Valencia ...
GAACGAACGAATTCGCCCATTTCTTGGAGTTTTGCAAGAACAACCTTGCTCTCCATACCGAGTTGTTTTGCCAACTCATGTACGCGGACCTTTGACACAGTTCTCCTGTCTTGGCCCGCAATCTCTTTTTCTAGATATTGATCTAGGGGATGCGAGCCTTAGTTGTAAGGACTCATAATCTGAACGAGCTCATTTGAGTTTCATATCTTTCGCATCCAATTCGTTTGGTGTTTCACTTAGTTTTAAAGCATATTTAAATGCTCCACGAGCAATCGCAGTTGCTAAGCAACTCTGATGTACCCATGCGCCTCTTCCGGGAAGTGATTTGTTGTAATCCTGGACGAGAGTCCCATCAATACACACCACTCTTAAGAGAGATGTCGGACTCGAACGCTTTCGGCACGTAATGCATGTTCGTATCGAATTGATACTCACTGCCTCTGCCAATCACTCGAATTCAACAGGCTTACTGTACCGCCGGAGCGCTCATTTATAGAAATTCTCACTCAGTAGAAGGCGTATCTGGATGGATATCTATGCGCCAGCCCGTGAGTCTGGCGGCCAAGCGAGCATTCTGCCCATCTTTTCCAATTGCTAGTGAGAGTTGATAATCCGGCACAGTTACTTTCGCACTTCGTGAAAGTAAATCTGTAACTTCAACTCGTGAAACTTTTGCTGGCGCTAACGCATGTGCAACAAAAACAGCGGGATCATCTGACCAATCTACGATGTCAATTTTCTCACCGTGCAGCTCATCCATTACTGCTCGTGCACGTGAACCTACGGGGCCAATCAGAGAACCCTTTGGGCTAACACCTGCGCGATGAGTTCGGACTGCAATTTTTGTCCGATGTCCTGCTTCACGAGCAACTGCCATAATTTCAACAATGCGATCTGTAATTTCTGGAACTTCGAGAGCAAATAATTGTTTAACGAGAGCTGGATGTGAACGAGAGAGCATAATTTCTGGACCTTTGAGTCCTTGCTTAACTTCAACAACAAAACATTTAATGCGATCGCCGTGTTGATAGACCTCGCCAGGAACTTGTTCTTGAGGCGGAATTTTTCCTTCAACGCGTCCGAGATTTACGTGAATCATCTTTGGATCTCTACCCTGCTGAACAACACCTGAAATAACATCGCCAACAGAGGCAGTAAATTCGCCAACGATGTCAGCATCATTTGATTCGCGCATTTTCATCTTGATCACTTGGCGAGCAGTAGAAGTTGCTATGCGAGTAAAACCTTCTGGTTCGTCTCGTTCCTCAGAGATTTTCTCTCCTAGCTCGTTAAAGAGTGGGACAAGAATCTGAATTTCACCAGTCTCGCGATCGAGGAATGCTCGAGCATGACGTTTGGCTTCTGGAAGTTGATTGTAAGCAGTTAAGACGCCAATTTCGATTGCACTTACTAATTGTTCGAAAGAGATGTCTTTTTCTGCTGTTAGTGCAGTGAGGGCTGCAATCTCTACATGCATTAGAGATCACCCTTGCGATTGAATTCTATTTCAACAGTTGCGCGCTTAATGTCAGCGAACTCGACAGTGTGCTCTTTTGATTTTCCTTTTATATCTTCGGTCAAAAAAGCATGTGAATGTTCAACTGAAGTAACTCTTCCATTGATTACAGATCCATCTAGTTTTACGACTTTGACCAAGCGATTTATGTTTTTACGCCAATGGCGTTCCAGGGTTAATGGACGATCTACTCCAGGTGAGGTTACTTCTAATGTGAATGGGGTCTCATCAAGGAAAGCTGCTGCATCTAGTAGCTCTGAAATATCTCGAGAAACACTCGTAACTTGATCTAAATTAAGTGGAGTCTGACCATCGACAATGCACGTAATGATTCTGTGCTTACCTGGAGATACAACATGAACATCTTCAAGAAAGAAGCCAGCTTTTTCAACCACTGGTTGTATGAGCTCAGTTATTTTCTCACTGAGAGACATGTGAATCTTCTTTCTATTAAGTTGTAAGCAAATATTATCCTGTTACGTAAGAAGTTACCAATTCGTGAAAGTGTCTATTCCCACTTTGATAATCAAGGCAAGAGTTACGAAGAGAAAAACCTTTCGAATCAGGTTGGAGCCACCCCGAATTGCCAAGCGAGCACCGATTAATCCTCCGACCACGTTTGCTGTGGCCAAGACAAGTGCAACTTGCCAAATGATTGCCCCATTAAAGCCAAAGATAAGTATGGCGCCCAGATTCGTTGACACATTAACTACCTTGGCAATTGCTGATGCACTTAAGAATGCGAACCCAAGATAAATCAAGGTCAGCATTAGAAAGGAACCTGTTCCGGGCCCAAAGATGCCATCATAGAAACCAATTACAGTTCCTGAGAGGACTGAGATCGAGAATCGTCTCTTTGTATCGTGGCGCAACTTTTCAATCGAGCCAAGATCTGGTTTTCTCCATGTATAGATTGCAACGGCGACTAGCAAGACAAAAACTATTGGGCGCATTGATTGTGTAGGAATTTTTGATGCGCTCAGCGCACCCAACAGGGCTCCAAGAAATGCGGGCACTGCCATAGAAGCTAAGAATTTTGCATCTGTTTTGACGCTTCTTCGATACATCAGTGCTGATGCACTTGTGCCAAATATTGATGTTGCTTTATTAGTACCTAAAACTTCAACCGTGCTTGCTTGAGGCAAACCAATTAAGAGGGCTGGCAGTTGTATCAATCCACCCCCACCGGCGATTGCATCAACTAATCCGGCGCTAAAAGCGGCAAGGATGAGAAAGAAAATTGTTATAGAAGAGATATCGCCAAACATGGATTAAGAGAGCTTTGAGAGCATGGAGGCAATGGTTGAAACAGCGCTTTCAACAGTGCTCTCAGATTTTTCTCCACTCTTTCGAATGCGAATCTCAACGTTGCCCTGCTCAAGAGCTTTGCCTACAACAACAATAACTGGGGCGCCGATTAATTCGGCATCTTTAAACTTCACTCCTGCACTTGGATCGCGTCGATCATCGAGCAATACAGTGATGCCTAATTTTTCTAATTCTGTTCCGATTTTTTCCGCAACATCAAAGGGTTTATCTTCTTTGCCTGTTGCAACAATATGAACCTTTGCAGGTGCAACTTCAATTGGCCATGAAAGGCCAATTTCGTCATGAGTTTGTTCGGCGACTGCAGCAACTGCGCGCGAAACACCAATTCCGTAAGATCCCATTGTCACAACTTGAGACTTTCCGTTTTGATCAAGAACAGTCAGATTTAAAGCTTCTGCGTACTTTCGTCCCAATTGGAAAATATGAGCAATCTCGATCGCACGGTCAATGATTACAGGTTCTTTACAAGATGGGCACGCATCACCCGCGCGTACTTCTGCAGATTCAACGTATGCATCCGGTGTGAAATCTCTACCGTTGACAACATTTCTTGCATGAGAATTCTTCTTATTCGCACCCGTCACCCATGCAGTACCTGGAGCAATGCGTGGATCTGCATAGAGCGTTATTCCAAAACTCTTTGCATCTTGTGGCCCGATATAACCTTTGACGAGTTTAGGATGCTTTGCAAAATCTTCCTCTTCGAAAATTCTTAAATCAGTTACGCCAGTTAAGTTTGCTTGTAAACGCTTGAGATCTACTTCGCGATCACCCGGAACCAAAACTGCAATTGCTTTGTTATCTGCCATCAACATGACATTCTTTAAAGTATCGGCGCCGGTGTATCCCCCGCCGTACTGAGAGTTCAGCACTTCAACTAATGAATCAATGGTCGGGGTGTTCGGAGTATCTAAAACTTCGAGCGGCGGAAAATCCTTCTTCGCAGGAGCATCTAAAACAGTTTTCATCGCCTCAACATTTGCTGCATAACCACATTTTTCGCAGAGCACATACGTGTCTTCACCTGTTGGGCATGGCGCCAAGAATTCTTCAGATTTTGAACCGCCCATGGCGCCAGCCATTGCGCTAACAATGTTGTACTGCAAACCTAGACGCTTAAAAGTTTTAATGTATGCGTCGCGGTGTTTTTGATAGGAAACTTCTAAACCAGCATCATCAATATCAAAAGAGTACGAATCTTTCATGACAAATTCGCGTCCACGAATGATTCCACTTCGTGGACGAGGTTCGTCGCGATACTTTGTCTGTATTTGATAAATCGAGAGCGGAAGATCTTTATACGATGAGTATTCACCCTTAACCATCAAAGTAAACATCTCTTCGTGAGTCGGTCCTAATAAATAATCAGCACCTTTGCGATCTTGAAGGCGAAAGAGTTCTGGCCCGTATTCACTCCAGCGATTGCTCTCTTCATACGGTTCTTTTGGAAGCATCGCAGGAAAGTGAACTTCTTGAAATCCTGCCGCGTCCATCTCTTCACGAACTACTCTTTCGATATTTCTGTAGGTGATGTATCCAAGGGGCAACCAAGAGTAAATTCCGGCAGCAACTCGTCTGATGTACCCCGCACGAACTAAGAGTTTGTGGCTTGCGACTTCAGCATCAGCTGGATCATCGCGCAATGTGCGCAGAAAGAGTGAGGACATTCGCAGCATGGTGCGAGCCTACCTGAGGGATGGCGTGAGTTGTGTGAGGTTAGTGAACATCAACGGAAGGTTCGCCTGAAGATACTCCGGCTGCTTCCATCTCTTCGGCTAAGCGCATTGCTTCTTCAATCAGCGTTTCAACAATTTGTGCTTCTGGCACAGTCTTAATTACTTGGCCCTTAACAAATATTTGTCCCTTGCCATTTCCGGATGCAACACCAAGATCTGCTTCGCGAGCTTCACCGGGTCCATTTACTACGCAACCCATCACTGCAACACGTAATGGAACTGTCATACCTTGCAATCCTGCCTGCACTTTTTCAGCCAATGTGTACACATCAACTTGGGCACGACCACACGATGGGCATGAAACGATTTCTAGTTTGCGTTGACGCAAGTTAAGGGATTCAAGAATTGAAATACCAACTTTTACTTCTTCAACTGGTGGCGCCGACAATGAAACACGAATAGTGTCACCGATTCCTTCTGAGAGCAGAATGCCAAAAGCTGTGGCGGACTTAATTGTTCCTTGGAATATTGGACCAGCTTCAGTGACACCTAAGTGCAATGGATAATCACACTTTGAAGCCAACAAGCGATAAGCGTTAACCATAGTTACTGGATCATGGTGCTTTACAGAAATCTTAATATCTGAAAAACCATGTTCTTCGAACAAACTTGCTTCCCAAAGGGCTGATTCAACGAGTGCCTCCGGTGTTGCTTTGCCGTACTTAGCAATTAAGCGTGGGTCTAAAGAGCCAGCATTAACGCCAATACGAATTGGAATTCCGGCATCACCTGCAGCTTTAGCAACTTCTTTAACTTTGTCATCAAATTGCTTGATGTTGCCTGGGTTAACACGGACTGCCGCGCAACCGGCATCAATGGCTGCAAATATGTATTTTGGTTGAAAGTGAATATCTGCAATAACTGGAATCTGCGATTTCTTTGCAATCTGCGCTAATGCATCTGCATCATCTTGACTTGGTACTGCAACGCGAACAATTTGGCATCCAGATGCAGTTAATTCGGCAATCTGTTGAAGAGTTGCATTTACATCTGCAGTCAAAGTTGTGCACATTGATTGAACGGAAACAGGTGAATCACTTCCGACTCCAACGCTTCCAACCTTTAGCTGCTTGGTCTTTCGACGTGGAGCAAGAGTTGGTGGTGGAGCTGAAGGAATTCCGAGATCGACCATGTCTTTATTCTGCCCTAATTCTTTTTGAGTTGCGACATGAGCACTAGAAATTGACCTGAATTGGATTAATGATGTCTGCAGCCAGAAGTAGAACCGTCAGCGCTGCTAGAAAAACAAAAATAACCATTGTGAATGGGGCCAACTTGTTTACATTAATTCCTTCAGGACGCGCTCTACCTCTGATGCGAGCAATGAGTGCTCGAACTTCATCAGCAATGGCCACTGCCATATGTCCACCATCTAGCGGAAGTATTGGAAGCAAGTTAAACACTCCAACAAAAAAGTTAAGGCTCGCGATGATTAATAAGAAAGTTTGAATGCGCTCAGAAGTACTTAAGTTTTCACTGCTAGCTGCTTGGCCAGTTACTTGAGCCACGCCAACAATTCCAACCAAACCATTTGGATCTCGTTCTGTTCCTGAAACCGTCGCACCCCATAGCGCTGGAATCTTTGATGGAAGAGAGGCAATTGCTTTAACGGCGCCAGATATGAAATCCCACGAAACTATTGCAGCGTTCTTAATCGACGTAAATGGTGTATCTCGAACGAGAACAAATTCATTTACTATTCCAAGAAATCCATATTCCTTACCGTCAATGACTCTGGTTGCTGGCATGACCGTGATGCTTTGAGTTTGTCCATTGCGGTCGATCTCAATAGTGAGTTCTTTACCAGGTGAATTTCGAATAACTTCAACATCTTTTGTCCAATTATTTATGGGTACGCCATTGAGCGAAGTTATGACGTCGCCAGGTTGTAAACCAGCTAGCAGTGCCGGAGATCGCGGATCAGTATCGACACATTCAGCATTGACTTGTGGAACACAAGGCGAAATTTGAGTAATTGTGTTTGTTTGTTTTGACGTTCCGATACCTGCAAAAATAATAATAAGAATAATAAAACCCAAAACAAAGTGTAGGAATGAACCGGCGCCAAGTACTATCAACTTGCGCCCTGAATTGGCTTTAAAGAATGCGCGTGATTCTTCACCTTCAGGCATCTGATCTGTCGCGCTCATTCCTTCAATGCGGCAGTAACCGCCCGCAGGAATTGCCTTAATGCCAAACTCTGTTTCGCCCCGAGTAAAGGACCAAATTCTCTTACCGAATCCGAGGAAAAACTCGCTGACTCGCATGCCAAATTTCTTTGCAGTCAGGTAATGGCCCAGTTCGTGAACCATGACAGAAAAGAGGAGAGCAATGACAAAAGCCACAATTCCAATAAAGTTCATTAAGAAACCATTCGTTCTAATATTTCGTGGGCAACTGAATGCGCATCTTGCTCGATAGCACTGACATCACTTAAATCTCGAATTGCACTCGGAGTGGATCCACCTAGTCGTTGCACACTCTGTTCTACGCAATCCATGATTGATGTAAATGATATAGAGCCTTTGAGAAAAGCACCGACTGCAACTTCATTTGCTGCATTAAAAATTGCTGGTAATCCTCCTCCAAGTTCTCCACAACGCTTGGCCAATTCAATTGCTGGAAAGCGTTCATGATCTATGGGTTCAAATTCCCACGAATGTGATTGCTTCCAATCCATTGCAGGAGTCGCAGCCTTCAAACGTTCTGGCCAATTTATGGCGTATGCAATTGGACCCTTCATATTCGGTGGGCTGGCTTGAGCGATAGTGGCTCCATCAATGAATTCCACCATTGAATGAATAACGGATTGAGGATGAATAACTGCTTCAATTTTCGAATACTCCATCGAATAAAGATGGTGCGCTTCAATAATTTCGTGAGCTTTATTAACCAGTGTTGCAGAGTTAACAGAAATAACTGGTCCCATGGACCACGTTGGATGAGCGAGTGCCTCATCGACTGTAACTGTTGACAAATCTTTTCGTTGACGAAATGGGCCACCGGATGCGGTCAAAATTAACCTTGAAACTTCATTACGCTTTCCAGACATCAAGCATTGCCATATCGCACTATGTTCTGAATCAACAGGAATGATTTGATCCGGCTTGGCCAGTGACATGACGAAATCACCTGCTGCAACGAGTGACTCCTTATTTGCCAGTGCTAAACGATTTCCAACTTTGATTGCGCTAACAGTTGCTGCCAAACCAATAGATCCAGTAATTGCATTGAGAACGACGTCGCAAGTAATCGAGGCAACCTGAGCCGCGGCATCTTGCCCATCGATCACTGTTACACCCGGCAATGCTTCTCGAATGAGTTCCGCATTATGGATTATGCCGACAACTCCAACGCTAAATTTTTTTGCTTGCTCAATAATTACTGCTGGGTTGTTTCCAGCTGAGGTTATGCCAACGACACGAAACTTTCCTGGATTGGCCGCGACTATTTCGAGGGCTTGGACACCTATAGATCCTGTTGAACCAAGAATCACCAGGTCTCTCATGTGGATATCTTCTCACGGCCAAAGTAGACTGGGGAAATGAGCACATTAACTACGGGCGTAGAACAGAAACGTAAAGTCGTCACCGCTATTCCGGGTCCAAAGTCCGAGCAAATTATTGCGCGCAGAGCAGCCGCAGTTTCGGCATCACTCGGTATGGCAATGCCTGCAGTGATCGAACGTGCTGGTGGTGGAATTTTGGTCGACGTCGATGGCAATCACATCATCGACCTTGGTGCCGGTATCGCAGTTGTAAATGTTGGCAACAGTGCGCCTCACGTCGTTGAAAATGTTCAACGCCAAGTTGAATTATTCACTCACACATGTTTTATGGTTGCTCCATACCTTGGATACATCGAAGTATGCGAAGCGCTTAATCGTTTAACACCCGGAAAGTTTGCAAAGAAGTCCGTACTGCTCAACTCTGGTGCTGAAGCACTTGAAAACGCAGTCAAAATTGCTCGTTCATTTACTAAGCGTCAGGCAATTATTGTCTTTGAACATGGCTATCACGGACGTACAAATCTAACGATGGGTATGACAGCAAAGAACATGCCGTACAAAGATAGTTTTGGACCATTTACTCCTGAAATTTATCGAATGCCGATGGCTTATCCATATCGTTGGGAAGGCGGCGCTGCTGCTTGTGAGAAAGACGCACTCGACGTTGTCATACATAAATTAGATAAAGAAATCGGTGGCAAAAACATCGCCGCAATCGTTATCGAACCAATTCAAGGTGAAGGTGGTTTCATCATTCCACCAAAGGGCTTCTTGCCTGGCTTAGCCAAGTACGCAAAAGATAATGGTGCCCTATTCATCGCAGATGAAGTTCAAACAGGCTTTGCTCGTACTGGCCAGATGTTTGCATCAGAGGATGAAAATCTAGAACCAGATTTAATTACAACTGCAAAGGGAATTGCTGGTGGTTTGCCACTTGCAGCAGTTACTGGTCGCGCAGATGTAATGGATTCAATTCACGCCAGTGGCTTGGGTGGCACATATGGTGGCTCCCCTGTTGCATGTGCTGCGGCGCTTGGTGCAATTCAAACTATTGAAGAAGACAAACTCGTTGATCGTGCCAAAAAAATCGGGACAATCATGAGTGATGAACTCAACAAGATGAAGGCAAAGCACTCAATCATTGGTGAAGTTCGTGGACGCGGTGCAATGCAAGCAATCGAACTCATCATTCCTGGCGGCACAGAACCAAATACTGCGGCCCTTGGCAAGATTGTTAAATACTGCCAAGAAAAAGGCGTCTTGATTTTAACCGCTGGAACTTATTCAAACGTCATTCGATTGATTCCACCGCTAGTTATTCCTGAAGATTTATTGCGAGAAGGTTTGTCTATTCTCGATGAAGCTTTGGCAACCGTCTAAAGAATCAGCGGTCTAATAAGTTTTGAGTAGGCGAGTAGGGCTTACCTGATCTGCGCTTTGCAATCGCACTCAATGCTTCCAGAACAACACGGTTAGCAAGAATTGCTGTGATATCTGCGCTATCAAAAGCTGGAGCAACTTCAACAACATCTATTCCAACTACTGGCAGTTCTAAACAAATACGGCGCACTGCTTCAAGTAATTCACGGCTAGTCATGCCACCTGGTTCGGGTGTTCCAGTGCCTGGCGCCATACCTGGATCTACAACATCGATATCGACTGATAAGAAAACACCATCACATTGATCAGTTAGTCGCGCGAAAGATTCATCTAAAACAACGTTTAACCCACGGTGATGAATCTCAGTCATTTCGTAACTACGCATGCCTTGATCGCGCATCCAATCAAGGGTTTCATTTCCTGGCCAATATCCACGCAACCCAAGTTGCAAGAAACGATCGCCGCGCACAGCGCCGGATTCAATTAATCGTCGCATTGGTGTTCCATGTCCTTCAAGTGCACCAAAGTGTGAATCACCAGTATCAGCGTGTGCATCGAAGTGAATCATTGAAATTTTTCCAAGTCCACGGTGTGCAGCAATACCTGCAACGTCGGCGGATGCAATGGAGTGGTCTCCCCCAAGAATCACGGGAATAATTCCTGCGCGTGAGATTTTTTCAGTAGCCACTGCAAGTACTTCAAGAGATTTCTTTAAGTCTCCCCCTGGCATTAACAAATCGCCCGCATCTAAAACTTTAAGATCTTTAAGGCCATCTGTACGAAGTGCCATATGCGGACGTTCGCCATCGTGAGGCAGATAATCTCCACCACGAATTGCTTGAGGACCAAACTTTGCACCTGAGCGATGTGACGTTCCGCTATCAATCGGTGCACCAACAATAATTACATCGGCGCCTTGATAGGACTTGGGATCATCTAGGTCGCATTCACCAATTCCTAGAAATGTGAATTTTGGACCATACATGTTGCCGAGGTTCGCCATGGGTAAAGAATACGACTAAATAATTAAGAATCGAAACCTAAGCCAAGGCGATCTAAGAGTTTGAGCCATAGATTTCGCTTGCCATTGTGCTCATCAGCGTAATTAATTGACCATTGAGTGAAGCGAATAAAGAGAAATCTAAATGGTTCAGGTGGAAATGGAAGTGGTTTTCTGCGAACCATTTTTAGTCTAGTTCGTTCAGTGTCTAATCCATCAACAAGATCAAGCAGAACTTGTGCGCCGAATCGAGTGGACGCAACGCCTAGGCCAGTAAATCCAAGAACGTATGCAACTCGTTTACGGTATGCCCGACCCCAAAATGGCGAGAAGCGAGAGCATGTATCAATTGCTCCACCCCAACCGTGAGTGAATTTAATTCCCTTGAGTTGTGGGAAGGTTTCTAAAAAGTCAGCTGCAAGATATGCATAAGTTTCAGCATCTGTTTCATATTCCTGTCGCGCTTTACCACGGAAGTGATAGATAGCGTCATATCCGCCCCACAAAATTCCACCATCAGAAGTCACTCGGTAGTAATGGAATTGGTTTCCAGCTTCGGACATTCCTTCTTTGCCAGCCCAGCCAATTGCTTTCCATTGCTCTGGTGTTAATGGTTCTGTGACTACTTGAAAGTCATATACAGGAATAACATATTTACGAACACGTTTAATCAATGACTTAAATACATTTGTGGCAAGTGCGACTTTATCGGCATAAACACTTCCATAAGCTGTATGAACAAGAATTCCATCACTGGTGCGCTCAAGCCATTCAACTTTACTATTTTCGTAAATTTTAACTCCGAGTTTGAGGCAAACCTTTTCTAATCCCCACACCAATCGGGCTGGATCAACAAGGGCTGTGCCATCGGCATCCCATAAACCACCTTTGTAAATTGGTGAGTTCACACGAGCTTGTACTTCGGCTTGTGAGAGAACTTCAACGTGATCGCCGTATTGATTACGAAGATCAGCCTCTTCCTTCATTCCATCTAATTGCCAATCCTTTACAGCAACACGAAGTTCACCAGTTCGCTGCCAATCACAATCAATTCCATATTTTTTAATTGTTTCTTCGATTTCGTTGAAATTTTCACGCCCCATCCGTTCCAGTGCTTGCATGTCATCTTTAAATCGACGATAACCATTTATGAAACCGTGAGTTAGGGATGAGTTACAGAATCCACCGTTTCGTCCAGATGCGCCAAAGCCAGTTTCGCGTTGTTCAACAATGATGACTTCGCGTTCTGGATTACGTTCTTTTGCAAGTAACGCCGTCCATAAACCGGTGTAACCAGCTCCAACAATGCAGAGATCCGTTGTCACATCACCAACAAGAGTTGGATGTGGTTCTGGTTCTAGTGGATCTTCATCTAGCCAATAAAGTTCTGGCTGCATTACGGAGAGGTGTTTAAGAATATGAGGGTCGATGTCTGACATCGCGCTATCCGGCCTTAACCGGAATCACCCCTTCAATCACAAATCGTAGTTGGCCCGGGTCCTCCGGAGTCCTAACCCCATAGTGCAGATCTTAGATATCTATCTGTAGTTCGCTATGGCTTATTGCAAAGATTAGCGTGCTTTTCTCCGGCTGACAAGTTGCGCCATGATAACTATGGCTAACGCTAAGAAAAACATCGCAGAAGCAATCACATTGGCTTGCGCAGGGATTCCACGTGCTGCAGAGATATAAACAAATTTAGGAAAAGTAATCAATGTTCCAGAATTGAAGTTGGTAATAATAAAGTCATCAAATGAAAGACTAAAGGCCAGTAATGCAGCTCCTGCAATTCCAGGTGCGACCAATGGCAACGTAACTCTACGGAATGTTTCGAATTCATTGGCATAAAGATCCATCGCAGCTTGTTCAAGGCGTGGATCAAGCGATGCGATACGAGCTTTTACTGTCACCACAACGAAGGAAATACAAAATACAACGTGAGCAATAACAGTTGGCCAGAATCCTGGATTAATACTAAATACCAAGAATAAAGAAAGCAGCGAAGCACCTAAAACAATCTCAGGTGTTGCCATTGGTAAAAAGATAAGCAAGTTGGAGCTAGAGCGGCCCTTGAACTTGTAACGTCCAATAGCAAAGGCAATCATTGTGCCTAAAATTGTTGAAAAAATAGTTGCAAGTAAACCAATTTTTATCGAATTGCCTAGTGCGTTACACACTTCTGGGGCGCCGCATGGATTCTGCCAATTACTTAGTGTGAAGCCTTTCCAGATTAAATTACTCTTGCCTGAGTCATTAAATGAGAACGCGAAGGTGTAAGCAACTGGAATAAAAAGGTATGTAAAACCAAAGATCATATAAATACGAAGCATGTTTCGGCCAAACCAACGCGAGAAGCGGGCGTTAAGCGGAATGGTTGGAATGGAGGCGTCCTGAATCTTCTGGCTCATACCAATTTCTCCGTTCCAGCTTTACGGATGTATAGAGTAACTAGAATCAAAATAGCTACCATCAAGGTAAATGAAAGCGCGGATGCAGTTGGATAATCCACAATCTTGAAATAGCGCGACTCAATTACATTGCCAATCATCTTTGTATTTGGGCTTCCTAAAATCGCAGCATTTACGTAATCACCTGCTGCTGGAATAAAGGTGAGCAAGGTTCCTGCGACAACTCCCGGCATTGAAAGTGGAACAGTCACGCGGCGAAATGCAGTGAGCCCATTGGCGTAAAGATCACCGGCAGCTTCAATTGTCCGAGGATCAATACGTTCAAGTGATGCGTATAGCGGCAGGGTCATAAAAGGCAAGAAGTTATACGTCATACCCGCAACAACTGCTACGGAAGTAGAAGTCAGCGTGGTCTGTTCTCCAATGATGCTTAATGCACGAAGGCCCGGAACAACAAAGCCTTCTTCGCCCAAAATCTGCTTCCAGGCAACTGTACGAAGTATGAATGATGTAAAGAATGGGGCTACAACTAATACAAGAAGAATGTTTTTGTATTTTCCTGACTTAAAGGCGATTGCATAAGCCAGTGGATAAGCAATGGCTAAAGCTAATAATGTGGCAAGAGTTGCATAGAGAAAAGATCTACCAAACTGCTCCCTGTTCTCTACAAAAGCTTGGATGTAGTTAGAAAAGGCCAGTGTTTGTTCGTATTCTCCGGTGTCACCGCCTGCAATTGGTGTTTGAGTTGATGTTTGAGCAAGGTTAATGATTGGCAGAATAAAAAAAGTAAATAGGAAAGCAAAACCTGGCAGAAGAAGCAGGTAAGGAACGCGTACCTTTGGAAAGGTCACGTTATTCCTCCTCTAATTCCTCTGGGTTAACTTCTGTACCGGCTTCAATATCTTCATCTCCGCGCAAACCAAATGTAAAGGTTGGCTCCCACGAGATGTTTACTTCATCGCCCTTATCAAATGGCGCAACACCGTCATCGTTTTGCTCAAAGACCATAACTTCCTGTCCCCACGGCATTGCAACCACATATTGAGTGCTCACGCCAATGTAGGAAACATCTTCAATATGTCCGCCAGTTAAAATGTTTCCCTTAACTGGTGTACCCAGGCGTGAAATTCTAAACTTTTCTGGGCGTATACCTGCATAGAGTGAATTATCCACAGCATGGCTGCGCTTTTTTGGCATAGAAATCTTTTGGCCATAGAGGTCAACTATTAAGTTATCGCCATCATTGCCATCGATTTTGCCTTTAATCAAATTAGATTGACCTAGAAAGTTAGCAACAAATGCTGTCTCCGGATTGTCATAGAGATCAGCTGGCGATCCCATCTGTTCAATCTTTCCTTCATTCATCACTGCAATGGTGTCAGCCATGGTCATGGCTTCTTCCTGATCATGCGTTACGTGAACGAAAGTTAGACCAACTTCACGCTGAATCCACTTGAGTTCGATTTGCATCTGACGACGTAGTTTTAAATCAAGTGCACCTAATGGTTCATCAAGAAGCAACAGTGCAGGGCGGTTAACGATTGCACGAGCCAGTGCAATGCGCTGTTGTTGGCCACCTGATAACTGAGTCGGCTTGCGCTCGGCTAGATGTGGAAGTTCAACAAGATTTAAAACCTTATCAACCTGTTCCTTGACATCTTTAACTCCACGGCGGCGAAGGCCGAAAGCAATATTTTCGAAGATAGTTAGATGTGGAAATAGCGCGTAGTTTTGAAAAACAGTATTAATTGGGCGTTGATACGGACGTGTGGTTGTGATGTCCGTATCACCCAAATGAATACTTCCAACTGTTGGCTCTTCTAAACCTGCAACCATTCGCAGTGTTGTAGTTTTGCCACATCCCGAAGGTCCAAGTAATGCAAAGAAAGATCCTTTTGGAATCGTAAGAGTTAAATCATCTACTGCAATGAAGTCACCATATGACTTAGTAATGCGAGTTAGACGTAAATCTCCCCTTGCAGAAATTGAATCTTTGGTCACTAATTGCCTTGAGCCTGCTGGAACGCTTCAGCCCACTTTGACTCTTCATCTGGTGTGAGAGAGCGGAAAACATTTAGGCGTGATGAAGTCTTCTCAGTTGGGAAGATGTACTCACTTGTTGCAAGTTCTGGAGCAATCTTTTCCATCTCAGCTTGCGCGCCCTTTACTGGACACACATAGTTAACGTAAGCAGCAACTTCTGCTGCAACGGCTGGATCGTAATAGTAATTAATCATCTTTTCAGCATTTGCTTTTCCTGCTGCAGATGCAGTTGATGGAATTATAAAGTTATCACCTGAGATAGTTCCGCCTGACTCTGGAATTGCGAAGTCAAACTTGCCCTCATTTTCAGAAGCCAAAATGAACATATCGCCAGACCACCCGATAACTGCGGTTGCATCCCCTGAAGTAAGGTCTTCTGCGTATTCGTTGCCCTTTACTCCGCGAATCCAACCATCAGAGATCTTTCCAGCCATGTAATCAACAGCATTCATAAATTGGTCTTCTGTGACCTTGGTGATGTCAACTCCTTGACCTAACAAAATCACACCGATTGTGTCGCGCATTTCAGTAAGCACGACAATCTTTCCCTTGTTTTGAGGAGCGAATAAATCATCGAGTGTGCGAATTCCCTTTGGATTCTTCTCAACGTTCCAACCAAATCCACCCATAATGCCTTGCCAAGTTAGAGTTGATTCGCGCATTGAGTCATATGAAGGCGATGCAAGTGAGTCAAGAATGTTGCTCTTGTTAGGAATATTTGCACTGTCAAACTTTTGTGTGTAACCCAAACGAATCCAACGCGCTGCCATCCAGTCAGTTGGTGTAACAACGTCATAACCAATATCTTCTCCAAGCTTTAATTGCGCTTGAACTTTTCCATAGAACTCATCATTGTCGTTGTAATCTTCAAAGTACTTTGCATCAATTCCGGTTTGTTCTGAGAACTTAACAAGAGTTGGATATGTCTTTGAATCTTCATCAAAATCTAAATACAAAGGCCAGTTACCCCAACGAACTGTGTTTTCTAATGCAGCATCAGAACCGCCGCCGCCACACGCTGTAAGTAACCCAGCTGCACCAAGTCCGCCAGCGCCGGCAATCAATGCACGACGAGACACTTTTGAATTGATTATCGAACGTGCTTCTGGTGAGAGTGAACGCTTTGAATCCATGCTGAGTTGCTCCTTTGTGCCTTGGGTCGGGTATTTACTTATGCGCCTAGATTAGTCATAACATGCTTGATTCGGGTGTAATCCTCGAAGCCATATTGGGAAAGATCTTTGCCATATCCCGAGCGCTTGAAGCCACCGTGTGGCATTTCAGAGACCATCGGAATGTGCGTATTGATCCAGACCACGCCAAAATCCAGCGCCTTGGACATGCGCATTGCGCGCCCGTGATCCTTGGTCCAGACACTAGATGCCAAGCCGTACTCAACGCCATTACCCATTGAGATCGCCTCAGCTTCATCTTTGAACTTCTGAACAGTGATGACAGGTCCGAAGATTTCGCTTTGAATCATCTCGTCATCTTGCTTGAGATCTGCCACAACAGTTGGGGCAAAGAAGAATCCTGGTTGTTGGAGCTGAGATCCGCCAGCCATGACGCGAGCATGTGATGGAGTGCGCTCGAGGAAGCCAGCAACTCTCTTGAGTTGGTTGGCGTTATTGACTGGACCAACTAGTACATCTTGATCAGGCATACCAATTGCAATGTTGTTCTTTGCTTGATCAGCCAAAAGATCAACGAATTCTTGATACACGCCTTCTTGAACAATCACGCGAGTCGCGGCTGTGCAATCTTGGCCTGAGTTGAAGTAACCAGCAAGGGCAATAGCTTCTGCTGCTGCTGGCAAATCTGCATCATTGAAAACAACAACAGGTGCTTTTCCACCTAATTCAAGGTGAACCCGCTTGAGTTGTTTTGCCGCAGCTCCTGCAACTTCCATACCTGCACGAACTGAACCAGTAATTGAAACCATTGCAGGTGTTGGGTGATCAACAAGTGCTGCGCCAGTTTCGCGTTCTCCGCAAATTACATTGATAACACCTGCTGGTAAGAACTCACTCATTAATTGAGCCATCCACACAGTAGATGCAGGAGTTGTATCACTTGGCTTGAGCACAACTGTGTTACCGGCTGCAATCGCTGGCGCCCATTTCCAAACAGCCATCATCATTGGATAGTTCCACGGCGTGACTTGTGCACATACGCCAATTGGTTCACGACGAATAAATGATGTCATTCCACGCATGTATTCCGCTGCGGATTTTCCTTCAAGATTGCGTGCAGCGCCAGCAAAGAATCTGATTTGATCTAACATCGGTGGAATTTCTTCCGATGTAGTAATTCCAATTGGCTTGCCTGTATTTTGACTTTCAATTTTTACTAACTCTTCTGAACGAGCTTCAATTGCATCCGCAATTTTTAGGATTGCACGTTGACGTTCAGATGGTGTGGAATCGCGCCAAATAGGAAAAGCATCGGCTGCGGCTTTCATCGCCATATCTACATCTGCGGCATTTGAATTTGGTGCAGTTGCAAAAACTTGACCTGTTGAAGGGTTAACCAAATCTGAAGTCTTGCCAGATTTAGATTCAACGCTCTTACCATTTATGAAGTTGCTCAATTTTTCCATGGCCCGAGATTACGCCCTGATGGCAAAAATGTGTAGTCAGATTCCTACTTAAGTTTTTCCGCGGCTGCTAGTTGCCCGCATGCGCCATCGATTTCGCGACCTCGGGTATCTCGAACTGTTACTGCAACGCCATAGCCTTCAAGGATTCGAACGAACTCTTTTTCATCCTGAGGTCTAGACGCCGTCCACTTCGAACCAGGGGTTGGATTGAGTGGAATTAAATTAACGTGGGCGTTGCGGTTTTTTAATAAGCGCCCGAGCAAATCTGCTCGCCATGATTGATCATTAATGTCGCGGATCAATGCATACTCAATTGAGTAACGGCGACCCGTCTTCTTTTCATACGCATCGGCTGCGGCCAAAACCTCTTTAACTTTCCAGCGCGAATTAATGGGAACCAAAGAATCACGAAGCTCATCATCTGGTGTGTGTAATGAAACAGCCAGAGTTACTGAAATTCCTTCTTCAGTGAGTTTTTCAATTCCATTTACTAATCCCACGGTAGAAACAGTGACGGAGCGAGCACTAATGCCTAGTCCGTCAGGATTTGGCGTCGTGATGTTTCGAACAGTGCGAAGAACCGCGTTGTAATTTGCAAGCGGTTCGCCCATTCCCATGAATACAACGTTTGATAAGCGGGTAGGTCCACCCGGTAATTCACCATTTGCACATGCGCGTGCTGCGGCAACGATTTGTTCTGTAATTTCAGCAGCGCTCAAGTTTCTAGTCAACCCCGCTTGTCCAGTTGCGCAGAATGGACAATTCATTCCACAACCTGCTTGAGATGAAATACACACAGTTGTGCGATCTGTATAACGCATCAATACGCTCTCAACTAAGACACCATCGTGTAGTTTCCAGAGATCTTTACGGGTCATTCCATTATCACAGGTAACGGATCGAACTAATGTGATAAGTGGCGGAAGAAAATGTTCACGAACTTGTTCGTGCATTGATGCTGGAACATCTGTCCACTCACTTGGATCACTGGATAAGTGTGTGAAGTAATGATTGGCAATTTGATTGGCTCTAAAAGCAGGTAAACCTAAGCCTGTAGCAACTTCACGGCGTTCCTCAGGTGAGTAATCCGCAAGATGTTTAGGAGTCTTTTTTCGCTGTACTGGCTCATCAAAGACAAGCTTTATCTCGGTCATGAGAAACGCTTAACAAGTTCGAGCGCGAAATAGAGTGCGGGCGCCGAGAGCAAAACAGAGTCTAAACGATCCAACATTCCACCATGTCCTGGAAGAAGCGAACCCATATCCTTAAGTGAAAGATCACGCTTCATTGCACTTTCAATGAGATCACCTGTTGTAGCGGTGAAAACAATCATCAAACCAACTAGAACACCAATCCACCACTGGAGATCAAGAATGTAATGAAAACTGAGCGCCCCGCCTAAGCATGTAAAGAGAATTGAACCAATTAAACCTTCCCATGATTTTTTGGGACTAATGGCTGGTACGAGAGGATGTCGACCGATAAGCACACCAAGGAGATAACCAAATGTGTCATTGCATCCTACTAGAACAACAAATGTCATAACCCGAGCTAAGCCATCATCTGGGCGAGCTAACAAGACTAAGAAGCCCGCAAGAAATGGAAGATAAATTAGTGTCAGGGTTGTCGCTGTTGCACCCTTTACGAAATCTTGTGGGCCTTTTCTCAATCTAAATATAAGCAGTACAGGAAAGGCGATTGCCGTTGCTACAGCCAGCCCTTCAACGCCAGCACTCCAAGAAGCATAAGTAAGCCCACACGTAGCAACAATTAATGAGCGCATCGAAATTCGAGTGCCTGCTGCAGAAAAAGCTCGAGCAATTTCACGAACTCCAAGTGAAACAGCGATAGCAATTAACAACGCAAAAAGTACGCGTGCATAAGCAAGTGTTAGCCACACCAGAGCAACCAAAATCAAACTGACAAGAATTGATGGCAGAAGTTTGCGCCCCGCCTTAGCGTTTATCGCTTCGTTAATTGAATGCAGATCAGACACGTCAGATGTGCGATTCTCAAACTTCGAGAAGTTCGCTCTCCTTATGCTTGAGAAGCTCATCTATCTTGGCAACATGGTCACCAGTGATTTTTTCTAATTCCTTTTCTGCACGGGCCAAATCATCTTTGCCAATATGGCCATCTTTTTCTAATTTTTCGATGGCTTCCTTTGCTGCGCGACGGATATTGCGCATTGAAACCTTTGAATCTTCAGCCTTTGTGCGAGCAACTTTGATGTAATCCTTGCGTCGTTCCGCTGTCAGTTGTGGGAAGTTAACACGAATGACAACGCCATCACTGCCTGGGTTTACGCCAAGATCTGATTCGCGAATCGCTTTTTCAATTGACGCCATTGCACCCTTATCGAAAGGCGATATCAGCGCCATCCGTGCTTCAGGAACTTGAATTGAGGCGAGCTGTGAAAGTGATGTGTATGTGCCGTAGTAGTCGACCATTATTTTGTTAAAGAGTGATGGATGAGCACGGCCTGTGCGAATTGCGCCAAAATCATCTTTGGCAACTTCAACAGCTTTGTTCATCTTGGTTTCTGCATCTTTAAGAGCAGTTGCTATATCTGACATCAGGACTCCTTAGTGACCTCATCGCTTACGCGACAAGGGTTCCGATCGTTTCACCGCGAACCGCGCGACCGATATTTCCTTTTGTCATGAGATCAAAGACCACGATTGGTAATTTATTCTCACGGCACAAACTAAATGCTGCAGCATCTGCAACAGCTAGAGATTTGCTTAATACCTCGTCATAAGAAATTGTGTCGTACTTTTTAGCTGTCGAATCTTTCTTTGGATCCGCGTTGTAGACACCATCAACACCGCTCTTTGCAAGTAATAGCGCTTCTGAACCTACTTCGAGAGCACGTTGCGCAGCAACCGTATCGGTTGTAAAAAATGGCATTCCTGCGCCGGCGCCGAAAATTACAACGCGGCCCTTTTCGAGGTGACGAATTGCACGGCGCGGAATATATGGCTCAGCAACTTGTCCCATAGTGATTGCAGTTTGAACGCGAGTATCAACGCCCTCTTTTTCCAAGAAATCCTGTAACGCTAAACAGTTCATGACTGTTCCGAGCATTCCCATGTAGTCCGCGCGTGCGCGATCCATTCCGCGTTGTTGCAACTCTGCGCCACGGAAGTAATTACCTCCACCGACCACAATGCTTATTTGAACTCCTGAACGCACAACATCTGCGATTTGTTTTGCTACATCTTGCACAACATCAGGATCAACACCGATGCCTTTTTCTCCACCGAAGACTTCTCCGGAAAGTTTAAGGAGCACTCGCCCGTATTTACCTCTGGTACCGGGCATGAGTGCTCCTTTCACAACTTCGTGCGTTATTGGAGATTAGTTTACTGTCCTACGCGGAAACGGTGGAATGCCTTGACGGCGGTTCCTGCCTCATCGAGGATTTGTTTGACAGTCTTCTTTGCATCCTTAGCGAAGGCTTGTTCGATCAGGCTAACTTCTTTAACGAAGCCAGTGACTCGACCTTCGATAATTTTTGAAAGCGATGCTTCTGGCTTGCCTTCTTCGCGGGCAGTTTCTTCGGCAATTCGGCGTTCGTTCTCGATTAGGTCTGCTGGGACATCTTCACGATTTACGAACTTAGGAGCGAACGCTGCAATGTGCTGCGCAATATCTTTACCGACTTCAGCTGCTTCTTTAACGAGTGAAACCAATACGCCCACCTGAGGTGGAAGATCTGGACTTGTCTTGTGCAAGTACAAACCAACTGGACCGGTTACAACTGCGACGTTACGAATCTCGATCTTTTCACCGAGTGTTGCATTGCCCTCGTCAATAACTGATTGAACAGTCTGGCCATTAGCCATGGTTGAAGCAAGGAAAGCATCTACTCCCTCAGTCTTAGATGAGAGAAGGTGATCTACTAATTCATCGCCGAGTGCAATAAAGCGATCGCCCTTTGCAACGAAGTCAGTTTCGCAGTTAAGTTCGAGCATTACGCCAACTTCACCTGAAACCTTCGCTACAACCAAACCATTTGATGTAAGACGGCCTTCGCGCTTTGTAACGCCCTTAAGGCCTTTCACACGAATGATTTCTACAGCTTTGTCGTAATCACCATTGGCTTCATCAAGTGCCTTTTTGCAATCGAGCATTCCTGCTGCAGTTGCTTCACGCAGTTTCTTTACATCTTCTGCTGAATACGCCACGTGTTAAGCCTCCACTGGAGTTGTTGGTGCTGCATCAATTACTTCTTTTTCCCAATCAGCTAATGGTTCGCCCGCAGCAACTGCCGGCGCTTCAGTCTTAGCTTCCTCTTTCACAACTGCAGACCGTGCCTGTAGGCCCGCTGCAATTGCATCTGTGATTACGCGAGTAAGTAATCCGATTGAACGGATTGCATCGTCGTTTCCAGGAATCTTGAAATCAACTTCATCTGGATCGCAGTTAGTATCCAAGATTGCAATAACTGGAATGCCAAGCTTCTTCGCTTCAGCAACAGCTAGGTGCTCTTTCTTGGTATCTACAACCCAAATTGCACTAGGCAACTTAGTCATGTTGCGAATACCATCGAGGTTTTTGTGAAGCTTTTCGCGCTCACGGCGGAGTACAAGAAGTTCTTTCTTTGTAAGCAACATGTCATTAGTTGCTTCAAGAGCTTCCAGTTCCTTGAGGCGCTGAATACGCTTGTAAACAGTTGGGAAGTTAGTCAACATACCGCCGAGCCAGCGCTCAGTAACTGTTGGCATTCCAACTCGTGCAGCCTGAGCGATGATTGGCTCTTGTGCTGCTTTCTTTGTTCCGACGAACAAAACGTGTCCGCCCTTTGCAACGACATCTTTAACAAACTCGTATGCGCTATCAATGAGTGCAAGTGATTGTTGGATATCGATGATGTAGATGCCATTGCGCTCTGTGAAAATAAAGCGCTTCATCTTTGGATTCCAGCGACGTGTCTGATGTCCGAAGTGGACTCCACTGTCGAGAAGTTCTCGCATTGTTACAACAGCCATGATGGCGTGCTCCTTCATAGGTTATTTTGCTTAGCAAAAATAACCCGCTCGGTTAATGGTTTAACAATTTGTTAAACCCGTCGCACTCGTCATCTACCAGCGAACTGGACCGAAATGATTTTCGACTACTTCGAATGAGTGCTGAGAAGTCACCAGATTGCTCTGGTGCGGGTGAAATCTTACCTGAGGTTCGGGGGTGCAAAATCCACGCCTTATGCGCGGGGATGCGCCTGCTTATACGCTTTTTGTAAACGTTCGGTAGAAACATGGGTATAAATCTGAGTTGTTGCAAGGGATGCATGTCCCAATATTTCTTGCACTGTTCGAAGATCGGCGCCACCTTCTAATAGGTGAGTTGCAGCCGAATGTCTCAATGCATGGGGTCCTAAACGTTCTAAACCTTCAATTGCACTGAGAGCTTCGTACACAACTGTGCGCACAGTTCGCTGATCAATTCTTTTTCCTCGTGTGCCAAGAAAAAGGGCCTCGCCAGATTTATCAGAAGCGATTTGTGGGCGAGCGTTATCTATCCAATTCTTTAGCGCTTTCATCGCAGGAATTCCGATTGGGATTGAGCGCTCCTTGTTTCCTTTACCAATAACTCGAATACCTTGGCGATCAAAATCAATATCATCGAAATTTAAGCCACATAACTCTGCAACGCGTGCACCGCTGGCGTACAAAATTTCGAGCATCGCACTATCGCGAATTGCTAATGCTGAATCTTCTTCACCTGCCCTCATTGACATAGATTCCATGACATCTCTTGCATCATTGACATTGAGTACATCTGGCAAGACTCGGTGGCCCTTAGGAGTCGAAAGGGTTACGCCAATATCTTTTGGTAGATATCCATTTTTGTGAGCCCACTTAGTAAACAATCGAATTGTTACTGCACGCCGAGCCAGAGTGGTTCGTGCTGCACCCTTTACCGAGATATTTGCTAACCATGAACGTATATGTGAAATATCAATTGTTTGCAGATCTGATATTCCCAGTGCTTGAAGATGTGAGAAAAAGCTCTCCAGATCGCCTACGTATGCACGAATGGTGTGCAGCGAGAGATCACGTTTGGTGTGTAAGTTATTTTCAAAAGCAACACGTACATCTTCTAATGTATGTGTAGTCATAAGGACAGATTACTCGGGTTTACGACCTTGACGCAGAAGGCCGAAGGTTAAAGCATCCTCGAGCGCCATAGCTGAAGCGGCGATGATGTTCTCGTGAACGCCGATGGTATTCCACTCGCCTTTTCCATCACTGGTTTCGACAAGAACGCGAGTGATCGCACCTGTACCCAAGCGACCTTCAAGGATTCGCACTTTGTAATCAGTTAGTTCTAGAACTTCAAGTTCTGGATAGAACTCTTTAAGTCCAGTGCGCAATGCATTGTCAATTGCGTTAACCGGACCATTACCAGCACCACCACAACTAAATTCTTTTCCATGTGCAGTGACGCTTACTTCTGCTCTTGTTGTAATTCCAGTTTTTGTGCTTCGCTCTGTAGTTGTTGCCCAGTGGTTAATAGTGAAAAAAGATGGTCGCTTTCCCGAAATCTCTTCAAGCAATAGGAGTTCAAAGGAAGCATCGGCTGCTTCAAATGTAAAACCTTGTGACTCTAAATCTTTCACGCGATCTACGACGCGTCCAATGAGTTCGCGATCTCCACCTAGGTCCACCCCAAGTTCAGCGGACTTTAATTCGATTGAAGCACGACCTGCCATTTCAGATACAAGCATGCGCATATCGTTACCAACTGATTCAGGATCTTCATGTTGATACAACGAAGGATCTACTTTGATTGCGCTTGCATGTAAACCAGCCTTGTGCGCAAAGGCAGAGACACCAACGTATGGTTGACGCGCACTCGATGAAACATTTGTTACTTCTGCAATCGCGTGAGAGATTCTAAATGCCTCACGCAGAGCATCTTTTGGAAGAACTAACTGGTTTTTCTTTAGCTCAAGATTGGCAATGATTGTTACGAGATCAGCATTACCGGTTCTTTCACCATAACCATTAAGAGTTCCCTGCACGTGAGTTGCTCCAGCTGCAACTGCGGCCATTGAATTTGCTACAGCACAACCAGTGTCGTTGTGACAGTGAATACCAAGACGTGCGTTGCTGGCTTGCAAAATATCGTGAACAACTTCTGAAAGTTCATCCGGCAACATTCCGCCATTAGTGTCACACAATGCAATTACATCGGCACCGGCTGCTGCAGCAGTGCGAACTACTTCGAGGGCATAAGAACGATTCGAACGGTATCCATCAAAGAAGTGTTCGGCATCTAGGAAAACTCGTTGACCTTCTGCTCGTAAATGTTCAACAGAATCTTTGATCATTGCTAAGTTTTCATCTAGCGTTGTTTTTAGTGCTAAATCAACATGGCGGTCGAAAGCTTTTGCAACCAGAGTGACAGCCGGTGCACCGCTATCACGCAGTGCTCCTAATAATGCATCGTCTGCAGCTTTTACGTTAGGTCGACGAGTTGCACCAAAGGCAACAAAGGTTGCATTCTTAAGCTTTAATTCTTTTTTTGCACGACTAAAAAACTCTGTATCTTTTGGATTGGCACCAGGCCATCCACCTTCGATAAATCCAACACCCAGATCATCTAAATGGCGGGCAATTGCTAACTTATCTTGAACAGATAAATTCAATCCCTCTTGCTGAGCTCCATCGCGCAGGGTTGTGTCATAGATATGGAATGCATCATTGACGGGCATTAGAGGACCTTGTGCATCCAATTGTGTGAATCAACAATTGAACCATGCTGAATTCCGAGAAGATGATTGCGAATTTGCATCGTGATCTTTCCTGGTTGCCCATCACCTGTTACCCAGGTGCCCATTGCACTCTTTGCAGTTCCAACTGGAGAGACAACTGCAGCGGTTCCGCAAGCAAAGATTTCTGTGATTTCACCAGAGGCAACACCATCTCGCCAGTTATCAATACTGAGCATTACTTCTTCAGTCTTGTAACCAAGATCTTTAGCCACCGAGAGAATTGAATCTCGGGTTATGCCCGGCAAAAGAGTTCCGGTTAGCTTTGGAGTAATGACAGTTGCTTCTGCGCCAGAACCTTTAACAAAGTAAAGATTCATGCCGCCCATTTCTTCAATCCACTTGCGTTCTTTTGCATCAATCCACACAACTTGATCGCAACCTTCTTTAGCAGCCGCCTTTTGAGCGATTAGTGATGCAGCGTAATTTCCGCCGCACTTTGCTTCGCCAGTTCCACCTTGGGCTGCACGGACATATTCAGTTGAGATCCACACACTTACAGCCTTTGATGGATCAAAGTACGCGCCAGCAGGTGTGGCAATCAACATATACAACGCTTTATTGGTTGGACGAACACCTAAGCCAACTTCGGTCGCAAACATAAAGGGGCGAATATAAAGTGATTCGCCAACTTTATTTGGAACCCATCCGGCATCTTGTCTGACAAGTGTTTCGACTGTTTCAATAAATAAATCCTCTGGCATTTCAGGCAATGCCAAGCGATTGGCAGACTTTGCAAAACGGCGCGCATTTGCTTCAGGACGAAATAATCCGATGCCACCATCTGGTTGGCGATATGCCTTCATGCCTTCGAAAATTTCTTGTCCGTAGTGAAAAACTGCTGTCGCAGGGTCGAGTGAAATTGGTCCGTATGGCTTTAACTCAGGTTCAAACCAACCATCTTTCTCGCTCCACTCGCAAATAACCATGTGGTCTGTGTAGTACTTTCCAAAGCCACCTTCAGCAACCAGTGCATCACGTGTGGCAACATCTTTCGCTTGTGGATTTAATGTAATTTTCATTGAGTTATAGCGCCTTAACTAGCGCATCTCCCACTTCACTTGTACTGCGTTTTTTGTCACCACGAGTTGCAAGATCGCTAGCAACTGCGCGTTCAACATCGCGAGCAGCCTCTGATAAACCTAAATGATCGAGCATCATTGCAACCGACATGACTGTCGCAGTTGGATCGGCAATATTCTTTCCTGCGATATCTGGTGCAGAACCGTGCACCGGTTCAAACATTGACGGGAATTTTCCGGTTGGGTTGATGTTTCCAGATGCCGCCAAACCAATACCGCCACAGATTGCGGCTGCAATATCAGTCAAGATATCGCCAAATAAATTATCTGTGACTACAACGTCAAATCGTTCTGGGTTTGTTACGAAGAACATTGACGCAGCATCCACGTGCAGATAATCAGTAGTGACCTGAGGGAACTCTTTTGCGACCTCATTAAATGTACGAGTCCACAACCCACCAGCTCGTGTAAGCACGTTGTTTTTGTGAACCAAAGTTAGCTTCTTGCGCTCACGAGCCATGGCGCGATTAAAGGCATCACGAATTACGCGCTCTGCACCACGGCGAGTATTAAGACTCTCCTCCGTCGCAATTTCAGCATCTGTTCCCTCTGCAAGAACTCCACCCGCACCAACGTAAGGTCCTTCGGTACCTTCACGGACCACTACAAAATCAATTGGTTGTTTTGTTGCAAGTGGTGACACAACTCCTGGCATTAAGCGAGCAGGTCGTAAATTAATGTAGTGATCAAATGCAAAACGTAATTTAAGTAATAATCCGCGCTCAAGAACTCCACTTGGAACTGTTGGATCTCCTACGGCGCCAAGTAAAATCACATCAGCTTTTGCAATTTCACTAAGTATTGAATCTGGCAAAACTTCTCCGGTTTTGTGCCAGTAACCAGCTCCAAGATCATATGAAGTTCTGTTAAATGATGCACCGTATTTTTTGCCGACGGCATCTAGGACTTTGATACCTTCGGCGACAACCTCGGGGCCGATGCCATCGCCAGCGATAACTGCCACATTAAAATTCTTAGACATCATTCTTCCTTACGTATTCACTGCATCTGGGACAGGTTCGCCAGCAAGTGCTTTGCGAACAGAGTGTGCAACATCAATACCAGCACGTTCCTGTGCTTCCTCCGTTGATGCACCAAGGTGAGGTGTGGCAACAACTTGATCAAGTGAGAACAATGGCGAATCCGTACAAGGCTCGGTTGCATACACATCAATGCCAGCGCCTGCAACACGACCTTCGGTGATGGCCTTATACAGCGCTGCTTCATCAAGGACTCCCCCACGTGCAGCATTAACAATGTGCACAGATGGCTTAACCTTTGAAAGAGCTTCTTCGCCAATTAAATTAATTGTTTCCTTAGTCTTTGGTAAATGAATGGTTATGAAGTCAGAATTCTTTAATAACTCGTCTAACTCAACTAGTTTTACTCCGAGGGTGGAAACCTTTTCGGCGCTTAGATATGGGTCATACGCAATTACGTTCATGCCAAACGCTTTCATACGGTGCGCAACTAATTGGCCAATTTTGCCAAATCCCACAATTCCGAGAGTTTTCTCGAACATTTCAGTGCCGCTGAATTTAGAACGAGCCCATTTTCCAGCACGAAGCGATGCGTGTGCAGGTGAAATATTTCGTGCACTTGCCATCATTAACGCAATTGCTAGTTCTGCTGCGCTGACAATATTTGAAGTTGGTGCATTGATAACCATAACCTTTGCCGCAGTTGCTGCAGGAATATCGACGTTATCCAAGCCAACACCTGCGCGTGCAATAACTCTTAATCCTGTCGCAGCACTTATTGCTTCTGCATCCATCTTGGTTGCAGAGCGAATAAGTACAGCATCAACGCCTGATTTCAGTGCAGCGAGAAGTTCTTCTCGATTTGCTCCGTCGCAATGACGAATGTCGAAATCTGAGCCAAGTACTCCAACGGTTGCTGGACTTAGCTCTTCAGCGATGAGTACGACAGGTTTAGCCACGCGCTGCCGTTCCCTCTTTGTAATCATCCTTATTTGAAGCCTTTACCCAAGACATCATCTTGCGAAGTTCGCGTCCGACAGATTCGATTGGGTGTGACTCACCTTTTGCACGTAATGTTTTAAACTCCGTGGCCCCATTTTCTTGATCGTCAATGAAGCGCTTTGCGAATGCACCACTCTTGATATCTGCAAGTACGGCCTTCATGTTCTCTTTCACGTGCGGATCAATTACACGTGGTCCAGATACATAATCTCCAAATTCAGCTGTGTCTGAGACAGACCAACGCTGCTTTGCGATTCCACCTTCGTACATCAAGTCAACGATTAACTTGAGTTCGTGTAGACATTCAAAATAAGCAACCTCAGGTTGGTAACCAGCTTCAACAAGTGTTTCAAAACCATACATAACTAGTTGTGAAGCACCGCCACATAGAACTGATTGCTCACCGAAAAGATCTGTCTCTGTCTCTTCAGTAAAGGTTGTAAGAATTCCGCCTGCGCGAAGTCCGCCAATTGCTTTTGCATATGAAAGCGTTAATGGCCAAGCAGATCCTGTCGCATCTTGTTCTACGGCAACGATAACTGGAACACCACGACCAGCTTCGTATTCACGACGGACAAGGTGACCTGGTCCCTTTGGTGCAACCATTGCAACATCTACTGATGTGCTTGGCTTGATGTAACCAAAACGAATATTGAAACCATGACCAAAGAAGAGTGCATCGCCATCTTTAAGGTTAGGCAAGATTGACTCTGTATAAATATGACGCTGCAAGTGATCAGGCGCCAAGATCATGATGACTGTTGCTTCTTTAACTGCCTCGGCAACACTCGTAACCTTTAGACCTTCTGCTTCAGCCTTTGCGCGTGAAGGTGAACCATCTTTGAGGCCCACTCGAACATCAACACCACTGTCTCGCAAGTTAAGTGCGTGAGCATGACCCTGAGATCCGTAGCCAATGATCGCAACTTTGCGTCCTTGGATTATAGAAAGATCAGCATCCTCTTCGTGATACATCGTTGCCACGGTTTTTCTCCTTATTTATTCTGTTGGTGTTAGTTTTGATAATCAGGTTGAGTATCAGTTGGTGCAGGTTTTACTTTTGTAGGCAAGATTTCCTTGATCGAAATTACGTTAATCAACTTATCTAATTGTGAAATTACCTGTTCTAGTGCATGGCCTTCTACGTTGACATCAATTTGCATCTTTGAAATTGCTGGGTTCTCTGTAGGGCCCACTGTGAGTGCATCAATGTTGTACGCACGACGTGCAAATAATCCTGATACACGTGCAAGTACACCTGGTGAGTTTTCAACTAGAACTTCGAGTGTGTGTTTACTCATTAGAGCTCCTGTGAATCCCAGTCGGGCGCCATTTCGCGCGCAATCATAATGTCATCATTTGAGGTTCCTGCTGCAACCATTGGCCACACCATTGCATCTCGGTGAACTCTGAAATCGACAACAACTGGTTGATTGTTAATTGAAAGCGCCTTTTCGATTGTCTTATCAACATCTTCTGGGCGATCACAACTTAAACCAACGCAACCCATCGCATCGGCCAACTTTGGAAAGTCAGGAACACGCTTTGACTCAAGATTTGTATTTGAATAACGACCTTCATAGAACAGTGTCTGCCACTGGCGAACCATTCCGAGGCTTTCGTTATTAATTATTGCAACCTTGATTGGAATGTTATTAAGTGCACAGGTCACTAATTCTTGGTTAGTCATCTGGAAACAACCATCACCATCGATGGACCAGACAGTTGTATCTGGCGCGGCCACTTTTGCACCCATTGCAGCAGGAACTGAGTAACCCATTGTTCCTAGTCCGCCGGAGTTAAGCCACGTGCGAGGAAGTTCGTATGGAACAAATTGTGCTGCCCACATTTGATGCTGTCCTACACCAGCAACATAAATACTGTCTGGCGCTGAAAGTTTTGCAATACGTTCGATGACGTACTGAGGAGAAACTGAACCATCTGTTGGTTTGTCATAACCCAATGGATATGTGCTCTTTAAGTTATTAACTTGGCGTATCCACGTAGATAAATCAGGACGATTCCTTGCTAGCGCAGCTTTAAGTGCCGGAATTAGTGCAATCAAGGTGTGCTTTAAATCGCCAACAACTGCAACATCAGCAAATCGATTCTTACCAATTTCTGCAGGATCTACATCGCAGTGAATTACCTTTGCATTGACTGCAAATGTTGAAAGTTTTCCTGTCACGCGATCGTCAAAGCGTGCACCAAGAGTGATTAACAAATCTGACTTTTGAAGTGCCGTTACTGCAGCAACAGAACCGTGCATACCAGGCATACCCATGTGTAAAGGATGGCTGTGTGGGAATGAACCCAATGCCATCAAAGTAGTAACAACTGGTGCACCTAGTAATTCTGCTATTTCACGTAATTCTTTTGCGGCGTTGGCCTTGATGATTCCGCCACCAACATAGAAAACTGGTCGATGTGATTGCGTGATGAGTGCAGCCGCATCTGATATTGATTGTGCATTTGGCGCAATTGTCGGTTGGTAACCCTTTAGTGAAACAGAGGTTGGCCAATTAAAAACTGTCTCTTTTTGTAGTGCATCTTTTGCAATATCAACTAGAACTGGTCCTGGACGTCCAGTCGTTGCAATGTGAAACGCTTCGGCAATCACACGTGGAATATCTGCAGGATTGGTTACTAAATAATTATGTTTTGTAAATGGCATCGTGATTCCACGAATGTCTGCCTCTTGGAATGCATCCGTTCCGATTGCAGCACTCGGAACCTGACCTGTGATTGCAACAAGTGGAACTGAATCCATCGCTGCATCTGCAAGTGGAGTTACTAAGTTGGTTGCTCCTGGACCAGAAGTTGCTATGCAAACTCCAGCGCGACCAGAAACTTGTGCATATCCGGTTGCAGCATGTCCTGCACCTTGCTCGTGGCGAACCAAGATGTGTCTAATTGATGAGTCAAAAATTGGATCATAAGCAGGAAGAATTGCGCCACCAGGTATGCCGAACATAACTTCGACGCCTGCGGCTTCAAGTGATTTAACCAAGCTCGTTGCGCCATTCATGGATGTGCCATTTTTTGTAATGCCTTGGTGAGTGCTCACTCTTTTCTTCCTTTCTTATCTAGTGCATCGATAAAGTAAAAAACCCTCAGATCAACTGAGGGTAGCGCGCGATCGTTTTGCTAGATCACGCGCTTTTAAATCACCACCACGAGGTGGATTGTCTTTGTTGACATGGCTTTATTCTCCAATAGATAGGCTCAAAGCGTCAACCCCACCTTGAAACATCTCAGAATTTGAGCGGAGTTAGCCGCAGACCGCGCCTTTTGAGGCAGAACCGACAACTTTGCAGTACTTAGCTAAGACCCCACGAGTGTATTTGTGCGGCAGTGGCTTCCATCCAGCTTTTCGTTTTTCAACTTCTGCTGCATCAACTAACAAATCTAGTGTGCGATTAACCGTGTCAATTTTGATGCGATCTCCATCTTTGATGAATGCAATTGGTCCACCATCGACGGCTTCAGGTGCAATGTGACCTACACATAAACCTGTTGACCCACCAGAGAATCTTCCATCAGTTAAAAGTAAAACGGATTTACCAAGGCCAGCACCTTTGATTGCCCCAGTAACCATTAACATTTCGCGCATTCCGGGTCCACCCTTAGGACCTTCATAACGAATAACAATGACATCGCCAGCTTTAACTGTTCCGTCTTCAATTGCATCCATCGCGGCTTGTTCACGTTCAAAGACTCTTGCTGGACCTTCAAATGAATCGATACCGATTCCAGCTGTTTTAGATACGGCGCCTTCGGGAGCTAGCGAGCCACCAAGAATTGTGATTCCAACATCTTTGGAGAGCGGGCTGTCGGCAGGGTGCACAACTACGCCATCAGGAAATGGTGGATTGATGTCGGCTAGATTCTCAGCCATTGTTTTTCCGGTAACAGTTAACGTATCACCATGTAAAAATCCAGCATCTAGCAAGATCTTTAGTACAACTGGAATTCCACCTACACGATCGAGATCTGTCATAACAAATTTACCAAAAGGCTTTAAGTCACCCAGTAATGGAACCTTGGATCCAATTCGATGGAAATCATCGAGGGTTAAATCAACTTCAGCCTCGTGTGCAATTGCCAATAAATGAAGTACGGCATTTGTTGAACCACCAAGTGCCATCAAAATAGTGATTGCATTTTCAAAGGCTTTTTTACTCAGAATTTGTCGAGTAGTAATACCTAGGCGAATTAAATTTACAACTGCTTCTCCTGATTTAATCGCGTATGCATCTCTACGGCGATCAACGGCAGGAGGAGCTGAAGATCCAGGTAATGACAGGCCTAGTGCTTCGCCGATTGCTGCCATTGTGTTTGCGGTGTACATACCACCGCAAGCACCTTCGCCCGGACAAATTGCACGTTCGATCTGATCTACTCGATCTTTTGTAATCAATCCGCGAGCGCATGCACCAACAGCTTCAAATGCATCAATAATCGTGACATCTTGTCCATCTACCTGGCCAGGCAATGTAGAACCCGCATACACAAAAACACTCGCAATATCTAAGCGCGCTGCAGCCATCATCATTCCGGGTAGTGACTTATCGCACCCTGCAAAAGTAACCATTCCGTCAAAGCGCTCTGCCTGCATAACTGTTTCAACTGAGTCTGCGATAACTTCGCGAGAAACTAGTGAGAAATGCATTCCTTCATGACCCATTGAAATTCCATCGGAAACTGAAATAGTTCCAAATTGCATAGGAAAACCACCTGCAGCAAGCACTCCTTCTTTCGAAGCCTTTGCTAAACGATCAAGAGACATATTGCACGGAGTTATTTCATTCCACGATGATGCGATTCCGATTTGCGGTTTAACCCAGTCCTCATCACCCATACCGACTGCACGCAACATTCCTCGTGCAGGTGCTCGCTCGAGTCCATCTGTAACTACCCCTGAACGCGGCTTCATGTTAGGCATGAGAGGATTCTATCCTCTAACTAACAAATTATTTAATCTGAATTGGAGCTTTTGCGTGACCAACCCTAACTATCCAGCAGGCCAGGCACCAGATCGCTGGCGCACACTTCTCGTAATCGCTATTGCTCAATTAATGGTTGTACTAGATAGCTCAATCGTAAACATCGCTATTCCAAGTGCGAAGGCTGACCTTGGAATTACAGATGCAAATCAACAATGGGTTATTACTGCCTACACACTCGCTTTCGGTTCACTCTTACTTTTGGGTGGGCGTATCGCGGACTTTGTAGGTCGAAAGAAAATTTTCATTATTGGCCTACTTGGTTTTGCAGCCGCATCAGCACTCGGTGGCATTGCACATAATCAAGAATTGCTTTTTGCATCCCGTGCATTGCAGGGAGTCTTCGGTGCACTTCTAGCACCTGCTGCACTCTCCATCGTCAGCGTTACATTTACAGATCCAAAAGAGCGCGCACGTGCTTTTGGTGTGTATGGCGCAATCTCAGGTGGCGGTGCTGCCATCGGTTTGATTCTGGGTGGAGTCTTGACTGAATACTTCTCATGGCGCTGGTGTCTTGGAGTAAATACTCCAATCGCTATTGCTGCTGCACTGCTCGCTATTAAGTATGTACACGAATCAAAAGCTGGTGGAGATCACAGCTATGACTTGCCAGGCGTATTTACTGCCTCCGCTGGTTTATTTGCACTTGTATACGGATTTAATGAAGCAGCCACAAAGGGTTGGTCAGATACTACGACTCTGGCATTCCTAGGTGTCGCCGTAATTCTCCTGGTCACATTTGTTGTCATCGAGACAAAGGTTGTTAATCCATTGATGCCAATGCGTGTGGTCACTGAACGTAACCGTGGTGGTTCATACCTTGGTTCACTCGTTGTGGGTGCAGGACTATTTTCTATGTTCTTGTTCCTAGGCTTATACCTACAAACAGTACTTGGCTACACGCCACTTCGATCAGGCTTTGCATTCTTACCATTTACGGCAGGCATCATTGTCTTTGCTGGCATTGCCTCACAATTACTTCCAAAAGTTGGTCCTAAGCGTTTGATGGTTCCTGGATTAGTTGCGGCTTCTATTGGTTTACTGATGCTGACGCAAATTACTCCAGAGACTTCATACGTAACTCATGTATTGCCTTCACTTTTGATTATGTCTAGCGGTATGGCACTTGTATTCATTCCACTATCTACAACTGCACTGCACGGCGTTGGTAACCGTGATGCAGGTGTGGCTAGTGCACTTCTTAATACAAGTCAGCAAGTGGGTGGATCACTCGGAACCGCGCTTCTCAATACTGTTGCTGCTACAGCTGCAACTTCGTATATGGCAAGTAATCCAGAGAAACTTCCAACCTTTGGAATCACGCACGGCTTTACCGTGGCATTTACAGTCAGCTCTGCACTCTTGTTAGTTGGCGCTGTTGTTCTCTTCTTCTTTATCAATATTGGAAAAGAAGCAGTTGTGGAAACTGAAGGCGTTATAGCTCACTAAGAGCAATTAATTAGCAGCTTGACCAAGGTGGCCAAGTAGAAGCTCTCGAACTCGAGCAGCATCTGCTTGGCCCTTTGTCTCTTTCATGACTGCACCAATTAGCGCGCCAGCTGCAGGCAAGTGACCATTTCGAACCTTGTCAGCAGTTTCAGATTGTTCTGAGCAAACCTTTTCAATCGCAGCCATAAGTGCTCCATCATCATTAACAACTTTGATACCACGAGAAGCAATAACTTGTGCAGGAGTTCCTTCTCCTGCAATGACGCCCTCAATAACGCCTCTAGCTAGCTTGTCTGTAAGTTCGCCTTGCGCAACGAGATTGACGATGTCTGCAACATCTTTAGCGCTAATTGCTAAATCTGAAATTGCAACCTCTTTTTCATTAGCTAAACGAGAAATTTCACCTAGCCACCAGGAACGAGCCTTTGTTGGATCTGCACCAAGTAAGACTGTCTCTTCAACAATGTTTAGAACATCGGCATTAATCATTGCCGCCATCTCTTTGTCTGGTACCGACCACTGTTCTTGTAGACGTTTGCGGCGAAGTGATGGTCGTTCAGGCAATGATGCACGCAATTTTTCAACCCACTGTGCATCTGGTGCAACTGGCACCAGATCTGGTTCTGGAAAATAACGATAATCCTCAGCTTGTTCCTTTGAGCGACCAGAACGAGTTAATCCTGTGTCTTCTTGGAAGTGACGAGTTTCTTGTACAACTTTTTCACCTTTATTGAGGCGTTCTGCATGGCGAATCATTTCTCCGCGAACAGCGCGTTCTACGGATCGAAGTGAGTTCACGTTCTTTGTTTCACTTCGCGTGCCCAATACATCTGCACCGATTAAACGCAGTGAAACGTTTGCATCACAACGCAAAGATCCTTGTTCCATCTTTACATCGCTCACACCCAGTGCTCGCAAAATATCGCGCAACTCTGCAACGTATGCCTTTGCTACTTCTGGCGCGTACTTTCCAGTGCCAGGAACAATTTTGGTAACAATTTCAACAAGCGGAATGCCGGCACGGTTGTAATCAAGGAGTGAATAATCTGCTCCGTGAATACGACCTGTTGAGCCTCCAACGTGCAGTGATTTACCAGTGTCTTCTTCCATGTGAACACGTTCAATTTCAATACGGAAACTCTGTGGGCCTTCATCTGTGTCGATCTCAACATCAACAAAACCGTTGACGCAGATTGGTTCGTCATACTGTGAAATTTGAAAATTCTTAGGCATATCCGGATAGAAATAATTCTTGCGTGCAAATCGGCTAAATGGAGCAATAGAGCAGTTAAGTGCCAAGCCGATCAAGATTGTAGATTCGATTGCCTTCTCATTAACGACTGGAAGTGCACCAGGAAGTGCTAAACAAACAGGACATGTTTGTGTATTTGGTTCTGCACCAAAAATAGTGCTGCATCCACAGAACATCTTTGAATTCGTGTTTAACTCAACGTGTACTTCTAATCCCAATACGGGCTCGTACTTTGAAATCACATCATCATATGTCAATCCGCTCATGCTGCACCACCCAATGATGGAGCCTGCGAAAGAAGCGGTGCGCCCCACTTGCTCAGAAGTGATGCTTCAAGGGATGCACCCACTGAATACATTCTTTGATCCTGCATCACAGGCGACATGATTTGGAAACCAACAGGTAAGCCATCCTCTGGAGCAACACCGCAAGGCAGACTCATTCCACCGATTCCTGCCATGTTCACCGGAATTGTTGCAATGTCATTTAGATACATGGCAAGAGGGTCATTGGTTTTCTCACCAATTTTAAAAGCAGTTGTTGGGCATGTTGGTGAAACCATGACGTCGCACTTTGTAAATGCATTATTGAAATCTTGTGTAATCAATGTTCGAACTTTTTGTGCGCTTCCGTAATATGCATCGTAATAGCCTGATGAAAGAGCGTATGTGCCGAGCAAAATTCGACGCTTTACTTCGCGACCAAAACCAACTTCGCGAGTCATATTCATAACTGATTCTGCTGATGCGCCATCTTTATCTCCGACACGGAGTCCGTAACGCATCGCATCAAAGCGCGCCAAGTTAGATGAGGCTTCCGATGGAGCAATGAGGTAATACGCAGCTAGCGCATATTCAAAGTTAGGGGCAGACACTTCAACAATTTCTGCTCCAGCTTGTGCGAGTAATTCGAGAGCCTCTTCAAAACGTTGACGAACACCAGCTTGGTAACCATCTCCATTGAGTTCCTTAACAACACCAATTTTCATTCCTTTGACGTCACCACTCTTTGCTGCAGCAACAACTTGTGGAACTGGCGCGTTGATACTCGTTGAATCCTTTGGATCATGGCCAGCAATTACTTCATGTAATAGCGCTGTATCTAAAACAGTACGAGCACAGGGTCCTGCTTGGTCAAGAGAAGATGAGAACGCAACTAATCCATAGCGTGAAACTCCACCGTATGTCGGTTTAACTCCAACGGTTCCGGTCACTGCTGCAGGTTGGCGAATAGAACCGCCAGTATCTGTTCCGATTGCAAGCGGTGCTTCAAATGCAGCGAGTGCAGCCGATGATCCGCCCCCAGATCCGCCAGGAATGCGAGTGAGATCCCATGGATTATGTGTTGGACCGTAAGCAGAGTTTTCGGTCGATGAACCCATTGCAAACTCATCCATATTTGTTTTGCCAAGAATTACTATTCCAGCGCTTTTTAATTTAGAAACAACAGTTGAGTCATACGGCGGGCGCCATCCTTCAAGAATCTTTGATCCACACGTTGTAGGAATACCTTTTTGTGCGAGCACATCTTTAAGTGCGAGTGGGACTCCAGCCAGTGGGCTTAATTTTTCTCCGCGGGCGCGAGCAGCATCGGCGTCTGCTGCTTGCTTGAGCGCACCTTCTGTATCAACGTGCAGGAATGCATGAACTTTTCCGTCTACTTTCGAGATTTGATCAAGGTGTGCCTGGGTTAATCCAACAGAAGTTGTTGCTCCACTTGCAAGTGATTGGGCCATCTCTGCGGCTGAAGTTTTGATCATGCTTCTTCACCAAGAATTTGTGGAACACGGAAACGTTGTTCTTCACTTGCAGGTGCTCCTGAAAGCGCTTCTTCTGGTGTCAAACTTGGGATTACAACATCGCTTCTAAATATGTTTGTCAGAGCTAGCGGATGCGAAGTCGCAGCAATATCTTTTGTGGCAACCTCTTGCACTCGTGCCACGGCGTTAAGAATTACACCGAACTCTGTTGTCAGGCTCTCGAGTTCTTGATCTGTCATCTCAATGCGAGCTAAACGCGCCAAATTGGCAACGTCGTCACGGGAAAGAGAACTCATGCGTGCAGTCTAATTAATAGCAGGCCTAACTGCGAATTTGCCCATTGCCAGTAACAATCCACGTTGTAGTGGTCATGGCTTCTAAGCCCATTGGCCCGCGTGCGTGCAGTTTCTGATTTGAGATTCCGATTTCCGCACCGAATCCCATCTGCTCACCATCGGTAAAGCGTGTGGATGTATTAACCATTACTGCAGCACAATCTGAATGAGCAATAAATCGGTCAGATACTTCCTTTGATTTTGTCACGATAGCCTCTGTGTGTTTTGTTCCAAATTTTGCAATGTGATCAATAGCTTCATCGACGCTAGCAACAATGCCAACGTTCATCTCTAGCACACCGTACTCGGTGCACCAATTCTCATCAGTAGCAAGGGATGCTTGGATATTTAACTTCTTAGCTATCTCCAAAGATTTTGCATCGCAATGAAGAATTACACCAGCTTCATTGAGTGCTTTCAGTGCTGTTGGCATGAATTCGTCTGCCACTTTTTGGTGCACTAAAAGAGTTTCTGCGGCATTACACACACTTGGGCGATGAGTCTTTGAATTGATAAGAATTGGCAAGGCAATAGAAAGATCAGCGAATTCATCTACATAAACATGGCACACACCTGCGCCTGTTTCTATCGTAGGAACCGTGGCTTCATCGACAACCATTCGAATTAAAGATGCACTTCCGCGTGGAATGACAAGGTCTACTAATCCTCGTGCATGCAAGAGTGCATTCACTGTTGCACGATCATCAGATGGCACTAGCTGAATAACATCTGGTGAAATAGGAGTCTTTGCTAGCGCATCGCGCATCACCTTAAGAAGTGCAGCGTTGCTAGCGGCTGCCGAAGAAGAACCGCGCAAGAGCGCAGCATTTCCAGAGGCCAATAAGATAACTGCAGCATCAACGCTGACATTTGGTCGTGCTTCATAGACCATTCCGACAACGCCAAATGGGACAGTGCGTTGCTCTAGATGTAGTCCATTTTCTAAATCTTTTTCTCGAATGATCTTGCCTAAAGGGTTTTCTAGTTCTGCAACTTCTCGAACTCCAGATGAAATACCTTTGATGCGTTCGGCTGTAAGTAATAATCGATCCTGAGTTTGTGGATGCATATTCTCTGACTTGGCTCGCGCCATATCTTTAGCATTTTCAGCGAGAATATAATCTGATGATTTATCAATTTCATCAGCGATGCCAAGGAGTGCGCTTGAACGCTCTTCACCTGTCGCAGTCGATAGCGAACGCGAGGCGGCACGCGCTTTGAGCGCTAAATCAGAGACGATTGCTGTGGCATCCATGACACCAAGCCTAACGCGAGTTACCCTTTGGATGTGTCCAAATTATTCAAAGTAATCCGCAACATAATTATTGTTGTACTGGTTATTTACCTAGGCCTCTTTGCCCTTACAAAGATCATCAGGTATCCAGAACCAATAGCAGCGATAAAACTTGGACTAGCTCCAGCTTCTAAGACACCTGATCTGATGCCTGGGCATTGGGTGAAAGCAGATCCTGCCGATAACTCACAGTGGTCTGTTGCAAATTCAGAGACTCCATCCCGAGTGACATGGGATGGAGAGAAGATTGCATTTGATGAGTTCCTAAAAATTACAAAGACCAACGCATTTATTATCGTGCGCAATGGTGAAATAACTTACGAAAAGTATCTGAACGGCAAGAAAGAATCGGATCGATTACCTTCATATTCTGCTGCAAAGACCATCACTTCAATCATGGTGGGGCAACTTATTTCGCAAGGAAAGATCAAAGAGAGCGATACATTTGTAAGTATTCTTCCAGAGTTTAAAAATGAATCTACTTTCGATGATGTAACAATCAAAGACTTACTGGATATGCAAAGTGGCATCGGCGTGAGCGATGACTATCCAACTGGACCGGCTGGCTGGGGTGTGGCAATTGCCCAAATGTATGCTTCTACCGATTTGAATTGGTTCTTGAAAAACAACAGAAAAATGGCTCAACCACCAGGAACAAATCCAGAGTACCGAAGTGTTGATACACAATTGTTAGGTATGGTCATTCAGAAAATTACTGGCATGCGAGTGGCAGATTACCTCTCTGAAAATGTCTGGAAACCAATTGGAGCAGAATACGACGCGTATTGGAATGTGGATCGTGTTGGTGGTTTAGAAAAAACTTTCTGTTGTTTCAATGCTGCCGCTAGAGATTATGCTCGAATTGGTCAGATGCTACTCAACCCAACGGGTATAAAAATAAATGACAAAGAGATTATTTCTCCAGCCTGGATGAAGCGCCTAACGAACCCAGTAACAACATTGGATTATGGCTGGGGCTATGGCGCACAGGTATGGCATCCATTTCCTGGTACAACAATGTTGATGGGTTTACATGGGCAATTTGTTTATACCGATCCAAATTATCAGGTTGTAATCGTCAAACTCAGTGACGAACCAACGGATAATGGAAATAATGAAGAGTTAACGGCTGCTGCTTTGAAAGAAATTTCAGAGCAGAACTAAGTCATCTCTGTGAACGAGTTCGCGCTCGTATTCAGGCCCAAGGCTCTGAGCAAGTTCCTTTGTTGAGCGTCCCAGCATCACAGGAATTTCCTCACTGTCGAATGCAACTAGTCCGCGCGCGATAACTTTTCCATCCGCACTTGCTAATTCGACAGCATCACCTGAAATAAATTCACCGTGTACTGCTGTTACGCCAGCAGGCAATAAAGAAACTCCACGCTCTAAAATTGCAGTGACTGCACCGGCATCAAGAGTAAGTCGACCTTGTGGAGTTGATGCATGTGCAAGCCAGAGCATGCGTGAATTAGATTTGTTGGCGTGTGCATGGAACAAGGTTCCAAACGGACTGCCTGTAAGCGTTTCACCTGATTGTTCTAATGAAGTAAGCAGCATTGCGATTCCAGCACTAGTTGATATGCGGGCAGCCTCAACTTTTGTAACCATTCCACCGCTACCTACGCCGGCAGATCCTGCTCCACCTAGAGTCAATGAATCGATCTCGGAAATGTTAGCAACTTCATGTATCGGCTTTGCACCTGCCTGAGATGGTGGAGCGTCATACAAAGCGTCAATGTCTGAAACTAAAACGAGTAAATCTGCGTTAACCAGAAGTGCAACAAGGGCAGCCAATCGATCATTATCGCCGAATCGAATCTCTTGTGTTCCGACAGAGTCATTCTCATTAATTATTGGAACAATTCCGAGAGAAATAAGCTTTGTCAGCGTTCTTTGAGCATTCTGATAATGAGAGCGGCGCACAACATCTTCAGTTGTAAGAAGTACCTGTGAAGCTGTGATTTTATGGCGAGCCAAATGATCTGTATATCGAGCAATGAGCAAGCCTTGACCGACAGATGCCGCCGCCTGTTGTGTTGCAAGATCTTTAGGACGAGTTGTTAATCCAAGTGGGGCCAAGCCAGCAGCAATAGCACCTGATGAAACAACTAAAACTTCGGCGCCACGTGATTTCAAATCAGCAACAACTTTTACAATCTTTTCAACGGAAGAGTCATCAAGTGCTGCACCGGCCTTACCAGTAAGTGAAGAGGATCCAATCTTTATGACAACGCGCTTTGCACTAGTTACTGCTTCGCGGTTCATTGCTCACCCTCTTCATCAGCGGCGTCCACTTCGACAAGTTTAGGTGAATGAGGGTCGCTCACGTTGTATTCCCATTGACGAGCAATTTCATCATCGCTGAGCACATTGATTTCACGCTCTGGTTTCCAGGTTGAATCAAGACGAGAGTCTTCACCGCGGCGGTGCAGGTGTCCTGCCAACTGTTCTGCACCGGCTTCAATTGTTGGCTCCCAATCGAAGATAACTTCGTTATCGCCAGATCCAATTCGAACTTCGCTTCCTGCAACCGCTCCTTGCTTGTACAGCTCTTTTTCAACTCCCAACTGTGCAAGGCGATCTGCAAGGTAACCAATTGCTTCAGCATTCTTAAAGTTTGTTTGACGGACCCATCGGACAACTTTGTTTCCGCGTACAGTAAATGAACCATCAGCGTTAGCTTTAACCGTAAATCCAGAGTCATCAACTGGAGTTGGACGCAAAATAATGCGCGTGCGCTCTTCAGTTTTTGCTTCGAGCCGCGCCTTCTGAATTAGTCGAGCCATTGCATAGGTGAGTTCGGTAAGTCCCTCGCGAGAGGCGGCCGAGACTAAATAAACGTCATAGCCTTTATCGCGAAGAGTTTGTGCAACCATGTCAGCCATGGCTTTGCCATCAGGTAAATCAATTTTGTTGAGAGCAACAATGCGTGTGCGATCTTCGAGTCCACCATAGATTGCTAATTCGTTTTCAATTACTTCTAGATCGACAATTGGATTTCGATCAGTTTCCAGGGTTCCGCAATCCAGCACATGAACTAGCGCAACGCAACGTTCTACGTGGCGCAAGAATTCAAGCCCTAAACCTTTTCCTTGACTTGCACCAGGAATTAACCCTGGAACATCTGCAACAGTAAATCGTGTGTCGCCAGCTTGAACCACACCAAGATTTGGAACAAGTGTGGTGAATGGATAATCAGCAATCTTTGGGCGTGCAGCAGAAATTGCCGCAATCAATGAGGATTTTCCTGCACTTGGAAATCCAACTAATGCAATGTCTGCAACAGATTTAAGTTCGAGAACAAGTGTGCGCTCTTCACCTGGTTCGCCAAGTAATGCAAAACCTGGAGCTCGTCGCTTTGACGACGAGAGCGCTAAATTTCCTAAACCACCGTGTCCACCTTGAGCTGCAATAAAAGTTGTTCCGATGCCAACTAAATCTGCAAGCAGCACACCTTGATTGTCATAAATAACAGTTCCATTAGGAACACCTAGGACCAAATCTTCTCCAAAGACGCCATCTTTACGATCGCCATAACCTTGGTGACCAGATGTTGCTTTGCGATGTGGTGAGTGGTGAAAATCCAAAAGAGTTGTGACATTTGGGTCGACAACCAAAATTACATCTCCCCCGCGTCCACCATTTCCACCATCTGGTCCGCCGAGTGGCTTAAATTTTTCGCGCTTTACAGAGACGCAACCGTCGCCACCTTTTCCTGCAGTGGCATAGAGAGTTACGCGATCGACAAAAGTTGTCATCAGCGTTCTCCTCTCTCAATTACCTTGTTTGTAGTTTGGTGAAATAAAAAAGCGAGCCGCACATGAACGCGGCTCGCTCTTTCGTAAGAACCGAAAATTAAGCTACTGGAACCACATTCACTACGTTGCGTCCGCGAGCGCGACCGAATTCAACTGCTCCTGCTGCTAGAGCGAAGAGTGTGTCATCTTTGCCGCGACCTACATTTGCACCCGGGTGAAACTTGGTTCCACGTTGGCGAACAAGAATTTCGCCGCTGTTAACAACCTGACCACCGAAGCGCTTAATACCGAGGTACTGCGCGTTTGAATCGCGACCGTTACGTGTCGAGGAGACACCTTTTTTACTTGCCATTGCTCAACTCCTATTTACGTATCGGCTAGATATTGATTGCTGTAATTTTTACGCGAGTATGTTGCGCACGGAAACCTTGACGACGGCGATAACCGGTCTTGTTCTTGTAACGCAAGATATCGATTTTTGGACCCTTTACGTCATCAATAACTTCACCAGTTACTTTGACTGAAGAGAGTGCCTTTGGGTCTGAAGTAACAGTTGCGCCATCGACAACTAGAACGGCAGAAAATGAAACTGTTGAACCACTCTTGCTATCAAGGTGATCGACAAGAATTGTCTCTCCAACAGTGACTTTCTCCTGGCGTCCGCCAGCTTTCACGATTGCGTACACGTAACTACTCCACTTCGTAAGGCCAGCTGCGCACAGAGTGCGAAGCGGGCAGGCGCTAAGGGTACGGAGAACCGTGCCCGTGGGTCAAACTGAGTCGGGATTTATGCTCATTCGGCAGAACCAGGAGTGACTATTCCGGTGCTCACTGCACGACGGCGTTTGCGCCCACCGATTTTTGAGCCCTTCTTTTCTGCTGAATTATCAGGTGCATCATCATTTTGAACTTCTATAAATTCATGTGCAGTTGCTGATACTTCTTCAACATCTTCATGTGATGCTGATTGAGAATTAACTTGTGGCATCGGCGCCTTCATCTTCACAGGTTCTGTGTGGATATGGATTCCGCGACCAGAACATGAATCACATGTTGTTGAGAATGCTTCGATAAGCCCTTGTCCAACTCGCTTACGAGTCATTTGAACTAAACCAAGAGAAGTAACTTCTGCAACTTGGTGCTTGGTGCGATCGCGTCCAAGACATTCAACAAGTCTGCGTAGAACTGCTTCACGATTTGATTCAAGAATCATGTCGATGAAGTCAATGACAACGATTCCGCCTAAGTCGCGTAAGCGAAGTTGGCGTGCAATTTCTTCCGCTGCCTCAAGGTTGTTTTTTGTCACAGTTTCTTCGAGATTACCGCCCTTACCGATGAATTTACCGGTGTTCACGTCAATAACAATCATCGCTTCAGTGCGATCGATAACGAGTGATCCACCTGAAGGCAGATAAACCTTGCGATCAAATGCTTTTGATAGTTGCTCTTCAACTCGGTATTCCGCGAAGAGGTCTACTGTGCCAGTGTATTTCTCCAACTTCGAAACTAATTCAGGAGCAATAAATCCAAGGTAGTTGCTGATTTCCTCATATGCCTGACCACCCTGAACGATTAATTTACGGAAGTCTTCGTTGAAGATATCGCGGATAACTCGGACAGCAAGATCTGGTTCAGAGTAAAGAGCTGCCGGTGCGTGGAAGTTTGGATTTTCAGATTTCTGATAAATATCTTCCCATTGAGATTTCAAGCGAGCTACGTCACTCGTGATCTCTTCTTCACTTGCACCTTCTGCGGCTGTACGAACAATTACGCCAGCTCCTTCTGGAATCAAATCTTTTAGGATCGCTTTAAGTCTGTTGCGCTCTTGCTCTGGAAGGCTGCGGCTGATGCCACTCATGCCACCACCAGGAACATAAACAACGTAACGACCTGGAAGAGAAATTTGGCTAGTTAAACGTGCACCCTTTTGGCCAATTGGATCCTTTGTTACCTGAACAAGTACAGGCTGTCCTGTTTTTAAAACCATTTCGATTTTGCGTGGTTCAGATTCAGAAATGCCAGCAGCATCCCAATTCACTTCACCCGCGTACAACACCGCATTTCGTCCCTTACCAATATCTACGAATGCAGCTTCCATGGAAGGCAATACGTTCTGGACTCGACCAAGATATACGTTTCCGACGTATGAAACGTTGCTATTTCGGTTTACGTAATGCTCGACCATAACTTTGTCTTCGATCACTGCGATTTGGATGCGGTCATCAATCTGACGGACAACCATTTCGCGTTCGACATTCTCACGTCGGGCTAAAAATTCAGAGTCCGTAATGATTGTGCCGCGACGGCGATACGGTTCGCGATATTCACGGCGCTCGGGACGTTCTGCGCGATCTCTGCGGCCACGACGTGCTTCCACTCGTGGAGCTTTTTCGCGAACTTCACGAACCTTAACAACTGTAATTACGCCATCTTCTTCAACAGTTTCACCTGGCACAACACCTTCTCCAGATGCACGGCGACGGCGACGGCGACGATGCGTTGTTGACTCTTCAGAGTCTTCCGCAGATGGCGTTGTCGAATTCTCACTCTGTGTTTCAGCAGAATCTGCTCCACCTTTACGGCGACCACGTCCACCACGACGGCGACGGCGATTTCTGCCCGCACGTGAATCATCGTCACCCGAATCTTCAGCTACTACTTCTGGCGCAGCTTTCATTGCAGGACGTGCAGCTTTTTCTGCTGCCGGTGCTGCTTGAAACATCGGAACTGGAATCGACGCAGATTTCTTCTTTGTCGCACTCTTGGTTTCTGGCGCGTCAGAACTTTCTACTGACTCAGATTTTTTCGAACTAGCTTTCTTAGCCGCACGCTTGCGCGGCGTTTTTGGCTCAATAGCCATGGCACCAAATCCTCTATGCGTTTAATTAAACGCGCTCTGGCTTGAATTGTTTCGAACTTCGAAAAGAACTAACTCGTCAAGCAAATCTTCTGTGAGTTCGCGCTTGGCGTGTACCGCGAAGTGCTCGCGAGCCGCGCTGAACTGTGATGAAAGTATGGCAGATTTCTGGATTAAACCCAAGTAAGGCGCGAATTGAGCGTAAATGACTACAGATCAGCGGTGACGTGCGTGCACATTTTGCAATAAACCAAATCCAATCAATGTTGCAAACATGCTTGAGCCACCGTATGAGAGAAAGGGCAAAGGAACACCAGTCATTGGCATTAATCCCAGTGTCATTCCAATATTTTCAAATATTTGAAATGCAAACCAAGCAGTAATACCTGTTGCTACCAGTCGCCCGTATGGATCGTTGGCTCTTCGAGCAATTGAAAAAGCTCGCATTAATATGATCAAGTAGAGAATTAAAATTCCTGCGCTTCCAACAAATCCAAGTTGTTCACCGGCCACAGTGAAAATAAAGTCAGTCTGTTGTTCAGGAACAAAGCGACCATTTGTTTGTGGTCCCTCAAATAATCCGGTTCCTAAGAAACCACCGGAGCCAACGGTAATGCGTGCTTGGCGGAGTTGATATCCGGTTCCCAGAGTGTCAGCATTTGGATTTACAAATGATTGAAGGCGATTTACTTGATATGAATTGATGACTCCAGTTTTTGTTGCTCCAAACGCACCCAAAACAGCAACCAGAATTAAGCCAACTACCCAACGCGATGGAGCACCTGAAATTGCGATGATGGTTACGACAGATGCGCTGATAATGAAAACTGTACCCATATCGGGTTGGAGCAGAATAAACAGGACTGGAATGCCTGCCACAAGCAGTGCCTGCAATACATCTCTTGTAGTTGGTTCATTACTGTCGTGTGTTCGCTCAGAAAGAATCAAAGACATACCAACAATAATCGAAATTTTTGCTAATTCAGCGGGTTGAATTTGAAAGCCACCAGGTAAACCAATCCACGCCTGTGCACCATTGACCTCAAGTCCAAGACCTGGAATTAAAACAATAATCAATCCAATTACTCCTACGCCCCAGAATATTGGGGTGTATGCGCGCAATAAACGGTAATCAATAATCGTCGTGCCCCACGCAAGCAATAACCCAATCAAAATGTTGAGAACGTGGCGCTTTAAGTAATACTCAGGATCTAAATTATTTGCCGCATACCAATTTCGTGTAGCGGCGTAGACGAGTAATGTTCCAATAACAAGCAGGGCAGCAACGGCACTCGTTAAAATTGGATCAAAGCCAGCAAAAATTGAGCCACGTGATCTGCGGCGATAAATACTTCGCGACGATAGAGAACTCATTAGTCCTCCTTCAATTTCGTAGCGGGTGAAATCTTTGGAATTGTCACTGGTGGCTTTCCTCCAGGAAATATAGCTTTAGTTGGATCCACTTTTGATCCCGTGACACCAAATAAAGTTTCATAAATTTTGCGTACACCAACACCGCTGACAGATGCACCAAAACCGCCTTGGCTCACCATCATGACAACTGCATATCGCGGATTTTCTGTAGGACCGTAGGATGCAAACCAGGATGTATCTGCTTTTAAGGAACCATTCGCATTTCTACCAAAGACCTGTGCTGTTCCGGTTTTGCCACTGATTGCTACTGGAAAGCCTGCAAAAGCACCTGCTCCTGTTCCTGATGTAACAACTTCTCGAAACGAGGCATCTAACAATTTCAGCGTAGCCGGAGTTGCGGGCAAAGTACCAAGTTGCTTAGGGGCGATTCTCTTAATTACCTTTCCATCAGTTGAAACAACTGCCTTGGCAAGAGTTGGACGCAAGATTTTTCCACCATTACCAAGAGCTGCATACATCTGAGTTAATTTCAGAGGTGTAATTACTGTGTCACCTTGTCCAATCGAGAAGTTAACAGCATCGCCTGCGCGAATTTTGTCACCATCTAGACAATTTTCGCGCGCTAATTCGATTAGAAATGGAGTGAGCTGGCTCTTTTTTGCACGATCTTTATAGTTACAGTAAAAATCTTTGTTATCGGCATACCAATCCTTGCGCCACTGTCGATCTGCTAAACGCCCTGCTGATTCAGATGGCAGATCAATCTCGGTTTTTTTGTTTACCTGAAAGCCTTGTGCAGCCTTAAAGAAATAATCATTTGGATTTGATTTTGGCTTTAATCCACCATCTCTAACCCATTCGTCATAAGCAATTTGATACCAGATGGTGTCGCAAGAGACCGCCATAGCGCGTTTCATATTCATGCGCCCGAGTGCTTTGCTATCAAAGTTTTGGAAAGCGCGAGTACCAATTTGGGTCTCTGATGGACAGTTATAGGTTGCATTGAGGTTATATCCAGCATTTGCTGCTGCAACTAGTGAGACAGCTTTGAAAGTTGATGCAGGGGCAAATAAACCTTGCAAAGGTCGAGATAACGCAGGCACATTATTCTTTTCACTGAAAAGCGCCTTTGCATCCTTAACTGATAAACCTTTTTCCCATGAATTTGGATCATACGTTGGGTATGAAGCCATCGCCAAAATCTGTCCATTTCGAATATCCATAACAACAGCGGCACCTGAGTCACCTGGATATCCGCTGGCTCGTGCTCGACCAACTGCATCAGCGAGTGCTTTTTCCACACCTGCTTGCAAGCGAACATCCAAACTAGTGACGACGTGATTGCCACTTATTGGTGCAGTGTTTTGGCTTACGCGAGTGATGGATTCTTTACGGTCAACTATGACAGTTCTAATACCGGGAGTTCCACGTAAAAAAGAGTCATACTGAAATTCCAAACCAGTTTTTCCAATAGTTTCACTTCGGTAATACGAACGGCCATTTTGACCAGATAAATCTTCTTCAGTAACCGGTCCGATATAACCTAATTCATGGGCTGCATTAGCACCTGCATAACCTGGATAATTTCTGATTGCAATCGGTGCTGCACCAATTCCTGGATACTCAGATGTTCGCTCGACGATCTGCAGTGCAATCTCAGGATCCGCTTCTTTGGTAATTGGAATTGGTTGATATCTCGAACCAGTCCAACATCCTGCTTTGTCATTTTTCGGTAATTCACCGCACAAACGAGTTCCTCTATAAACATCATCATATGAAAGTCCAAGCAGTGAAGAAACCCTGGCTAATACATTTACGCCTTTATCGGCCTGCTTATCCAAAGCAATGCGATCTACAGTAATCGCTAGACCTACGCGGTTAAGGGCCAGAGGAACTCCGGATGAATCAACAATTAATCCACGAGTTGCTGGATTAATGACATCGCGACTTTGAATACTCAGCGCGGCATCTTTATATCTTGGAGCTGCGGCAACTTGCAGATAAAAGAGTCGGCCAAGAAGAGCGACCATAAGAGTAAGAATAAAAATCTGAACTACGAGCAGACTTAAACGAGCTCTCTGATTCATAGATGAGCCTTGTTTCCAAAGATTGCTAAGTGCATTTTACTAAGGATTGGAAGAATGAGTGGTGTGACTAGCAGCGCCCAAACACCATTTACAAAAATGGTAAATGCGATTCGAGAGATTCCCCCGGTAGAAACGCCCAGCAATAATCCGGTCAGCACAAAGGCTAAGAGTGTAACCACTGATGCAGCTGAGACTAGGAAAACATTTGTAATCGGGTTGCCACGAACATTGTCATTTCCAGAACCTAAAAACGCTACCGCGTAACAAGCCAGGATCATGATTAAAGTCCAGTGGCCCATCGCAGAACTTGAGCTCTGAGATAAATCTAAGAAGAAACCTGAAACAAATCCACAGAGCGCGCCAACAATCGGTGTACTCAGCGCTGCCCAAATAAGCGCTGTCAGCAACGGAAGTGAGAATCCTCCACCAGGTAAACGAAGTTGATTAATGAGGCTCTCTTGAATTAAAAAAGCAATGAAAAAAATGAGTGATGAGATTGAAAATTGACGCAGCAGCATCTAAAACTACTTTGCACTTTCACTGGTGGCGCTAGGAGAAGGAGTTGCATAAATTGTTACGGTCGGAACTGGAGTTGGTTGTGGCGCAGCTGGAACAAGTGCGTCACCAGGATTATTTTTACCGGCACTAAGTACAACGCTGACAACACCGAGTGCCGAATAATTAGGGTAAAGCATCACAGTCGCTGTTTGAGCTACTAGACCCGCACTGTTATCGACAGCACTTATATAACCAACCGGAATTCCAGGAACAAATGGTCGATTATTCTTACTTCCACGCGCGAGTAAAACATCGCCTACTTTTACAACATTCTGATTATCTAGTAGTTGCAAGGAAGCTCGTTTAGAACCTGTTCCTGAAAGAATTCCAATTTGTTGCGAACCAGCAATTCTGACTCCCACTTTGAAATCTGGATCAGTAGCCAACATGACAAGGGCTGAGTTGAGGTTAGAAGCTTGAACTACTCCAACTAAACCCTCACCTGATACTACGCTCATGTTTTGGCGAACGCCAGATGATGTTCCGACATCGATTGTTATGGTTTCAGAAAAACTCGTACTCGATCCCTGTGAAATCACACGAGCTGCGATGACTTTATAGCTAGCTCGCCCAGCAAGATCAAGGACTGATTTGAGTTGATTCAACTCTGCATCAGCATTCTTGCGCTCAATTATTCTTGTGCGTAATTGAGCATTCTCAGACTTCAGTTTCTCAATTTCACTTCGAGTTCGTCCAAGCTGTGTGATCTCGCTGAAGAAATTGCGAAATGGTGAAACAACTGTTGTGCCGGCTTTTTGGAAAGGGGCCAAAATATTCTGCGTGCCGCTGCGCACTCCATCTAGAACCTTAACTCCGCGTAAATCAAGAGTGATTAAAAGAAGAGAGGTAACGATCAGAATAATGAGTAGGAGGCGAGCGCGTCCTTCGCCGCCATAACGCATTGCGCTAAATTCCTATCGACGAGGCTCAGAGATCAAAACCTTTTCAAGGGCTTCGAACTCTTCAATACATTTTCCAGAACCTTCTACGACTGCATCGAGCGGACGCTCTGCAACGTGAATTGGCATACCAGTTTCTTTGCGAAGACGCTCATCGAGTCCCTTAAGAAGTGCACCGCCACCTGTAAGAACGATTCCGCGATCCATAAGATCACTCGCTAACTCTGGTGGACACTTATCTAACGTGCTCTTTACAGCGTTGATAATTGCATTTACTGGCTCTTCGAGCGCTTTACGAATTTCTGCAGCTGATACAACGATTGTCTTTGGAAGACCTGTTGCTAGATCTCGACCGCGAATTTCAGCATCATTTTCACCTGGAAGTGGATAGGCAGAACCAATCGCCATTTTGATTTCTTCTGCGGTGCGCTCACCAAGAAGCAATGAAAATTCGCGTTTTACCCAGTTAATAATTGATTGATCCAGTTCGTCTCCACCTACGCGGATTGAAAGTGATGTAACAATTCCACCTAGTGAAATAACAGCGACTTCTGTTGTACCGCCACCGATATCAACAACCATGTTTCCAGTTGGTTCGTGAATTGGAAGACCGGCACCAATTGCTGCTGCCATTGGCTCTTCAATGATGTAGACCTTGCGGGCACCGGCTGCATAGCCAGCATCCTTTACTGCGCGCTGTTCGACGCCTGTGATACCTGATGGAACGCACACAACGATACGAGGCTTAGCTAAATAACGACGACGGTGAACTTTTTGAATGAAGTAACGCAACATGCGCTCTGTTGTATCAAAGTCAGCGATCACGCCATCTTTGAGAGGGCGAATTGCAACAATGTTGCCAGGTGTACGGCCAATCATCTTCTTTGCTTCAAGACCTACGGCCAAAATTCCACCGGTGTCTTGGTTAACAGCAACAACGCTTGGCTCGTTGAGAACAATGCCACGACCGCGCACATAAACCAACGTGTTAGCAGTTCCTAGATCCACAGCCATATCTCGGCCGATGAATGACATTTTGTTACTCATTTATTTCCCTTCAAAGAAAATAGCTATTTCACGAGCAGCTGATTCAGGTGAATCAGATCCGTGAACAATGTTCTGTACAACTTTGGTTCCTTGGTCGCGTGCAAGATCTCCACGAATTGTTCCTGGAGCTGCAACTGTTGGATCAGTTGCACCTGCGAGTGAACGAAATCCTTCGATGACGCGATTTCCTTCTGCGATCATTGCAACAATCGGTCCCGATGTCATGAACTCTAGAAGTGGTTCGTAAAAAGGTTTTCCGTTGTGCTCTGCGTAATGCTTTTCAAGTAATGCACGATCTGCATTCAACATACGAAGTGCGATTACGGAATAACCTTTTTTCTCTATTCGCGAAATAACTTCACCGACAAGACCACGGCGAACGCCATCGGGCTTGATCAGGATTAAGGTTTTCTCGGAACTCACTCGCCTAGTCTATTAGGCATTTGGAGGGCCCGCAGCCAGCAGCGCTGCGCGGGCGGCTTCGCCCTTTTTGCCCACAAGAATGGCTGCAATCCATAACCCCAAGAAAATCGCCCCGACGATAAACATTGAAGTCACGACAAAGCCGTAGCCAAGAATTGCTACTTGCAAAATCCATCCGAGAATCCAGCCGATTTTCTTCTTGAGTAAACCAGGAACGAGTAAACACATAACGGCAATAACACCGCCATAAATTAAAACTGACGAAGAGTGATCCTTCATTGCAAGCAATAATGCAAATCCCATCACAAAAGATTCCATGACAAGAACTGAGGAAGCCAACATGCGCATAGTTAAATCTTAATCCTCTTTTGTAAACATTCTACGTAGAATTGAACGTGCCTCGCCGACTGTGACAACAGAACCAGTCACAACAATTCCGACACTGTCATCACTTAATGGACGCTTGGCATCATCTACTGCTCGCTTGAGGGCACCCTCTAACGTGTCGTTGCTAAAAACTCTGTCCGCCCCAAATATCTTTCGAGCAAGATCTTCTAGATCTTTAACTGGCTTTGCGCGCGAGGATGAACTTGCAGTCACAATTATTGAGTTAAGGACTGGTTCGAGGTATTCAAGAATTCCCTGTGCGTCCTTGTCACCAAAAATACCAACGACACCGATGGTGTCATCAAAGGTAAATTCAGAAACAAGGGTCTGTGCGAGTGCTTGGGCACCATGAGGATTGTGAGCTGCATCCAAAATAACAGTTGGGTCGCGATGTACAACTTCACATCGACCCGGAGACTTTACGTTGGCAAAACCTGCACGCACTGCATCTGGATCTAGTGCTTGCTCTCCAAAGAATGCTTCGACAGCCACAAGCGCTGATGCAGCATTCGTTGCTTGATGACGACCATGAAGAGGTAAGAAAATTTCATCGTACTTTTGATTTACGCCATTAATCGAAATCATCTGCCCGCCAACAGCGATAGCGCGCGACTCCAATGAATACTCAATTCCTTCGCGAGCGATGTCTGCTTCAACTTCAGCTGCTTTACGCAAAAGCTCTTTTGCGGCTTCCGGCTTCTGTTCTGCCATCACGATGAATCCACCAGCTTTAATGATCCCGGCTTTTGTTTGAGCAATTTCGCCCAGCGTATTTCCAAGATATTCCATGTGATCTAAACCAATTGGCATGATTACGGAAACATCTGCATCAACAACATTTGTTGCATCCCATTGCCCACCCATACCCACTTCAATAATTCCAATATCAACAGGATGTTCTGCAAATGCAACAAAAGCCATTGCAGTAATAGCTTCAAAGAAAGAAATTGGATTTTCAAACTTGGTATCCATTAAATCCAAGTAAGGTGCAATATCGTTATAGGCAAATATCGCCGATTGTGGATCAATACTTGCGCCGTTTATGCAAATTCTTTCCAGATAACTCTCTAGGTGTGGGCTGGTAAAGCGACCGGTGCGTAATCCCATTTCAAATAAGAGCGAATCGATCATGCGCGACGTAGTTGTTTTTCCGTTTGTGCCGCCAACATGAATTGTTGGATATGTCAGTTGTGGTGAACCAAGAATGTCTGTCAGCGCCGCAATGCGATCAAGTGTTGGAGAAATTCGAGTTTCGGGCCACCTAGCAAGTAGTGCTTGCTCAATTGCGTCTACGCGAGCATTATCGTCTGCGCTCATAAATTATTGTGCCGGCAATGAATTGAGTTGTGATGTGATGCGTTCGATATCCGCACTGGTTTTAACCAAACGCTCTTTGATTTCTGCAACCACTTCAATTGGAGCCTTAGCCATAAAGCCTTGATTGTTGAGTTTTACATTAGCTGTTTCAAGATCCTTTTGAGCAGTTGCTAAATCCTTAGTGAGTCGAGCACGTTCGGCAGCTACATCGATGGTACCTGTCAGGTCGAATTCTGCTTTTACAGAACCAATTTGCAATTGTGCACTTGGAGTGAAGTCACCACTTTCGAGCTTAAGGACAAAGCGCATTGCACTTTCATGCGGAGCAAACTCTGCTGGCGCCAAGAAGCGTCCAGGAATCTTGGCAGATGTCTTGATTCCTTGATCATTTCTAAATCGACGAACTTCAGTAATAACTTCCTGAATGCTTGCAATGATTTTTTCGCTGCCCTTATCAATATGTGAGGAGTTTGCTGTTGGCCACTTCGCAATAACGAGTGACTCTCCCCCGGTCAGCGTTGTCCAAAGTTCTTCTGTTATAAATGGCATAAAAGGATGCATCAATCTCAGTAGTTGATCTAAAACGTGACCCAGTACTCGCTGGGTATTTTTTGAATCACCAGATGCAAAAGTTTCCTTTGAAAGCTCGAGATACCAGTCGCAGAGATCATCCCAAGCAAAGTGATAAATACGATCACATGCGCGTGCAAACTCGTAAGACTCAAGGAGTGAATCAACTTCGGAGATAGTCTCTGAGAGTCTTGAAAGTATCCACTTATCAACACCATTAAGCGTTGATGTTGCAGGAAGTTCGCCTTGAATAGTGGCGCCATTCATCATGGCAAAACGAGTTGCATTCCATAACTTGGTTGCAAAGTTTCTGGAACCGCCGACCCAATCTTCGGCCAGTGCCTGATCTTTTCCGGGATTTGCACCACGAGCCAGCGTGAAGCGAAGTGCATCGGTTCCGTACTTATCCATAAATTCGATGGGATCAATTGTGTTTCCACGACTCTTAGACATCTTCTTGCCAAATTGATCGCGCACTAATCCGTGCAGTGCAATCGTGTGAAATGGTTGCTTGCCATCCATTGCAAACAAGCCAAAGAGCATCATGCGTGCTACCCAGAAAAAGAGAATGTCATAACCAGTTACTAGAACACTGGTTGGATAAAACTTCTTTAAATCATCCGTTTCTGCCGGCCAACCAAGAGTTGAAAATGGCCAGAGTGCAGATGAGAACCAGGTATCTAATACATCAGGATCTTGCGTGTAACCACTCGGTGCTTTTTCATCGGGACCAAGAACTATTGCTTCACCATTTGGTCCGTACCAGACAGGAATTCGGTGACCCCACCACAATTGTCGGGAGATACACCAGTCGTGCATGTTATCGACCCATTCGAAATAACGTGGTTCCATCTCTTTTGGTTCGATTTTTACGCGACCATCGCGAACCGCATCCGCTGCTGCTTTTGCTAGCGGTGCAACCTTTACGAACCATTGCAGAGATAGACGAGGTTCAACGATTGTTGCGCATCGTTGGCAGTGTCCAACGGAGTGTGAATAAGGACGTTTTTCCCAACCGATGCGACCATCGGCGCGCAGTTGCTCGACAACTGCTTTGCGCGCTTCGAATCGATCCATTCCATCAAATTGTGTATTTGTGCCAGACATAACGCCGTGCTCATTCATGATGACAACCATTGGCACGTTATGACGCATCGCCATTTCAAAGTCATTTGGATCGTGAGCTGCAGTTACTTTTACAGCGCCGGTTCCGAACTCTGGATCGACTAGTTCATCGGCAATAATTGGAATCATTCGGTTGACGTACGGAAGTTTTACTTCTTTGCCAACTAAATCTTTATACCGTGGATCATCTGGGTTAACGGCAACGGCGCCATCGCCAAGCATGGTTTCTGGGCGTGTGGTTGCGATACTGATTTGAGTTTGACCCGGCTCGCCATATGTAATCTGGACAAACTCTCCATCAATATCTTGATGTTCTACTTCGATATCAGAAAGCGCCGTTAAGCAACGTGGACACCAGTTAATGATTCTTTCAGCGCGATAAATTAAGTCTGCGTCATAGAGTTTCTTAAAAATTGTGAGGACAGCTTTGGAGAGATTTTCATCCATTGTGAAAGCTTCTCGAGACCAATCAACGCTATCGCCGAGTCTTTTCATCTGTCCAAGAATTGCGCCACCAGACTCGGCTTTCCATTCCCAAACTTTTTTAACAAACTCTTCGCGTCCTAGATCATGTCGAGATTTACCATTTGCTGCCAATTGTTTTTCAACAACATTTTGCGTTGCAATACCTGCGTGATCCATGCCCGGCAACCACAGTGCTTCAAAACCTTTCATTCGCTTCATGCGAATGAGTGCGTCTTGCAAAGTGTGATCGAGTGCATGACCGATGTGTAAAACGCCAGTTACATTTGGTGGCGGAATAACAATTGTGTATGGCGGTTTGTCAGATTTGGCATCCGCTGTGAAATAGCCAGCCTTCATCCACTTTTCATACAGTGGCGCTTCGATATCGGCCGGTACAAAGGTCGATGCGAGTTTGCGGTCTGACTGACTCATGTGGAGCAGTCTAGATTATGCGCTCTTCTCTTCCTGACCTTTGTCACGACGTGCACCCCGCTTAGGAATATCTCCTGTGCGAGCAATCAAAGTTGGGAGGCCGCCATCACTAATGCATTCGTGCGTCAAGATCACCTTTGCAATATCGGCGCGACTTGGAACGTCATACATCACACCAAGTAGAACGCTTTCAAGAATTGCACGAAGTCCACGAGCACCTGTACCGCGCTTTAGTGCAAGTTCTGCAATTGCATCGAGAGCTTCTGGTGTTATTTCTAATTCGACATCATCGATATCAAATAGACGTTGATATTGCTTTACTAGTGCGTTCTTTGGCTCAGTAAGAATTTGCATAAGAGCTGGCTTATCTAAATTTTCAACGCTTGTGATAACTGGAAGACGGCCAATGAATTCAGGAATCATTCCAAATTTCAATAAATCTTCTGGCATTACGTCAGCAAAGATATCGCGACGGTTCTTCTCTGATTCACTCTGAAGCGTTGCATTAAAGCCAACACCAGCAGATCCGCTGCGGCTTTCAATAATCTTTTCAAGGCCAGCGAATGCTCCACCAACAATAAAGAGAACATTTGTTGTATCAATTTGGATAAATTCTTGATGTGGGTGCTTGCGTCCACCTTGTGGTGGAACAGATGCAACAGTTCCTTCTAGAATTTTCAGAAGTGCTTGTTGGACACCTTCGCCGGAAACATCGCGTGTGATTGATGGGTTTTCAGATTTGCGTGCCACTTTATCGATTTCATCGATATAGATAATTCCGGTTTCGGCTTTCTTGACATCGTAATCTGCAGCTTGCAAAAGCTTGAGCAAAATGTTTTCCACATCTTCACCGACGTATCCAGCTTCGGTCAGAGCAGTTGCATCAGCAATAGCAAAAGGAACGTTGAGCATGCGGGCAAGTGTTTGCGCCATCAGGGTTTTTCCGCAACCTGTTGGGCCAAGAAGCAAAATATTGCTCTTTGCTAATTCAATAGAGTCTTCGCGCTTTGTATCTCCAGATTGAACGCGCTTGTAATGGTTGTAGACGGCAACAGAGAGTGACTTCTTTGCACGGTCTTGTCCGATTACGTATTGATCGAGGAATTCAAAAATTTCTGCAGGCTTTGGAAGTTCGGTAAGTCCGAGGGTTCCTGCTTCTGCAAGCTCTTCAATAATGATTTCGTTACAGAGTTCAATGCACTCGTCGCAGATGTAAACACCAGGACCGGCAATTAATTTCTTGACTTGCTTCTGAGTTTTACCGCAGAAGGAACATTTCAGCAGATCGCTAGTCTCGCCGATGCGTGTCATTTCACTCCTTTGTTCCCATTGGGGGAAATTTCTGGGAACGTCTAGTAGATAAGGATAGATTGAAGGCGCGTGAATACGCGGGATAAAGAAGCTTTACCGTGTTCGCCGAGAGAATAATTAAGCGAAAAAGTTATTATTGAGCCTTTGCTTTGCGGCTCGCAAGAACTTGATCGATTAGACCGTACTCGACTGCTTCTGCTGATGTAAGAATCTTGTCACGTTCGATGTCTGCAGCAATTTCTGCTGGTGAACGAGTTGAGTGACGAGAGATTAACTCTTCGAGCAGTGTGCGCATGCGCAGAATTTCGCGTGCTTGAATTTCGATATCAGATGCCTGACCACCACCTTCTGATGATGGTTGGTGAATCATGATTCGTGAATTCTCAAGCGCATAGCGCTTGCCCTTTGCTCCTCCTGCAAGAAGAACAGCTGCAGCAGAGGCTGCTTGGCCAAGACAGATAGTCATGACGTCTGGACGAACGAATTGCATCGTGTCATAAATTGCAGTCAGCGCAGTAAATGATCCACCAGGTGAGTTGATGTAAATCATGATGTCGCGATCTGGATCCATTGATTCCAGAGTTAGCAACTGAGCCATAACATCGTTAGCAACGGTGTCATCAATTGGTTGTCCTAGGAAAATGATGCGCTCTTCGAATAACTTTGTGTATGGATCTAAGCGCTTATATCCGTATGCAGTTTTTTCTTCGATGGTCGGAAGAACATAGCGATTTGTAATCTCTGGAATGTTATTCATTATTTCGCCTTCCCTGCATTGCCTGAAACTTGACCCTCTGATTGTGCGATTTGATCTACGAATCCGTATTCCTTGGCTTCTTCTGCTGTAAACCAACGATCACGATCTGAATCTGCAGTAATTTTGTCAACGCTCTGTCCAGTGTGGTGAGCAATGAGTTCGGCCATCTTCTTCTTAATTGCTGCCATGTTCTCAGCTTGAATTCGAATATCAGTTGCTGTTCCACCGATGCCACCGAGTGGTTGGTGCATCAAGATGCGTGCATTAGGGAGCGCGTAACGTTTTCCTGGAGCACCAGCTGTAAGCAAGAACTGACCCATTGATGCAGCCATTCCCATTGCAACAGTTGCAACATCATTTTTTACATATTGCATGGTGTCATAAATTGCCATACCGGCTGTGATGGATCCGCCTGGTGAGTTGATGTAAAGGAAGATATCTTTTTCTGAATCTTCTGCAGCTAGCAAAAGAATCTGTGCACAAATTGCGTTAGCCATGTTGTCTTCAACTTGGCCCGCTAGAAAAATAATTCGCTCACGGAGTAAACGGCTGTAGACCTGTTCGTCTAATCCACCCATTGATGCTGGCGATGCTTGCGCAACAACCTGCGGTGTTTGCGGGTTCATGTGCTCCACGTGCGATCCTCCTGATATTTATTTACCTGTAGTGACCTTAACAATGTCAGCAGAAAAATTCTTCCCAATATGTGCAATTAAGCGCGTGAAATAGGTGATGTTCGCTCAGAGCGCAGAGATTATTCAGTTGCAGCAGCTGGCTTTGGAGCAAGGGCTTCTAGATCAATAACTGCTCCGGATTCGTCTTTAATCGCAATCCGTGAAAGAACTCCTGCAAGTGCTTTGGCTCGGGTAACTTCTGCAACGAGTTGTTGAATCTGACCAGCTTTTTGCAATTGCTCAGCGAATTGTTCTGGAGCCATTCCATAACGCTGTGAAGTACGAACCAAATACTCAGTAAGTTCTAGTTCGGTTACTTGAACTTCTTCTGCCTTCACGATTGCATCAAGCAAGAAATCTGACTTGAGTGAAGAACGAACTTGTCCATCTACTTCTGCGCGGTGCTCGGAATCTTCGAGGCGACCTTCTCCAGCTAGGTGTTCATTTACTTCTTCATCTACAAGAAGGTCAGGAACAGGAATTTCTGTCTCTGCCAACAATTTTTCAAGGAGCAAATCACGTGCTTGTGCGCCTTGTTCCATCTTCTTCACGCGCTCTAAGCGAGTAGCAAAATCTGCCTTCAATTCATCCAATGTGTCGAACTCTGATGCAAGCTTTGCAAAAGCATCATCCATCGGCGGCAATTCGCGCTCTTTAACAATTTTAACTTCTACTTTTACGACACCTTTTTCACCCTCGGCTTGACCGACGAGTTGTGTTTCAAAATCTTTCTTATCCCCCGCGCTCATTCCAATCAGCGCATCATCTAGGCCATCAATCATTCGGTTAGAGCCAACTTCATATGAAATATCAGATGCTTTTCCGCCATCAACTTCTTCGCCATTAATGCGAGCCAAAAGATCGAGAGTTGGGAAATCGCCACTCTTGATTGCACGCTCAACTACGTTAAGAGTTCCGAAGCGAGCGCGAAGTTCGTCAATCTGTTCGGTGATATCTGTATCTGTCACAACAACGGTATCTACCTTGATTTCAATCTTAGAAAAATCAGGCAACTTAACTTCTGGACGTATATCTACTTCTACGGTGAAAACTAACTTCTCATTATCTACGAACTCTTTGACATCCACAGTCGGACGTCCAATTACGAGCACAGTGTGTTCGCGAGCTGCCTTGCTATAAAACTCTGGCAGAGCTGAATTAATCGCCTCATCCAAAACAGTCCCGCGACCAACGCGTTGGTCGATCATCGATGCAGGAATTTTTCCCTTACGAAATCCAGGAATGTTTACTTGTGAAGCAACTTTCTTGTATGCATCAGAAACATGTTGTGTGAGCTCTGCATACGGAACTTCGATATCTAAACGAACACGGGTTGGAGAAAGTGTTTCTACCGTGCTCTTCACGAAGTTCTCCTTTTATATAAATTACTTAGTAAGTTGAAAAGTATGGTCGGGGCGGGGAGATTCGAACTCCCGATCTCCTGCTCCCAAAGCAGGCGCGCTAGCCACTACGCTACGCCCCGAGGCGCAAGTGGTGAGTCTAGACGAGATTTTCACCCTTGCTAACCGAGGCGATAACGTTAGCCCCGATTCGATAACCGTACTGTGGCAGAGGTAACCTAAGCCCAGCACAAAGACTGCATCAAAAATGCGGGTGTAGCTCAATGGTAGAGCCCCAGCCTTCCAAGCTGGCCATGCCGGTTCGATCCCGGTCACCCGCTCCAAAGTTTTACTAAGTAATTGAACCAACTTCGGTTAGCGAGTAGTAGCCACTCAGTGTGACGGTAGTAGAAAGCGCTTCCGAATTGGTTACTTTTGCAAATAGATTGAACGACTCGGTAACCAACGTTCCGTCAATCACAATTTCTGCAAATATATTTTGGGTAAACCTAGTACCGGGCGACACATATTTTCGCCCACTTGATACGTAATAGGCCGTTGTAATTGGAATAACACCAACTGTGGAAAAAATCTGAAGAATCAACGTTGTGGTTAAATCTTCAAAGCTTGAATTGACTCCAGAAATTACCAGGTGCATTAAGTATTTCTTGCCAGCCACCATTCCACCAAAATTTTCTGACTGACCACCGGATCCTGCCGTGCCACTTAGCGGGTTAATGAATGCAAACGTCCCTACTGATACTGAAGTAACGCCGCTGAGTCCCGACGCACCTGCTGCTCCTGTCGCACCAGTTGCACCTGTGCTGCCTGCTGGACCAGTTGGTCCCGCTGGTCCAGCACTTCCAGATGCACCCGCTGCACCTGTTTCTCCCGCCGCGCCACTAGATCCTGCAGCTCCAGTTAAACCAGTTGCACCAGTTAAACCTGTTGCACCTGGTGCACCTGCAGTTCCTGCACTTGTTGAAGTGTTTGTAATTGTCTTGCCATCTGATCCGGCAACGCCCGGTGTACCTGTTTTTCCATCTGTTCCTGCGATCCCACGCAAAGAAATAGCAGCAGGCCATGAGTCGTTTTTCTTGGGCCCATAGATATTTAGATTCTTTGTATCGATGTAAAAATCACCATTGATTCCGATGGATTTACTTGGCGCTTTCGTGCCGTTGAGAATTGTGTTCGGAATTGAATTCGCTGTTCTGCCTGCAGACTTTAACTTGGTGACGGATTTCGTGGCTGCAAAACCTGGCTGAACAGCGAAAAGTGAGAGTGCACAAAGTATTGAAACAAAACGAATAAAAGAGCGAGGACTATTCATGGAGGAGGAGCCTTTCTTGTTGAACTCAAGTCTTCGCTCTACTTCGCTCCACGCGTATAGGTCTACCCCTACACCGGCGTTGTGAGAGAGGTAGCGCTCGCCGCAAAAGAATTCACAAGGACCCCACAGGATTCTCGCCTTCCATTTTGAGGAAGTGGGGGTTTATTACAACTAGTTAAAGGCGTGGGGTCATTAACAGTTCTTACGGGACGAAGGGGCAGTCAATGTCAAAGAGAACAATTGCAACTGTTGTACTAACAACTATTGCACTTTCAGCTGGTGGTTTTGGAACGGCAAACGCTGCAACAAAATCAACGCGAACAGTTGTAACTAAGTCAGTGACAAAGGTTTCGCAACCAAGCGCTAATGCACGCAGTCTGGCTGGACCAGCTGCTGCGTTAGATGTCATTCTGTCTGGTTTGGTAAGCAAGGGAACAATTACTCAGGTTCAAGCAGATGCAATTAAAGCCGCAGTTATTGCTGCGGCCGAAACAGCAAAAGCTAACCGTCCTGCAAAGGTCGGTGGACCAGATCGTGCGGCGATGGATGCATTGATTTCTTCGACGCTTGGAATTGATTCAGCAACAATCAAATCTCGATTGCAAGCAGGGGAAACTCTTGCCGCAATCGCAGGAGATAAGAAAGATGCATTAATTGCAGCTCTCGTTGCAGAACATTCCAAGAGAATCGATGCAAAAGTTGCTTCAGGAAAAATCACAGCTGCTCAAGCCACTACTTTGAAAGCTAGACTTGTTGCGCACGTGACGCAAGAAATTAGCTCAGTAAAGGGCAAGAGTGGCCGTGGTGGACCTATGAGAGCGCAAGCTCCGCTAGGTGCGCCATCTAACTAAGTATTCGTATCTCCTCCTTACGGGTAAGAAAGACCCGCTACTAAGAAATTAGTGGCGGGTCTTTCGTTTTGTGGCAGTGTGCGTGAGAGTATTTCGCCATGCGCGTACACATCGGAAGCGATCATGCTGGACTTGAATTAAAGAATGCACTCGTTGAACACCTCAAGAGTTCTGGCCACGACGTTGTAGATCA
>JNSK01000012.1_pt1 | contig 62879 bp, 57 predicted proteins | sample 210681 | NCBI WGS metagenome assembly JNSK01 (sample SAMN02808684, study PRJNA238866) | freshwater metagenome | biome: fresh water; feature: freshwater reservoir; material: water; isolation source: water column of the freshwater reservoir Embalse de Amadorio in Spain | place: Spain: Valencia ...
CGCGAAACATCAAAGGCCACCGCAATATGGGTGGGCTTTTCTTCCTTAAGCAGCGAGATCAACATGGTGGCAAAGCCATAAATCGCATTGGTGTGCTGACCGCTAGCGGTAGTGAAATTCTCAGCAGGTAGCGCGAAGAAAGCGCGATAAGCCATCGAATGGCCATCAATTAAAAGTAGGCGCTTTGTCATGCGCCCATCTTAGGTTGATAGCGTTAGACTCACCGACTATGACGCAGAACGAACCGATGGATTATCTAGAAATTATCCGTACCCGTGGCAGTGGCGAACTCGATATCAAGATGGGTATCAAGATCATCGAAGCATCACCGCAGCGCTTGGTCGGCACGATGCCGGTTGAAGGCAATCGTCAGCCGGTTGGTTTATTACACGGTGGCGCAAATGTAGTTCTCGCTGAAAGTTTAGGTTCGATCGGCACCCAGATTCATGCTGGCGCAGATCGCCGCATTGTTGGCGTCGATATCAATGCCACGCATCACAAATCAGCGCTCTCTGGAATCGTAACCGGTGTCGCGACAGCTGTTTCATTGGGAAAGACCATGTGCTGCTACGAAGTTGTGATTACCAACGAGGCAGGCGAACGCACCTGTACCGCAAGAATTACCTGCTTGATTTTAGCTAAGCGCGACTAAGTTTAAAAAGCAGTTTAGTGAGCGCCAGTGCCGAGGTATGCCTCGCGCACTGCTGGATCATTAAGTAGATCTGAAGCTTTTGCTTCCTTAACGATATTTCCAGTTTCTAGAATATAAGCACGGTGTGCACGCTGTAGAGCCTGCTGAGCATTCTGCTCAACTAACAAGATAGTTACACCAGTCTTATTAATTTCAGTAATGATGCGGAAGATATTTGCAATCATCTGCGGTGCTAGACCCATTGAAGGCTCATCAAGCAACAAAACCTTAGGACGGGTCATAAGTGCGCGACCAATTGCAAGCATCTGCTGCTCGCCACCTGAAAGAGTTCCGCCAGCTTGACTAACGCGCTCTTTCAAACGTGGGAATAGGTGATAAACCTTCTCGAGATCTTCGTGCATCTCAGCCTTGCGATTCTTGCGGTGGAACTTACCCATCTCAAGATTTTCAAGAACTGTCATGCCAGGGAAAATTCCGCGACCTTCAGGTGCTTGAGAAATACCTAGATCTACGCGCTCGTGCGCTGGGACCTTTGAAATATCTTTGCCATCGAAAATAATTTGGCCAGAAGATACTGGGCGAAGACCAGAGATGGTCTTAAGCATCGTGGTCTTACCAGCGCCGTTGGCACCGATTAAGGTAACAATTTCACCTTCATTTACGACAACCGAGACGCCTTTAATCGCTTCGATCTTGCCGTAGTGAACATGTAGATCTTTAATTTCAAGACGCATCAGCTGGAACTCCTAAATACGCTTCGATAACGCGTGGATCGTTTTGAACAACTGAAGGAAGATCATCTGCGATCTTGGTTCCGAAATCGAGTACAACAACGCGATCTGAAATTCCCATGATCAGCGACATGTCGTGCTCGATAAGAAGAACTGTGTAACCAGCATCGCGAACGCGCTTGATGGTAGCTGCTAGCTCAACTTTTTCAGCTGGGTTAAAGCCTGCAGCTGGTTCGTCAAGAAGTACCAACTTAGGTGAAGTGCCAAGTGCGCGAGCAATCTCGAGACGACGCTGAACACCGTAAGGCAAGTTCTTAGCAAGTCGATCTGAGTACTCATCGATTCCGATAAAGCGCAGAATCTCGTGAGCACGCTCGCGATTTTCGCGTTCTTCGCGGCGGGCGCGTGGTGTGCCAAATAGAGCGCCAACTAATCCACTCTTCTTATGTACATCGGTTGCAGTGATGACATTTTCAAGAGCGGTCATATCTCCCCAGAGGCGAATATTCTGGAAGGTACGAGCTACGCCTAGCGCAGTTACTTCAAAGCGCTTCTGCTTACCAAGTGAGGTGCCATCAAAGATAACTTGGCCTGAAGTCTGCTTGTAAACACCTGTGATCACGTTGAAAACAGTTGTCTTGCCGGCTCCGTTAGGACCGATAAGTGCGAGGATCTCGCCCTCTTTAACTTCAAGATTTACGCCGTTTAGCGCTGTTACGCCGCCGAACTTCATCGTGACGTTATCAAGCTTTAATAGTGTCTTTCCAGTGCTAGACATTATGCGTTCGCCTCTCTCTTAACGATGGCTTTCTCGCGTTTCTTGCGAGGCAAGAGTCCATCTGGGCGGAAGTTCATTACGACAACTAGAACTACGCCGAAAACCAAAAGTCGAGCATCTGAGATAAATCGGATGCGATCTGGCAGGTAACCAAGAATCGTTGCACCAACAATTACGCCCCAGATATTTCCAATTCCGCCGAATACAACGCAAGCAAGAATCAAAATCGAAACGTTTAAGGTAAACATTTCCGGAGCGATGTAAAGGTTCTTTGATGCATACAAGACACCTGCTGCGCCACCAACTGCTGCGCCAAGTGTGAATGACCAGATCTTATATTTCAGAGTTGGGACGCCCATAAGTTCGGCCGCATCTTCATCCTGGCGGATTGCTTCCCAAGCTCGTCCTGGACGGCGAACTGTTAAGCGACGAATCATCCAGATCGTTAGCAAGATCATTACGAGAACAACCCAGAAGAATACTTTCTGATTTTCTAGTTCAAACTTAAGAGGACCGATATCTGGTGGCATTGGAACGTTTGCAATTCCATTTGGACCCTTTGACCAAGTTGAGTTAAGAACAACAAGGCGAACAATCTCACCGAAGCCCAAGGTCACGATTGCTAAGTAATCGCCGCGCAAGCGCAGGGTTGGAATACCTAGCAAGACGCCAGCGATCATTGCGAAAGCGATACCGATTGGCATGACTTCCCAAGTATTCAAAGATGTCGTTGTCCCGAGAATCGCCATTGTGTATGCGCCGATTGCGAAGAAGGCCACATAACCAAGATCGAGCATGCCTGACTTACCAACCACGATGTTTAGGCCAAGTGACATAAGAACGAACATGCCAACTGGGTAAACAAGTACGGCGTCGTATGAAGCAATTGGCGTAGCTAGGAAGCTAGCGCCCATAAATGGCAGAAGCGCAACAAGTGCGATAGAGATGAGTGCGATGGCGATTCGCTTTGGACGATTGGCGTTCTCCCAGATGCTGGCGCCAAAGTCACGTAAATTCCAGTAATTACGGATTTTCATAATTATGCCCTCGTAGTCTGAACGGCCTCGCCAAATAAACCATTTGGCTTAAAGAGGAGAACTAATACCAAGACGATAAAGACCGTCACTGCTTTCCATTGGGTGCCAAGGACAGCTGATGCATATACCTCGAGCAGGCCTAGGAAGATTCCGCCGTAGAAAGCGCCACGAATATTTCCGATTCCACCAAGGACTGCTGCAGTAAATGCCGCCATACCCATTGTGAAACCAATATTAAATTTGGTGTATTCAAAAACCGTGATGTAGAAGAAACCAGCAGCACCAGTAGCTAGGCCACCGACTAGGAAGGTTGTTGTAATAACGCGATTTAAATTAACGCCCATCAACTTGGCGGCATCTTCATTCATAGATACGGCGCGAATAGCTTTACCGATACGCGATAACTTAACGAAACGCTCAAGAATGAAGTAGATAGCAGCTGCTGCAAAAATTGTTACAACTGTGTCGAGGCGGATATTGGCGCCCCAGACTTCAGTCAGAATAATCTTCTCAAGTACGCGTGGTGAACCAACTGGACGTGAGTCAGTTAGTAGACGCATTACTTCAGAGAGGACAATTGAGATACCAATTGCCGAAATTAGAGTTGCCAGACGGTTGGTGCCACGCGCACGAAGGCGACGGTAGGCCACATATTCAACAAAGATCGCGGTAAGTCCGGCAGCGAGCATTGAGATAAGAAGTTGTGTAACTAGAACTAACGCAAGTTTTGCACCTGTAGCTGGAGCGGAAGTTTGGGTATAGCCAAAGAGATCACGCGAGGTGACGATGGTTCCAAAGGTGCCCCACATGAAGATTTCAGAGTTCGCGAAGTTGATCATGCGAAGTACTCCGTAAACCATCGTGTAACCCAGGGCCACCAGAACGTAGATAAAGCCAAGGGCGATACCCGCAATGGTTAAGGACCAGAACTGGTCGATTAGAACGGCAAACATTTGTCTCCTCTTACTCGCAAAACCGCGATGGGCAAAGATAGTCGAAAAATCAAAGAAATGGGTGCTTTGGCTCTCTTAAAAGATGACCAAAGCACCCACTCTTTTTTAATTAGCTTTTCTGGCTAATCAGGAACCGTTAATTACTTAACGATACCTGTGTTAACTAGCACGCCATTCTTAGATGTGAAACCAGCAAAAAGTCCGTATGAAATGTCGCCATTTGCAGAGAACTTGATGGTGTTTCCAGTAACGCTCTTACCCTTGTAGGCCTTAACCCAAGCAAGCATCTTTGCGCGTGTTGTGTTGCCCTTCAAGATTCCCTGAAGAAGGATGTTTGCAGCATCAAGTGATTCAACTGAGTAAACACCAGATGAAACGCCCATCTTTGCCTTGTAATCCTTCTCAAGTGCTGCGCTTACGCCAGCAAGGCCACCTACACCAGTAACGCGTGAACCTTCAGCTGCAGTTCCTGCAAGCTTTGGGAACTCCTGGTTGAAGACTCCGTCGCCACCAGCGAAGATCGCCTTTGAACCTGAGTCACGTAGTTGCTTGATGAATACTGCAGCTTGGCTGTAGTAACCGGTGTAGATAACTACATCAGCCTTTGAAGTTGCGATCTTTGCGATTGTTGGAGAGAAGTCAGTAGTTGTATTTGGAACTGAGTCAGTTCCAACAACAGTTGCACCCTTAACAGCCTTAAGACCTGAAGTTACGTAACCTGCTAGAGGTACAGCGTATGAAGATTGGTCATCAAAGATGAAAACCTTTGCGTTTGAAACGCCTGCTGTTGCGTACTTAGCAAGTGCTGGACCCTGTAGATCATCCTTACCAACAACACGGTGGAAAACTGGTCCGCCGAAGTCAGGTGATGATGAATCTGTTAGAGATACGCGAGTTGCTGATGGAGAGATAAGTGCTAATCCGCCAGCCTTGTAGAAAGGAAGTGATGCGATTGTTGCACCTGAGTATGCAGGACCAACTAGACCAAGGATTGCCTTATTCTTGCCAATTCCTGGAGCAACTGTTCCAGCTACTGCTGGGTCGCCCTGATCATCAACTGAAACTAGCTTTACGTTGTACTTGGCTTTGTTCTTTGCATTGAAAAGCTTGATTGCATACTTAACTGCATTCTGCTCATCAGTACCAGTTGATGCTTCGCCACCAGATAGTGGACCCTGGTATGCAATATAAACAGTCTTTGGTGCTGCGTTTGCTGAAGTCTGTGCTGCTGCAACTCCGAATACGAGTGCTGCTGCTGAAACAACGGCAAGTGAACGCTGGATCTTCTTGTTCATTTATTGCCTTTCCTGTTCTTGTGTCCCGGGACAGGGAGGTGCTGAGCGTAACCGCAGGGGTGACTCTCAAACAAGCCCAAATCGGAGATTTCTCACTATCTGCACGCTTGTTAAATTACAACCATGTAACGTTTTTGGCTGTTTTACGCGTGGCTTGATCGGGCTTACTTATCTGGGACTGCCGATGGCGAAATTACGGCCTCGGCTACCTCTTTCATCGTAATACGGCGATCCATCGCTGCCCGTTGAATCCAAGAAAAAGCCTCGGGCTCCGTCAGGTTTAGGGCCTTCATCAAAATGCCTTTTGCGCGATCGATTACTTTGCGAGTTTCCAAACGATCATGCAGATCTGCAACTTCTTCAGCCAGCGATCGCATCTGAGTATGACGGCTAACTGCAATTTCAATCGCCGGAATTAAATCGGAAATTGTAAATGGCTTAACAACATAAGCCATGACGCCGGCATCGCGTGCACGATCAACTAACTCTTTCTGGCTAAATGCAGTCAGCATAAGAACTGGTGCGATCGCGATAATTTTTTCAGCTGCAGATATTCCATCTAGAACTGGCATCTGGACATCTAAAATTGCTAGATCCGGTTTAAATTCAGTTGCAAGTGCAATTGCTTCTTCACCATTGGTTGCTTGCGCAACAACTTCGTATCCGGACTCAGTCAGCATCTCGACTAAATCCATGCGGATTAAAGTTTCATCTTCAGCAACCAAGATGCGGATAGCAGGCTGATTCGGACTCATGTTAGAACCCTTCATGCCAGCCTTTGAATTCATGTGCCTCGAGTCGGATTCGAACCGACACTATGCAGTGTTTGAGACTGCCCTCTCTACCGTTGGAGTACCGAGGCGTAAGCGGTAATTGTAGCGGTAAGAATTTTTAAGGGCGAAACGGTCGTAGAGCCAGCGTGCGACAGGTGCTTAGCGGTAGGCAGGCGCAGCGCCTGAAATCGCATCACCAATACGGTGCACACGCATTGCATTAGTTGATCCTGGAATTCCTGGAGGTGAGCCAGCCACGATCATCACATTCTCGCCTACTACCCCACGGCCACTTTCGACCAAGAGGGTATCAACCTGCTTAACCATCTCATCGGTATGGCTAACCATCGGCATAATCATTGATTCGATGCCCCATGAGAGAGCTAATTGGTTATAAGTCTCTTTATCTGGCGTTAGCGCCAAGATTGGAATCGGTGAACGCAGACGAGACATTCGTCGCGCTGAATCACCGCTCTTGGTGAAGGCAACCAAGAACTTAGCATCGATAATTTTGCCGACTTCAACAGCTGCCTTAGTGATTGCGCCACCCTTTGTTTTTGGTTGTGTGCGCATTGGGCGAATTCGATCCATCATGTCTTGTTCGGTTTTCACAATGATGCGCGCCATAACTTGGACCGCCTCTATTGCAAATGCACCAACGCTAGTTTCGCCCGAAAGCATCAGCGCATCTGCGCCATCTAGAACAGCATTTGCGCAGTCAGTTGCTTCAGCGCGAGTTGGTGTTGAATTAGTAATCATTGAATCAAGCATTTGAGTTGCCACGATTACTGGCTTAGCTGCTTCGCGAGCAAGTTCGATGCAACGCTTCTGAACAAGTGGAACATCTTCAATTGGAAGTTCAACCCCAAGGTCTCCGCGCGCAACCATGATGCCATCGAATGCATCAACGATCTCTTGCAAGTTTTCAACTGCTTGTGGTTTTTCAATCTTGGCAATAACTGGGCGACGAATACCCACCTCATCCATAATTTCGTGAACATCTTTAATATCTGCGGCGCTGCGCACAAACGAGAGCGCGATGAAATCTGCACCGGCTGTAAGTCCCCAACGCAGATCTTCTTTATCTTTCTCAGATAGAGCTGGTACAGAAACGGCAACACCGGGCAAGTTAATTCCCTTGTTATTGCTAACTGCGCCTGGCTCAATAACTTTAGTTACAACATCGTTGCCTTTAACTTCAACAACTTCGACAGTTACTTTTCCATCATCGATCAAGATGCGATCGCCTGGTTTGCAATCCCCTGGAAGACCCTTATAGGTAGTTCCGACGCGCTCTTTGGTGCCTTCGACTTCATCTACTGTGATGGTGAAGATATCTCCGCGCGCTAAATCGTGTGGGCCATTTGCAAAACGAGCTAAGCGGATCTTTGGACCTTGTAGATCGACCAAGATCGCCACTGGTTGATTAGCCTCGGCAGCAACTGTGCGAACTAGATCGAGGCGGCTTTGGTGCTCGTCATATCCCCCGTGCGAGAGATTGAGGCGAGCCATATTCATGCCAGCTACGATTAACTCGTGGACTTTCTCGGAGGATTCAACTGCAGGTCCCATGGTGCAAACAATTTTGGCGCGACGCATATCTATAGCCTATCTAGTTAGAGTCTAATTATTGACTTAGACCATCATTGGTCGAGCAGTAGGAAGTATCGGAGCCGGTAATTGCGTATCACCAGTTAAGTACTTATCTACTTCAGCCGCTGCACTGCGACCTTCTGCGATCGCCCAAACAATGAGCGACTGTCCACGACCAGCATCGCCAGCCACGAAAATTCCTTCTTCTGAACTTTGGTAGTCCAAACCGCGCTTGATATTTCCGCGCTCATCTAACTCGACTTCGAGTTGCTCGAGGAGAGCTGATTTTTCTGGCCCTGTAAATCCCATTGCCAGGAATACAAAGTCGGCAGGAAGTTCACGTTCAGAATTTGGAACTGGCGAGAACTTGCCATCTTTAAATTCTGTTTCCACAATCTTAAGTGCGCGTAGATTTCCATTGCCATCGCCTAAAAATTCTTCAGTGCTAACAGCGAACATGCGGTTATCTAATTCTTCATGAGCGCTAGATACGCGATAAATCATTGGGTAAGTCGGCCAAGGTTGACCAGCTGGACGCTCTTCAGATGGACGAGGCATGATCTCGAGTTGCGTAACGCTCGCTGCGCCTTGGCGCACTGATGTTCCAAGGCAGTCAGCTCCTGTATCGCCACCACCAAGAATTACCACATGCTTTCCAGCCACATTAATTTCTGGGTTTTCTACTTCACCTAAGCCTTGACGGTTGCCCCATGGCAAGAACTCCATCGCTTGATAAACGCCCTTTAACTCGCGACCTGGCACATTGATATCGCGCCACTGTGTTGCGCCAACAGCCAGAACGATGGCATCGTATTTTGTGCGCAACTGTGAACCTGTAATTTCAACTCCGACATTTACGCCCGGACGGAAACGAGTTCCTTCTTTGCTCATCTGATCTAACCGACGATCAAGGATGGCTTTCTCCATTTTAAATTCTGGAATTCCGTAACGGAGCAATCCACCAATTTTATCGGCTCGATCATAAACCGCGACAGTGTGGCCTGCGCGAGTTAATTGTTGTGCGGCAGCTAAACCTGCTGGACCTGAACCAATTACGGCAACGGTCTTACCAGTTAAGCGATCTGGCGCCATTGGTACTACAACACCATCATTAAATGCTTCTTCAATAGTGCGAAGTTCAACTTGCTTGATCGTGACAGCTGGCTGGTTGATCGAAACAACGCATGCTGTCTCGCAGGGAGCTGGGCATAGGCGACCGGTAAATTCTGGGAAATTATTTGTAGCGTGCAGACGATTAATTGCTTCGCCCTTATCGCCGCGCCACATCAAGTCATTCCATTCTGGAATTAAATTTCCAAGTGGGCAACCTGAGTGACAGAACGGAATTCCGCAATCCATGCAACGGCCAGCTTGCTTCTGTAAATCAGGGAAAGCTTGCTCTTCATAAACTTCTTTCCAGTCCTTGATACGAACATCAACTGGACGACGTTTTGGAGTCTCGCGATCGGTAGTTAGAAATCCCTTTGGATCAGCCATTTGCCGCTACCTCCATAATTACTTGATCAACTGGTAGGCCTTCACGAGTCGCCCGATCAATTGCCGCCAATACGCGCGCATAGTCACGAGGCATAACTAATGTAAATCGGTTAATTGCAGTAGACCAATTAGCCAATAGCTCGGCTGCAATTTCAGAGCCAGTTTCAACCTGGAAATCCGAAACTAGCGACTTGAGAATCTCGCGTTGATCTTCAGGTACTGCCATCAAATCAACCATGTCAGCATTTACATTGGCGCTATCAATATCGAGCATAAATGCGCGACCACCTGACATGCCTGCTGCAAAGTTACGTCCAGTTGCACCGAGAACAACGACGGTTCCGCCCGTCATGTACTCGCAACCATGATCGCCGATACCTTCAACAATCGCTGTGGCTCCGGAGTTACGAACACAGAAGCGTTCGCCAACTTTGCCGCGAATATAAATCTTGCCTGAGGTTGCGCCGTAGCCAATTACATTGCCAGCAATCACATTCTCTTCAGACTTAAAGGTGGCCTTCTCGTCGGGGCGCACAATTACGGTTCCGCCAGAGATTCCCTTTGCTACGTAGTCATTGGAATCACCATAAAGGCGAATCTGTAGACCGCTAGGAATAAAGGCGCCAAGTGATTGTCCGGCAGAACCATGCAGAGTGACATCTACGGTGCCAACAGGTAAGCCATTGGCACCAAATCGACGAGTAATTTCAGCGCCCAACATTGTGCCAACAGTTCGATTTACATTTCGAACTGGCAGATCTATTTTGACTCGCTCGCTCTTTGTAAGAGCTGCTTCAGCTAGTGAAATCAATTGATTATCTAGTGCTGCAGCTAAACCGTGATCTTGTGTCGTGGTGTTATGCAATGGACTATCAACATCTGGGCGAACTAGAAGTGGCGCAAGATCAAGCCCAGCTGCTTTCCAGTGATTGACGGCATCACGGGTATCAAGAGATTCCACATGGCCAACTGCTTCTTTAATTGAGCGGAAACCAAGTTGAGCTAGGTAGGTACGAACTTCTTCGGCAATATATTCAAAGAAAGTTTCGACGAATTCAGGTTTGCCACTAAAACGTTTACGTAGTTCTGGATTTTGGGTAGCTACGCCAACTGGGCAGGTATCTAGATGGCAAACGCGCATCATTACGCAACCTGATACAACTAGCGGAGCAGTTGCAAAACCAAATTCTTCTGCGCCAAGCAGAGCAGCGATAATTACATCGCGGCCGGTCTTTAACTGCCCATCTGTTTGAACCACGATGCGATCGCGCAAATTATTTAGCAGCAAGGTCTGCTGAGTTTCAGCTAAACCAAGCTCCCAGGGCGCACCAGCATGCTTCAGTGAAGTTAGTGGTGATGCACCTGTACCGCCATCATGGCCAGAAATTAGAACAACGTCAGCATGTGCTTTTGAAACACCAGCTGCAACCGTGCCAACACCAACTTCAGCAACTAGCTTTACGTGAACGCGGGCGTTCTTATTGGCATTCTTTAAATCATGAATTAGTTGCGCTAAATCTTCGATTGAGTAAATATCGTGATGAGGTGGTGGTGAGATCAAACCAACGCCTGGGGTTGAATAACGAACCTTGGCGATCCATGGATAAACCTTGTTGCCAGGTAGCTGGCCACCTTCGCCTGGCTTTGCGCCCTGTGCGATCTTGATCTGAATATCATCAGCATTAACTAAGTAATCAGAAGTTACGCCAAATCGACCAGATGCAACCTGCTTAATAGATGATCGCTTTGAATCACCGTTAGTTTCTTTAATATAGCGAGCTGGGTCTTCGCCGCCCTCGCCGGTATTTGATTTAGCACCTAAACGATTCATTGCAATAGCTAAGTTCTCGTGTGCTTCTTGTGAAATTGAACCGTATGACATCGCACCAGTTGAGAATCGCTTTACGATCTCAGAGATTGGTTCTACTTCATCGACTGAAATTGGTTCGCGGACACCTTCGGAAAATTTAAATAAGCCGCGCAACGTCATCAAGCGATTACTCTGCTCATCGACCCGACTGGTGTAGCGCTGGAAAATATCAAAGCGCTTATTTCGAGTTGAGTGCTGAAGTGCGAAAACCGTTTCTGGATCAAATAGATGTGGTTCGCCATCTCGGCGCCATTGATATTCGCCGCCAATAGGTAAACGTTTGGTGCCTGGTACTTCTCCCCCAGGTGGGTATGCAATGTGATGGCGGGCAATAGTTTCTTGCGCGATGATGTCTAGGCTGATTCCGCCCAGACGTGAAGTAGTTCCGACGAAGAATTCATCGACTACTTCTTGACTTATACCGATTGCTTCGAAAACTTGAGCGCCGGTATATGAGGCAATAGTTGAGATGCCCATCTTCGACATAACTTTGAGAACGCCTTTGCCAAGTGCCTTAATTAAATTGCGAACCGCTTTCTCAGGTGCAATGCCAGTAATAACACCTTGGCGCACTAAATCTTCAGCAGTTTCCATCGCCAAATATGGGTTAACGGCAGCTGCGCCATAACCAATCAAGAGGGCTACATGGTGAACTTCGCGAACATCTCCAGCTTCAACAACAAGACCAACCTGGGTGCGCTTCTTCTCGCGAATCAAGTGGTGGTGAACGGCAGAGGTAAGCAGAAGAGAAGGTATTGGAGCATCTTCAGCATCGCCATCGCGATCTGAAAGCACGATTAAGTGAGCGCCATCATCGATTGCCTTGGAAACTTCGCGCTTAATTTCATCAATGCGCTTACGAAGCGCCTGGCCATCGCCATTTACTGGGAATAGGCCGCGGACCACATAAGAAGCCAACCCTGGATATTCATCATCAGCATTGGCATGAATAATCTTTGCGAGTTCATCATTATCAATTACTGGGAAAGCTAGCGAGATCTGTCGACAGGAAGCAGGACCTGGATCAAGCAAGTTATGTTCTGGGCCAATAGATCCGCCAAGTGAGGTAACTAGCTCTTCACGTATCGCATCTAGTGGTGGGTTAGTAACTTGAGCGAATAGTTGTGAGAAATAATCAAAGAGCAAACGTGGCTTGGCCGAAATTGCGGCAATCGGAGTATCGGTACCCATTGAGCCAAGCGGTTCAGCACCGTTGCGCGCCATTGGGGTAATTAAAATTCTTAAATCTTCTTCGGTATAGCCAAATGCACGCTGGCGACGAACCACAGATGAGTGCGGGTAAACAATATGTTCGCGTGATGGCAGATCGGCTAACTTAATAATTCCATCTTGAAGCCACTGACCATAAGGTTCGGCATCGGCTAACGAATCTTTAATTTCATCATCTTCAATAATGCGACCAGCTGCAATATCAACTAAGAACATTTTTCCTGGCTGTAAGCGCCCCTTGCGCACAACGTTTTCAGGAGCGAAATCAAGTACACCAACTTCACTCGCTAGAACAACTAAGCCATCTTTGGTAACCCAGTAGCGAGATGGACGTAGACCGTTGCGATCTAGAACTGCACCTACTTGATTGCCGTCAGTGAATGTTACGCACGCAGGACCATCCCATGGCTCCATGAGAGATGCGTGGAACGCATAAAAGTCGCGACGCTTCTGCGACATGGATGCATGATTTTCCCAAGCTTCAGGAATCATCATCAATACTGAATGTGGCAGCGAACGTCCACCTAAATAAAGTAATTCAAGTACTTCATCAAATGACGCCGAGTCACTGCCAGACATTTCTACGATTGGGAACAAGCGCTTGAAATCACCAGGAATAACATCTGATTCAAGGAGTGATTCGCGCGCACGCATCCAGTTGCGGTTTCCCTTAACGGTATTGATTTCACCGTTGTGAGCGATAAAGCGATAAGGGTGAGCAAGTGGCCAAGAAGGAAAAGTATTAGTTGAGAAACGTGAGTGAACTAAGGCTAAAGGTGACTTAACGCGCTCGTCGCTCAAATCAGGGAAGAACACTTCGAGCTGACCGGTAGTAAGCATTCCCTTGTAAACAATGGTCTGCGATGAAAGTGATGGGAAATAAATATCTAGGGCATGTTCAGCGCGCTTGCGTAAACAAAATGCCAAGCGATCTAACGCAATTCCAGATTCGCCATTTACGCCAGCAATAAAGAGTTGTTCAAACTTTGGCATTACACCTAAAGCGGTCTTGCCAAGTGAACTTGAATTAATTGGAAGCTCGCGCCAACCTAAAATCTTTAAACCTTCTTCAGCGGCAATAGCTGCGATTTCATTTCGGAAATCAAAACCTTGACCGATAAATGCAATTCCTGTTGCGTAGCTTCCGCCAGTTGGTAATTCAAAATCAGTTACTGCTTGATATAACTCGTCAGGGACGCGAATCAAAATACCGGCACCGTCACCGCTATCTGGTTCAGCACCAGATGCACCGCGATGTTCAAGATTGCGTAGCGCAGTTAGCGCTTGTGCAACGATCTCATGAGTAGCAACTTTATTTAGAGTAGCAACCATTGCAACGCCACATGCATCATGTTCGTTTGCTGGGTCATAAAGACCTTGTGCTGCTGGAAACTCTTTAGGGATTGCCATGAGGGTCGTCGCCAGTTCCTTTGCTACTAGTTGTCTTGCGCCGTTAGATTCACGGGACAACTTTGGCCCTGGTCGAGATGTACTCGCTTGCGAGTTCGGTAAGGGTAGCAATCCCAGGGGCGATTAGGTATGCCTGTTCCGCTATCTGGCCCGTAAATTAGGTGTGATCTACGCCTAACTAGATGCCGCTGATATGAGCCAATTGGCCAATGCCGGCGGTAATCGCCATGCCCAGACAGCCACCAATCATCACGCGGATGGTTGGCTTGAGTATTGCCGAGCCAGATGTGCGCGCACTGATAATGCCGGTTGCCAGTAAGCCCATGAGAGTAAAAGCCACGATGCTGGCTGCGACGGCACCTGGTGTTGGGGCAAACGCACCAGCAAATGGGATCAATCCACCTAGCGTAAAACTGATAGCTGAAGCGATAGCTGCCTGAACCGGTCTTGCGCGAGTGCCCTCGAATTGGCCGAGCTCATCGCGCAAGTGAGCCTCGAGCGCATCGCGTTCGTGCATCTGTTCGGCAACTTGACGGGCAAGTTCTGGCGTCAAACCACGTTCAACATAAATTTCAACTAGTTCGAGAAATTCGCCTTCGGGGTCAACTGCTAAATGTTCAATCTCGAGCAAGCGATCTGATTCTTCGACATCATTTTGCGCTTTGACTGAAACATATTCGCCAACTGCCATCGACATTGCGCCCGCTGAGATACCAGCGATTCCCGCGGTAATTAGAAAGCTATCACTGGCACGCGCTGCTGCAACGCCAATCATCAACGATGCTGTTGAAACTAGACCATCATTTGCGCCCAGAACCGCGGCACGTAACCAGCCGGCACGGTTAGTGCGATGGTGGAGATTTCTGCGATAAACATCTTCGAGCGCCATATTTGGATACTACCCGATTGGCTCGGATTTCTGATGAGCAAAACGGAAGATAAAAGATGATGCAATCAAGCCCACAACTAGTGAGGTCCAGAGATTGATGCGTAGCCCCAAGAATTCATTAGCCTCATCGATTCTCAAATACTCAATTCCGAATCTGCCAGCACAGTAAAGGGCGATATAAATCGCAAACCCTTGTCCCGGCTTTAGCTTCTTAGTCATGAGAATTAGTCCAACGGCAATAAACGTGCACCAAATAGCTTCATAAAGAAAAGTTGGATGAAAACTTTCAAATTGCAGATACCCAACTGGCCGATTAGCTAACGGAATCTCTAGCGCCCAAGGTCCATCAAATGGTCGTCCAAATAACTCGCCATTGAACCAATTTCCAAAACGGCCGATGGCTTGGGCTAAGAGGATTCCAGGCGCAAGCGAATCAAGAAAAACCCTAAAGGCTGGAAGTTGCAGGCCACGAGTTCGCTTTGAATAGCCATACCAAGCAGCAAGTGCGCCTATGGAAATTGCGCCCCAAATGCCAAGTCCGCCTTCATAAATTTTAAGAGCATCAATTGGGTTTCCGCCTTCACCAAAATATTGCGCAGGTGATGAAAGCACGTGATAAATGCGACCGCCAATGATGCCCGCAGGTACGGCATAAATTGCTACATCAGCCACAACCGAAAGTGCGGAATCTGAATTAGCTGCCGCCCGAAAACGTCGATCACCTAACCAGATTGCAATTGCAACACCCAAAATTATGCAGAGCGCATAAAAGTGAATCGTCAGAGGCCCAACTTCGATTACCGACCTAGTTGGTGTTGGAATCGAAGTGAACATTAATTAGCCAGCGATAGCTTTTTGAAATGCTTCGAGATTAAAGTAATCGGTGTTTCGATTAATCTCTTTGCCATCTACAAATACGGTTGGAGTTGAATTTACATTCGCCTTGGCACCTGCTTCGGCAACATTCTTAACCCAATCCGAGTAACCGCCGTTATCTACGCAAGCGGCAAATTTAGCTGATTCAATTCCGACGCTGACGCCAATTGCCTTGAGGAACTCGGCGGTAATTGCGCCGCTGTTTTCAGCTGGCTGGTTTGCATAGAACGCCTTGTGAAACGCTAAGAACTTATCTTCATCTGCAGCACATGCTGAAGCGTTAGCAGCCAAAATTGATTCCGTTCCTAGGAATGAGAGAACGTGATAAACAACTTTTGCTTTCTTCTCCTCAATTACCTTTTCCAGAGCTGGGCCGTTGATTGCTTCAAAGCGCGCGCATACTGGACATTGGAAATCTTCGTAAACATCGATAGTTGGTACATCTTTAACATCACTATTGAAAACAATTCCGTAGCCATCTGCTTTAGAAACGCTAGATGGAATAGCGGCTGTCTCTGAACCTTTGGAACCAAAATATGAGAAGGAAGCGCCAACCACCACAACTAAGGCAACCATTCCGATCACCAAGTTACGCGTTACTTTATCTCCGCCGCTTGTTGCCATTTCCTACTCCTTCTCGGTTTGACTGGTTTTTGCTGAAACTTTTTCTAACGCCCAACGGGTCACAGGGTAGCGAATCAAATATAAAGCCAGCAGAGTTAACCCTGCATCTCGAATGATTTCGCTTAAATATTTAGTCTGCCCAGGTTCAACTGTGCCGCCGCCGCCAAAACAGCCACAATCGATCGACAATCCGCGCGCCCAAGCCTGTGCGATCGCCACAATAAATAGCGCCATCAAGCCGCCGCCGATAATCGAGCAGATTCGAATCGCAATACCCAGAATTAAAAGTAGACCGACTGCGACTTCCAGCCAAGGCAGAATAATTCCCAAGAAATTCGCAAGCGATATTGGTAGAACTTCATAGGCGCGAACAGCCATCTGAGATTTAGCGGGTGTAAATAACTTTAACCAACCCGCTGCAAACAGCACACCGCCTAAAATTAGGCGAGCTAACAAGCCAAACCATTGGCCATACTTAAGTTGAATATCTGAGATCTTGGTCTTCATCGAGCCTCACGAACTCCCTTTGCTAATTCGCTAGCTAATTCAGCAACAGCCGCTAAGCCAGCTGCTTCATCACTAGCTTCTTGGATCGCTTTAATAAAAGCTGAACCAACAATTACGCCATCTGCAAAGGCTGCAACTTCCTTAGCTTGTTCGCGATTAGATACCCCAAGTCCAACGCTAATTGGCTTATCGGTAACTTTGCGCAATCTTGCAACAAGATCACCGGCACCTGAAGAAATTCCGGAACGCGCGCCAGTAACACCCATCAAACTTGCAGCATAAATAAATCCACCGCAACGATCGGTCACTTTGACCAAGCGCTCATCTTTGGTACTTGGTGCAACAACATAAATTGGATTGATGCCACTTTCCAAAACGGCGGTGCGCCAGGTATCTGATTCTTCAATTGTTAAATCAGGGGTGATGACACCGGATCCGCCATTGTCGGCGATGGCGAAACGTTCGATGGGATTCCAGTAAGTCATGACAACTGCTGCAACACCTTGATCACTTGCATGCTTTAGAGCTGCAAATACTTCTTCAACGCCGGTGCCATTTTCAAGTGCTTGGGTTGCTGCAGCTTGAATAGTTGGGCCATCCATAACCGGATCGCTATATGGATAACCAATTTCAATGGCATCTACGCCGGCTTTTGCCAAAGTTTCAATAACTTTGTGGCAACCTGCTTGACTAGGAAAACCAGCAGGAATGTACGCGATAAGCGCAGCACGGTTTTCGGCACGAGTCTTAACGAAGAGTTGATCAAGCGGAGTATTAGTCGTCATTAAAGTGGAATTCCAAAATACTGCGCCGCGGTCTGAACATCTTTATCGCCACGTCCAGACAAGTTAAGTAACAAAGTTGCATCGGGGCCAAGTTCTTTACCAACTTTAATTGCACCGGCTAAAGCATGTGCAGTCTCGATGGCCGGAATAATTCCTTCAGTCTTACTTAGCAAAGAGAAAGCCGCCATGGCTTCGGCATCAGTAATCGCGCGATATTCAGCGCGACCAATGTCATGCAAGTAGGCATGTTCAGGGCCAACGCCAGGATAATCAAGGCCAGCTGAAATTGAATGTGATTCAACGGTCTGACCATTTTCATCTTGCAAAACATATGAGCGGGTTCCGTGGAGAACTCCCCTAGTGCCGCCAGTGATCGTTGCTGCGTGACGGCCAGTTTCAACGCCATCGCCACCGGCTTCTAGGCCAATCAAGCGAACATTGGCATCACCGATAAAGTTATGGAAAATTCCGATCGCATTTGAACCGCCGCCAACGCAAGCTAAAACCGCATCTGGCAATTTTCCAGTTAACTCGAGAACTTGTGCTCGCGCTTCTTCGCCAATAATTTTATGAAAGTCACGCACCATAGTTGGAAATGGATGCGGGCCAGCAACTGTGCCCAATAGGTAATGTGTATTTTCAACATTGGTAACCCAGTCACGCATTGCTTCATTAATCGCATCTTTTAAAGTACGTGATCCCGAAGTTACTGGCACAACATCGGCGCCAAGTAATTTCATGCGGGCAACATTTAGCGCCTGGCGTTTTGTATCTTCTTCGCCCATGTAAACAACGCACTCAAGCCCCATTAACGCAGCGGCGGTTGCCGATGCAACACCATGTTGGCCAGCGCCAGTTTCAGCGATGATCCGAGTCTTGCCCATGCGCTTTGTTAAAAGTGCTTGACCTAAAACGTTATTAATTTTATGGCTGCCAGTGTGATTTAAATCTTCACGCTTTAACAGAATGCGTGCACCACCTGCATGTTCGGCAAACCGCTTGGCTTCTGTGATGATGCTGGGCCGCCCGGTATAGGTGCGATGCAATTCGGCTAATTGGGCAAGAAATTCAGGATCTTGCTGCGAAGTTCTATGAGCTTCCTCAAGTTCCTCAAGTGCGCCGATTAGCGCTTCGGGTACAAATCGTCCGCCGTAGGGACCGAAGTGACCTTCGCTATCAACGATTAACTCTTGGATCGACATGGGGCAAGCCTACCTTTGCCCCAAGAGATCACGCATTGCGAGTTTTGGATCGCCTGCTCTTACAAGGGCCTCGCCGACCAAAATTGCCGACGCCCCGTGTCTCTGAGCGAACTCAACCTCACTTCGCTGGGAGATTCCTGATTCGGCAACCCGAATTAGATCAGCGGGAATCTCGGGAAGTAACTCGGCAAATGCTTTTGGATCTACTTCTAGCGTTTTTAGGTTTCTGGAGTTGATCCCAATAATTTCGGGTGAAATCTCAAGTGCTCGCTCAAGTTCCAGATGGGTATGTACTTCGATCAATGCACGCATGCCCAGTTCTTTAGTCAGAGCTGAAAATTCGTTTAATTGGCTATCGCTTAGCCCCGCAACTATTAGCAAAATGATATCTGCGCCGTGCGCACGTGCCTCAAAGAATTGATATTCATCGACCATAAAATCTTTTCGCAAAATTGGCAGAGTGACGCGTTTGCGCACTGCATCTAAGTCAGCTAGTGATCCATTAAATCTACGTCGTTCAGTTAATACGCTGATTGCTGTTGCACCAGCCTCTTGGTATTGCTCAGCTAACGCTGCTGGATCTGCAATTGTTGCAAGCGCACCTTTGCTTGGTGAAGAGCGTTTAACTTCAGCAATAACTGCCATCTCTTGCGCTTTAAATAGTGGCAGCGAATCAATTACGGGATCTGCTCCGAAAGCAGCAGCTTCAATTTCACTGCGCGGGATCTTACGTTCGGCTAAATCTTCTTTAACGCCCGCGATAATTTCAGTTAAAACGCTCATCGTTTACTTTCACTATCTTCAGTTGGATCGATGCCCTGATCAAGCGAATTCCAATCCGATAATTTGCGCGGCTTACGTTCGTACTTAGCTGAGAGTTTAAGAGAACGACTTAGGAGAAGCGTTAAGGAAATTACAATTACTGCCGAAATCGATAGTTCGACTAATTTGTTCATTTGCTGGTCAAATCATTAGCGGCGCTAATTGCACCAAGGACTGCCGCTGCTTTGTTATGACATTCTTGATTTTCAGATTCGGCATCTGAGTCAGCCACTACCCCAGCGCCTGCTTGGACAAATGCTTTTCCATCTTTAATTAAAGCAGTGCGAATCGCGATACAGGTATCAATATTTCCCGTGAAATCGATGTATCCGATGGCCCCGCCATATAAGCCGCGACGTGTTGGTTCGAGTTCTTCAATAATTTCCATAGCGCGCGGTTTTGGTGCACCGGAAAGTGTGCCGGCTGGGAAAGTAGCAAATAGCGCATCAACGGGTAGCGAATCAGCACCCAGTTTTCCGGTGACGGTAGAAACAATATGCATCACATGTGAGTAACGCTCGATATGCATGAAATCAACGACTTCAACAGAACCAGCAGCACAGATACGCCCCAGATCATTGCGACCCAGATCAACCAACATTAAATGTTCTGCACGTTCCTTAGGATCTGCAAGTAACTCTGTTGCTAGGCGAGCATCTTCTTCAGGAGAATCGGAACGTTTGCGGGTGCCAGCAATTGGATGGACCATAACTTCGCCATCAGTAACTTTGACCAGCGCTTCGGGGCTAGATCCGACTACTGAAACCCCGTCGGCAAAGTGGAATAAGTACATATAAGGACTTGGATTATGTAGTCGTAACATTCGATAAACATCGATTGGTTCTGCTTTACATTCCATTTCAAAACGTTGCGAAAGAACTACTTGAAAGGCTTCGCCCGCCAAAATTTCCTCTTTGATTTGTGCGACTTTTGCCAAGAATTCTGGCGAAGAAATATTTGAGGAAATTTTTCCGGCAGTTGGCTTACTTAACTCTGATAAATATCCAGGTAGCGGTGATGCTAAATCTTTCGCCATCTGATCAAGACGTGCAGTAGCTGCGTGGTAGGCCTCATCAACTCGATCATCACTGCCATCCCAGTTAATTGCATTGGCAATTAAAGTAATCGTGCCATCGCTATGGTCTAAAACTGCTAGATCAGTAGTCAACATAAAAGCTAATTCAGGAATTTGTAGATCATCGATTGCCAAGTTAGGTAATTTCTCCAAACGACGAACGCTGTCATAGCCCATATAACCAACTAAGCCACCTGTAAGTGGTGGTAAACCGGCAATCTTTGGTGATTTCAAATGGTTCGCACTTAAACGAAGTGCGGCAAGCGGATCAATTCCCGCTGGCGCACCTGCTGGTGGTTTTCCGAGCCATGTTGCTAAGCCAGCTTGCGCCGTTAGCGTTGCTTCGCAATTAACTCCGATAAATGAGTATCTAGACCAGGCACCGCCATGTTCAGCCGATTCAAGTAAGAAGGTTGCTGGCCGATTAGCTGCCAGCTTTCGATAAACAGCAAGTGGTGTTTCACCATCTGCCAATAATTTTCGCGAAACCGGAACTACATTAAAGTCACGGGCATACTCACGAAACTCGGATAATTGCATAGCGCTAGTTTCCAGTTAAATCTGTGTGGAAACAGGTACGGTCGCCAGTATGGCAAGCAGCTCCAGTTTGATTGACTTTCAACAAAATTGCATCGCTATCGCAATCAAGAGCAACAGAGACGACTTCTTGAAGATGGCCAGATGTAGCGCCTTTGACCCAGAGTTCATTACGAGAGCGTGACCAATAAGTTGCTGACTTCGTTTGCAAGGTCTGTATAAGGGCAGCGTGATTCATATAGGCCAACATCAACACTTCGCCGGATGTGGCATCTTGAGCAATGGCTGGAATTAGAGCGGCTGGGTCAGCAAATCTCGCAGCGAGATCAGCTGGCAGATTGGTTGCGCTCATCTGCTAATTCTGCCCTAAGCCAACGTGCTGGTGCGAACTGAATAGCCTTGCTCGCTCAAATAACGCTTAACATCGCTGATTCGATGGATTCCGAAGTGAAAGACGCTGGCTGCTAAAAGGGCATCTGCGCCAGCATCAAGAGCAGCTGCAAAATCTGAAAGCGCTCCTGCTCCACCACTTGCGATTAACGGAACGCTGGAAACTTGGCGGACAGCTTTGATCATGCCGATGTCATAGCCGGCCCGAGTTCCGTCAGCATCCATTGAGTTCAAGAGAATCTCACCAACGCCAAGTGCGCATGCTTTTTCAACCCAAGCCAGTGCATCTAATCCTGCGCTCTCGCGACCGCCGTGTGTAGTTACTTCAAATCCTGATGGCATATTTGCGCGACGTGCATCTACCGAAAGAACTAGTACTTGCGAGCCAAAGCGATCGACGATTTCGGAGATTAATTCGGGCCGGGCAATAGCTGCAGTATTAATTGAGATTTTATCTGCACCTGCCCGAAGTAATTTATTTACATCGTCAACGCTGCGGATTCCGCCACCAACTGTAAGCGGAATAAAAACTTCTTCCGCAGTTCGGGCGACCACATCAAGTGTTGTTGCTCGGTTCATGTTGCTTGCAGAGATATCGAGAAAGGTTAACTCGTCAATTCCCTCCAAGTTATAGACCTTCGCCATTTCAACCGGATCACCAGCATCTACTAGATCGGTGAAGTTGACCCCTTTTACAACGCGACCATCAGTTACATCGAGACAGGCGATGATTCGACTAGCAAGAGTCATTTAAATTGACTCGCCATTTGCAACTAATAGCGCCTCTGGCAAAGTGAATGCGCCGGCATAAAGTGCTTTACCAACAATTGAACCTTCAACCCCAAGATCAACAAGTGCGGCAATCGCTGCGATATCAGCTAGAGATGAAACTCCCCCACTTGCAACTACTGGTGCCTTAGTTGCTGCGCAAACAGATTTTAATAGTTCTAGATTTGGCCCAGTTAGCGTGCCGTCTTTCGCTACATCGGTAACAATGTATCGAGCACAGCCATCGCGATCTAACCGCTCGATGGTTTCGAAGAGTTCGCCACCCTCTTTAGTCCAACCTCGTGCAGCCAAAGTTGTGCCACGCACATCTAATCCAACTGCGATTCGATCGCCATGTTGGGAAATTACCTTGGCCGTCCATTCGGGATCTTCAAGTGCAGCAGTTCCTAAATTAATTCGGGTGCAGCCAGTTGCAAGGGCCCGCTTTAGCGACTCATCATCACGAATACCACCTGACAGTTCGACTTTGATATCAAGAGCTGCAACTACTTCAGCCAACAAAGTTGCATTGCTTCCGCGCCCAAATGCCGCATCAAGATCTACTAAGTGCAGCCATTCAGCGCCAGCTGCTTGAAATTCAAGGGCAACTTCAAGTGGAGCGCCGTAAATGCTCTCTTTATCCAGAGCGCCCTGCACTAAGCGAACTGCGCGGCCATCCTTAACGTCAACTGCCGGAAGTAATTCAAGTTTTTTCACAAGCTCTTGCTCCAATTCGCAATTAACTTAAGACCGGCGTTGCCAGATTTTTCCGGATGAAATTGTGTTGCAGTAAGCGCCCCATCTTCGACGGCGGCTAGAAAAGGTTCGCCATATTCTGACCAAGCTTGATACTGACCGACTGGCGCAGTTGCTGCATATGAGTGAACAAAATAGAAGCGCTCATTTTCTACGCCATTAAATATCGTTGATCCTGGTGTAGTTGAAACGGTATTCCAACCCATGTGCGGCAAAATTGGAGCAGCTAATTTCTTAACCATTCCTCGCCAGATGCCGACTCCCTGATGCGCGCCATTTTCAGCATGCTCAAGTCCGCTCTCAAAAAGTATCTGCATGCCGATACAAATTCCCAGAGTCGGGCGCCCAAGTGAAATTCGTTCGCGCGCGATTTCATCACCGCCGACGCTAGTTAAACCAGTCATGCAAGCAGCAAATGCACCGACACCAGGGATAACTAAACCTGCAGCTTCGAGTGCGACTTTGCGATCTGCAGTTACAACAACTTCATGACCAGTCGTCGCAAACGCGCGCTCGGCTGAACGCAGATTGCCTGAACCGTAATCAAGAATTGCAATCAATGACGGCCTACAAAGAACCTTTAGTTGATGGAATTCCGGCAACACGTCCATCGAGAGATACGGCATCTCGAAGTGCGCGAGCCACTGCCTTAAATTGCGCTTCAAATACATGGTGGGCATTACGTCCTTCAAGAACGCGAATATGCAATGCGATGTGCGCCTCGGCCACAATTGATTCCCAGATGTGTTTGCCTAAAGTGGTATCAAAGGTGCCAATTAATTCAACTATCTCAGGCTGGCGGTGCACGAGATATGGTCGGCCAGAAAGATCTACCGCTGCTTGAACTAGAACTTCATCAAGCGGAACCATCGCATCACCAAAGCGACGAATACCAGCCTTGTCACCAAGTGCTTCGCGTAGCGCCTGACCAAAAGCGAGCGAGGTATCTTCAACAGTATGGTGAGAATCAATATCGACATCGCCGGTTGTCTTTACCGTTAAGTTAAATCCGGAGTGCTTGCCTAGCTGCGAGAGCATGTGATCAAAGAACGGAACGCCTGTGTCGACGCTGATAGAACCATCGCCATCTAGATTTAATTCGACGAGGACATGTGACTCTTTGGTCTTGCGTTCGACTCGAGCGGTTCTCATCTATTTATCTCCTTTAGCTAACATCTTTGGCCAAAATTTCAGTTAGGGCCGAAAGAAAGGCTTGATTCTCGGCGGCGGTGCCAATGGTGACGCGAAGCTGACCTAATAATCCCACATCTCGAATCAAGATGCTGCGATCTAAGAGTTGCTGCCAGATCACATTGGCTGGCTGGTTAAAGCCAGTAAAGAGGAGAAAATTGGCAGCACTTGGAGTCACGGTTAAACCTAATTGAGTTAAGCCTTGTTGGACATGCTTTCGTTGAGCTATCAAAGTATCAACACCAGCTAATAACTCATCGGCGAAAGAGAGAGCTACTTCGGCAACTGCTTGGGTGATTGCACTTAAGTGATACGGCAGACGTACTAATTGCATTGCATCAATTACTGCAGAATTTGCCACCAGGTAACCCAAGCGAGCACCAGCGAAAGCGAAAGCTTTGCTCATGGTGCGAATAACTATCAAGTTTGTAAATTCAGTAATTAAGGTTACCGCAGATGGCTGATCGGAGAATTCTGCATAGGCCTCGTCGACGACCAATAGCCCGCCGACTTGAGCCGTTGCTTTTGCGAGCTCGCGAATTTCTGAGATCGTCACAACTGAACCAGTTGGGTTATTTGGCGTCGTAATGAAAGTAAGTGCTGGTTTGTTATTTTGAATCTGGGTCACTGCCGATGATGTATCTAACGAGAAATCAGCGCGACGTGAACCATCTACCCACTGCACATTTGTAACCTTGGCAATCAGTGGGTGCATTGAATATGACGGTGTAAATCCTAATGCGCTAGCACTTCCGAAAGCTAAGAAAATAGATTGAATTATCTCGTTACTGCCATTGGCCGCCCATAGATTAGCAACTGAGAAATTAGTGGAACTTTCTTTATTTATATATTTCGCTAAAGCCGCACGTAGCGCAATTGCATCGCGATCTGGATATCGATTAAGAGTTGCGCTAACTTCGGCAACTCGTCTGGAAATTGCCGCTACCAATGCAGCCGAAGGGGCAAAGGGATTCTCATTGGTATTTAGTTGCGCATTTGCCGCAACCTGAGGTGCACCATACGGCGACATTGGCTTTAGTGGTTCACGAAGCGGTAACCAATCTGGCCAGTTATTACTTGAACTCATAGTTGCTCAAATCGCGCAGTCATAGCTTCACCGTGTGCCGGTAAATCTTCGGAATTGGCCAGAGTTACAACGGTAGGAGCGATCTCGGTAAAAGCTGCCTGGTCGTATGAAATAAAGTGCAGACCACGTAAGAATGTTTGCACTGATAAACCGCTTGAATGGCAAGCGCATCCCCCAGTTGGTAGAACATGGTTCGAACCAGCTGAGTAATCACCTAAGGAAACAGGTGCAAAGCGACCGATAAATACCGCACCCGCATTGCGAATTTGCTGGGCATCAGACGCTGCATTCTTAGTTTGAATCTCTAAATGTTCGGCAGCATAAGCATTAACCACATCTAAACCTTGGGCAATTGAATCGACTAGAACAATTGCCGATTGAATGCCGCTAAGAGCAGTTGCGATCCGATCACTGTGCTTAGTAGCAGCAACGCGAATCTTAAGTTCAAGTTCCACAGCGTCAGCTAACTCGGGCGAAGTTGTTACAAGCACAGCTGCTGCAATTGGGTCATGCTCTGCTTGGCTGATTAAATCTGCCGCTACATCGCTGGCAAATGCACTTTCGTCTGCCAAGATTGCAATCTCAGTTGGTCCGGCTTCAGAATCGATGCCGATTACGCCGCGAAGTGCACGCTTTGCTGCAGCCACATAAATATTTCCCGGCCCAGTAACTAAATCGCATTTTTCACAGAAGCCATCAATGCCATAAGCAAATAGCGCAACTGCTTGTGCGCCGCCAACTGCATAAACTTCAGTGATACCAAGTAACGCACAGGTCGCCAAAATAGTTGGGTGGGGTAATCCCCCAAATTCACTTTGAGGTGGTGATGCCACTGCAATGCTTGCGACATTAGCTATCTGAGCTGGAATCACATTCATCATCACGCTGCTCGGATATACCGCCCGACCCCCTGGCACATATAGACCAACGCGATCAACTGGGATCCACTTTTCGGTAACTGTGCCACCATCTACAACTTGTACGGTCTTGTCGGATCGCACTTGATCTTGGTGAACTTTGCGAACTCTGGAAATAGAGAGTTCGAGTGCGGCGCGTATTGCCGGATCTAATTCAGATAATGCACGATCGAGATCTGCTTGCGGAACTCGAATCTGCGCAGGTCTGATTCCGTCGAATTCTTGCGCTAATTCGCGAAGGGTTTCTTCGGTACCGTTCTTAACCCGATGCAATATTGGCGCGATAGCTGCCATTGCAGTTTCGACATCTAATCGGGCGCGCGGAAGCTCGCGGTTGATTTCCGCTTTACTTAATGTGCGACCACGTAGATCGAGGGTTCGAATCACAGCCCTATTCTACTGATAAGGGCTATACGTTCTGCAGACAATTAGGACCAAGGATCGCCTTGAGATCAGCGCTCAAACTTGGTGATGAAGTCACCTTGGATTCCAGTTTCATCACTGTGTTACCGGTTGGTTCTTCGAGCTGCAAATGTACTTCACGTTTTCCAGGATGAGTGCGCAGGATCTCTTTGAGGCGATCAACAATCGGCGGCGTGCACTGTGCGATTGGCATTGAGATGATCAGCGGACCGGCTGGGCCTTGTGAAATATCAGGGAAAGTGACTTCAAGTGCCGTAAAGCGCAATTGGTCTTCACGGCGATCTACTCGACCACGAATTAGCGCCACACGGTCGGTAGTCAGAGTAAGGGCATATTGATTGTAAGTATTTGAGAAGAAGAGAACTTCTAATGCGCCTTCAAGATCTTCAATATTTACAACTGCCCAATTCGAACCAGTCTTGGTGATTTTGCGGGTGATGCCAGTGATCAAGCCGCCAATAGTCACGATCTGTTCGTGATCGCCACCTTCATCAATTAACTCAGAGATTGATTTGCTGACATTTGCTCGCAGGATATGTTCAACTCCCAGCAATGGGTGATCAGATACATACAACCCAAGCATTTCGCGTTCGTAACTCAATAAGAGGGCTTTATCCCATTCACCCTTTGGAACTTCAACTTCCATTGAGGTAACAGTGGTCGTGTTATCGCCGCCGAAGAGATCGAATTGCCCAATAGCTTCGGCGCGCTTGCTTTCGATAACTGAGTCAATTGCCTCGAGGTGAATACTCATTAAGCCTTTTCGAGTATCGCCCAATGAATCAAAGGCGCCGCCCTTGATCAAAGATTCGATCGTCTTCTTATTGCAAACCTGAGCATCGACCTTTGCCAAGAAATCACCAAATGAGGTGAATCGACCCTTTGCTTCGCGCGCGGCTTTGATCGATGCGACTACGCCTTCGCCCACATTACGAATTGCAGCCAAACCAAATCGGATATCAGTGCCACGCGGAGTGTATTCAGCATTGGATTCATTAACATCTGGTGGTAAAACTTTGATACCCATTCGACGACATTCCGATAAGTAAAGGGCCGATTTATCTTTATCGTCGCGGACACTGGTTAACAGAGCTGCCATATATTCGGCTGGATAGTTTGCCTTTAAATATCCGGTCCAATAAGAGACCATTCCGTAACCTGCGCTGTGTGCGCGGTTAAATGCGTAATCAGAGAATGGAATTAGCACGTCCCAAAGGCGCTTAATGGCAGCTGGTGAGAAACCATTTTCGCGCATGCCACTTTCGAAGTGCACATACTCTTTATCTAGAACATCACGATTCTTCTTGCCCATCGCCTTACGCAAAAGATCTGCGCGGCCAAGTGAGAATCCAGCAACTTTCTGCGCAATCGCCATTACCTGTTCCTGGTAAACGATTAGGCCATAAGTATCACCGAGAATTTCTTCAAGGGGCTTTTCTAGTTCAGCATGAATTGGTTCGACCGGCTTGCGCTTATTTTTGCGATCGGCATAGTTGTTATGTGCATTTTCACCCATTGGTCCTGGGCGATACAGAGCAATAACCGCTGAAATATCGGCAAATGAATCGGGCACCAAGCTCTTGAGAAGAGCACGCATTGGGCCACCATCGAGCTGGAAAACACCCAAGGTGTCACCACGAGCTAAAAGTTCGTAAGTTTTTTTATCATCTAGCTTTAGCGTTTCAAGCACAACATCTTCGCCGCGGTTAGCTTTGATATTTAATAGACAATCATCTAGAACTGAGAGATTTCGCAGTCCTAAGAAGTCCATCTTCAGAAGACCAGTGGCTTCGCAAGCGCCCATGTCGAATTGAGTAATGATTGCACCATCAGCTTCGCGACGATGAATTGGAATAACATCAAGTAGCGGTTGAGCAGAGAGGATTACGCCCGCGGCATGCACGCCCCATTGACGCTTTAAGCCTTCGAGACCGCGCGCTGTATCTACAACAACTTTGCTATCAGGATCTGTCTCATAAAGTTGGCGGAATTCGCCCGCTTCACCATAACGATCATCTTGCGGATTAAAGACTCCGGAAAGCGAAATATCTTTACCCATCACAGCGGGTGGCAAAGCTTTAGTTAGTCGTTCGCCAATTGCATATGGATAGCCCAGTACACGGGTGGAATCCTTGATTGCCTGCTTAGATTTAATGGTGCCATAGGTAATGATCTGCGCGACGCGGTCTTCGCCATATTTGGTAGTTGCATAACGAATCATTTCGCTGCGACGACGTTCATCGAAGTCGAGATCGATATCTGGCATCGAAATACGTTCTGGATTTAAGAAACGCTCAAACAAGAGACCATGTTCGATTGGATCTAGACCAGTAATGCCAAGTGCGTAAGCAACTAAGGAACCCGCTGCAGATCCACGACCAGGACCTACGCGAATTCCCTCGCGCTGAGCATGAGAAACTAAGTCGGCAACAACTAAGAAGTAACCAGGAAAGCCCATCTTGTTCATTACTTCGAGTTCGTAATTTAATCGCTCGGTATAAGCATCTGGTACATCGCCATTTAAACGTCGAGCTAAACCAGCCTGTGATTCCTTGACCAACCAGGTAACTTCAGTTTCACCAGCAGGAACAGTGAAAACTGGCATTAGATTTTCATTTTCGCGCAATTTTACATCGCAACGTGAGGCAATAAGTAAGGTGTTATCGCATGCTTCAGGGAGTTCCTTAAAGAGTTCGCGCATCTCGGCGGCAGTCTTTAAATAGAACTCATCATTATCAAATTTAAATCGCTTTGGATCAGCCAAGGTAGAACCTGATTGAACGCAGAGCAGCGCCTCGTGAGATTTCGCATCAGCTTTAGTTGTGTAATGCAGATCGTTAGTCGCCAAAAGTGGCAACTTCAGATCTTTACCTAACTTAAGTAAGTCAGCTTTGACTCGAGTTTCAATTTCAATGCCGTGATCTATAAGTTCTAGATAGAAATTATTAGCCCCAAAAATATCTCGATAATCACTTGCTGCCCGAAGAGCTTCTTTGTAGGCGCCCATTCGTAGGCGGGTTTGAATTTCACCACCTGGGCAACCAGTAGTTGCGATAATTCCTTCGGCATATTTAGACAACAGTTCGCGATCCATGCGAGGCTTGTAGTAATAACCTTCAAGGGATGCCAATGACGATAACCGGAAAAGATTTGCCAGCCCTTGGTTATTTTCGGCAAGTAGCGTCATGTGGGTATATGCGCCACCACCTGAAACATCATCTTCGCCGCCATCAGCCCACTTAACCCGACTCTTATTAAAGCGAGATTCTGGAGCTACATATGCTTCGATGCCAATGATTGGTTTGATGCCTGCCTTGGTTGCTTGCTTATAAAACTCAAAGGCGCCAAAAACATTGCCGTGATCGGTCATTGCAATTGCTGGCATCTCTTGCCGCGCTGCATCTTGAACTAATTCGCCCACGCGTGCGGCACCATCGAGCATCGAGTACTCGGTATGCACATGCAGGTGAACGAATGAGTCAGACATTTACTTGTAAATCTACTTTCAAGAGCAGTTAATTATGGAAGTACCGCATCACTTAGCAGCGCCAATGATGATTGTAGGTCACTTGGATAAGGAGCCTTAAAGGACATCGGTGCCCCGGTAATCGGGTGGGCAAATCGTAGTTCTAAGGCATGCAGCCAAGGTCGCGCCATGCCTAAACTTTTCGCTAATACTGGATCTGCGCCGTAAGTTGTATCACCTACGAGTGGGTGATGAAGCGCAGAGAAGTGAACGCGAATCTGATGGGTGCGCCCAGTCTCAAGTTCAACTTGAACCAACGAAACCGATCGATAATATTCAATGACTTCGTAATGGGTAATGCTGGTCTTGCCATTAGCAACAACGGCAAAACGATGATCCTCTTTTGGGTGACGATCAATAGGTGCATCAATAGTGCCGCTGGATGGATCGATATGTCCTTGAATTAAGGCATGATAAATTTTTTCAACGGTGCGATCACGGAATGCATCTTTTAATACGTGATAAGCCTGATCGGATTTTGCCACCACCATTAAGCCGGATGTTCCGACATCGAGCCGGTGCACAATGCCTGCGCGTTCGGCCGGACCAGTTGTAGTAATTGTGTAACCAGCAGCAGTTAGTGCGCCGACAACAGTTGGTCCATTCCAGCCCGGACTTGGGTGAGCTGCGCATCCAACTGGCTTATCGATAACGACGATTGCATCATCATCATAAATAACAGTCAGGCCTTTAATTGGAGTTAATGGAATTGGATCTGGATTCAATGGAGCCGGCAAGAGAACTTCAATTATTTGACCCGCTGTAACGCGTTCAGATTTTAGAAGTGCGCGACCATCTGTCGTGATGTCACCATCTTCAAGCAGGCGCACTACCGCAGTTCGAGATAGACCTAAGACTCTAGTAAGTGCGCTATCGATGCGCTCACCAGCAACGCCTTCGGGTACAGCCAAAGTTCGCAGTTCGCGATTGCTATTACTTTGCGACATTTACTGGACCAACATTTCTAATGGATAAAGTTATTGCTAGGAACGCAGCAATTACGATCGCGCTATCTGCCAAATTAAAAACCGGCCAATGAGTTAGTTCTAGCCAATCGATTACCTCGCCCTTTAAGAAACCGGGGCTGCGAAATACTCGATCAGTTAGATTGCCCAGGACTCCCCCGAGTACCAAACCAAGGGCTGTAGCCCATCCGAGTGAAGTGATCTTTGAACTGTAATAAATGATGGTGCCAGCTGCTGCAATCGAAATAAGTGAGAGAAATAAGGTTGCGCCTGTTGCAAAACTAAAGGCTGCACCAGGGTTACGAATCAAAGTTAATTGAAAGAAAGAACCTAAAATCTTTACTGGGTTTTGAGCCGAGAGCGTATTTACCGCCCATAGTTTGGTGCTTAGATCAAGCGCCCAGGTAAGTGCCGCAATTAAATAGAGGCGGCGCACGTTAGCGCCGTTCTTCCTTAGCTTTGCAGATCATGCAGAGCGTTGCGCGAGGGAAAACTTGTAAACGAGCTTTACCGATTGTGTTTCCACATTCTTCGCAGAGGCCGTAAGTCTTGGTATCAATTCGCTCGAGTGCGCGTTCGGTCTGTAAAACCATATCGCGGGCATTGATCACGAGTGACATTTCGTGTTCACGTTCAAAAGTCTTGGTGCCAGCATCTGCTTGATCATCGCCAGCGCCTTCAGAAGATGAATGAATTAAGTCATCCATTTCAATTTCAACTTTAGCGAGTTCATCCTTGAGGCGAACTAGCTCTTTAGAAATCTCATTGCGAATCGCTTTTAGTTCAGCAGCTGTCCAAGAACCTTCATTTTCAGCAGCCACCAATGGTGATGGCGCAGCTTTAAGAGGCTTAAGTGGTGCAATTTTCTTGCCGCTTTTATTAGGGCGTGGTGGAGGCGGCATTACTAAGCGGCGCTCTTCAACCACAACTTCAACCGGTGCGATTACCACCGTGTTAACACTTACAGTTTGGGATTTTTCATCAACGCTAATGGTGGTTTTTGAACCAGCCTTAGCTGGAAATGGCTTGCCAATTGTTTTGCTTGAAGCAGGCTTAGTTGGAGCCGGACGGGCAACGCTCTTTTTTACTGGCTTATTTACTGGCTTATTTACTGGCTTAGCTGCAGCTGCTTTGGCCGGAGCTGCCTTCTTTGCAATAGCCTTTTTGGCAGGGGCGGCTTTCTTAGCTACCGCCTTCTTAGCTACCGCTTTTTTAGCTGGAGCCGCTTTCTTAGCTACCGCCTTCTTGGCAGGAGCAGCTTTCTTGGCGACAGGTTTAGAACTTTTTTTGGTAGGCACGCGGGGCACCTTATGCCCAATAGGCGCCAAATGCCACTCACGCCACCGAGGAGGCGGGAAATTTTGGCCACCTGCGCTTGCCTCTAATAGAACCACTAATAGAACCTCCAATAGAACCTCCAATAGAACCTCTAGTAGAATGGGAAGAGGTTCAAAGCGCAATGACGAGGCCATCACCTTCGAGCGTTCCAGAAGAGGCAGCCTTAGCTGCGGTAGAACTGGGAATTGAGCGCTAGTAAATAAGTGGTTTACCTCGGTTGTATCGAATTTATACAATCTGATTTAAACAAGGCGGGTGGTACCGCGGCAATCGCTATCCAGCGAGATCCGTCCCTCCATTTTCGAAAGTCATGAAGATGGAGCTTTAAATGAAATTTAACGCAATCCCAGCAGCTATTGATCTGCCGGCCATGGAGCGTTACATCTTATCTTTCTGGAAAGAAAACTCGGTTTTTGAAGAGTCGGTAAGTAATCGTGATGGCGCCGATACTTGGACTTTTTATGAAGGTCCACCGACAGCTAATGGTTTACCTGGCACCCACCATATTGAAGCGCGCGTTTTTAAAGATGTATTCCCACGTTTTCACACCATGAAAGGCAAGCAAGTAATCCGTAATGCTGGATGGGATTGCCACGGCTTACCTGTTGAGATTGCGGTTGAAAAGGAACTTGGCTTTGCCGGCAAGGGCGATATTGAAAAATTTGGAATCGCCGCCTTTAACGATAAGTGTCGCGAATCAGTGCAACGTCACGTTGGTGCATTTACAGATATGACTAACCGCATGGGCTTCTGGGTAGATTTTGAAGAAGCCTATTGGACTATGTCACCTCAATATGTGGAAAGTGTTTGGTGGAGCCTAAAAGAGATCTGGCAAAAAGGTTTACTTGTACAAGATCATCGCGTTGCTCCATATTGTCCGCGCTGCGGAACGGGACTTTCCGACCATGAGCTAGCACAAGGATACGAAACCGTTACAGATCCATCTGTATTTGTTCGTTTTCCAGTAACTAGTGGCCCGCTAAAAGAACTTGGCGCAGCACTTCTTGTTTGGACTACGACCCCTTGGACTTTAGTTTCTAATACTGCAATTGCAGTTCACCCTGAAGTTACTTATGTCGTTGCAAAAGTTACAACTGTTGCTGATGATGTTGAGAGCAGTGAAGTTCTAGTAGTTGCCGAAAACCTCATCTCAGTACTAAAGGGCGAAGTTGAAATTCTGCAGAGCATGCCCGGAAGCGCTCTTGAACATACTAAATACCAGCGCCCCTTTGATTATGTCGAGATTGCTGATTCACATTTCGTCGTATTAGCAACATATGTAACTACTGAAGATGGCACAGGTTTAGTTCACCAATCCCCTGCTTTTGGTGCTGACGACTTAGCGGTATGTCGCTCTTATGGATTGCCAGTGGTAAATCCAATTACTCCTGACGGAAAATTCTTAGCTGATGTGAAGTTAGTCGGCGGGCTCTTCTTTAAGGATGCCGACAAGCCGCTTGTTAAAGAGCTGAAATCACTTGGTGTTCTATACAAACATCTGCAGTACGAGCACTCATATCCACACTGCTGGCGCTGCCACACAGCTTTGATCTACTACGCGCAACCATCTTGGTATATCCGCACCACTTCAATTAAAGATGCTTTGATCCGCGAGAACGAGAAAACAGATTGGCATCCAGAGACAATTAAGACTGGTCGCTATGGCGATTGGTTAAATAACAATATCGATTGGGCGCTTAGCCGAAACCGCTATTGGGGAACGCCGCTTCCAATTTGGCGATGTGAAAACAAGCATGAAATTTGTATCGGCTCATTAGCCGAACTAGGTGCATTGGCTGGTCAAGAACTTTCCAACCTTGATCCACATCGTCCTTTTGTTGATGACATTACTTTTAATTGTGCTGAATGTGCAGCTCCTATGGTTCGCACCCCCGAAGTTATTGACTGTTGGTATGACTCAGGTGCGATGCCATTTGCTCAATTTGGTTATCCGCATAAGGAAGGTTCAAAAGAGAAGTTTGCAGCTGCCTATCCAGCTGACTTTATTTGCGAAGCGATCGATCAGACTCGCGGTTGGTTCTATACCTTAATGACAATTGGTACTTTGGTCTTTGATCAATCCTCATACAAGACAGTTCTCTGCTTGGGACATATCTTGGATAAAGATGGCCGCAAGATGAGTAAGCATTTAGGTAATGTGCTCGAACCGATGGCGCTAATGGAACAACATGGCGCAGATGCGATTCGTTGGTACATGTTGGCGGCAGGTTCACCTTGGTCAGCTAGACGCGTTGGCCACGAAGCAATTACCGAAGTTATTCGTAAGACGCTTCTGACTTATTGGAATACCGTCTCCTTCCATGCTCTCTATGCGCAAGCCGCAAACTTTGATTTAACTCAAGCACCTGCCATGTCAGAACGATCGCTGATGGATCGCTGGATTAATGGCGAATTGCAATCTCTGATTGTTGAAGTAGATGCAGCTCTTAGTGATTTTGATTCGCAGCGTGCCGGAAAAGCACTTGCTGCTTTTATCGATGATCTATCTAACTGGTATGTCCGTCGATCACGTCGCCGCTTCTGGGATGGCGATGTAGCAGCTATGGCAACTTTGCATGAGTCTTTAGTCGCCTTAACTCAATTAATGTCACCAATGGTTCCGTTCATTACTGAGGAAGTTTGGCAAGTATTAGTTCGCCCTGTTGATGCAACGGCTGCCACATCAGTTCACTTAACTAATTTTCCAGTTGCCAACCTTGCACAGATTGATGAAACTCTTTCGGCACAAGTGGCTCTAACTAAGCGAATTGTTGAATTAGGTCGCGCAGCTCGTGCTGAAAGTGGTGTAAAGATTCGCCAACCGCTGCAACGCGCATTGATCTCGGCTAAAGGTTGGGCTGCTCTACCTGATGCCATGAAGGAACAAATCGCTGATGAATTAAATGTGATTGACCTCGAAGATATTGCTAGCGCTGATGGCGAATTAGTAGATATCTCAATCAAGGCAAACTTCCGAACATTAGGTACAAAATTCGGCGGCGCTGTGCAGGAGATTGCCAAAGCAATTTCGGCGCAGAATCCAGCAGAACTAGTAACTAATTTAAGAAACTCAGCATCAGCAAAAGTTGCTGATTGGGAAATCACTTTAGATGATTTAGTTGTTACCGAAACCCCTAAAAGTGGTTGGAATGTAGCAAGCCATGATGGCGAAAGCGTTGCCTTAGATCTTGCGCTAAGCCCAGCGTTAATTAGTGCTGGCTTAGTCCGCGAAGTTATTCGCTTTATTCAAGATGCTCGCAAGACCAATGGTTTTGATATTTCGGATCGAATCACAATTTCATTTAATGCAAATGAAGATGTTATGGATGCAATTGCCGGAGCCTTAAGCCATATCCAAGGCGAGATTTTAGCGCTGCAGATGCAACCAGATGCTTCATTGCCACTTGGTGAGAATGAATTAGGCCTAACAGTTAACTTGCTAAAGGCAAACAACTAGAAGACGCGCAACAATGGCGCAACGCGAGAAATTATGATGAAGAGAATCAGCATTGAGAGATCGATGCTGATTCCGCCAATGCGAAGTGGCTTTACAAATCGACGTACAAATCTAAGCGGCTTATCAGTTACAGCGTAGATAAAATCTGCAACTGGCAACAAGATTCCTTTTGGTCGCCAGGCTGGGGCGGCCATGCGCGCGTAGTCCAAGATAAGACGCAAGAAGAGGGTTACCAGAAATAGTTGAAGTAAATCGGCGATTAATCCGCCAATGCTAAACATCTAGCGAATCAGCTCTGGTTGAAGAATGATGCTTCAGCAGCTGCAGTTTTTGCATCGTTGCTGACGCTTACATTTTCCGGAGAGAGCAAGAAAACCTTAGAGGTTACGCGCTCGATGCTTCCGTGTAATCCAAAGACTAGGCCGCTGGCAAAATCCACTAAGCGCTTGCGCTCGGATTCTTCCATGTCACTTAGATTCATGATTACTGGATTGCCCTCGCGATATTGCTCGCCGATTGTGCGAGCCTCGCTGTAGGTACGTGGGTGCAAAGTAACGATGCGATCCATAGTTGATAGTTCAGGTTGCACAGCAGCAACAACTGGACGTGGAGCAATAGTTGGAGTTGAAAGTACTTCGCGCGGCTTGCGGACTGATACCGCAGTACTGCGAAGAGGCTCCTGTGTAACTGCAACTTGATCTAGCTCGGGATCATCTTTTAGACCTAAGAAGGTCGCCATTTTATTAACTGAAAATGCCATGTGGACAAGGTTACTAGTGGGGTGATCTGGAACCGAGGATTGAACTACCCACCCGGATATGTGTCGCCCCATGAATGATCGCGCTCTCAAAATCGCCACTCATGCCAGCCGAGAGATATTTAGCGTTGGGGAAATTAGCCGAGAAACCTTGATTTATCTGTGCCAGATCCGAAAAAGCATGATCGGGATCAACGCCAAGTGGGCCAACGGCCATCAACCCCATTAACTCTAAATTATTACTCTCATTTACTAATTCTGCGAGCGCCGCTAATTCATCTGGTTGGGCTCCCCCGCGCCCCTCTTTTCCATCGAGAGAAACTTGGAGAAATATCTGGTGTTTTCGTGGGCTCTGCGCGAACTTCAAAATTTCTTTTGCAGCGGAGATCGAATGAATCACATCTGCCCATTGTGCAATCGACTTAATTTTATTGCTTTGAATTTGTCCTTGAAAATGCCAAGTTGCAGAGACCGCCTCAGCTTTCGGGCCGGCTTCTTGATCACGATTCTCGCCAAAATTAGATTCGCCAAGGTCGCGCAAAATTTCCACATCACTGACTGGAAAAGTCTTTGTAACAACGATTAATTCAATTTCACCAGGGTTTCGGTTAGCCAAATTAGCAGCGCGCTTAATGCGTTCCTTTACTTCCGCTAAATTCTCAGCTATTTCAGCGTGCCTAGTACTCATAATTTAATGATTCCAACTTGGCGACCAGTAACTTGATTGCGACGATAAGAGAAGTAATTAGTATCCTCAAATGTACAAATCTCTTCGGCCTGAACAACTACTCCAACATTTTCTAAGGCAACCTTGAGCGCACCGGGCAGATCTAGCGCAAAAGTTCCTTTGCTTGTCCTGCAACTTGCCGCTGGATGCGCCTTGGTTACTAAGTCATGCAGCTCTTGCGGGACTTCATAACAGTTGCCACAGATTGAGGGGCCAATAATGGCAGTGATTGAATTGGCGCCTAGCTTTTGCATTCTCGAAACAGTTTTTAAGGCGATTGAATTTACTAAGCCGGCGCGTCCAACATGAACGGCTGCCACTAACTTCTCTGAACGCAATAGCAACGGAATGCAGTCAGCAACCATTACTGCTAAAGCTAAATTTGGATTATCAGTTATTAGCGCATCTGCTGTTGGCGCTTCAATCGATGGTTCACGTACTTCCAAAATTGTGTCACCGTGAACTTGCGACATAAATGCAATTGGTCCAACACGATCGCTAAGTAATTTGCGATTGGCTAGAACCAGATCAGCAACATCGCCCACATGCATGGCTAAGTTGAAGGAAGCAAAATCGCCATGGCTTAAACCACCATGGCGATTGGTAAAGAAATTTTCCATCTTTACTTTGCTTACTTCATAAAATCAGGCACATCAATTTCATCTTCAGAGACCAGCTCTTCGAATTTAACGCGTGGACGTAACGGACGATCTTCGCCCAGATCTAGTGCTACCGAAATTGGATCATTTGCTGGTAGCGGATCTGCGTTACCACTTAGAGATGCTGCATCAATTACTGGGACAGCTACCTTCTTAGGTTCTCCGCCTGAGAAACCAGCTGCAATAACCGTAATACGGACTTCATCACCTAGAGCGTCGTCGATAGTGGTACCGAAGATGATGCGAGCTTCAGGGTGCGCTGATGCTTGGACGAGTTCGCAAGCTTCATTAATCTCAAAGAGACCAAGATCAGATCCGCCTGCAACCGAGAGAAGAACTCCCATTGCGCCATCGATAGATGCTTCAAGCAGTGGACTAGAGATGGCAAGTTCAGCAGCGCGGCGTGCACGATCTTCACCGCGAGCTGAACCAATTCCCATCAGCGCAGAGCCTGCATCTGTCATAACTGTCTTAACATCTGCAAAGTCCAGGTTGATCAAACCTGGTTGAGTAATTATTTCAGTGATGCCTTGAACGCCAGATAAGAGAACTTGGTCGGCAGATCTAAAAGCATCAACTGCAGTAATGCTGCGATCACTAATAGCAAGCAAGCGATCATTTGGAATAACAATTAAAGTATCAACTTCTTTGCGAAGTTCCTCGATTCCTGTTTCAGCTTGTGACTGACGAATCTTTCCTTCAAAACTAAATGGTCGAGTAACAACACCAATTGTTAGCGCACCTAAATCACGTGCAATCTTTGCAACTACTGGTGCTCCACCTGTACCGGTACCGCCACCCTCGCCAGCAGTTACGAAAACCATATCTGCACCGCGCAAGATTTCTTCAATCTCATCTGCATGATCTAATGCAGCTTCGCGTCCTTTTTCAGGAGCAGCACCTGCACCAAGACCTTTAGTTGATTTGCGACCGATATCTAACTTCACATCAGCATCACTCATTAACAAATGTTGTGCATCAGTATTAATTGCAATGAACTCGACGCCCTTTAATCCAACATCGATCATGCGATTGATTGCATTAACTCCACCGCCACCAATACCTACAACTTTGATGACCGCTAAATAATTCTGTGGTGAAGCCACTTTTTTATCCTCCTAAAGAACAGTAAACCTCAAGTTGAGAATTACTGTTATGCCTGATATAGAGGTGAAACTATTCCGCGCGACGGATCAAGGCAAAGACCGCCACGCATCTTTTTTATCTTTTTATTTTTAACTTTTACTGCGAAAAATTATTTAACAATGGGCGATCTAGGATCTATTAGATCAATTTTTTTAATCTTCGAATTTTCCGGAAGTGCTAGCAAAGCCTTATATACCTTTATTTTAAAGGCAGTATCTTTTCCATTCCCCCAGATAACTAAAAGCGTTCTCTTTCCCTCTTTGATATTGAAGAAAATATTCTCGGGCGAATTAGCAGTAAAGGCTGAAGTTCGGGTTGAGAATTCAGTTGGCAAATTCATGAAAAGTTCAATAGCAGCTAACCCGCTCTTGGTATCTCGAGCAAAAACCGAAGGTAATTTTTCGGTATATCCGCCAGGCAACTCAAATCGCTTTCCTTCAGCATCCATTAATTGGCCATTGAATGTGGCAATTGGAAGACGTGCTTCGACAGAAACTGAGACCTCGCCATTTATCCAGTTACGAGAGATATCAACTGACTTGATCCAGGGCAAAGTTTTAATACGAGCAGAAACTTTTCGAGTTTCAATTCGAGCCAACCGCTCACCTTTAGAGATATCGGCTAACTTCTTAACTGCCAATTGACTGCTTTTGGTTGGAGCGCCCGAATAACTAACGCCTTTGGCTGTGAAAATATTGGACCAGCCCAATAGGTAAGTAAGAGAGAGAATTAAAATTAAGGCTAACGCCGTTGCAATTCGATGTCTGCGGAAAAACATAATTTAAGCAAGGCCTTCAACAATTATTGGTCCCAGTGAACTAACATCTCCAGCGCCTAAGGTGATGATTACATCTCCAGGTTTGGCGGTTGCAATCGCACGTTCAACTGCTGTTATGAAATTCGGAATAAATGAACCATTCTTCATTCGCTCAACAATTGCCTCAGAGGTGACGCCTGGGATTGGTTTTTCGCTAGCTGCATAAATTTCCAAGACGATAACTTCATCTGCTAAACCTAAAGTGCGCGCGAATTCATCAATAAATGCTTGAGTGCGGGAATACCTATGTGGCTGGAATAGCACGATTACCCGCCCATCTCCAGCAAATCTGCGTGCGGCAGTCAGGGTCACTTCGATTTCAGTTGGATGATGTCCATAATCATCGATTACGCGAACTCCGTTTACTGTTCCTTTCAACTCAAATCTGCGGCCAGCACCTTTAAAGGTGGCTAGTCCATCTATTAGCGCCCTTGGCTCTTGCTCAAGAGCGATTCCTACAGCCAATGCAGCTGCAGCATTTAAGAGATTGTGATGTCCGGGCACATGAAGTTCGAGGCTACCTAAGACTTTTCCATGCCAAATTACGCGAGCTGTTGAGCCCATTGGAGCGAGATTAATCTGATCTAAAACTAAATCCGAATCAGGCGAAACCCCATATGTGAAAGTTCTGATATCGGTAACAGTACTTCCTAGTTTTCGAGAACCTTTGTCATCATTGCAATAAACCAGAAAACCATCCTTATTGATTGTGTTTATAAAGTCAGTAAATACTTCAAATACGGCAGCTTCGCTGGCAAAGAAATCAACATGGTCATGTTCGATATTTGTGATGATGGCACCATATGGATGATAAGCAATAAACGAGCCATCGGATTCATCGGCCTCGGCTACAAAAAATTCGCCAGTTCCACGATGAGCATTAGAACCAGAAGCGGTAATAGTTCCACCAATTGCAAAAGATGGATCTGCACCCGTTGATTGAAGCGCAACTGTGAGCATTGAAGAGGTTGTGGTTTTTCCATGAGTGCCAGCAACTGCGATACTTTTCGATTCTGACATCAATAGAGCCAAGGCTGTTGCTCTAGCTAGAACTTTGATGCCGGATTCTGCAGCAAATTTTCGCTCCGGATTATTCTCAGATATTGCCGTCGAAGTCACGACAAGATCCGCACCAATCACATTTTCGCTGCGATGTCCGATCTCAACAGTTGCCCCAAGTGCCCTAAGAGCTGCAACAACATTTGAATCTTTGGCATCAGAGCCCGAAACTTTAATTCCATGTGATAGGGCGATACGAGCTAAGCCACTCATGCCAGCTCCGCCGATTCCGATGAAGTGCACTCGCTTGCCTACTAATGACGGCAACGTGAGGATCTCGTTCATTTAACCAATTCTGGCATGACTACGCATTAAGGCAACAATATTTCCAACCGCGGCGCGATCACTTTCATTACCTTTCAGATGCTTGGCGCTTTTCGCCACCATTCTGGCTAAATTATCCTGCAACCAAGTAACCGTGAAATCACTCTGATTTAATACTTCGGCTCGATCTTGCGAAATTAAGAAGTCAGCATTTCGGGCCTGTTCACCATTTCCAATGGCTAGTGGAATAAATAAGGCATATTTACCTAACGCGTTAACTTCGGCGCAAGTAATAGCTCCACTGCGCGCAATTATTAGATCAGCCGCTAAATACGCTGTAGCCATATCTTCAATATATGAAACTGGGCGATAACCATCACTTGCTTTAGGTAACTCGTTCTTGCCACCAATTGAGTGAATAATATTGAAATCGCTTACTAGCTCGGCTTTGGCCTGGCTTATAACTGAGTTAATAGCAACCGAGCCCTGGGATCCGCCTACAACTAAGAGAAGGGGCTTTGAATCTGTAAAACCTAATTTTGCTTTTGCGGCGATCCGGGCCTTTTGCCAATCCTTTTCAGCCTCATCGAAAGCTGCTGCAATCGCCGGCTTCAAAGGTAATCCAACCACCTTTGCTGCTTTAAATTTTCCGGTTGGAATTGCTTTACCGACCGCCATAGCGCCGCCCAAGCTTGCGCCAAATTTATTTGCCCAACCGGCAATCGAATTGGCTTCATGAATAACAAACGGTGTACGTGTGATGGCTGCGGCTAAGTAAATTGGCGCTGAAACATATCCGCCGAAACCAATTACACAATCAGCACCTGAAACTATCTGGCGGGCGCTCTTGAGCGCGCCGAAGAATCTAATCGGAGCCTTAAGAACATCACCTTTAAGCTTTCTTGGCATTGGCACTTTGGAGATAAATGAGAGTTGATAACCGGCCGCAGGCACCAAAGAATTTTCCAAGCCCGCAGAAGTTCCGACGAATTCAAATCTTGAATTTGGATAACTTTCTTTCCAAGCATTCGCAACGGCAAGTGCGGGTTCGATATGTCCAGCAGTACCCGCGCCAGCTAAAACTATCTTCACTTTTTGCTCGATTTTCTTAACTCTCGAATACCACGCGCAACTTCTGGATCACGCATTCCGGCACCGAGTACAAACCCTAAGGCTATGTAAGTTGCGATTAAAGATGAGCCGCCATAGGAAATCAATGGAAGAGTTACTCCAACAACTGGAACTAAACTGATTGCTGATCCGATGTTAAAGAAACATTGAATTGAGATCCAAACGCCAATACCTGCACACGCAAACCGCACCATTGGATCAGTAGCGCGCATAGCAATTCTAAAGATCGAAAAGATTAGACCAGAGAAGAGAAGTATCGTGGCCAGAGTGCCTAGCAAACCAAGTTCCTCGCCAATTACCGAGAAGATAAAGTCGGTATGAGCTTCAGCAAGATAACCCCACTTCTGCCTACTGGCACCAAGACCGACGCCTAGAAAACCACCGGTTGCTAGACCCATCAAACTATGCGCAGGTTGCCAGCCATAATATTTATAACTCTCCTCAGCAAAAGGATTTAAAACTACTAGGAAGCGTTCGGCTCTATACGGGGCACTGAGAATCAGGGCACTTACTCCGGTCATGCCGATAGCTGAGATCGTTCCGAAAAGTCTAAGAGGAATTCCCGAAACAAAAAGTAGTCCAGCCATAGTTGCACCGATTACAGCAGCGGTACCTAAATCTCGGCCGAGCAGTACGAAGAATAAGACTCCCAGATAACCGGGCACAATTAATTTGAGAACATTTGTCCGCACTATGCCGGCTTCTTGATATTTCGCCAACATCGTCGCCGCCCAAATAATCATCAGGAATTTTGCAAACTCAGATGGTTGAACGACAAATGGACCTACTCCGATCCAGTTGGTATTACCGTTTACGGTTCGGCCAACCCCTGGAACTAACAAGACGGCCAAAATGCCTATTGAAATTAAGAGCGCATACTTGCCGATTAAACGCCAAAGATTAAGTCTAAGTTTTGCAGCAACCCAGGCAATTGGTAGGGCAGCAATTAGGAAAACGAGTTGACGTACAAATGTTCCGTAAGTATTTCCATTTACCTTGGTTGAGTAGATGGTAGATGCCGAGAAGACCATTACTAAACCCAAAATGCTAAGTCCGGACGCGCAAACAACAAAGAGGGTAAAAGTATTAAAGGGTTTAAGTAACTTGCTCTCTTTATTCTGCTTATTCTGTGTGGACATTGCTACCTATGATTTCCCGAACTGATTTGGCGAAGCGATCGCCGCGATCGCCATATGAAATAAATTGATCCATGGAAGCACATGCAGGTGCGAGCAAAACACTGTCGCCAGGTTGTGCCAAAGTTGCGGCTGCGCCAACAATCTGATCCATAAAGTCATTTTCGCTAGCTAAGCGATCATGACCAGATTTTGGATCGATTCGAATTATTTTTACCGCTGGAAAATCTGCTTCAAGCGCAGTAGCGATTAACTCGCGATCTGTGCCAATCAGGACAACCCCGCGAAGCCGCGAACCGATTTGGGCTACTAGTTCATTCATTTCAGCGCCTTTTGCCAGCCCGCCAGCTATCCAGATCACGCTTAATTGCGATGCGATTGAAGCCTTGGCTGCATGAGGGTTTGTTGCTTTGGAATCGTCAATCCAGTTAATTCCATCTTTAGTTAGCACTAATTCAATTCGGTGACGCCCAGGTTTGAACTCTTTAATGGCCTCACGGATTGCTTCATGACTTACACCGGCAGCGCGAGCCAATCCAGCAGCAGCCAACGAATTAGAAACGGTATGTGGAGCAGTCGGCTGAACTTCGGTTAATTCACAGAACATCGCCGCTTCCAGCGGATCTGGAACAAATGCTCGATCAACAAGTAGATCCTCGACAACTCCAAGTTCACCAGGTTTAGGTGTCTGCAGAGTGTAAAAAACTTTTCGTCCTTGCCAATGTGCACTGCCGCCTACAACATTTGCATCATCACCATTTAAGATCGCAGTCACTGATCTACTCAGCAGATCTAGTTTTGCTTGTGCATATTCCTGCATTGAACCGTGCCAATCAATATGGTCTGGTGCAATATTCAAAATGGCACTTGCAACGAATTCGGCTGATTCTGCCCAATGCAATTGGAAAGAAGACAGCTCAAGAACTAAGTAGTCATATTTCTCATCTGAAGTAACGGCATCAATTACTGGTGTTCCAACATTGCCACATGCAAATACTTTCAAGCCGGCAGCTTTAAGTATTGATTCAGTTAATTCAACTGTTGAAGTTTTGCCATTTGTTCCAGTAATCGCTAACCATTTTTGATCCGGTGCGATCTGTTGCTTGATTTCCCAAGCAATATCTATTTCATTTAGTAGAGCGATGCCGATTTCACGTAACTTAGAAATTACCGGATGTGTTGGGCGCCAACCAGGTGAGACAACGGTGGCAGCCCAAGCAGTTGTGGTTATTTCAGCTTCAGAAATATTTGGGAAATCTAAGCTCGTGTTATTGCCCTCATCAAAGATTGAAACTTTGGCACCGATCGCAGAAAGTGTCCGCGCCACGGATAGCCCAGTAATACCTGCGCCCAGAACTAACACTGGTTTATCCGAAATGGTGACCCCGCCAATTGCGGTGAGGTTTGGAGTAATTGTCATCTAGATAGTGGCCTAAAGCGCAACCCATTGAGCATAGAAAAGACCTAACCCAACGGCGACGCATAACCCAGCAATAATCCAGAAACGAAGAACGATAGTTACTTCGCCCCATCCCTTTAGCTCAAAGTGATGATGCAACGGTGCCATGCGGAAAATACGTTTTCCACCAGTTGCTTTGAAATACACAGTTTGAATAATTACTGATGCGGTAATAATTACAAAGAGCCCGCCGAGTGGGATTAGCAGCAGTTGCACTCTAAGAGTGCTGGCCAAACCTGCAAGTGCACCACCTAGCGCAAGTGAACCGGTATCTCCCATAAAGATTTGTGCTGGCGATGCATTCCACCAGAGAAATCCGGTACATGCTCCAGCAAGAGCGGCTGCAAGCACCGCAAGATCTAACGGATCACGTACGTCATAACAACCTGCAGCTGCAACGGTTGAGATCGCGCAGCTTTGACCAAATTCCCACACACCAATCAAGATAAATGCTAAGAAGGTCATAACCGAGGCTCCAGTTGCTAGACCATCGAGACCATCCGTTAGGTTCACACCATTACTTGTTGCGGTAACCATGAGCGCAATCCAAATTACTACTAGCACTGCGCCAAGGACAATTCCGGTGTCTCGTACCGCAGATAAATTAAGTGAAATCGGAGTCAGTCCATCACTATCAGCAAATTGAATTCCGAGATAACCAAATGTTGCAGCGATTAGAACTTGGCCAATAATCTTCTGGCGACCTTTTAGGCCAAGTGACTTCTCGCGTGAGACTTTCAGCCAATCATCTAAGAATCCAACGAAACCAAGACCGACAACTAAACCAATCACCAACAAAGCCGACGCAGTTACTGCCGTTTGAGTTATTCCATGACTAAGGAAATAGCCAGCAATTGCCGCGAAAATAATTACTAGGCCGCCCATAGTCGGCGTACCTCGTTTGGTGTGATGAGAACTAGGTCCATCATCGCGAATGATCTGACCGTACCCAACTTTGGCAAGCAATCTGATTAATACTGGTGTTCCAAAAAGCGAGAAGAAGAGCGCAACAGCGCCCGAAATTAGAATTTGTCTCATTTACTCTTCATCCTTCTTTCCCGCATCAGTTTGCCAGTTACTTGCAATTTCTAAGGCGATTTCCTCGAAGTGTTCGGCTCGAGAAGCCTTTACCAGCAGAACATCTCCCGGTTCAATCTGGTTCAGTAGCTCAATAGCCGCAGTTTTATTGGAAAGTAGATGCACTTTAGTGTCGCTAGATTTTGGAAGATCACTGGCATATTCCGGCATATCAACCGCAACTAAGTGATCTATCGCGAGGTCACTAACTAACTTTCCAATGGCGGCATGATCGGCTGCTTCAGACTGGCCTAACTCGTGCATCTTTCCGATAACTGCCCAGGCTGAACCGCCTCGTTCTTGTGCAAATAGTGCAAGTGTTCGAAGAGCTGCCGCCATAGATTCTGGATTTGCATTGTAAGAATCATTTATCAGTAATCGATCATTGGCTTCAGTAATTTCCATTCGCCATTTGCTGGCAAGTTCGGCCATCGAAAGAGCGCCAGCTATCTGGTCAACGCTTAAACCTAATGCACTGGAAATTGCCGCCGCAGCCAATGCATTGGGGATCTGGTGCAAGCCTGCAAGTCGCATGCCGACAGCAGCCCGACCATCTTTAGTTACTAAATCAAAGTGTGGACGACCTTCGCGAATTTCCACATCTGCTGCTCGAACATTGCAATCGCTATGTTCGCCAAAAGTTAAGACACTAACGTCTTCAGCAATCTTCATAGCAGGAGTGAATTCATCGTAAGTTCCCAAAATTGCCGTGCCACCTGATTTCAAAGCTGTAATTAACTCCGATTTAGCTTGAGCGATCGCTTCGCGAGATCCAAACTCTCCTAAGTGAGCATTTCCAACTTTTAGAACAGCGCCAATCTCCGGTTGTGCAATCTGGCAAAGAGCTGAAATATCCCCGATATGGCGAGCACCCATTTCAACAATGCAGTATTTAGTTGACTCAGTGCATTCGAGAATTGTTAATGGCACACCCAGTTCATTATTAAATGAACCAATCGGTGCAACCGTCTCATCTACCGCCGAAAGTATGAAATTCAAGAGGTCTTTGGTTGTTGTCTTACCCTGTGAACCAGTTATGCCGATCACGCGCACTGAACTTAATTTTTCGCGAACATATGTAGCTAGTTCAGAAAGGGCTGCCATAACATCTGCCACAACTATGCAAGGCCCATCTATGACTTTGGTCGTTAAAGCGATCGCTGCACCGTTATCAAATGCGGCTTGGACAAAAGCATGGCCATCTGAATTTTCGCCAACTAGCGCTAGAAATATTGAGCCAGGTTGTGCTTTGCGAGAATCAAATACTGGAGGTTTAGAGATTTTGATCGAAGGGTCAGCGTGCAACTGACCATGAATAATTGTAGATATCTCTGCTGCCGTTAAATTAATCATGACTGCGCCTCTATCGCTGCTGCCAGAGTCAATCGATCATCAAATTCATATTTAACGCCATTAATCTCTTGCCCGCGCTCATGTCCTTTTCCCAGCAGGATTACTAAATCTCCCGCTGCGGCTTGAGAGACGGCATATTCGATAGCGCTCTTGCGATCAACTTCAATCTTGCTAGTTGTAGATAGCTCTAAGCCAAAAACCATTTCCTGCAGAATGACTTCTGGATCTTCACTGCGTGGGTTATCGCTGGTAAAGATCGCAATATCGGCGCCGGCTAAAAGTGCTTTGCCCATCAAAGGTCGCTTACTCTTATCGCGATCTCCGCCACAGCCAAGTACCGCAATTATTTTGCCTGATGTTCTAGTGCGAAGAGTCGCCAGTACGCTCTCGACTGAATCTGGCGAGTGTGCATAATCAACTAGTGCTAAAAATTCCTGACCAAGATCAACTTGTTCTAATCGACCTTCAGCACCTGTTAATTGAGGCGTGATTGCAGCGATATCAATTGGGTCGATTCCCGAAGCGACCGAGATTGAAATAGCCATCAGTAAATTATCTAAATTAAAGTCACCAGCTAATTTAGTTGAGGTTTCAATAAGTATTCCGCCGCTACCCCTGATTGCAATATGAGTACTTCTGGCACCTGGTTCTATGCGCTCAAAGTACCAATCTGCGCTTTTATTTCCGCGTGATACTCGTACTGCTGGAAGTTCCTGAATCTCAAGTAATTTTCCGCCCCACTCGGAATCAATATTTATGTAAGCAGTCTCTGCATATTTATAGGTAAATAACGCTGCCTTTGCCGCAAAGTAGTGAGCCATATCCGGATGAAAATCTAAATGGTCTTGAGACAAGTTAGTAAAGGCCGCAATTTTGAAGTTAGAGCCACCTATGCGATTTAGAGATAACGCATGGCTTGAAACTTCCATAAATAAATTACGCATATGTCGCTCGCGCATAGTTGCAGCAATTGATTGCAGTTCTGGCGCTTCCGGTGTGGTTCTAACGGACGAGATTACTTCCTCGCCAATGCGGGTTTCTACTGTCCCAATTAAGCCGCTTGCTCGACCTGCTGCCATTGCAATTTGGTAGAGCAAAGTTGTCACCGTAGTTTTGCCATTTGTTCCAGTGACTGCAACGCTGAAAAGATCCCGCATAGGTTCACCATGTAACCATGCGGCAACTGAACCAGCTAGTGCACGCGGATCATTAACAACTAGAACTGGTAAATCGGTAATTAAGGCCGCGCCAGTTAGATCGGTAATTACTGCAACTGCCCCATTTAATTTGGCGTTGCCCGCGAAAGTCGCACCATGTGTTTTTTCGCCAGCAACCGCTATAAAAATGTCGCCTGTTTCAATTTGATTTGAATCTATGGAAACACCAGTAATCTTGATTGAATCTAACTCAGACTCTGCAAGATTGGTTTCGGCAGAGATTAAATTGCGGACCGCACGAAGGGTTTGTCCGGATATTGGTTCGTGAGGTCGCAACATTTACCGCGGACCGCTCGCAGAATTCGTTGGAGTAGTAACTTTTTGCTGGTTTAACTCTTTGGCATTTAGCGCAATCGGAACTATCTGGGTTCCAGTTGGAGCGATGTGTTTTGACTTTAGTGCAAATGACATTACTTTCTTAAATACCGGGCCACCTAAATAGCCGCCCCAGTGCATTCCCTTTGGATCCTGAATTGTTACGCTGACTACGTAGCGAGGAGCATCTGCAGGTGCAAATCCGATAAAGGAAGCGGTGTAGCCGCTATAGCAACCACAAATATCGTTGTAACGAGATGCAGTTCCGGTTTTACCAGCTACTCGATAGCCAGGGATCGCAGCAGATGGTGCGGTTCCATTTCCAGAGACCACGCTTTCCATCATTAGCCTCATTGCTTTAGCTGTTTCAGAACTAACTACTCGTTGATTGGTGCGAGGCTTTGATGGAATGAAGTTTCCATTTGCCGAATTTGTTCCGGCAATTACAGTTGGAGATACTCGAACACCATCATTTGCGATGGTCGCGAAAACGCTGGTTGCCTGCATTGCAGTAAGAGAATAGCCCTGTCCAAATGCCACTGTTGGGGCTGTAGTGCCTGACCAATCCGAGACCGGACGCAGAATGCCCCGTGACTCTCCAGGTAGACCAGAACCAGTGCTTTCGCCGATACCGAATTTAGTTAGGTAATCATGTAATTGATTATTGGTAAGTTTTTCGCCAATAAAGATGGTTCCGGTATTGCTGGAAACCGCCAAAATACCTGAGGTAGTTAGGTTCTGAATTGGATGGCGTTCGTGATCGTGGAAAGGTGTGCCTGCTCGCTTGATTGAGTAAGGAACTCGGAACAGAGTTGTTGGAGTTACCTTTTTCTCTTCGATCGCTGCTGCGATAGTCATAATCTTTCCAGTTGAACCTGGCTCATAAACATCTTGCACTGAAGGGTTGCGCATCGCAGCTAGCGAAATATTGTCACGATTATTTAGATCAAATGTCGGCGCAGTTGCATGAGCCAGAATCGCGCCAGTCTTTGGATCCATCACGATTACGGTACCGCTGCTTGCGCGAGATGATTTAACTGCATCAGCAATCGCCTTAGATGCAACCCACTGAATATCGCGATCGATAGTTAATCGAATTGAGGTTCCGGCTTTAGCCGCGATAATTTCAGATTGAGATCCTGGAATCTCGGCACCGTAACCATTGGCATATGAGTATTTGCCATTTGTGCCAGTGATAATTGAATTCATGCTTGACTCAAGGCCGGTAGCGCCGACACCTTCTTGATTAACAAAGCCAATAAGTGAAGAAACTAACGAGCCTGATGGGTATTCGCGGATATAGGCACGTTCTGGATAGAAAGCAGTAATTCGGCGATCAAATTCCTTGGTATCTAGCGCTTCATTGTGAGCTGCTATTGCTTCTTTTAATTGCATCCAGATCGCTGGCTTGGCATTTCGGTAGATCAATTTCCACTTTAATTCGCCGGTAAAGAGTTCTTGCAGTTCCGAAACGGGCATTCCCAAAATTGGTGAAGCAAACTTAGCGGTATAGCGTGGATTAGAGATTGCGCTCTGGTCAACCACGATATTGATGGCATTTACGCTCTTTGCTAAGGCAACGCCATTTACATCTGTAATCGTGCCACGTGGAGCTTGTAGCGTAGCTACGTTTTCCATCTCATTAACTGCGCGTTCGCGGATAGAGCTTGCCGTAATTACTTGAACCCAAACTACCTTGCCGACAAAGATCGCCATAAAGGCAAGGGATAACGCAATCAGAATCTGAATGCGGCGTCGAGCTAAAGTGAAATTACCCAATTGATCCTCCGCTTACAACTTCAGAAGAAACAGTCGCATCAAGATTTAGGAATTGTGGATTTTCTGATTGCTTCATTCCCATCTCGGTCGCAGCTGCGGCCAAGGCCATTGGCGAAGAAATTCGATCGAGTTGGCGAATGTAAGCTTCGCGCTGATCAGTCAAAAGTCTGGCCTCGAGTTGAAGTTTTGAAAGCTTAAAGGCATCTTGCGCTAACAGAGTATTTACAAAGAGAAGTGCAACTAGCCCCATTACTCCGATTGCGGTTAGAAAGAGCATAAATACTTTCTGGTCGGCTCGCTTATCGGTGTCAATCTTTGGCACCAAGCGCAGAGCAACTTCAGATGAACGCTCAATAACTTTCTGCTTGGAGCGACTAATCGCTGGAGCTAGCGCTGTGATTGCCATTATGCGGCCACCCGTTCTATTGCACGTAGACGTACAGATTGCGCACGTGAATTCGCGGCAATCTCTTCTTCACTTGGTAAAACTGATCCGCGAACTACCAATGCAAATTTCGCGGCAAATTCTGGAAGTTCAATTGGTAGATCTCTTGGTGTGCCGGAGGTTGTGGCTTGAGTAAAAATCTCTTTAACAATGCGATCTTCTAGTGATTGGAAGGACATAACTACTAGCCGTCCACCAACCTTGAGAAGTTCAAGAGCTTGTGGAATCGCGCGATTAACTGCGCCGAGTTCATCATTGGTTTCAATGCGAAGTGCCTGGAAAGTGCGCTTGGCCGGATTGCCGCCAGTGCGACGGGTAGCTGCCGGAATGCTTTCCTTAACTAAAGTGGCAAGCTGGGCAGTTGAATTTAGAGGTGCTTTAGCGCGTTCCTTAACAATATTCTCAACGATTCGAGTAGCAAACTTCTCTTCGCCATAGGTACGAAGGATGCGAACTAATTCACCAGGTGCATAGGTATTTACGATTTCACTTGCCGTAATTCCGGTTGAGCGATCCATTCGCATATCAAGAGGTGCATCTTGCGAATAAGAGAAACCACGATCGCTTTGATCTAACTGCATTGAAGAAACGCCTAAGTCAAAAAGGATGCCATCTACCTTTTCAAAACCTGCGCTATTAACTACTGCAGTTATTTCATCAAAGATTGCATGATTTAACTTAAAACGATTTTGATAGCCACTTAAGCGAGCTTCGGCTTTTTTGATCGCATCTGTGTCGCGATCAATTCCAATTAGAAAAAGATTTGGATTTGATTCAAGAAGCGCTTGGCTATGTCCGCCTAGTCCTAAAGTTGCATCGACAACTACTGGAGTTTCAGATTTATTAATTGCAGGGGTCAAGAGATCAATACAGGTATCTCGCATTACTGAAATATGTTCTTGCATCATCTCCCCCTTTCGTTAACAGTTCTTACTTGCCTTGCTTTACTGCTTGTGTTCCATGTTTCGTTTTTCGTTATCGCTATCTGCTCTGGTCACCGCCGGCCGACGGATTTTCATAAACGGCGCCGGGGAAGGGACGCCGTTTTCGTAGGGTCGGCGGTGGCCAAAAGAGATAGTGGTTAGATCAAAAGAGACCTGGGAACACCTCCTCGGAAACTTCAGCGAATCCCTTTTCGCGATCGCTTAGGTATTGGTTCCAAGAAGTTGAATCCCAAATTTCAACGCGAGTATTTGCGCCGATAACAACGCAATCGCGATCAAGTCCGGCATAGGTACGAAGAGCTTGCGGAATAGTGATGCGACCTTGACGATCAGGAATTTCATCGTGAGCGCCGGCGAACATCACACGCATGTAATCGCGGGCGCCTTTAACAGTTACAGGTGCTTGGCGAAGTTGTTCAGTAAGAGTTGCAAATTCAGCTGATGGAAATACATAAAGGCAACGCTCTTGACCCTTGGTAATTACTAGACCGGCAGATAGATCTTCGCGGAACTTGGCAGGAAGGATTAAACGGCCCTTTTCATCAAGGCGAGGCTCGTGAGTGCCAAGAAACATGAGCTCCCCCTTCCCCAAGGTTTGAATGCTCTAGTTCCCCACTTTACTCCATTTTCCTCCATTTACAACCACCTAGCGCCACTTTTTTCCCTAATCCACCCCACTATTTGGGCTTTCCCTCCACCGATTTCTGACTCTGAATTTGAACCTGATTTTGGGCATAAAAAAATCCTTGCCCGCGTGGACAAGGGTTTATAGGTAAGGAATTGAGATTGCTAATTCTTGACTTTAATTAATTGGATCTTGCCCGCCATTTTTATCCCAGCGATCTTCCATGCGCTCTTTAAAGCCCTTTTTAACTGGTTTTGCGGGACGTTGGCCACTGGCAAGTGCTGAAACTTTTCCCTTCAAACCATTTGCCAGAATCGATGCCCCGGTTAAGGAGACGATAAATCCAACCCAGCTAATTGGCGCAGTCTTGCTAAATACTCCGGCAAGAACGCCTGCAAACCCTGCAAAAAATAGGGCTACTGCCAGGCCTAAATTACGACGAGAGCTCTTGGTTGGGGCACCCGTTAGCGCTGAAACTAGGCGTGGGTCATCAGCCAATAAGGCCTTCTCCATCTGGGCCAATAGCTTCTCTTCGCGCTCGGAAAGTGGCATAAGGTCACAATAGAACATGCGCGCCTTACTCGCTACTTTTTTCGCCCGACTGCTGCTTTGGATCTGCTGAGGATTTCTTGATTAACCGCCCCGGGCGAACGCTGCCCCCGCCAAAGCGCTCTGTAGCCCGATCAATTGCGGTATCTGCCTCGCGCCAACCTCGTTCACGTGCGCCAAGAATCAACTGTTCGGGGGCTGCCTCACTTAAATTATCGAGCGAGATGCCCACTAAGCGCAGCCTTGCCCGATCAAGCCCCAACGCCAGGTATAGCGCTTTAGCGGTTTCATAAATTTCGTGGGTGTTATCTATTGGAAGGGCAAGAGTGCGAGAACGCGAGATGGTAGAAAAATCGGCAAAGCGAACTTTGATCGAAATTGTCTTGGCATATAACTCTTTTTCGCGTAATCGTGCAGCTGCTTTTTCAGTAAGACGTAGGAACTCGCGCAGAATTTCTTCGGGATCATCTAGATCTTGCGCAAAAGTTTCGGCGGCAGAAATACTTTTATCTGGTTCATTCGGCGTGACATCACGATAGTCGCGCCCCCAAGCTAATTCATAAAGTGATGCGCCACTTGCTTGACCAAGTGCTCTAATTAAAGTTGCGCGCGGCAAATTAGCAATATCAGCAACTGTCCGTAAACCTAAACGTTCTAGAGTTTCGGCAGTCTTTGGGCCAACGCCCCAGATCGCATTGACTGGCAATGGATGTAAGAAATTTAAAATGCGATCAGATGGAATTTCCAGAATGCCATTTGGTTTGCAATGACCTGATGCTAATTTGGCGATGAACTTCGATGGCGCGATTCCGACGGAACAAGTAATGCCTTCGCTGGCTTCGACTTGGCGACGAATTTCAATTGCAATCTCGCGACCAGTACCTAGCAACTTGCGTGCACCTGTTACATCTAGAAATGCTTCATCGAGTGAGATTGGCTCGACTAGCGGTGTAAAAGAATCAAAGATCTCCATCACCTTTGCTGAGACTTCGGAATATCGAGAATGATCTGGCGTTACAAATATCGCATGAGGCGCCATTCGCTTTGCTCGGCCAACTGGCATTGCAGCGCGGATTCCATATTTACGTGCGGCGTAATTTGCCGACAGGACTACCCCGCGTGCGCCAGCACCAACGACAACAGCCTTGCCTCGCAGTGATGGATCATCGCGTTCAGCAACTGAGGCATAGAAAGCATCCATATCAACATGGAGAATCGTTGAAGTGCCTTCGGTCGTACTCATTTCGCCACCTTATTAGATGCGCCCGCTTTATTCGCTAACCATTCAGCATAAAGATCAGGTAGCAGCCAAGCTGCATCGGCACGGAGCGATACTCCCCTAGCGCCAGTTCGACGAACTTCGCCGCGGACTAATAGCAATTCTGAGTTATAGAGCGTGCCAGCGTAATCAGCTTGTGCATCAGGAAAGAAGGTGGCATCACTGCAGCCATAACCATCATCTAACGTTAAGAAAATTACTCGCTTACCCGATCGAACTGGTGGAGTCTGCAGAGTTACTTTCACGCCAGCTACCAAGATTGAAGTTCGCGAACGTTGCTTTAGCAAATCGCAAGATCTAACTGCCCCAATTGCATTTAGAAATTCGGCATAGAACTCGAGCATATGGTGCGTGATATCCATTCCGAGTCGAGCTACCTCGTGTTGAACTTTCTCATTCGCGCGCAGTTCAGGTAAACCACTTGGAATTAGCGCAGGGGGTGCAAATCCAAAAGTTAATTGCGAACCAGAGATCGCTTGAACTGGACCTTGTTGCAGATCGCTTAAGTGAAGTAAGAGATCGCGCCGATTTAATTCGGTGCTCTCTAAATTATGAATCGCATCAAATGCGCCAGTGAGAATTAGTGATTCGATTGTTGGCGCTGCGGCTCCAGAGCGACGGAAGAAATCGGCTAAATCAAGATATGGTCGTCCGGCAATAATGCTGGTTATTTCGCGATCACTAATTCCGCTAACGGTAGATAGCGCAATACGAATTGCGCTGCCATTCTCTTCGACCCGATAAACCCGATCCGAGTAATTAATATCAAGAGGCGCAATCTTTAAACCGAGTTGACGCACCTCATCGAGAATCAACCGTTTGGGATACATGCCCGGGTCATGCGTTAAAACGCCAGCTAAAAATGCAGCTGGGTAGTGACTCTTAAGCCAAGCAGATTGATAGGTAGGCAGTGCAAAGGCCGCGGCATGTGCTTTACAGAAACCAAAGGAGGCAAAGGCGCGCAGAACTTCCCAGACCTCATTAATTACTGGCAGCTCAAAGCCGGCTGCGGTAGCAGCTGGAAAGAACCAGTCACAGATTTCCTGTTGGCCATCGCGATCGCCTAGTCCCCGCCGTTTCTCATCAGCCTGCGCCAATGAAACCCCAGTCATTTCAGCAATGATGCGGATTACCTGTTCGTGAAAGACAACCACGCCTTCGGTTTCAGCCAAAATATCGTGCAAACGCGGATGAATTAATTTGGCAGCCGACCAACCATGTCTGGCTTTTAGGAAAGGAGTAATCATGTCGCTCTTTACCGGCCCTGGGCGAAAGAGTGAGATCTCGATAATTAGATCGTTAAAGGTATTGGGTTCGAGTTTGCCAACTAATTCGCGTTGCCCAGGGCTCTCAATCTGAAATAGCCCAAGGGTCTTAGTTGATTTAATTAGTTCGAAAGTTTTGGCATCATCTAAGGGAACCGCATCGATATCAATAATTTTCTCAGCGGTACGTTCGATTTCGGAGATCGCAAATGAGATGCTCGATTGCATGCGTACTCCGAGAATATCTAGCTTTAGTAAGCCCACTGCTTCGACATCATCTTTATCAAATTCGACCATCGGATAGCCGCCAGCATTTAACGTCAATGGTGCGCGATCTAGTAATCCACCATCAGATAAGACCACTGCACATGGATGCATAGCTAAGTGGCGAGGCAAGCCATCGAGTCGTTCGGCTAAAGAGATTGTCATCGCGGTAAGAGGCGCCGATAAATTTAGACTCTTTAATTCAGGTAAGTTGGCGAGCGCTTGTGAGATATGGCGAGCACGCACATGCGGCAGCGATTTAGCGATTAGATCAATTTCACCAAGCGACATTCCCATTGCAGCGCCGGTGTCACGAATAGCGTGACGAGCCCGATAGGTATCTACCATCGCGACAGTTGCACAGCGCGAATTATTTCCCGGCTTACTCCAGTCGCTATCGCCATATCGCTTAAAAACTAAATCATAAATTTCCAGGCGACGATCAGATTCCACATCGATATCAATATCAGGCAGCGCACGGCGAAGCGGTGAACAGAAACGTTCCATCAATAACCCATGTGCCATTGGTTCAACACCTGAGATACCAAGTAAATGACAGATCAATGAACCAGCACCTGAGCCGCGTGCTGCAACCCGAATCGAACGTTCGCGTGCCATGTCGGTGATATCGGCAACCGTTAAGAAGTAGGACTCGTAGCCCAGGGTCGCAACAGTTGCGAGTTCATCATCAAGGCGTTGCTTAGCTTTCGTGATTGTTGCGCTATCGCTATATCGCCAGTTAAGCCCTGATTCGCAACGGCTACGCAACAAAGTACGCATCTCTTGCTGATTATCGGCGCCAACTACATGAGCTTCAGGCAGGTGAATGCCACCTAGCCCGATATCGCGCGTTGGTGAAAGCAGCGCGCGTTCGGCCCACTTGCGAGTGGTCTTTAATAAGTAACGCGGAGTTCGCTCGCCCGCAGCTAACGCAATTTCAGCAGCCAGCGCCGCCATCGCATCGGTTGATTTCAGAAATGCTTCAGCATTACGGCGCTCGACATGACGCGGATGCAGTGGCACTAATTGTCTAGCGGCATCGAGAATGTCGGCAATTGGCCCATCTTCGCGATCGCGCATACGCACTGCATTAGTCAGCACAGCATCAAGATCATGATCGCGCGCAAAGATTAAAGAACGTGCTGCATGTGGCGTCGATCTAGGACCACTGCCAGCAATTAAATGTGAAACAATTTCAATCGCATGATCGCCAAAGAGATCACGGGTTTTATTAAATACTTCAATTGCTAAATCAGGGCGCTTATCTGCGATCGCAAAACTAACTGGTGATTCGGGGCCATGTAAAACTTGTAAACCTAAACTGTATTCACTGAATCGTTCAAGTAGTTCTAGAGTTATTACTGGGGTGCGATCAGTTGCATTTAAATTTAAGCTGGTCATAAAACGGCAGAGCGATCGCCAACCGCCATCACCATTTGCCAAGAGAGTTAACCGCGGTAGTTTTTTGCCAACAAAGCCAGGCAACTTAATTGCCAAATCAACCCCGATGATCGGAGCGATTCCTTGAGCCACGCAACTTTGGGCAAATCGAATCGCACCTGCTAAACCATCGCGATCAGTTATCGCAAGTGCAGGCATATTAAATTCGCGCGCCCGATTAACTAAATCAGCAGGTTGAGTTGTGCCGTACTTAAGTGAGTACGCGCTAGCAACATGTAGATGGATAAAACTCATAGCTGACTCATATAGGTAAGTGCAGCTAAACGCTGCGGATAATCCATTGCCCCGAGATCTCATCGCGTTCGAGTTCGAAGGTAGTTAGTGCGCCAATCGGCGCTGCCTCAACCCGCCAAAGGGCGCGAGCTTGATCATCAGGCCGATAGATGCCATCGCTAATGCGATTCCACCAACCACCAGCCTCGCACCATCTAGTCAGCACGGCGTGGATTCGAAAGCGTCGACCGCGATATGTAAATTCAATTGGCGTTGCCGCCCCATCGGTCATGACTTCAGAACCGGCGGCGATAACAGGTGCGATATTGGCTGACATTTTGCGGGTACTCCTGGATTTCCTGTGGATATTCGAACAGATGTTCGAAAAGTACCGCCCCCTACTGACAGAAGCAAGTGGCCTGCCGGCAGAAGCAAGTGGCGCCCAGCCAGCTTGAAACGAGCGCAAAACGCCGCCCAAGATAGTTGAAATTTCAACTATATCGATCTACCCTACTCATTAAGAAGCAAGCTTTTAAACAAAAAATATTTAAGGAGTTCAAATGGATGTAGTACTAGTAATCGGTCGCGTACTTTTCGCGCTGATCTTTATCAACTCAGGTATCGCCCACCTCACCAAGCTTGAGGCTATGACTGGCTATGCCAAGTACAAGAAGATCCCTGCTGCAAAAGCTGGCGTAATCGTTTCAGGTCTAATGATTCTAGTTGGCGGGCTATATATCGCCCTAGGAATTTATGCTGATCTAGGTGCTCTTCTAATCGCACTCTTCTTGATCCCAGCAGCGCTACTAATGCATACCTTCTGGAAAGAGACTGATCCAACTGCAAAGCAGAATGAAACAATCAGTTTCTTCAAGAACCTATCGCTAGCTGGTGCAGCTCTAATCATCTTCGCACTAGTTGCAACCGGTACCGATTTTGGTCCAAGCATTACATCTGCATTCTTTAGCCTATAAATAAACCCAAATAAATAATCTCAGCAGTACCAGAACGCCCTCAGAAAATTCTGGGGGCGTTCTGCCATTCTGTACCAGTGTTAATCATCGAAGGGCTAATTGCCGGTGTATTCATCGGTTCAGTTCTTGGCTTCATAGGCGCAGGTGGCGCAATGCTGACAGTGCCTATCCTGCTTTATGGCTTTGATTTCAGCGCCAATCAGGCATCAACTGCAGCCTTGGCCGTTGTTCTCCTGGCTGCAGCATCGGGACTAATTCCTAAATTTAAAAGCAAAGATGTTTTAATTAAAGAGGCGCTAGTTATCTGGGCGATTGGCCTACTTACAAATATCCCAACATCGCTTATTGCACATAACTTAAGTGAGAGATTTATTCTCACCGGCTTCTCGTTAGTTCTTCTTGTAGCAGGTATCTCAATGTTGCTGAAGCCATTTAGCAGCGGACCAGAACGCAAATTGCCGACCTCAGTTCTAATCTTAGTTTCATTAGTTATCGGCTCAATGACCGGTTTATTCGGAATCGGTGGCGGCTTCTTAGCGATTCCAATTCTGGTTCTTTTCTTTCAAGTGCCACAAAATAAAGCAGCCGGTACTTCCTTATTAATCATCGCGATCAATTCAATAACTGCATTCTTAGGTCATTACCAACTCTGGAGCGAAGTTAATTGGTTGGTTCCGATTGCTATGGCGGTCTCTGCGGTAACAATTGCCCAATTAGCTTCTGGCAAAAGCGCTCATATCTCGCCTTTAATCCTTAAGCGCACCTTTGCAGCGCTCTTATTTTCAATCTCAGCAATTACCCTAATAAACGCCTGGATTTCATAAGGTATTTTGTAGCCATGGATGGAATTCTCGAGAAGGCCGCTGTAAAACGCGTAGCTGCAGCACTTACTGAACATGGTTGCGCCGGCGAAATAAAAGTTTTAGCTGACAGCGCTCGCACTGCAGCCGAAGCAGCTTCAGCTCTTGGCATCGAAGTGGGCCAGATTGCCTCCTCATTAATTTTTAAATTACCTGATGGTTCGCCACTGCTGGTCATAACAAGTGGTCGTCATCGAGTTGATACTGACCTAGTTGCTCGAAATCTAGGAATTGAAAAACTTGGTCGAGTAGATGCCGACTATGTAAAAGAGAATTCTGGATTTTCAATCGGAGGCGTAGCACCACTCGGTTGGGTCTCCCCTGCCACAATTTTGATTGATCAAGCACTAAACGACTATGAAGTGGTTTGGGCAGCAGCCGGACACCCACATGCGGTTTACCCAACAACATTTGCTGAATTATCTCTGTGCACTGGAGGAACGCCGATGGTGGTTGGAATATGAACAGTAAAAATCGACTCTCAATAATCTCGCCATTGGGCGATTTTGTAAGGCGAGAATCGTTCGGCGGCTTACTAATTATTTTCTCAGCTGCACTTGGACTTTTTTTCGCTAATAGTGGGTTAAAAAACATCTATAGCAACTTGTGGGAAGCTACCTTCTCTATCAAGTTAGCAAATTTTGAATTGAGCATGGACATCGGCCATGTAATTAACGATGGATTGATGACCATCTTCTTCTTTCTTGTCGGGCTGGAAATTAAGCGAGAATTAAGCAATGGCCACCTTTCCTCATTTCGCAAAGCACTTCCCTCTGCCGTTGCAGCACTAGGTGGAATGGCGATCCCAGCATTCTTATTTCTGCTAATTGCCGATAGCCAATCAAAGAATGGTTGGGGGGTGGCAGTTGCAACAGATATTGCACTTGCGCTAACAGTTTTAACCCTGGTCGGGAAGAAGGCCAAAGAAAGTTTAAGACCTTTCCTTTTGGGGCTTGCTGTAATTGATGATATCGGGGCAATTCTGATTATTGCAATTTTCTATTCGTCTGGTTTATCTCTTTACTGGACGTTATTTGCTATTGCTTCTTTAATCTCTGTAGTAATTCTAAAAAAGACTGGTGTCGAATATAGGTTTGCTTACATTGTTGCGGGACTCGCATTGTGGTTACCGCTATACAAAACTGGAATTCACCCGACGCTAGCAGGTGTGATTTTGGGTTTGCTTACTCCTGCCTCCCCGCTAATTCAGAATCAATACATTGACCAAGAAGAGTTAACAAATTTAGAGACAATTGAGAATGTTAAAGAATCTCAGAAAATTGTAAAGGGATCTATCTCTACGGTTGAATGGCTAGAACACTCAATTCATCCCTGGAGCTCATATTTAATAGTCCCGCTCTTTGCTTTTTCAAATAGCGGCATTGAGATTTCTACTTCAAGCATTCAAGGAGCTTTTTACTCCTCACTTTTCTGGGCGGTTTTCATAGGTTTAGTTATAGGAAAACCATTAGGAATTTTTCTTTCGGCACTAGCCATCAGGAAATTAGATGTTGGAGAATTGCCATCAGGTTCGAGTTTGAAAGATATTTTTGCAACAGGCATGGCAGCTGGTATCGGTTTTACGGTTGCGATCTTTATTTCAAAACTTGCCTTTACGGATCTTGTGCAGCAAGAGCAAGCGATACTTGGCGTATTATGCGCTTCAATAGTTTCTGGGTTGCTCTCCATAACTATTTTTATACTTAACAAAGTTAAGAATTGAAAAAATGCGAAATCAGAATTTATGGCCTTAAAATCTAATTCTTACGGTAATGCAACCACGCTGCCTGTAATCCTGATTCATGGCATGGGATCTGCATCAACTGCTTGGCAAACTGTCGTACCTGAACTTTCTAAAACTCATCGCGTGATTACCGTTGATCTTCCGGGCCATGGTGTAACTGATCTTCCACCTGGCAAAGATATGAGCCCTAAAGCGCTTTCCGAATATGTCATTGAAACAATGGATGAACTTTCAATTGAGAAAGCACATGTAGTTGGTAATTCTTTGGGTGGCTGGACTGCACTTGAAATGGCTGCTGCCAAACCAGAGCGCGTAGCGAGTGTTTTAGGTTTAGCCCCTGCTGGGCTTTGGTTAGCGCCCTTTACTGCTCGATATCCGGGAACTGCAATCGCCCGTAACTTAGCGAGCGGATTAAAAGTGGTATCGCCATTTGGTTTGAAGTATGAATGGGGCCGCAAAGTTGGCTTTGGTGATGTCAGCCCGCAGTGGCGCAAATACTCTTATCAGCTCTGTTTGGACGCAACGCTTGCACTGGCAAATTCAACTGGGTACTACCCTGCTTGGGACGCGCTATTGCATCGCAGATTTGATTCAGCAATAAGTGAAAACGTTCCGGTAACAATCGTTTTTGGCGATAGCGATAAAACTTTGCCAGCTAGTTCCTGCCAAGAGAAAACGTTGGCTCCGAAGCATGCAACTTGGCTCATCTGGGGAAGTTGCGGCCATGCACCAATGTGGGATTACCCAGATCGAGTGATCGCTGAAATTGAAAAGCTAACAAAATGATTACCGTAATTTATTTCTGGAAGATAAAGCGTAGCGATATTGGTTTTGCCCTTTTTCGAATGGCGATTGACCGCACTTTATTGCGCCGTGGCAAGGGCGTTAGCTTTGCCAAGATGTTGGGCTGCGGCAAAGGTGAAACTTTTACGCCGCGCGATGCTGATCCAAACCGCTGGGGCTGCTTAGTTGTAATTCCGGAAAGTGAATTGCCTGTGCTAGATAGTTCGCAAACAATTCGAGCATGGCGAAAGAGATCTATTGCGGAATTTCGAGTTGTGCTTGATCCGATTGCTGCCACTGGTTTGTGGTCGAAAGAGAAACCATTTACCCCTAGAACACCAAATGAACCGACTGAATATGCGGGGCAAGTTGTAGCCATAACTAGAGCTCGAATTAAAGCTAGCCAAACTTTGCGCTTTTTTAATTCAGTTCCGCCAGTTACTGCCAGCCTGCATCAAAGCCCAGGGCTAATTGCTGCTATCGGAATTGGCGAAGCGCCTATTGGGCTGCAGGGAACTTTCTCGCTCTGGGAATCGGCCCAAGCGATTAAGGATTTTGCATACAAGGGCGCTGCGCATCAAAAAGCTATTGCGCAAACCAGTGAATTCAATTGGTATGCCGAA
>JNSK01000013.1_pt1 | contig 58055 bp, 57 predicted proteins | sample 210681 | NCBI WGS metagenome assembly JNSK01 (sample SAMN02808684, study PRJNA238866) | freshwater metagenome | biome: fresh water; feature: freshwater reservoir; material: water; isolation source: water column of the freshwater reservoir Embalse de Amadorio in Spain | place: Spain: Valencia ...
TGTCGGTTGTTCCGCCAGGAGCACCGCCGATTAGCTACGTTCGGAAGGGATAACCGCTGAAAGCATCTAAGCGGGAAGCTCGCTTCAAGATTAGGTTTCCCACTGGTTTACCAGGTAAGGCCCCCAGTAGACGACTGGGTTGATAGGACGGAAGTGGAAGAGCCGCAAGGCTTGGAGCTGACCGTTACTAATAGGCCGAGGATTTAACTACAAAGTTGCTACGCGTCCACTGTGTGGTTCTCGAGATACGGTCGAGACCATAACTTCATAGAGAAATGTTGATTTTTATTTCAGCAGTTTCTTCGACTGGAAACACGTCGAAAAACAGTTGAAGTAAAAACTGACAGCTATGTGAAATGTTAAAGAGATCGACTATCTCAATAGCGTTTCGGCGACCATAGCGAGAGGGAAACACCCGGTCCCATTCCGAACCCGGAAGTTAAGCCTCTCAGCGTCGATGGTACTGCACGGGTGACCTTGTGGGAGAGTAGAACGGCCCCTTTTTTATTTTCCCGACATCTTTTGTAAGAAAAAGTTCTTGCAAAATTCTGGTGTGGTTATAAGAAATTAATTTAATAGAGATAAGAGAATAAGAACATGGAAGAACGTCGCAGTAATTCAGATCGACCAAATAATTCTGGTCGTCCATCAAGCGGTCGTCCTTCTACAGGCGGTTCTTCAAGTGGCCGTCCATCTTCACGTCCGGGTTTATCGCGACCATCTGGTCCAAATTCAGAACGTCGTCGCGAAGATTTACCTGCGCGCGGTGGATCATCATCACGTCCAAGCGCACCAGGTCGCAATCGTGAAGGTCGCGCAGCAAATGATCCGCGCGGTATTCGCCCAACTCCAATGGATCGCGATCAATCACGTTTACGTCCACGTATTTTCGAACCAGATATTCCTGAAGATGTAACTGGTGAAGAGTTAGAAAAAACAGCGCGCGCTGAATTATTAAGCCTTTCAGCTGAGAACGCTAAAGTGGTTGCTAGACACTTAGTTTGCATCGCATTATTTGCAGATGAAGATCCAGAACGCGCACACAAACATGGCGTTGCGGCTGCACATCACGCGGGTCGCTTAGCTGTTGTCCGCGAAAGCGCAGGCTATGCCGCATATCGCGCCGGCCACTATGAAATTGCACTTAAAGAGCTACGTGCCGCAAATCGAATTTCCGGAGATGTCTCTGCTTGGCCAGTAATGGCCGATTGCGAGCGTGGCTTAGGTCGTCCGCTAAAAGCCCTTGATATGGCCGGTTCTGCAGAAGTTAAACGACTTGATAAAGCTGGCGAGATTGAAATGCGTATCGTTGCAAGTGGTGCGCGACGTGATCTTGGCGAATTAGATGCAGCTGTTATTACGCTAACTTGTAAAGAGTTAAAGACTGAGGGCGAAGAGTGGGCTGTGCGCCTGCGTTATGCCTATGCAGATGCGCTAGCTGCTGCCGGTCGCAAAGATGAAGCGATCGAATGGTTTGAAAAGTGTGCCGAGATTGATCAAGAAGAAATGACAGATGCAGCCGAGCGAGCTCAAGAGTAATCTCTAGAATTTCACTATCCACAACTTCATTTCTTTTGGCAATCTTTTGTCATTGAGTTAAAGCAGGATCTGCAACTCCAGCCGATTAGATAAATCGGATCAAAGTTAGGAGTTGCGATGAGTTCAAACCAGCAGAGAGTTAATCAAAGAGTTAATCAGAATGGTGGCGACGTTAAATCTGCGCCAGTTACCAAGAGAGCGTTAAAGGCTGCGGCGGTCGAGTTAGATTCCGAATTGGCCCTAAATGATGTTCTTCTGCGAGGTCGGGTTTCTTCCTTAGCTGTCGAGAAAGAGCTACCTAGCGGCGATAAAGTGATGGAATTTCGAATCGTGATCGCGCGTTCAAATGAAGAGGGCTTTGACACGATAGATATCTCAGCCTGGAGCTCTAAGCTGCGCCGTACTGCTGGCTCGCTAAAGAGCGATCAATGGGTTGAGGTCTCAGGTTCCATAAAGCGCCGCTTCTGGCGAGGCGCAACAGGCCTTGCTAGTCGTTGGCAGATAGATGCCAGCGAAATCTCACGCCTCTGATTGCGCCAAATTCGGCGCAAGGTAGGCTAGCGGTGTAAATATCGAGTCTGCATGCGAAGGCATGTAACCGAGATTTGATCACTAGTAAGGGAGCACCAAAATGGCTAACGATCTATTCGAATCACTGCGCACCTATATCAATAAGGTCAGCGTCAACGAAAAGTCAGCTGCTGAAATTGCGGCTTCGGTAAATGCTTGGGTTCGCGAGAGTGGCGAGGCCGTTAAGGTCAAGATTGAGGAAGAAGTTGAAGCGACCGTTCTTCGCGTGGGCTTTGTTAAGCGCTCAGAATTTGATGCCTTATCTGCCAAGGTGGCAAAGCTGGAAGGCAAGCCAGTAGCAAAGAAGAGTTCGAGTGTTAAGAAGGCGGCAACTAAGAAAGCACCGGTTAAGAAAACCGCTGCTAAGAAGGCAACTGTAAAGAAGTCGACTGTAAAGAAAGCTTCGGCCAAGAAGGCGAGTAAGTAAATGGATCAGCATGAGGTAAATATTGTTGACGAGGTCAAACTTGAACTAAGTGAGATCGATTCACTGGAAGTAGAAGAGCACGGCCAGCGGTACGAGGCGCTACATCAGAAGTTAAATCAGGCGCTGACATCGATCGATGGCCTTTAATTCCGGATCCTTTTGCGCAAATTAGCCCGATTACCTATTTAAAGTTTAACGATATTTTTTCTTGATAGTTCAAGAGTAGAGTCGAAGAGAGTTAGCAGATATGAAAACTAGGTTAGATGCCGAGCTAGTACGTCGCGAACTCGCCCGTTCGCGTGAGCATGCTGCCGACCTAATCGAATCTCGTTCTGTTTTAGTTGGGGGAATTCCAGCTACAAAACCTGCCACTCAAGTAGATGCTCAAACTTCGATAACTATTGCGGGAAATCGTGATGATTTCGTTTCGCGTGGTGGCCATAAGTTAGCTGGTGCTCTCGACACATTTACCGAAATTAAAGTTGAAGGCAAGCGTTGTCTTGATGCCGGAGCGTCCACTGGTGGTTTTACGGATGTTTTATTGCGTCGCGGCGCCGATTGCGTAGTTGCTGCAGATGTTGGCTACGGCCAATTGGCTTGGGAGATCCAACAGAATCCAAAAGTCGTAATTCTTGATCGCACCAATATTCGCCACTTAACAGGCGAGTTGGTTGGCGATCCGATCGACCTAGTTGTCGCAGATTTATCCTTTATTTCACTGACTTTAGTGCTTCCGGCACTTGCCGCTGTTTCTAAACCAGAAGCTGATTATGTCTTAATGGTTAAACCACAGTTTGAAGTCGGTCGTGAACGTTTAGGTGCAGGTGGAGTTGTTCGTGACCCGGCCCTTCGTAAAGCTGCTGTTCTTGAAGTAGCGGAATCGGCATACGATGTTGGACTTGGCACGCTTGGCGTTACTGCAAGTCCACTGCCAGGCCCTGCTGGCAATGTTGAGTATTTCTTATGGCTTCGACGCGGCGCACCTGCAATTGACGAGGCCGCGCTTGATCGCGCCATCGAGATCGGGCCGCAGTAATGAATTCAAAGCGTGCTGCAGTATTAGTAGTTAACCCGTCACGCTCTGAAGCGGTTGAAGCTGCGGCCGAATTAACTAAGTTGCTGCAGGCTGCCGACTTCGAACTTTACACAACTTCAGATGTAACAATCGCAGGGGTTAAAAATTACGAAATTTCTAATCTGCCTACCGTTGAAGTTGCAGTTGTTCTTGGGGGAGATGGCACGATCTTGCGCGGGGCGGAACTAACACGCGAACGCAATATCCCGTTACTCGGAATCAATATTGGACACGTTGGATTTATGGCCGAAGTTATTCGCCCAGAAATATCAGCTGTAGCAAAATCTGTGATCGATAAGAGCTACTCATTAGATTCCCGTATGGTTTTAGCGTACGAAGTAATTCGTGGCGGCAAGATTGTAAATAGCGGTTGGGCGTTAAATGAAGTAACTGTAGAACGCCAATACACAACAATGGTTGAACTTTTTGTACAGATTGACGGCCGCCCACTTTCTCGCTGGGGTTGTGATGGTCTGATTGCCTCTACTCCAACTGGCTCAACTGCTTATGCTTTTAGCGCAGGTGGACCAGTGTTATGGCCCGAGGTTGAAGCTTTAGTACTGCTTCCAATTTCTGCGCACGCGCTATTTTCCAGGCCAATGGTGATTTCGCCAAAATCCGAAATCATTGTGGTCATCGAATCGGCCGAGGCACTTCTTTCGGCAGATGCGTTACGTAAATTCCCACTTGAATTAGGCGATCAGGTTCGCATAGTTCGTGATGCCAGCAAAGTAGCGCTTTCGCATATCGTTGCAACCACTTTTACCGATCGCATTGTGGCTAAGTTTAAGCTTCCAGTTGAAGGATGGCGCGGTGAGTGAACGCTCCTTTCTAAGTGAGATCACGATAAAAAATCTCGGCGTAATCGAATCGGCTACCTTGGAATTCGATAAGGGCTTAACAGTTTTAACGGGCGAAACTGGCGCTGGTAAAACAATGGTCTTAACAGCTTTAAATTTAATTCTCGGTGGTAAAAGCGATTCAGCGCTAGTGCGCACAGGTCAAGAACGTTTGGTCGCAAGTGGTCGCTTTACCGTTAGTAAAGAGATCGGCGAGAGCGCAGCTGAAAAAGGTGCTGATTTAGATGGTGATGAATTAATTCTGACTCGCAATGTAAATAGCGACGGCAAGAGCAAAGCGATAGCGGGTGGAATAGCAATTCCAGCAGGAACACTGGCAGAACTGTCAACTGAGTTAATTGAAATTCATGGCCAGGCGGCTAATTTGCAGATTACGAAAAGTTCCAAGCAACGTGAATTACTCGATCGATTTGCCGGGACCGAATTGGTGAAGGTTCTGGCCAAGTACCAAAGCGAGTTAACTAACTACCAAACTCTTAAAAACCGCATTGCTACTTTAAAGAGCGCGGCAAGTAAGAGAGATGCCGAGATTGCTGAACTCACTGAGCTCGCTAACGCATTTGATAAGCTAAAACCAAAGAGCGGCGAACTAGCTCAAATAGATATAGAAATTTCGAAGTTAAGTTCAGTTGAAGAATTTCGGGTAGCGATCGCCAAAGCGCTCGGTGCCATTGAAGATGAAGAGTCTGGAACGTTTACCTCGCTTGGTTTGGCACGCAAAGCACTGGATTCAGTGCGGGCGAAGGATCCAGAGATCGAGTCGGTCTTTAGTAACTTGTCTGATGCCTTCTTTATATTGGGCGAAGCCAAATCCAGCCTAAATTCTTATCTCTCATCGCTAGAGGCTGATCCAGATCGTTTGAGTTCCTTACAAGAGCGAAAAGCTGCGCTTACTAGTTGGTTTAAAAAATATGCCAGTGGTGATCAAGATTTTGAAAGCCTAATTTCACGCGGCGAGAGTTCCAAGAGCGCGATGGCTGATTTAACCGGCGGCGATGAATTGATAGCTGAGCTCGAGAAGGAGCTAACAGCCGTCAAGAAAGCCCTCCTTGCCGCTGCTAAGGAGCTTTCTAAAGTTCGAAATTCGGCATCAGAGAAATTGGCAATTGCAGTTAGTAATGAAATACATGCACTTTCGATGCCACATACAAATTTGGTAGTTCAAGTTGCACATCCAGATTACGCCGGCGCTCTTAAGGAATCTGATTTCACAGTCACTGGGTGCGATGAAGTTACCTTGCTATTACAAGACCATAAGGATGGCCCGTTAGTTCCGATTGCGAAAGGTGCATCAGGCGGCGAAATGTCTCGCGTCATGTTGGGCCTAGAAGTTGTACTCGCCAAGGTTCAACCGGTCGGAACATATATTTTTGATGAAGTAGATGCTGGCGTTGGCGGAAAAGCGGCAATCGAAGTTGGTCGACGTTTAGCGTTATTGGCTAAGGATGCTCAAGTAATTGTTGTTACACATCTACCGCAAGTAGCTGCTTGGGCTGATTCCCATTTTGTCGTCAAGAAAAGCAGTGACGGAAGCGTTGTGGCCAGCGGTGTCAAAAAACTCGCCGAAACTGAGCGAATTAATGAGATCGCCCGCATGTTGGCAGGGCTTGAAGAGTCAAGTAGCGCGCAAGAACACGCCGTCGAGCTATTGGCCATGCGCGCAAACGGTTAACGCACCTCAACTTTGCTGATAGGTTTGTATCCCATGAGCGATCATGTGACTAAACACTTATTTGTAACTGGCGGAGTCGCCTCTTCACTCGGCAAAGGACTCACCGCTTCTTCACTCGGTCGACTCCTAGTCTCTCGTGGCCTTCGCGTCACAATGCAGAAACTCGATCCATATCTAAATGTTGATCCGGGTACCATGAACCCTTTCCAGCATGGCGAGGTCTTTGTAACCGATGATGGCGCTGAAACCGATCTAGATATCGGCCACTATGAGCGTTTTCTTGATACTAATTTGCATGGTTCGGCCAATGTCACGACCGGCCAGGTTTATTCTCGAGTAATTGCGCGCGAGCGTCGAGGTGAATATTTAGGTGAAACTGTTCAGGTAATTCCACATATCACCAATGAGATTAAAGAGCGCATCCGCGCAATGGCAGCACCGGATATTGATGTCGTAATTACTGAAATCGGTGGAACTGTTGGCGATATTGAATCGCAACCATTCCTAGAAGCTGCTCGTCAGATTCGCCAAGAAGTCGGGCGCGATAACGTTTTCTATTTACACGTTTCTCTCGTTCCATATATCGGCCCATCTGGTGAATTAAAGACCAAGCCAACTCAACATAGCGTTGCAGCTCTTCGCAGCATCGGTATAGCGCCTGACGCAGTTGTATTGCGTTCAGATCGCGAGATTCCAGATTCTGTGAAACGCAAGATTTCCTTAATGTGTGACGTTGATGTTGAGGCGGTAGTTGCTGCAGTAGATGCACCTTCTATCTATGACATTCCTAAGGTGTTGCATGCTGAAGGGCTTGATTCCTATGTTGTTTCTCGCCTAGGGCTTAAGTGTCATGATGTTGAGTGGGGCGTCTGGGATGCGCTGCTCGAAAAGGTGCATCATCCAAAACATCAGATCACTATTGGTCTAGTAGGTAAATATGTTGATTTACCTGATGCATATCTATCTGTTAGCGAAGCGCTTCGTGCAGGTGGTTTTGCAAATAACGCAAAGGTAAATTTGAAGTGGATTGCAAGTGATGAGTGCGAAAGTGCCGAAGGTGCCCGCGCATCGCTTTCAGATGTAGATGCGATCTGTGTTCCAGGTGGTTTTGGCATACGTGGAATTGAAGGAAAACTTGGCGCACTTAAGTTTGCTCGCGAAAATAAGATCCCAACGCTTGGCCTCTGTCTTGGCCTGCAGTGCATGGTGATTGAAGCTGCGCGCAACCTTGGCGGTATTGCTGATGCTAATAGCGCTGAATTTGATGCTGATTCCGGAACCCATGTGATTGCAACTATGGATAGTCAGAAAGAGATTGTTGCTGGCAGCGGCGATATGGGCGGTTCGATGCGCCTTGGTCTTTATCAAGCCGAACTGATTCCTGGTTCAATCGTGGCGACAGTTTATGGGGCGACTTCAATTTCAGAACGTCACCGTCATCGTTATGAAGTAAATAACAAGTACCGCGATCAAATTTCGAGTGCTGGCCTTATTTTCTCGGGAATTTATCAGGCCGAAGACCTCGTGGAGTTTGTTGAATTACCAAAAGAGGTACATCCTTATTACGTGGGCACGCAGGCGCACCCCGAACTTCGTTCGCGTCCGACAAATGCTCATCCGCTCTTCACTGGCTTAGTGGCAGCGGCAATTGCTCAAAAGAAATAACTATTGAGTTAAGGATTTAACAAATGCGAGTTGGCGTTCCAAAAGAGATCAAAGTACATGAGTCCCGCGTAGCACTAACTCCAGATGGAGTCAGCGAACTTGTGCGTGCAGGTCATGAAGTTTTTGTGGAAAGTTCAGCCGGGCTCGGTTCGGCGATTACCGATGAAGATTTCATTGCACATGGCGCTCAAATATTGCCAACAGCAGATGATGTTTGGAATACCGCAGAGTTAATTTTGAAAGTTAAAGAGCCGATCGAAGTTGAATATTCCCGAATCAAAGCTCATCACACCTTATTTACCTATCTGCATCTAGCTGCTTCTAAGCCATGCACCGATGCACTTATCGCCAGTGGTTGCACAGCGATCGCTTATGAAACTGTTGAGCGTGACGGTTTGTTGCCGCTACTTGCCCCTATGTCTGAAGTTGCAGGACGCATGGCCACCCAAGTTGGCGCTTACTCATTACAGAAGCCAAACGGAGGTCGCGGAGTTCTACTCGGCGGCGTTCCTGGAGTCGCTCCTGGCAAAGTTGTAGTAATTGGCGGAGGAGTTGCCGGTCTAAATGCAGCTGTGATCGCGATGGGTATGGGCGCTGACGTAACTGTTCTTGATCGCTCAATCGCGCGCATGCAGGAAATTGATTCACTCTACGGTGGCCGAATCAAAACCTTGTTTTCAGCTCATGCCGCAATCGAGCGCGAAATTTTGCAAGCGGATTTAGTTATTGGCGCAGTTCTAGTTCACGGCGCTAAGGCGCCTAAGTTAGTTACTAACGAGATGGTCTCGCGCATGAAGCATGGTTCCGTTTTAGTAGATATCGCAATTGATCAAGGTGGTTGCTTCGAGGACTCCAAGCCAACTACTCATGCTGAACCAACGTTTAAAGTACATAATTCGATTTTCTATTGTGTTGCAAATATGCCAGGCGCGGTGCCTGTTGCATCAACTTATGCATTAACGAATGCGACTATGCCTTACATGCTGGCACTAGCAAACCTCGGTTGGAAAGCGGCTATCGCAAAGGATTCGGCACTAGCTAAAGGTTTAAATATCAGTGGCGGCAAGGTTGCTTATCATGCAGTTGCGCAAGCTCACGGTTATGAATATTCAGCAATCGGTTAATTCTTTTCTCGATCACTTACGGATCGAGCGAGGGTTAGCGGCAAATTCAATTGCTGCCTACCAACGCGATTTAAGAAAATTAGTCGAATTCTTTGTTAGCTCAAACACTGATACTGGCGCTGTCCTTGCCGCGGATATAGCCGCGTTCGAAAGTTCCTTGAAAACGCTGGATTTGGCACCTGCCAGTATTAATCGAATTATGAGCGCTGTGCGAACTTTCTATAAATATCAAAACCGCGAATTTGGAATAACTGACCCGACAACTGAAATTGCACATAACAAATCAGCTAGACGGTTGCCTAAAGCTTTGACGGTTTCTGAAGTTACCTCGTTGATAAATGCTGGGTTGCGTGAAGGCGATGTGATTTCACTTCGTGACCATGCAATGCTGGAACTTCTCTACAGTAGCGGTGCCCGAGTTAGCGAAGTCATCGGAATCAACTTAAGTGACTTCGCAAAATCAAACTTAAACGGTGAAGAAATTACGACCCTTAAAGTGCGGGGAAAGGGCGGCAAAGAACGGATAGTGCCTCTCGGAAAGTTTGCAGTTGTCGCGATAGATAATTATTTAGTTCGAATTCGGCCGACTTTAGCTGCTAAGTCAGGACGGAAAGAGAGTTCGATTAATGGGGCGCTCTTCTTAAATCAAAAAGGGACACGAATTTCTAGACAAAGTGCCTGGCAGATTGTTTTAACCGCAGCTGAGCGAGCCGGCATTACCAGCAAGGTTTCACCACACGTTTTTAGGCATTCGTATGCGACGCATTTACTCGATGGCGGCGCCGATATTCGCGTCGTACAAGAGCTTTTAGGACATGCATCGGTTACGACAACTCAGATTTATACCTTGATCACGATTGATAAAATCCGTGAGAGTTATATTTCGGCGCACCCAAGAGCACGCTAGATTGATTTAGCGTGATGGTTCTTGTAAACAAGGGGCAATTCTTCTAGCCTTTTGCAATGAAACGACGAGCGTTCTTAATCACCTTAGTTCTCTTAATGATTGGCCCGTCACATAATTCAAATGGTGCTGAGGTCATTAAGGGAGCTAGTTGTCCTAAAGTAGGCAAAACCGCTCAGTCTCAGGGAGTCAAATATTTTTGTGTAAAACGAGACGGTAAAACAGTTTGGGGAAACGGCGTTAAGTTCGTGGTTCCGCTCGCAAAGGAAATTTACAAAGCGCCGACTATCTCAAGTTTGGATATCAAAGAATGCATGGCTTTGGATAACAGCAAAGAGCGAAAAATATACAATGATCTTTTTGCAGGATTTCCGAATCTAGAGAAGTACATCCCTCATAAAAGTACGGTAACTATGGCCCTGATACCAGTCGATTGGGCTGATTTACCTGGTACAGAAAATGTAGAGGAACGTTTTCGCGTCCAAATGCAGAGGACCGCTGACTGGTACGAAATGGTGAGCCAAGGAAATTTAAGAATTAAGTGGGTCGTTCAGAAAGAATGGATCCGCATTCCGGGAAATTCAAAAAGTTTCGCCGTACCTTTCTCCGGGTCCTATCCAGCAACAACAAATTTTTGGAACGGAATCCGGAACGCTGTTGATGAAAAGTTTGATTTTACTGGAGTGCAAGTTGCGAATGTTGTAATGCCGTCGGGGCAAGATTTTGTCATTGAAACGGCGCAAGATTTCCCTTGGATGCGTGAATTCAATCGAAAGACTAATGAAGGCGAGGTAACAAGCTATACGTTAGCTGGAAAATTCTTCGACCAGCCCGGTCGCGAATATTGGAGTTACTGGGCACACGAATTTGGCCATGTTCTGCAGATCGCACATATCGGCTCTTCAAGAGCACAAAGCGAATTCCATGGCTATGACTTAATGGGAAGTCAAGATGGTCCGTATCGCAATTTAAATGGTTGGTTGCGTTTTGTCGCTGGCTGGTTAGAACCGCAGCAAGTTTTTTGCCAAACCAAAGATTCACTTCAGGATTTTAAGATCATGCTTAACCCGTTAAATAGCAAAGAAGCTGGATTGAAGATAGCTGTTATTAGACTTCCGAATGAGAAAACTATGATTATTGAATCCAGACGAAATTCGATCTACGAATGTGATACTGGCCGCAATTCTGGAGTTCTTGTTTACGAATATGACTCGATGCTCGGAAACCAGGAGCAGTTTCTGAAACCATTAAATCCAAAGCCAAAGCCAGGGCCAGATGTAGCAAAGCTTTGCTCGCCAAATACGACGTGGCAACTTGACTATCTAATTCGAGAAGGCGAAGAACTAATTACGAATGGAATAAGGATCTCGGTTACCCGGCAGGGCAACTTTGACTCACTTTCAATCAGTAAAGCCGCTTAGGTATTCGCGCCTAGTTATTGATTGCGCAAGCGACGAGCAAGGATGCTCTGATCGCCTTTAGCTTCAAGATCGGCAACAATTACCGCGATTGATTCACGAACGATACGGCCGCGATCAACAGCTAAACCGAGGTCTCCGCGCAGCATTAAGCGAGCTTGATCAAGATCAAATAGCTCATCGGCAGATAAATAGACGGTGATCTTTTCATCGTGGCGTTCGCGTCCGGTTGGTGATTTTTCAACTGTGGTAACTCGACGACGTGGAATTGAGCGAACACCTTTTTTACTCGATGAACGTGTAGGCGAAATTGAGGTTGCTGGTGTTTCAACCACTGGTTCGGCAACTGGTTGACGTACTGCACTTAGGGCAGGGGAGTTTGAGCGAAATAGTTCATCGGCACCAGGCAAGCTAGCTCTGCGGGTCATCGTGCGCCTCCTCGGGCAATTAGTTCACGGGCTAAACGTCGGTATGAAGCTGCGCCACCTGAAGAGCTGGCGTAGGTTGTAATTGGTTCGCCAACTACGGTGGTTTCTGGGAAACGAATAGTCTTTGCAATGATCGTTTCGAAGACATCTTCTGGATATTTTTCCAGGATGGTTGTTAGAACTTCGCGGTTATGAACCGTCTTCTTATCAAACATTGTTGCCAGAATTCCGATTAACTTTAACTCTGGATTGAGAAAGTTCTTAACTTTATCTAGATTGCCCTTTAGTTCGATAAATCCATGAAGAGCAAAGTATTCACATTGCAGCGGAACGATAACTTCATCGGCGGCAACGAGAGCGTTAATAGTTAATTGACCCATCGTTGGTTGGCAATCAATCAAAATCACGTCGTAGCGATCCTTAAGCGAATTTAATGTGCGCTTTAAGAATTGTTGGCCACCAATTTCGGCGCCTAGAGTTGTTTCGGCAGTTCCTAAATCGCGGTTAGCAGGTAAGAAATCAAGGCCCGGCACGGATGACTTTAAAATAATCTGATCAACATCTGCAGTTGGATCCATTAGTGCGTAATAAACAGTTTGCTCGAGTGGCAAGCTATGTGCATTTACGCCAAGGCCAAGTGATAAACCACCTTGAGGGTCAAAGTCGACTAGTAATACTTTGCGACCAAGCTCGGTAAGAGCTGCACCCAAGTTAATTGTCGAAGTTGTTTTACCAACGCCGCCCTTTTGATTAAAAAGTGCGATTACTTTGGCAGGTTTTCCTTCTTCGGGAGCAGGGGGAATGCGGAAGTTCTTCGGGGTAGTACCCAGAAGAGTGGCGGTAGTTGCCACATCATCTTCAAATGTCGATTTAGCGTTCAAGCGTTAAACCTCTTTCTGCTTAGATGCGTGAGCCTACGCATCGAATACCCCAATCAGCAAGTAGTGTTCACCCGTGGAAACGCCGGTTGAAAATACCCCTGCCTATACAGGCTCTGAAGTTGAGAGCTCAGGCATCGATGTCGCATCGGATGCGATCGAGGCAACCGCTTCAAGCAATGAATTCAGCGTCCACCTAGATAATTTCGATGGCCCATTCGACCTGCTGCTCCAGCTGATCTCACGCCACAAATTAGATATCACCGAGATTTCGCTAAGCCTGGTTACCGATGAATTCATCGCCTTTATCCGAGCCCTTGAGTTATCGGGTGAAGGCTGGCGACTTGATCAGGCCACAGAATTCTTAGTAGTTGCAGCTACTTTGCTTGATCTCAAAGCCGCTCGATTACTGCCATCTGGCGAGGTCGAGGACGAGGAAGATCTGGCGCTACTTGAAGCTCGCGATCTGCTCTTTGCCCGCCTGCTGCAATACCGTGCGTTTAAAGAGATTGCGGCGACCTTTGGCGATCGCATAACCCTGCAAGATAAGGCTTTCCCGCGAGTTGTAGCCCTGGATCCCGCCCTTTCCGCCTTGCTACCTGAAGTCTTAATCGGCGTAGGCCCAGAGCGCTTTGCAGCCATCGCTGACCGTGTTTTAACTCCGAAAGCGCCAGTGATTGTCTCGGTCGAGCACCTTCATATGCCGCTTGTAAGCGTTGCCGAAGAGTCTAAAGGTGTGGTTGAGGCTTTACGCCGAACCAAGACATTGAGTTTTCGTTCGCTGATCGCTGATGCTGGCAGCACTTTAGTTGTGGTCGCTCGATTCCTGAGCTTGCTTGATCTCTACCGCCAAGGCGTTCTGCGCTTTGATCAGGTAGCGGCGCTGGGCGAGCTGCAAATTACCTGGGTCGGCAGCGATTCCGGCGAGGTTGAAGTTACCGATGAATTCGATATTCCAGTAGTTCTAGAAGATAGCGAGGGCGAAAATGTCTAATGTTGAACTTGAGCGTTCGATCGAGGCGATCTTGATGGTCGTGGACGAGCCAGTAACCGAGTTGACTCTGGCCTCAGTGCTAGTTGTGACGATCGATGAAGTTGTCTCTGCTTTGGAAAACCTTGCTTCATCGTATGAAGGTCGAGGCTTTGAACTTCGCGCAGTGGCCGGTGGTTGGCGTTTCTATAGCCACCCAGATTGTGCCTTAGCGGTTGAGAAATTCGTTCTCGATGGTCAACAGAATCGCTTAACTCAAGCGGCGCTGGAAACTCTCGCTGTTATTGCTTACCGCCAACCTGTCAGCCGTGCTCGCGTATCTGCTATCCGTGGGGTAAATGTTGAGGCAGTTATGAAGACGCTTATTACTCGTGGCTTGGTTGAGGAATATGGCCTCGAGCAGGAAACCGGCGCAATCTTGTACAAGACGACTAGCTATTTCTTGGAGCGTCTGGGCGTAAATAGCCTTGATGATCTTCCTGCTCTGGCCCCATACCTGCCAGATCTAGATCGCCTCGATGAAGTCCTTGAGAGCTTAACTGATTAGTTCGGGGTAATTTGCCTGACTAGCACTCCGGATTAGCAGAAGGCGGGGTAGGGGAGGTATTCTCAGCCCTTCAACCTGACTGTCGAGGAGATAGCCAAATGGCCGAGTTGCGCCTTAATAAGATAATTGCCGATGCGGGAATCACTAGCCGCCGTGGCGCTGATGAACTAATAGCCGATGGTCGAGTTACCGTCGATGGTCGTCCAATACGTGAACTTGGTGCAAAGATTGACCCTGATAACCATGAAGTAGCAGTTGATGGTGAGACAATTCATCGATCTTTGACTAAGTCTTATTTAGTACTTCATAAGCCAAAAGGTGTTTTGTCTACCATGTATGACCCGGAAGGGCGCCCATCTTTAGCCGATTTTATCGATCTTCGCAAAGAACGTTTATTTCATGTTGGTCGCCTGGATAAGGATTCCGAAGGTCTAATTCTTCTCACCAATGATGGTGATCTAACTTTCCGTGCAACGCATCCATCTTTTGGTCTAGAAAAAACTTACATTATTGAGTTTGAAGGACGCCTAGAGACCGGCATAGATAAGGTGCTACTAAAGGGCGTCGAGCTCGAAGATGGCATGGGTCGAGTTTTAAGCTTTAAGCAGCTCTCGGAAAATTGGATTGAAGTCAAGATCCACGAGGGTCGTTACCACATCATCCGCCGTCTGATGGAGGCGGTCGGGGTCGAGGTCCTTCGCCTAATCCGTACCAACTTCGGTCCCATCTCCTTGGGCGACACCCCTGAAGGACGCTGGCGCGACCTCAATGAACAAGAGTTACTTAATATTCAAAAAGCTTTAGATTTAAAGTAATAAATCTATTTATCTGTACTTTTGTAATAACCATTTCTCTATTTATCGATAATACTGCTACCTGAAGGCAATTTATCGACATTATTGTTCAAACATGAGCATGAAAGTTCATTTTGAAAGAGATATATCGATATTATGCTTAGGTAAGTCAGAAAGCTTGGAACTCGTATTTTGCAATCTAATAGGCTTAACTATATTTATAGTTAAGTAGATTTATTGCTAAACACTTAATAATTAAAATCGAAAAAAGGGTACTTCAAGGTACCCTTAACCATGGTTTTTAGAGCAATTCGTGGAGCTACGCAGGTGAGCGTGAATTCAAGCGCGGCTATCGCAGATGGCGTGCGTGAACTCTTGCCCGCCATGCTCAAAGCTAATGAGATCGAGCTAGACGATGTCATATCGGTTTTGATGACTTCAACCCCGGATTTAAATGCGGATTTTCCAGCGGCATCTGCTCGAGATGTTGGATTTGCCGGCACGCCACTTATCTGTGCAGTTGAGATAGATGTTCCAGGTGCCCTAGAGCGAATAATTAGAGTCTTAATGCATGTAAATAGTGAGAAAAGTAAGGCCGAAATCAGCCATATCTACCTTCATGGGGCAACTGCTTTACGTAAAGATTTAGCCCAATAGGGGTCAGGTAAATGCTAGGGAAATCTATTCGAATAGTCGGTGCGGGCCTTATCGGCACTTCAATAGGTCTTGCCTTAAAGGCGGCAGGTGCCGAAGTTCATTTTGTAGATATTGATCCGCGATCAGAGAAGTTAGCTAATGATCTAGTTAAGGCTGGTAACTCAGAAAATCCAGAGCTTATTATCATCGCGACTCCGCCATCTGCCTTTCTTGAGGCAATTACGCGTGAAGCGACCTTAAACCCTCAATCGATTCTTATGGATATAGGTAGTGTTAAGGCCAAACCTCTACTTGAGGTATCAACTATTCAAGGGCTATTGTCCAGGTTCTGTGGCACCCATCCAATGGCCGGACGCGAGGTTAGTGGGGCGGTATCTGCCCGAGCAGATCTCTTCTTAGATCGCGCCTGGATCATTACCCCGACCTCTGAGACTTCAGATTTGGTCAAGAGCGTTGTTCTTCAAGTTATTGCCGCATGCGGAGCTCAAGTAGTCGAGATGAGCGCAGCCGAACACGATTCTCGCGTTGCGCTGATATCGCACTTGCCGCAAACGATCAGTTCGCTACTTGCAGCGCAATTGCAAGGTTCTAGCCCTGAGGCTCTGACACTTGCTGGTGCTGGTCTGCGAGATACCGTGCGAATAGCTGGATCAGATCCCAAACTTTGGGGCGAGATCTTGGCAGCTAATGAAGCGGCGTTAATGCCATTGTTGATAAGTCTACAAAACGACCTAACTGAAGTAATTTCCGGAGCTAGCGGGCCAGCTAAATGGGAATCGCTAGTGGCGGCGGGGCAGAGCGGCAAGGCTGCCATCCCGGGCAAACATGGCGGAAAATCTCGCGAATATGCCTACCTGCCAATTGTAATTGATGACCGCCCTGGCCAACTCGGAGCTCTCTTTAATGCCTGTGCCAAAGCAGAAGTAAATATTGAAGATATAACCCTTGAGCATTCACCTGGACAGCTAACGGCTGTAATTACCTTGGCGATTTCACCTGAGGACCATGCCCGATTGACTGAATTCTTAACGCGAGATGGCTGGAACGTTCACGCAATCGCATAGATATATGCGTTTTACTTTTCGATATCAATTTCGATATCAATGAGGTAAATCAGCACCAAGTAATCAACGTAGAATAGGGATCATTATGGGCATAGTTGTAGCAATCGATGGCCCTAGTGGTTCAGGTAAATCAAGCACCTCTAAATCCGTCGCACTCAGATCAACTTGGGATTACTTAGATACAGGTGCTCTGTATCGCGGCGCTACGTGGTTAGCCATTACCAAGAAGATTGAAGAACCATCTGAAATTCTAAAGGCGCTTAAATCGGCACCGTTACGCTTTGTCGTTGATCCGCTCGAACCAAGGTTGTATGCCGGTGATACTGAAATTACCGATGCGATTCGCACAGTTGAAGTTACCGAGAACGTTTCGAAATTCGCAGCAATGCCTGAACTACGGGCTGAACTTTTGAAGTTACAGCGCAAAATCATCGCTGATTCAAAGCGGGGGATTGTGGTTGAAGGTCGCGACATTGCAACAGTTGTTGCTCCTGATGCAGCGTTAAAGATTTATTTAACTGCCGATCTAACTGCTCGTGCCGCACGTCGTGACGCCGAGGAAAATTCTGTACAAGGTATTGAAAACGTTGCGCAATCACTAAGCAGCCGCGATGAAATTGATTCAACTCGCAAAGTTTCACCACTTACGTTGGCACCGGATGCGGTAACGATTGATTCTACCTATTTAAATCTGGAAGAAACCGTAGATCGTATTTGGGAGCTACTAAAGCAGCGTGAATTACTGGGCTTGCCGGTAGTTGCGATTCTTGGTCGGCCAAACGTTGGCAAATCAACTTTGATCAATCGATTTATCGGTCGCCGCGAGGCGATCGTTGAAGATACTCCAGGCGTAACTCGCGATCGCGTTCAATATGAATGCGAATGGGGCGGCCGTCGTTTTATTGTGATGGACACTGGTGGCTGGGAAGCAAAGCCTGATGGCATTTCAATTCAAGTAAGTGCTGGTGCAGAACAAGCAATGCAAGAAGCTGATGTTTTAGCTTTTGTAGTTGACGCACAAGTTGGCGCGCTTGATGAAGATGACATTTTGGTAAGTGAATTGCGTAAGGCCAAAAAACCAACAATTTTGATTGCCAATAAGGTCGACGATGAAGGCGCTGAATCAGATGCTTACGCGCTCTGGAACCTAGGTCTAGGTGAGCCATATTTCGTATCTGCGCTTCATGGTCGCGGTAGCGGTGACTTACTTGACCATATCGTTTCCGCACTTCCTGAAGTAGGTCGAGCGCAAGTACAAGATGGTTATCGTCGCGTCGCTTTAATTGGTCGCCCAAATGTTGGAAAATCAAGTTTGTTAAATGCACTGGCTGGCGAAACTCGATCAATCGTTGATGACGTTGCTGGCACTACGCGCGATCCAGTTGATGAGTTAATAGAGATTGGCGATCAAGTTTGGCGTTTTATTGATACAGCCGGTTTGCGCAAGCGAGCTAATCAAGCAAGCGGTACCGATTATTACGCAACGCTTCGTACTCAAACTGCTCTTGAACGATGCGAAGTAGCTGCAGTAGTTCTCGATGCATCAAATCCGATTTCTGAACAAGATTTGCGAATCATCACTATGGTTGAAGAAGCTGGTAAAGCCATGGTTATTGTGATGAATAAGTGGGATCTAGTTGATGAAGATCGACGCGATCAATTAGATAAAGAGATCGATCGCCACCTTGATCAAGTTGAATGGGCGCAACGTGTAAATGTTGCCGCAAAAACGGGCTGGCACCGCGATCGTTTGGCACCTGCTCTGCGTACCGCACTTAGTGGTTGGGAGCAACGAGTACCGACTGCCAAGTTAAACTCTTTCTTAGGCGCCTTAATTGGTGCGACCCCGCCACCTGTTCGCGGCGGCAAACAACCAAAGATTTACTATGCAACCCAAGCTGGTATCGCGCCTCCAAAGTTCGTTATTTTCTCAAGTGGCTGGATCGAAGCTTCCTACCGCCGCTTTATCGAACGTCGCTTACGCGAGGAATTTGGCTTTCCTGGAACCCCTGTCATGGTGGCGGTCCGAGTCAAGGAACGCGACAACCAATAATGCTGACGATTCCCAACGCCTTAACTTTTCTGAGGTTTCTCGGAATCCCACTCTTTCTTTACTTGTCACTAAATCTCGAATCCGATGGTTGGGCCATTGCGGTCCTGGCCATAGGTGGAGCAACAGATTATTTCGATGGCAAGTTAGCTCGGGCATGGGGTCAGACTTCACGATTTGGCGAGATCGCCGACCCGACGATTGATCGCCTCTATATCTTGGCAGTTCTAATTGCGCTTTATCTGCGCGAAGCTATTCCGTTATGGCTGATTGCGTTGCTGCTTGGTCGCGATCTGATTTTGGGGATCCTTTCGCTCTGGCTGGCTGCGACGAAACAACCATTGATCGAAGTGACTTACCTGGGAAAAGCAGCCACCTTTAATCTGCTTTATGCCTTCCCATTCTTATTGCTAGCCCTGGCAGATTCTTGGCTCGGGAATATTGCATTTGTATTGGGCTGGGCCTTTGCTATCTGGGGGACTGCCCTTTATCTCGTGACCGGAACTTCCTATTTCGTAAATGCAATTTCCCGTAATAGGGTTCGCTGAGCACACCAAGAGACGGGGATCGCGATGTCAAACATTCCAGCAGATTTGAAGTACACCAAAGAGCATGAATGGGTTCGCGATTTAGCTACAGCTGGCACAGTTGCTATGGGTATTACCGATTTTGCGCAAGGCGCACTTGGTGACATTGTTTATGTGCAATTGCCAAAGGTTGGCGAGGTTATTTCTGCCGGAAAAGTTTGCGGTGAAGTTGAATCAACCAAGAGCGTCTCTGAAATTTTTGCACCTGTGACTGGAAAAGTAATTGCAATTAACGATGCCCTATCTAATTCGCCAGAATTAATCAACTCCGATCCATATAACGCAGGCTGGTTAGTGGAAATTGAGGTTACCGAAACGGCTACCGATTTAATTTCAGCGGCTGAATACGGACAAATCACCGCTTGACCTAACCCACCTGCCCTAAATAAGGTAAGCCTCCAGTTGAGGATAAAGTTGTAATTCGAACTTTATTTATTTTTTCAGGCGATGGGAGTGGCTATGAGTGCAGCTGAAGTAGAGCGCGAAGTAACCACAACAATCTCTCTCGGGGTTCGACCAGTAGTTGATGGTCACGCAAACCTTGATACTTTAATTGCCTCACTTGACGCGGAAAATAAAGCAGTTGTCTCTGAAGTTTTAGCCGCAACTGAGCCAGTAGCGCTACTTCTAGTCTTAAAGGGCCCTGGTCGCGGCAACCGCTTTATGGTAAATCAATCTGGTTCAACAATTGGTCGCGCAACTGATTGCGATATTTTCTTAGATGACATAACTGTTTCGCGCAAACATGCAGCGATCACATTTGCCGAGCAATTTTCATTTAACGATGCCGGCAGCCTAAATGGTTCATATTTGAATAATGAGCGAACCACATCTGCGCTTTTAAGTTCTGGTGATGAAATTCAGATCGGGAAGTTTCATTTAGTTTTCTTTAGTAACCGCAGCAAAAAAAGCAATACCGAAACAAATACAAATTCAGTAAACCAGTCAGAAAACTAAGAAATAACGGGGATATATAAATGAGCATTCCAGCACGGGCTTACCTCAGCATTGGTGAAGTATTAAATAAACTTCGTGGCGATTTCCCTGACATCACGATTTCCAAGATCCGCTTCCTTGAATCTGAAGGGCTGATCGATCCGCAGCGCACCCCTTCGGGATATCGCAAGTTCACATCTACCGACCTAGATCGTCTGCGTTACGTGCTTTTGGCGCAGCGCGATCAGTACTTGCCACTTCGCGTAATCAAAGAGAATTTAGATGCCCTAGATCGTGGCTTGCAACCATCAGCCACAGGTGGGTCACCTGCTCCACGCCCACAGCTTGGTCTGGCAACAGTTGATGGCGAGTTCGCGCCATCTTCATTTGGAGATACCAACGATCTTCGCTTGAGCCGTGAAGAGCTACTAAAGTCATCTGGAATTACCGATGAGCAATTAACTGAACTTGAATCATTTGGCTTAATCACGATTCGTGGCCGTCATTACGATGCCGATGCACTGGCCATCGCTCAGACAGTGTCTGAGATGTCAGCCTTTGGAATCGAACCGCGCCACATGCGTTCCTTTAAATCAGCGGCCGATCGTGAGATTGGTTTGATCGAGCAAGTTATTACTCCGCTAGTTCGCCAGAAGAGCCCGGAATCAAAGGCACGCGCTGAGGAAGTAACCAAGGAGATCGCTGCACTTTCAATTCGCCTACATGCCTCATTGGTACGTAGCGGACTTCACCGCTTCCGCTAGTAGTTATTGATTTTTAAATGCCAGTTGAGTTGATTCCTATGGAGGTTGTCGGCGTCCGCGTCGAGATGCCTTCAAATCAACCAATCATCCTGCTGCGCGAAATAGGTGGCACGCGTTATCTGCCCATCTGGGTCGGGGCAGTAGAGGCAACTGCAATTGCATTTGCTCAGCAAGGCCTCGAGCCACCTCGTCCATTGACTCACGATCTGATGGCGCAACTGCTGGATAAATTGGATGCAACGCTAGTTGCCGTTCACATCAATGAGCTACGCGATGGAGTCTTTTACTCAACGATGCAGATGCGTGATTCATTAGCTAACTTAGTTCAGTTATCGGCCCGTCCATCTGATGCCGTTGCTCTGGCGCTGCGCACCCAAGCTAATATCTTGGCTAGCGCCGATCTGCTAGATAGCGCCGGCATCGAGATTCCTGAAGGGGCGGCAGCCGACGAGGGCGAGAGCGGGGATAGCAGCATCGAACTCGAGGCTTTCCGCGAGTTCCTCGAAGGGATCAATCCAGAGGATTTTGCCGGCTAAGCAAGCGTAAAACTCTAAACCTAAAGTAGAGGTTTTAACCGTGTCGGTCATTGCACCGTTGTAATTCGACTTCTACTCTTTAGCCATTAAACTCCACTAATACATAGAGCGAAATGAGTTCCCCCTCATGAGTCAGACTGACTTCGAGATCGGCTACCGCGGCGCAACTGCCTGCGCAGCAGCTGGAATTACCTATCGTCAACTCGATTATTGGGCGCGTACCGGTTTAGTTGAACCAAGTATTCGAAGCGCTGGGGGATCGGGAACTCAACGTCTATATGGCTTTCGTGACATTCTGGTTTTAAAGATTGTTAAGCGCTTGTTAGATGCTGGCGTATCTCTTCAAAATATTCGTACCGCAGTTGATCATTTACGCGGACGCGGCGTTACCGAACTTGAACGAATCACTCTGATGTCAGATGGTGCTTCAATCTATGAGTGCGCAAGTGCAGATGAGATGTATGACTTGGTTCAAGGTGGCCAAGGTGTATTTGGAATTGCAGTTGGTCGCGTTTGGCACGAAGTCGAAGGCTCGCTTTCAAACCTTCAAGGTGAGGTTAATGGTCAAGTAGTTGGTGGCGAAAGTAACGACGAGCTAGCGCAACGTCGGGCGCGCAAAGGCGCTTAATCGCCCGTATTCTGCTCACCTAAACGATCACTACTGATCTTTTAAAGTAGATGGCATGGGTGTTTTTGAATGAGCGCGCACGAGAATTTTGAATCACGCCATATTGGCCCGACCCATTCTGATGAACTCGCGATGCTCAATTCGCTGGGATATAAAGATCTCGAAACTTTCATAGCAGATGTTGTTCCTCAAAACATCGCAATCAAAGGAGTAATTGAAAGCGCACTCGATAGTGGACGAAGTGAAGTTGAAGTTATCGCTGAACTGCGTGCAATCGCATCTGAAAACAAAGTTTATCGTTCACTAATCGGTACCGGATATTACGGAACTATTGTTCCGCCAGTAATCAAGCGAAATGTTTTGGAGAATCCAGCTTGGTACACCGCGTATACGCCTTACCAACCAGAGATTTCCCAAGGTCGCCTCGAGGCGCTTTTTGCTTTTCAAACTATGGTTTGCGAACTTACCGCACTTGATATTTCTAATGCATCGATGCTCGATGAATCAACAGCTGCGGCCGAGGGAATGACTCTCGCAAGACGCGCTTCAAAGTTAAGTGATGATGCAGTTTTCCTAATTGAAGAACATGTACATCCGCAAACTAAAGCAGTTGTGGTTACTCGCGCAAAGCCGCTTGGCATCAAAGTTGTGGAAATTGATGCGGGCCATGTTGCGCGTGATGGGTACGACGGGGAATTCTTTGGAGCGCTTCTTCAGTATCCAGATACCACTGGTGAAATTCTGGATTATTCAAAGTTTGCCGAGTACGCGCATTCTCGCGATGCAATTGTTATCGCAGCAACTGATTTATTAGCGTTAACGGTTTTGAAAGCGCCAGGGGAGTGGGGCGCAGATGTCGCGGTTGGAACCTCGCAACGTTTCGGTGTGCCAATGGGATTTGGTGGACCACACGCAGGCTTCTTGGCGGTTCGCAGTGGCCTGGAACGATCAATGCCCGGTCGTTTAGTTGGCCAGAGTATTGATGCAACTGGCAAGCCAGCATTTCGTTTAGCTCTGCAAACCCGCGAACAACATATCCGTCGCGATAAGGCAACTTCGAATATATGTACCGCTCAAGTTTTGTTGGCAAACATGAGCGCCTTCTATGCGATGTGGCATGGACCAATTGGTTTGCGCGCGATCGCAGAACGAGTTCATAATTTTGCGTCGCGTTTACAAGTTGCCGCAAAGTCTCGTAACGAAAATGTTTTCGATACCGTAACAGTTGATGTGAAAGATGTAGCGTTAGTCCATCGCACCGCAAATAGTCACGGGATCAACTTCGCTCGCGTTAGCGCAACCGAAGTTCGAATCTCGTTCGATGAAGCTACAACTGAGCAAACTTTCGCTGATGTGATAGCGATCTTGGGTTTAACTGATGGTCAGGCTAAAGCGATTCCCGCGAGCTTCGCACGTAACAGCAGTTATCTAACCCACCCAGTCTTCAACACCAATCATTCCGAAACTGGCATGATGCGTTACTTACGCAACCTGGCCGATCGCGACTTAGCGCTCGATCGCACGATGATTCCGCTGGGTTCATGCACAATGAAGTTAAATTCAGTCACGGAGATGGAAGCTGTTACTTGGCCAGAATTCTCATCGTTGCATCCATTTGCGCCTGCAGATCAGAACCAAGGTTCACGCAAATTAATCAAACAGCTCTCAGATTGGCTGGTAGCAATTACCGGCTATGACGCTGTTTCGTTACAACCCAATGCAGGCAGCCAAGGTGAGTTTGCTGGCCTATTAGCAATTCGTAATTATCACGATTCTCGGGGCGACCAGTCGCGCAATATCTGCTTGATTCCATCTAGCGCGCATGGAACTAATGCTGCATCAGCCGTGATGGCCGGCATGAAGGTTGTAGTTGTTGAGTGCGATGAAAATGGAAATGTTTCAGTTGCCGATATCAAAGCGAAAATCGCTGAACACGCTGATGCGCTAGCAGCGTTAATGATTACTTATCCATCTACCCACGGAGTTTTCGAAACGGCAGTTTCAGAAATCTGCGCACTTGTTCACGATGCAGGGGGACAGGTCTACGTAGATGGAGCAAACCTCAACGCGCTTGTTGGTGTGGCTCAGCCAGGAAAATTCGGCGCAGATGTTTCACATCTAAATTTACATAAGACTTTCGCGATTCCGCATGGCGGCGGCGGTCCAGGTGTTGGTCCGGTAATTTCTCGTGCACATTTGGCACCATTCCTGCCGAACCATCCGTTAGATGAGCAGGCTGGCCCGGCAACAGGGCCAGGACCAATTTCAGGCGCACCATTTGGTTCAGCAAGTATCTTGCCCATCTCTTGGGCCTACATCCGTTTACTGGGTGGCTCTGGCTTAACTCATGCCACCCAAGTTGCGATCCTTTCGGCCAACTACATGGCAGCGCAGCTCGCACCTTCATACCCAGTTCTTTACACCGGCGCCAATGGTCGAGTGGCACATGAGTGCATTTTGGATATTCGCGAACTAACTAAGTTATCGGGCGTTAGCGTTGATGACATTGCTAAGCGATTGATGGACTTTGGTTTCCATGCGCCGACCATGTCTTTCCCGGTTGCTGGCACGCTGATGATCGAACCAACCGAGTCAGAAGATATCGCCGAGATCCATCGCTTTATCGCTGCCATGGTCGCCATTCGAGCTGAGATTCAAGAGATCATCGATGGCAAGATCGCTGTCGCTGACTCAGCGCTACATCACGCGCCTCACACAGCCTTGACGGTTACGGCTACCCAATGGGATCGAGCCTACCCACGCGAGAAGGGGGGCTATCCAGCACCGCTAGATGGCTTTGTCGCGGGGGAAATCATCGGATCTCGAATGAAGTATTGGCCGCCAGTGTCACGTATTGATGGCGCCTATGGAGATCGCAACTTAGTTTGCGCTTGTCCGCCAATCTCTGATTTCGCCTGAAAAACCCGAGAGCTCTGCAGCATTTTCACGCTCAAAAGGGGTAGTGGTTAATTCCTTTTAATTAACATAATGTAACTTATCGGCGTTTAACTACACGGGCGGCATAGCTCAAAAGGGCGCCAAATCCCAAGCCAATTAGCGCCACCAGCGCCCAGGCAAATTCACCGATTCGATCATAAGTTGTTCTCGTTGCATTCAGCGCCACTGAACTTTGAATACTTGTTGCGATGTTCTCTTTAGTTGATTTAAGAACTACGCCATTAGTGTCGACAATTGCCGAGATGCCAACGGTAGAAACACTGACTGAATATCTGGCATGTTCGATACTTCGGATTCTGGTAATTGCTAATTGCTGAGCGCTTTCTGCCGTATTTGCAAAGGTCGCACTATTGGTCTGAACCGCAAAAAGATTGCTCTCGCTGGCCGAAATCTGAGCCATTCGATCATCTATCAGCTCAAAACAGATTATCGGTGCGATTTTAGCCTGGCCAATCTGATGAATTACAGCGTTGTTACCCGGTGAGAAATCTTCGACTTGGTTGGGCAAATCTGAGAAAAATGTCAAGAGAGAACGCAAAGGCATTACCTCGCCAAAAGGCGTTAAATGTCGCTTTATATAGGTACTTGTTGCACCTTTTGCTGGTTCATAGAGAATGGATGCATTCTGCAATTTTCCATCAGTACGCAGAACTGCGCCCACCATTAGCGGTACTTGGTACTTATCAACTAACTGATTGATATCTGATCCGATTTTCGGATTTTTAAAAGGGTCTACATCAACAGAGTTCTCTGGCCAAATAATTAGATCAACGTTGGAATCTTTACTAAGAGATTTCACGGTTTGCGATAAATGTCGATAAAAAACTTCTGTTGCGCGTTCATTGAAATCTAAGCCAAGCTTGGGAACGGATCCTTGAATCGCAAGTACCTCAAAAGTTTGTCTCGGTGAATTATTGGGAATAATAAATATTCCACTTAGCGTCAAGGTAATTGCAATGAGCGGGAGAGTTAACCCACTTCCCCGCTGTGCTAATTGATAGGCAGCAAGTCCAAGCAGACAGGTTGCTAGCGTTAATAACGAAACGCCACCGAGACTGGCAAGCCGCACATATGGTGCATCAGCCTGACCAAAACCAACTCGCAACCAACCAAACCCGCCAAAAGGAAAACGAGCACGCACCTCTTCCAAAATCAGATAAGCAACTGGGAAGAAGAAATACCAGGACTCCCCGACCCATCTACTTAGCAATGGTTTAAGAGCTGCGAGGGGAAGAAAGAAAATACATTGCAATAAAACTAGTGCGATCCAAGGCGCTACACCTACATATTTATTGCTCCAGTACAGTGCAAGAGCGTTAAAAGTGAAAGCAAATATAGTGATTGATTTAAAGTTTGCACTGAACTTTTCGATGGTATGAATTAGAAGTGCGATAGCCAAAGGAGCGGAAAACCATTGCCCAATAGGTTTAAAGGATGCAGATAAAAGCGCACCACTAGCAATTGCGTAAAGAATTGCGAGCATTTCTACCAGCCAAGAGCGGAAATTAAACGATCAATGCTGGCACCGAGACCATATTGATCCTTAATTTGATACAACTTGGAAAGATCAGTCGGTGCTTTTGGCATTGATAGATCGACTTTAGGTAAAGGTGCATCACGTGCGACTCGAACTAATTTCGGTGCAATCTTTAAATAATCTGCGCCCGCAATAATCTTCTTAGCTAGCGCCGGTGGCAAAGCCGCATGAGCCTCGTGTGCTGCAGATAGCGCATCCTCAACAGTTGCAAAATTATTGGCAATTATTGCGGCTCCTTTTTCACCGATTCCTTTAACGCCTGGCAAACCATCAGATGGATCTCCGCGAAACATTGCAAAGAGATCGTAGCGGTCCCCCGGAATCAGATACTTATCTGCAACATACTTAACATCTACTAAATCATGTTGCGAAATACCTTTAGCCAGATACACAATTTTTATGTCACGCTTATCATCGACCATCTGAAAGAGATCTCGATCGCCCGTGACAATTCGAATTGGTCCTTTTTCGATCTCAGCATAAGTTGCCATAACATCATCTGCTTCGTAATCATCAACGCCAACAACCGGGATTCCGAAGAGATCTAAAATATCTAGCAAGATTGGAATCTGCGGGGTCAACGTTTCAGGTTCTACTTCTTCTTCGCTTTCCTCTTCCAAACGATTAGCTTTATATTCGGGAAAAATATCAACGCGCCAGCTAGGTCGCCAATCACCATCAAGGCAGGCAACTAAGCGATCTGGTTTATAAACACCGAGTAGTCGCGCCGTCATATCTAAATATCCACGAATTGCATTTACCGGTGTGCCATCAGGTGCCAATAAGGTATCTGGCATTCCGTAGTAGGCGCGGTACCAAAGGGATGCGCTATCAAGAAGCATTAAAGTCATAGTTCACCCAGCATATAACTGACTACTCCTCGATCAAGTCGTTTGACAGCCTCGCGACAAGTAGGACGTAACTTCTCGCTCGCACCAGCTATTTGATTCATTAGATCGATTAATTGTTTCGTCGATCGAACAAAGTCGCCAACTGACATATCGCTTCCTTTAAGGACGTTATTCAAGGAATTGCCGTTGGCCCATCGGTACGAGATGTAGCAGAACCCTAAGTCCGGCGCTTTCTGGGTCTGGACTTGATGCTTCTCTTCGATCTCTTCCAATTGACCCCAGAGATGGGAAATTTCAATAAGCGCGTTCTGCACATTTTGATGAGGAATCTTGGGGGCCAAATCTTCCTGGGATCGAGATTGGTAGATCATGCAAGAAACCACGGAGAGTAATTCGGCAGCATTTAAATCATCTAGCAGCCCTAAACGTATAGTTTCAGTTAGCAAGAGATCGGATTCGGCATAAATCTTCGCCAGAATCTTTCCTTGAGCAAGTGGTTTCTCGCCCTCGATATATCCGAGTTCATCCAAAACGGCGCAGATGCGATCAAAAGTCTTGGCAATAACGTGAGTACGGTTTTCGATGCGGTTGGTCAAACCTTCATTTTCACGACACAAACGAGCTGCGCGTTCTTGTAATCTGGCATGCGCTTCGCGTTCATTGCAACCATGGCATGGATGGTTGCGAAGAGCTTTGCGAATGGAATCTATTTCGCCTTCGAGATGTTGTCGCTGTCGATTATCAAAAGTCTTTCGTCCGCCACGTTTCGAAAGTAGCGCTTCGAGTTCCTTAACTTCGCGGCGAAGTGCTGCATACTTATTGAAATCGCCTAAATGACATTGCGCAGAATCGACTAACTCATCGATCGCCTTTTGATTGCGGCGAACCTGTCGATCTAAACCAACAACTGCGCGATCTGCTTGAAATTGCGCAAATGAAGATTCGAGAGAACCGCGCGCCCGCTCGCGGCCGAACCGGCTAATTAGATTTATCGCCATGTTGTAAGTCGGAGTAAAAGAAGAACGCAGCGGGTATGTACGAGTCGACGCCAATCCAGCTGCAGTCGCCGAATCAACCGTCGGTGACCACTGAACAACTGCGTTACCTTCGATATCAATGCCACGACGCCCGGCACGACCAGTTAATTGGGTGTACTCCCCTGGCGTAATCGGCACATGTGCTTCGCCATTCCATTTGCTGAGTTTCTCAAGCACCACTGTTCTAGCAGGCATATTGATACCAAGCGCCAACGTTTCAGTTGCGAAAACGGCTTTGATTAGACCACGCTTAAATAAATCTTCGATTGCTTCTTTAAAGCTAGGTAGCAGCCCAGCATGGTGCGCTGCAATTCCGCGCTCTAGCGCCGATAACCATTGATCGAAGCCGAGAACTGCGAGATCTTCCTCGGCCAAATTCTGGGTGTAGTGCAGTGCGGTCTTAGTGATCTCGGCCCGCTCTTCAGAGTTGGTCAAACGAAGACCAGCATTTAGACATTGATTAACCGCAGCATCACAACCGGCCCGCGAGAAAATGAATGTGATAGCCGGCAGGAGGTTCTCGCGATTTAACTTCTCGATAATCTCGGCACGTGAGAGGCGACTTTCTTCTTGACCAAATCGCTCACGTCGGTTGCGCGGAGTATGTACCTTGCGCATCGCTTCGCGTTCTAATTTAAGAATTTCCGGATTTACATGGCCAGGCTTGCTAAATAGGTCAACCATTCGTTGGCCGATTAAAACATGCTGATAAAGCGGAATCGGACGCACTTCACTTAGGACAACAGTGGTGTTGCCACGAATCTCGTTGAGCCATTCACCAAATTCTTCAGCATTAGAAACGGTTGCTGAAAGCGAAACAACTTGAACACTCTCCATTAAATGGATTAAAACTTCTTCCCACACTCCACCGCGGAATTTATCGGCAAGATAGTGAACTTCATCCATCACTACCCAGCCCAAGTTATTCAAAGTGCTTGAGCCGGCATAGAGCATGTTCCGTAAAACCTCAGTGGTCATAACGAGAATATCGGCCTCGCTATTAATGCTGGTGTCACCAGTTAATAGCCCAACCTTCTCTTCGCCAAAACGTTCTGCGAACTCTGCATATTTCTGATTGGAAAGCGCCTTGATTGGGGTGGTGTAGAAACATTTCTTTCCACGCTTTAGCGCAAAGTAGGCCGCGAATTCGCCGACCACCGTTTTGCCGGCTCCAGTTGGAGCGGCAACTAAGACCCCATGACCATCTTCTAAAGCTTGGCAGGCTTGAATTTGAAAGTCGTCGAAACCGAAATCAAAGGACTCAATAAACTCTTGCGTTACCGAATGCTTGGCTCGTGCTTTGGCGGCTGCGTAGGCTTGCGCTGGAGAAAGCTCAGCAGATCCGCTCATGCGGGCCAAGTTAGCAGGGTTTTAGGCAAACTTTCGACCTGAACTGGCAGCTGCCCAATTCGTTCACCATCTGCATAAGCGATTGCCGCAGATTCGATTCGAATCTCTTTGGCCCGAATCACTTCGACTTTAGGGTGGTTGATATGTGCACCTTGATAGACAGTCGGAAACACTTTGATGAACTCATATTTAGAAATCGGATGAAGAATCATTATGTCCAGTAGCCCATCGCGCAGATCGGCATCTGGACAAACTTTCATTCCCCCACCGTAAGAAGAACCATTTCCGATTGCTATCAGCATCGCTTCAACTTCCAAAATCTTTTCATCTGCAAAAATTTTATATTCGACCGCTTTAAATTTAGGTAGTTCCAGCGCAATTGCTGCGTTGTATTTCGCCGGTCCCTTTGGCCAGCGCATCCGGTTTGCACGTTCATTGACCACCGAATCGAAACCACTTGAGAGAACGGCACCAAAATATTCCCCATCAACTACACCAACATCGATTAACTCAGGGTCCGCTGAAGTTAAATGATCAAGATAATCCGTTAAATCTGTATCGTGCCAACCCAAAGTTCGGTAGAAATCATTTCCGGTACCACCCGGCGCTATAGCTAAAGGTAATTTGAACTCAATTGCCAGTTGCAAGAGAAGATGGAAGAGACCATCTCCCCCAACACTTAAGATCTTGGTGAAGTTGCCACTGGTAAGCAAATTGCGTACAACGCTCTTTGCTTCTGCGGCGCTAGCCGGAGTAACCATTTCAAAATCGACTTCATGCGATCGCAGGTAACCAACAATCTGAGCTGCCAAAGCTGCCGCTGAACCTAGACCCGCTTTTGGATTTACTACCACCAGCCACATGGGCCAAACCTATCTATTAATCGCTAATCTATTGGTGAAGCAGATGGGTCAAATTTGTCATCTTCGAGAGCTGAATGTTTGCCTCGACGTTTATCAATTAGGAGAGCTATTAAACCGGCTGCAAAGTAGAGAAATATCAAAGGAATTGCTAGTGCACCCATCGTGATCGGATCGGAAGTGGGTGTAAGTGCTGCGGCTGCAACAGTGATTGAAAAAACCCAGATTCGCCAAGGTCGCAAGATAGTTGCACCTTTTAAGAAACCAATTAAATTAAAGGTTAAGAGGAAGACCGGCAACTCAAAAGCTAAACCAAAGAGCAGAATAATTCGCAGGACAAAATCCAAATAGTCATCGAAGCGAACTAAATTCGCCAGTGCGTCAGGGGTAAACCCAAAGAGCACTTTGATTGCTAATGGCAAAATTAGATAACCAATTGTGGCGCCGAGAGCAAAGAAAGGCGTCGCTGCAAAAAGGAAGAGGAAGGTGTAGCGCTTCTCTTTGCGATGTAAGGCAGGTGCGATGAATGCCCAGAGTTGATAAAGCCAGATAGGTGCAGCGAAAATTATTCCACTCAAGATTGCAACTTTGATCTGCAGGTTCAGCGGTCCAAGTACGCCATTTATATAAAGCGAACCGCACTCATTTGAATTTGTGCTACGGGCTAGAGATAGATCGCATACGGGTTTTGCTAATTCGCTAATGATTCGGTCATATAGAAACCAGCCTGCGGTTGCCGCCACCAAAATTGCCGAAATCGAACGTAGAAAGCGTTTACGGAACTCGCGCAGGTGATCGAGTAGGGGCATCTTCCCCGCTTTTGAACTCATTAGCTAGAAGTACTTATCTAAACCTACTTATCGGTTTGATCGCCCTCTTTTTTATCATCATCTTTCATCTCTTTCATCTCAGATTTAAAGATGCGTAGAGAGCGTCCTAGTGATCGAGCTGAATCAGGTAGTCGCTTGGCGCCAAATAGGATTGCAACTACTAGCAAAATCCAGATTAACTCTTGTCCACGTGGCATTTTTTACTCCCTTGGTTCCGCTTCTGTTTCACTGCTATAGGTAAACGCTAGCGTATTTAACGGCTAACGGTAGTTATCTAGCGCCGCTTTAGCAGCCTGCACAACTGCTACGCGAATATCTGCCGGATCGAACGCTTCGACTGAGCCGCCTAATGAGAGCACAGAACGAGCGACCCATGCTTGGCTAAAGCCTTGAGATTCGATGTAATCAGAGCCTCGGGAAAGGTCTGGAAATACTTCAAGTGCCTGTCTAGATTCCTTTAGAACCTTAATGCGATATGTGAAATCAGTACTCTCTTCGCCAATTGGTAGCTCAGGCCATAATTGATCGGCGATTTCCAGAACTTTAACTATGCGATCGGCTCGAAAATTTCTTATCGCTCTTGCACTGTCGCAATATGCCTGCAAATATTCATGGCTTCCGACTTGGGAAAGTTCATAAGGGGCGATCTTGCGAGTAGTTATTTCATCATTGGCAGCTGAGTGATAGGTGATCTCAAGCCAGCCTCGCTTGCGGATAGCTCGCAAAATCAAAGCACGATATTCCGAAGCTAAGTTAGCCTCGATTTGAATTTGTGGAGTTGATATCAAAAGAGTCCGTAATTGATCCTGCAGCTTTGAAATTTCCTTTTGCAGGAAGCCTTCTTCTTGACTTAATTCAGCTGCCAAAAGATCAAGACCCATGTAGATCGATAGCGCCTCAGCCCGATCGAGAGCTCTGGGTGTTGCCAAAGTTTCTGCGTTACGGATCGAAACGAAGCCGGATTCAAACTCAAGGTCAATTAATTCAAGTGGTGTGTACCCAGGAAGCCCACACATCCAAAGTGTATTTAGATCATCGGTGATCTCTTTAACAGAAGTATTGAAAGTTCTAGCTAGTTCAGAAATCGCGACACCCTGGTGAGTTGTCAGATATGGAACTAGATCGAGTAATCGCGCCGTGCGCGCTAAACCTGTTTCGCGCTTAGCCATGGTTGGCCACCAAGTTTTGCAATGCGGCTATCACGGAATCGCGAAGATCTTTAGGTTCAACGACAATCGCGTTGTCACCATGCCAAAGGATTAACCCTTTTAAGAATTCAAAATCGAAGATCGGAATAGTAATTAAATCCCACTCATCTGCGGTATCAATCGCAGTAGCAAGTCGACGCAATTGATAGCCCGAACCTGGTCTAATTTGGATCTTGGCCGTAGGTGTATCAATAGTTGGTTCGAGTTCGGTTATCTCAAAATCCGCAGGAATCTCATAGCTCTGGGTTCGACCTGAACTCTTGATCTCGTTAGCAATTCGGTCTAACCGGAAATTACGGATTGCCGATTTCTCTAGATCTTTTCCAATTAAATACCAATGCGATTTGCGTGCTTGAATTCCATAGATCTCCAGGCGGCGGGTTTGCGCAGCGCCTGAAACGCTTAAATATTCGAACTCAATTGGAGTAAGTGAAGTCAGCGCATCTAAGGCAATTCGTAAATTCTCATCTGCCCCAAGTAGACGAGGCGCCAGAATTGGAATTTGTGAGGAATCACTGTCGACGCCAATTGAGGTGAACTTGCGCAGTGCTTGCTCTGATAGATCAGTGAAGGCAGCATCTTGCCAAGCTTGTGCAGCCAGTGAAAGTAAAGTTACTTGGGTTGCTGTTAGATCGCGTAACGACAGAGCGTAGCTTTCGGGGCGAATTCGATAACCAGCTTCATCGTCGAATAAGGGATCTAGCCCACCGACTTCAATTTGGATTCCTAATTTACGTAGATCATCTTTATCGCGCTCGAACATTCGTTCTTTAGCTTCGACATTTCCTTCGTAGCCTTCGATGTTTCGGAAGATCTCATTCTTAGTTAAGTAGCGTTTAGTAGCAAGCAGCGCGATGGTTAAATTAATCAGCCGTTCATTCTTCCGCGACACCGTATGCTCCTTTCGCAGGTCGGCGACGTCGGGCCAGAACTTCAACACCAGGTGCCATTCGACGGCTGATAATCAAGAAACCAGTATGGGCGATCATTCGCTGCTGAGGTCTTACCGCTAAACCTTCGTGATGCCAGCCGCGAATCATGGACTCATTGCTTTCCGGTTCTGTAAAACGGCCATCTGCTTTCAAAGCCTCAGCGGTTGCCGATAGTTGTGTTGTGGTTGCAACATAGGCAAGGAAAACACCACCTGGACGTAGAACATTTGCTGCCATATCGACACATTCCCATGGTGCCAACATATCTAGCACCACACGGTCGAATTGATGATCAAACTCCTGTTCTTGCACTGAACCTAAATCGCAGCGCCAGTTACTTGGTGTTTTTCCGAAGTAGTCAGCCACATTCGCTTTAGCAATTGTCGCAAATTCATCGCGACGTTCAACTGAATGAACCAGCCCATCTGATCCAACTGCGCGAATCAGCGAAATTGAGAGCGCACCACTACCAACGCCCGCTTCGAGAACTCGAGCTCCTGGATAGATGTCGGCGAAGCCAAGAATAAAAGCGGCATCTTTGGGATATACAATCGTGGCTCCGCGGGGCATAGATAGAACATAATCACCGAGCAATGGTTTGAAGGCGGTGAACTTTAGCCCGGCAGTTGTGCTTATTACTGAACCTTCCGGAATTCCGACAAGTTCATCATGAACGATCCAGCCTTTATGGGTGTGCCACTCTTTGCCAGCGGTAATGGTCAAGCTATACATCTTGCCTTTGGGATCGGTAAGTTGGATGCGATCGCCATATGCAAAGGTGCCAGCTTGGAGCGCGGCTAGTGATTTTGGGGCCGGATTGGTTTCGGACATGAGCGCATCCTAGTTCAGCGCGTGAGGCTAAGTCTGCTTAATGTGCCAAAGCTTGTCGGTGAAATGGCCTATCTTGAGCAAATGGCTGAACTGCGCTTATCCCCTAGTCGAGTCTCCGACTTCACCAATTGTCCACAACTTTATAAATATCGCAGCATCGATAAATTGCCCGAACCACCAAGCATTGATGCCGAACGAGGCACTCTGGTCCACACCGTTTTGCATGATCTATTCGAATCACCTGCCAACGAGCGAAATCTAGATAAAGCTTCAGAACTATTACCTTCTCGGTGGCAAGCGCAATTGGCGGCCAAGCCGGATTTAGGGCCGCTAGTAACAAATGAGAAAGAGTGGCTAGATCGGGCGAATGCGTTGCTGGCGACTTACTTTCAGTTAGAGAAGCCGGAAACTTTTGAACCATCATTTCGTGAGCTACATCTGGAATTTGATCTGAGCGCAGATCTTTACCTACATGGCTACGTCGATCGCTTAGATATCGCCCCCACTGGCGAGGTACGAATTGTTGACTATAAGACTGGTAAGTCACCAAAGCCTGGATGGGAAGCGAAAGCGCTCTTCCAATTGCAGGTCTACGCGCTCTTGTATTTTAAGATGCATAACGTTTTGCCTAAATTATTAATGTTGATTTATCTAGGCGATGGTGCGCTAGTTCGCAGCACACCGACTATGGCCGACTTGGTATCTACTGAAAAGAAATTAATTCAAATCGCTGGTGACATTTTGCAATCAATCGCAGATGATCGCTGGCCACCTAAACCTACTCGGCTCTGTGACTGGTGCTTCTTTAAAGCGATCTGTCCTGCTCATACTTCGTGAGTAATTTTTCATAGCTCCAATTTTCAAGTGAATCAGTGACATCGACTCGATCTGCTCTGGTAATTGGAACTAAATGTGGCACTGCCATAACCCAAGCTCCAGAAGCATTTGCAGCAGTAACCCCAGTTAATGAATCTTCAAAGATTAAGCAATCAGAAATATCGTGGCCCCCACTGCTTGCTGCTAGCAAATATCCCTCTGGATCAGGCTTAGTTACCTTTACATCATTGCTCGAGATCGATCTGGAAAATGGATTGACCTCAAAGTTGGCTAGCGCTGCATCTACTAGTGATCTCGGACTTGCCGAAACTAAAGTTAACTCGACATCATGAGCGCGCAGATCTTCAATCAGATTCAGCGCACCAGGCATAAGCGGCAAATCACCTTTGAACTTTTCAACCATGCGCTTAATGAGTTCTAACATTAGGGAATGGCCATCTTTCTTGCCACCGATCAAGCTAGACATGTAATTGCCGACTCGATCTAGTGGGCCACCAAGGCAAGCAGCCTGATCTGATTCCAGCCATTGATAATCAAATGCTGCCATCATCTCAGTCTCTGACTCGAGCCAGAGTGGTTCGGAATTGATTAGCAAACCATCCATGTCGAAGAAGATGGCGCTATAGAAATTATCCTTAGTTGGCATTGAAGTATTTAGCCTCTGGGTGGTGAACGATGATTGCGCTCGTTGACTGTTCCGGATGTAATTGGAATTCCTCGGAGAGTTCTACGCCAATGCGACCTGGTTCTAAGAGTTCGCACAATTGAACTTGCTGTTCGATATCTGGGCATGCTGGATAACCGAAGGAATAACGCGAACCGCGATAACCTTGATCGAGAATTCCTTGCAGATCTGCTGAATCTTCGCTGCGCACTTTCATCTCTTCGCGAATGCGTTGGTGCCAATATTCTGCAAGCGCTTCAGTTAGCTGTACGGATAAACCGTGAAGTTCTAAATATTCACGATACTCATTCTTGGCAAATAAATCAGCGGCAGCCTTAGAAATCGTGTTGCCCATAGTCACAACGTGGAAAGCAACTACATCTACTTTGCCAGATTCGCGACCGGCGAAGAAATCACTGATGCATAAGCGTCGATCGCGACGTTGACGCGGGAATGAGAAGCGAGTTCGCTCCTTGCCCTTATCGGGTCCCTCGTGATGAAGGATTACTAAATCATTTCCTTCGCTGACGCATGGGAAGTAACCGTATACAACTGCCGCTTCGAGCCAACCTTTTGATTGAACTTCATTAATTAAGGCGCGTAGACGAGGGCGGCCTTCGGTTTCGGCCATATTTTCATATTCACCACGAGCGCCTTTTAGTCCCCACTGCCCCATAAATAGAGCGCGTTCATCTAGCATCCCGGAGTAATCGGCTAACGGAATGCCTTTAACGATGCGGGATCCATAGAAAGGAGCAGCTGGAATATCAATATCGATTGCAACATCGCTGCGCTTAGTATCGACCACATCATCTACGACTAGGTTTCGGGTTGATTTCACTTTTCGCTCACGAAGGGCTGGCAATTCGGCGCCAGGCTCACCGCGTTTAACCGCCATGATTGCATCCATTAAACGAAGTCCTTCGAATGCATCGCGCGCATATCGAACTTCACCAGGAAAAATCTCGGCAAGATCTTGTTCAACAAATGCTCTAGTTAGTGCGGCGCCGCCTAAAACAATTGGCCATTTTTGGTCCAAACCGCGGACTGTTAATTCTTCTAGATTCTCTTTCATGATTACTGTGGATTTAACAAGTAACCCACTCATGCCAATGGCATCGACGTTATTCTGTTGAGCAGCATCGATAATTTGATTAATAGTCTGCTTGATACCGATATTAACTACCTGATATCCATTATTGGAAAGAATTATATCTACCAGGTTTTTACCAATATCGTGCACATCGCCCTTTACAGTCGCAAGCAACATGCGGCCACGACCTTGATCATCACTTTTTTCCATATGTGGTTCAAGATAAGCAACTGCGCCCTTCATAACTTCAGCGCTTTGAAGAACGAAAGGTAATTGCATCTCACCTTTACCGAAGAGCTCGCCCACAACCTTCATGCCTTCAAGCAAATGATCATTAATAATTAGTAACGGCTTAATCCCCTGGCTCATAGCTAAATCCAAATCAGCTTCGAGACCTACTTTTTCACCATCGATAATTCGGCGCTGTAGACGTTCTTCGAGTGGTAGCGCGGCCAATCCAGCAGCACGGAGGTTCCTAGTTGCAGCAACTTCAACGCCTTCAAAGAGTTGTAAGAACTCAGTTAGCGGATCATAAGTACATTCCCCATCTGCGTAAGTTCGACGGTCATAGATCAAATCAAGAGCGACTTCACGAGCACGTTCTTCGATTCGGACCATTGGAGTGATCTTGGAAGGATGAACAATCGCTGAATCAAGGCCAGCTTCCACACATTCATGAAGGAATACTGAGTTAAGCACGATTCTGGCTGCGGCATTTAGACCAAATGAGACATTGCTAACGCCAAGTGTGGTCTGCACATCTGGATACTCGGCCTTTAGTTTTCGGATAGCTTCGATAGTCTCGATTCCATCACGACGTGTTTCTTCTTGGCCAGTAGCAATCGGAAAAGTGAGGCAGTCGATCAAAATATCGCTGGTCTTCATCTGCCAGTTCTCGGTCAAATCTTGGATTAGGCGACGAGCAACTCGCAACTTCCATTCAGCGGTACGCGCTTGTCCTTCTTCATCGATTGTTAATGCGACAACGCTGGCACCATGTTCTTGAACCAGCGGCATAATCTTTGCGAAGCGAGAGGTAGGTCCATCGCCATCTTCGTAGTTAACTGAGTTGATCACGCTGCGACCGCCTAGTTGTTCCAGCCCCGCTTTGAGAACAGCTGGTTCAGTTGAATCCAAAACGATCGGAAGCGTTGAAGCTGTTGCAAAACGACTGGCAAGTTCAGTCATATCTTTCGCGCCATCACGACCAACATAGTCAACCGAAAGATCGAGCATATGCGCGCCTTCGCGAATTTGATCGCGTGCAATCTCGACGCAGGTTTGCCAATCTTCTGCTACCAAGGCATCGCGAAACGCTCTTGAGCCATTTGCATTAGTTCGCTCGCCGATAGCTAAATACGTTTTATCTTGTCTAAATGGAACGAATTGGTAGAGCGATGAAGCACCTGGCTCGGTAATTGAGTTTCGACTTTTTAATTGATGGCCTTTAAATTTATTTACGACAGCTGCCAAGTGAGCCGGTGTAGTTCCGCAACAACCGCCCAATAGCGATATTCCATAATCGGCAACAAAAGTATCTAGAGCTGTTGCTAACTCTTCAGGCCCAAGTGGATATTCCGCGCCCTTCTTGCCCAAGATCGGTAAGCCAGCATTTGGCATTACGGATAGAGCGACGCTGGAATTCTGGGATAAATACCTTAAATGTTCGGACATTTCAGCCGGACCAGTTGCACAATTAAGGCCAATTAAATCGATCTCAAGTGGTGCCAAAGCATTTAGCGCAGCTCCAATTTCTGAACCGAGCAACATGGTGCCAGTTTGTTCAACGGTCACTTGCGCAATTAAAACGATATCGCGATCAACAGTCTCCATTGCTGAACGGGCTCCGTTGACTGCGGCCTTTGCCTGCAAAAGATCCTGAGTAGTTTCAATTAAGAGCGCATCAGCGCCGCCATCTAATAGCCCTTGTGCTGCAATTTGATAAGCGGCGCGTAAATTCTCATAAGTGGTGTGACCAAGTGTTGGCAGTTTGGTTCCGGGCCCAAGAGAACCAAGAACAAAACGTGGCTTATCTGGGGTCGAGAATTCATCTGCAGCTTTGCGAGCGATCTCTGCACCTGCGAAAGCTAATTCGTAGATGCGATCCTCAATGCCATATTCGGCCAAATTGGCCCAGTTGGCTCCGAAAGTATTGGTCTCAATCGCATCTACACCAACTGCTAAATACTCATGGTGCACACTTGCGACGATATCTGGACGCGAAATATTGAGAATTTCATTGCAGCCTTCATGGCCTTGGAAATCTTCCAGAGTGGGATCTGCTGCCTGCAACATGGTACCCATGGCGCCATCGGCGATTACAACGCGTTGAGCCAGCGCTTCTCGTAATAAAGAGGGTATTTTACGTTGGCTCATCTGGCCAAGGTTACCAGCAAGGATCTAGATAGCGATTCCTAGGAAGGTATCAATGGCTCGACTTAACTCGCCACTACTTCCACCAGTTGCACCATTTTCTGTTGCCTCGATCCATTGATCAATTGATTTGATGGCTCGAACTGTATCTAGGTTATCGGCCAAGCTAGCAATGATTAGCGCGACGCATTCTTGGGTAGGGGCGACTTCATTACGACTTAGGGCACTTTGCAATCGAGCAATTCTTGCTTTGGCTGTATCAAGTACGTCATCAGTCCACATGCGCTCGCGACCGTATGGTGAACTCAAGAGAGCTAAGCGAATCACCATTGGATCAACCCCGGCTGCAACTAATTTGCTGACAAATACTAAATTTCCTTTGCTCTTACTCATTTTTTCGCCATCGAGTCCAACCATGCCAGTATGAACATAGGTTTGCGCGTATGGCTTTCCTGTCATGACGGCCACTTGTGCAGCACCCATTTCGTGATGAGGAAATATCAGATCGCTTCCGCCACCCTGGATATCAATTGCATAATCCTCTGAGGGATCTGGTTGTAAATATTCAAGTGCGATGGCGCTACATTCAATATGCCAACCTGGTCGACCAGCACCATAGCGAGAAGGCCAATGTGGTTCACCGGGTCTAGTAGCTAACCACACTAAACAATCAAGTGGATCTTTCTTACCTGCACGATCCGGATCTCCCCCGCGTTCGGCAAAAATCGCCATCATTTCTGCTTGGGAGTAATGAGAGCGAGTGCCAAAATCAGCATCGCTTCGGACCTTAAAGTAGAAATCGCTCTCAACTTGATAAATTGAATCTGCATCAGTCAATTTAGTTATTGCTTCAATTACCAATGGAATCGCTTCAACTGCTCCAATGTAACTTTCGGGTGGCAAGATGTGAAGGTTGACCATGTCACTACGGAAAAGTTCGATCTGAGAATGAGCCAGGTCTTCCCAATTAACGCCATCTCTAATTGCTCGCTCAAGAAGTGGGTCGTCGATATCGGTGATGTTCTGAACGAATCGAACTTGGGCGCCTGTAGCTCGCAAATAACGATTAATTAAATCAAAAGTCAGATAAGTCGCAGCGTGACCAAGATGTGTTGCATCGTAAGGAGTAATGCCGCAGACATACATGCGATAGAGGCTCTTCTTTGGGAGCTCTTTCTTAGTGCCAGATAAAGTATCTTTCAAAGTTAATTTTGGCAGTGAATACTTGGGATCAACTGCTGGTATTGCGACGGTTGGCCAAGAGCGCATTTCGTCATTCTAGAGGGCAATCGCGGCTTTTACACGTTTAAAGAAATCGGCATTACGGATTAAAATAAAAAGTTAGAAAGGCGGCCAAGGTACTGCCGGCCAATCAGGGCTTGGTGATGGAAATATACCCTCGTTAATTAGGCGCGAAACACGCAATTTTAGTGCGTGAATTTCATCCGCAGTAATCAGCGATGTTAGTCGCTCTCCAACTTCGCCAGACAAAGACAATGAGAGAGCTGTTAGAGATTCTTTTTCACTGGCAGTTAATGGTTCGGACTCCCATTGCCAAAGAACCGTTCGCAATTTATCGTCGACGTGGAAGGTAACTCCGTGATCGCATCCATAAATTTCTTCTTCCGAAATTGGCAAGAGATGGCCGATCTTTCGATCAGTATTATTAATTACGGCATCAAAGAGCGCGATCTTTCTGAGTTCCAATAAATCTCTTCGATATAACTCGGCGAGGTCAATGGCTTCATCGATATCAATCCAAAGCTGCACCATTCCATATCCAAAAGGACCATCGCGCAGAACAGTGGGTGGAACGCAGGATATTCCTAGCTCTTCGCTGATCAGATATGCCGCGAATTCGCGATTAGCTAAAGTGCCATCTGGAAAATCCCAAAGTGGTCGTTCGCCTGTTACGGGTTTATAGATACAGTTAAACACTTCTTCGCCTACTGAGATCTCACCAAAGAGAGTGGCGTTGGATGCGTCGACTAATCGGCCAGTAACTTTTAAATCACCATATGTCAGCGCAGCAATTAGCTCTGCTGCGTTATCGTCGGTAACCATTTGCCCTCGGACATAAGTGGCCATTTGGATCTATCGGGATTCCGCAGAATGGACATGGCAAACGACCTGCACCGACAACGGCTGCGGTGCGCTTGGCAAAGGCATCTGCTTGGGAAAGCGTTAAAGAGACCCGTAATAAATCTGGAGCGCCTTCCTCATCGTCCTCGGCAAGTTCTTCTTCCTCGGCCTGCACTTCAGTCACGCACTGCAGTTCAACCTGAATTAATTCGGTATCGGTTGCAAATGAGAGGCCAATTACGCCAACTCGAAACTCTTCAAAAATCGGTTGCTCTAATGGATCGTTATCCCCCGCCAAACGATCATAGGCAATAAGCGGGTTTGCTCGTTTAATCTCCTTGAGCATTGCACCAACTCGGTCACCAAGTGCTGCAGCTTGAATCTTCTCGAGACTGACGGAAGTCGTACGAGTCCCGCTACGAGCTTGGATAAAGAAAGCTCGTTCTCCAGGTGCCCCGACAGTGCCGCAAATGAATCTTTCGACCGGGTTATATTCGTAGATAATTCGACTCATTTGCTAATGCCTTTACCGCCACCCAAGAGATGTCCACGTTTCTTGGTGCTCTTTAAAATATCGCCAAGACTGGAATCTGAATCATTTAGCCGGGTAACTCTAATTACTCCCCCGTTAGATTCCAATATCGAAACAGATGCCGGGTCGATCACAATTCGTTGGAAGTCATCTAAATGCATACCTAACGAACTGGCGATGATTGATTTAATTACATCACCGTGCGAGACCATGATGGTGGTTTCGATATCACCGGCGAAAAATTCGTGAACAGCTGACATGGCACGGACTTGCATCGCAGCCAGTGATTCGCCTTCCGGGAAAGTCACGGAACTTGGATGACCTTGAATTTTCCGCCAGAGCTTGGCACGCGATAAAACAGAGAGCTTCTTGCCAGACCACTTGCCGTAGTCAACTTCAATTAACTTTGATTGTTCGATAACTTCGACGCCTTTGCCATATTTAGTTAGCCAAGGCCTAATTGTTTCGGCACATCGTTCCATGGGACTTATTTGGATCTGCGCGAGAGATATTGGACCTAATCGGTCAGCTAATCGATCTGCTTGTTCTTGGCCCAACTTTGAAAGGTGAACGCCGGGCTTCTGCCCTGATAAGACCCCCGCGGCATTCGCACTTGAATGCGCATGGCGGATCAAAATTATTTTCGGCACCCTTAAAGGTTATCGCAGTAATTCACCTTGCGCCTTGCTAGGTTTGCGCCATGGAATTACGTCGCGCAGGTGAAACTGGCCTCTCATTATCTCGCTTGGGCCTTGGCACTATGACCTGGGGTCGCGATACCGATGAGCATGAAGCAGCTGATCAGATGCGTGCCTATTTAGATGCTGGCGGAAATTTCATCGATACCGCAGCCGTCTATGGCGATGGCGATAGTGAACGAGTAATTGGCGGTTTAGCTGGTTCGCTCTTCAAGCGAGAAGAAGTTGTACTTGCGACGAAAGCTGGCATTACTTTCCCCAATGGCACCCGTACCGTTAACAATTCTCGCGCCGCTTTGATGGCCGAACTTGATAACTCATTGACTCGTCTGGGTACAGATTATGTGGATCTCTGGCAGATTCATACTTGGGATAGTGAGAATCCAATCAGTGACGCTCTCTCTGCTCTTGATTGGGCTTTCAACTCAGGCCGTGCTCGTTATGTTGGTATTTCAAACTTCTCCGGCTGGCAGGCAGCACATTGCGTTACTCGTCAAGCTAATCAAGGTGGTAAAGCGCCCATCGCAACTATTCAATCTGAGTACTCGTTGTTAAATCGCGAAGTAGAACGTGAAGTGATTCCGGCAGCTCAAGCACTTGGGTTCGGTTTTCTTCCCTGGTCACCACTTGGGCGCGGAGTTCTAACTGGTAAATATCGCAATGGAATGCCAAGTGACTCACGTGGTGCAAGTGCACACTTCGCTGGTTTTGTTGAACCGTATCTTGATGCGCGTTCGTCGCGAATTGTAGAAGCAGTTTGTGTTGCCGCCGATGGATTGGGTTTCTCGCCACTTGAAGTTTCCCTGGCCTGGGTACGCGATGCACCAGGTGTAACTAGCTCGATAGTTGGTGCCCGCACGGGCGCGCAACTGCGAGGCATTTTAACTTCCGAAGAAATTTCACTTCCAGAAGTTGTGAGAGATGCTTTAGACGAGGTCTCAGCAGTTCTTTAAGAATCGCTCCATTACGTGGACGCCATACTTAAGGCCATCCAGCGGAACTCGTTCATCTACTCCATGAAATAGCGCCATAAAATCGAGCCCTGGCGGCAATTTCAAGGGTGTGAATCCATAACCAACTATTCCTAATTCAGAGAGCGCTTTGTTATCGGTGCCGCCGCTCATCATGTACGGAACTGCAATTGCATCTGGATCTTCGGCGATTAATGATTGCACCATGGCTTCAACCAGATCGCCACTGAAATCAACTTCTAGCGAGATGTCATGAGTGAGAGTCTCAATCTCAATATCAGGACCAACAATCTCGCGGATCGTTTCGTTGAATTCTTCTTCATAACCCGGCAAGAAACGACCATCAACGACAGCCGAAGCTGACTGCGGAATTACATTGGCTTTATAACCACTATCTAACATCGTTGGGTTGGCGGTGTTCTGCAGAGTTGCACCAAACATTTTTGCTGCAGGCCCAAGCTCATCAAGCATTGGCCGAAAGTCACTCTCGTCATATTTACTATCTGTAGCTTTGGCCAAGTTAGCAAAGAGAGCTTTGATGGTTTTTGTATAACGTTGCGGCCAAGTGTGATTACCTATTTTCTGAACTGCTTCAGCGAGGGCGGTAATTGAATTATCTTTATTAATCATTGATCCATGACCAGCTGTACCTTTGGCGGTCAATTTAATCCAGTGAATGCCCTTTTGCGCAGTCTCAATAAAATAAAGACGTTTGCCATTCTTTACGGTAATCGAAAAGCCGCCAACTTCCGATACTGCTTCGGTACACCCGGCAAAAACTTCCGGATGATTTGCAGTCATGTAACGCGAGCCGTACTCGCTGCCGGCTTCCTCATCGCCGAAAAATGCTAAGACAATGTCGCGCGGAGGAATATAACCTTCGCGTTTCCATTTACGTACGATCGCCAAAATCATGGCATCAACATTCTTCATATCTACTGCGCCACGACCCCAGATAAAACCATCTTTAATTTCGCCACCAAAAGGATCGACAGACCAATCTTTTGCATCAGCCGGGACTACATCAATATGTCCGTGAAGAACTAAACCTGGTCGGCTCGAATCACTTCCGGAAATTTTCGCGATTACATTTGCTCGGTTGGGACCAGATTCATAAACCTTAGATTCGATTCCAACTTCAGCAAGAGAAGCAACTACATATGCTGCGACTGCGCGTTCATCACCTTTGCCTTCACCATAATTAACACTTGGGATACGGATTAGCTCTTGGCAGATGCGAATCGTCTCGTCTTCGAGAGCTAGGCGTTCAGGAGTTGAATTCATGCCCCTACTCTCCCAGTTCTTAGTGTCAGATGTGAAGTAATTGGACCTTTTGCTGTGGTGTGACCTCTGTTGCTATCCTTTCGCCTTGCTGGAAATCCACTCGTCCGGGTGGCGGAATTGGCAGACGCGCTAGCTTGAGGTGTTAGTGCCCGCAAGGGCTTAGGGGTTCAAGTCCCCTCCCGGACACACTTCTCCCCCGTTTCTTAAAGTTCTTTAACTCTCGAACTATTTGGTCGAAAGGTACTGCGAATGCAATTAGCAGATGCTCTTGCGCTAATTCGCCCCGTTCCAGATTTTCCGATTCCCGGAATTCTCTTTCAGGATATCTCGCCGTTGTTGGCAGATGCCAAAGCATTCGCATTGATCACCGAGGAATTTGCGATGACTAAGCAACCTTTCAATGCTGTCGCCGGCATTGAATCTCGTGGCTTCATTCTGGGAAGCGCTGTAGCTGTCGATTGCGCTGTCTCGTTTCTACCGGTGCGAAAGGCGGGCAAGCTGCCAGGGTCAGTAATTAAGCGAGAGTACGGATTGGAATACGGTAGCGATGCTCTGGAAGTTCAGGCAGATGCGTTAGCAAGTATCAATAACCCTCAGGTTCTTTTGATTGATGATGTTTTAGCAACAGGTGGGACTCTGATTGCAGCCCTCGAATTGATTGGTGATTTAACCGGTCAGGTAATTGAGGTTGTAGTCCTGCTGGAGATTGCCGAGCTAGGCGGACGAGAACGAATTCTTAACGCATATCCTGATTTGCCCCTTCGTGCCCTGGTGACGATTTGAGTTCTACAACAAAGAAGATTGGTGAAATCCAGGGCCTTAGAGCGCTAGCAGCAATTTTAGTTCTAGTTTTTCACGCTAAGTTTCTAAGCGGAGGATATGTAGGCGTAGATATCTTTTATGTAATATCTGGTTTTCTAATTACCGGCCTACTTCTAAATGAGCTTAAGGGAACTGGCTCTATCTCCCTTAAGGCCTTTTACATTAGACGCAGTAAGAGGCTACTTCCCGCCTCTTTTCTAGTTCTCTTTATCACTGCGATTTTCGCCTGGCTAGTACTACCGCCCATTTCGCGTGGCTCCATAGGTAGAGATTTAATTGCATCAACGTTATACATCTCAAACTACCTCTTCGCTTTTTGGCAAAATGATTATCAAAATTTAAACGCAACGCCTTCTCCTTTCATTCACTATTGGTCGCTTGCCGTCGAAGAACAGTTTTATCTTTTCTGGCCCTTGCTAATAATCGCGATTGCTAAATTCAAAGCTAAACAAAAATTCCTGATCGGCTTTCTGCTATTTGGCGCAGTATCTTTCGCTTTAGGAATCTGGCTGACCGAAGTTGCTTCGATTTGGGCCTTCTACTCGCTACCCACAAGAGCCTGGGAACTAGTGCTGGGCGCATTGTTAGCGCTACTACCGAGAACTTCCTCTTCTGGTTTCTGGAGATCAGACCGGATTCAAAAACCAGCATCGTTAATTGGAATTATTCTCATCGGAATATCAGTTTTTCGATTTGATGAAGCAACCCCGTTTCCGGGAACAGCGGCTCTTCTACCTGTAGTCGGAACAACTCTTTTGCTATTTACCATCGGATCCTGGCCGAGCCTTCTTAGGCTATTGGCTACAAATCAGTTCTCACTCTGGCTGGGAGAAATCTCCTATCCTCTTTACCTATGGCATTGGCCAATATTGGTTCTTCCAATTGCGTTATTGGATCGAGAGCTGACTATTTGGGAGCGAGTCTTTGCGCTAGCCCTGACAATTCTGTTAGCAGATTTAACTCATCGTTTTATAGAAGTCCCAATCCAGCTAAAGAATTTCTCGGCTCGAAAGGTGGTTCAGGGAATAATCGTTAGCATGGCTATTTCCGCACTTATGGGCGCAGCTTTAGTCGTAACAACTACCTCAGCCATCTTGGTGGATGGTAAACGAGTCACCTTGGAAAGTATCGAAATGCGGCCGAGTTCATATGAAGATGGCTGTCATCTAAATTATCGAGAGTCGCTCTCGCCAGAATGTGCTTTTGGAGATCTTACGTCTAGCACCAAAGTGATCCTCTACGGCGATTCACACGCAGCTCAGTGGTTTCCTGCACTGGAGAAATTGGCAAACGATAAGAAATTCCAGCTAATCACATTAACAAAATCTGCCTGTCCCTCGATAGAGGTTGTGAGAGAAAGTGTTGGCGCGTTCCAGATGAGCAACTGTGCATCTTGGCGGAGCAGTGCGATCGAACGGATAGCTACCGAAGAACCAGATTTTATAATACTTTCTTCATTTGAACACTTCAATCCAATTGGTGATCCACGTGCAGTCGACAGATGGTGGCAAGCCGGAAGTTTTCGAACTTATAAAACTCTTAAAAACTTGGCTCCACGTATCGTCTATATATTAGACACTCCGCTTCCTGAACAGAACATCCCTGAGTGCTTAAGCAGCATGAGCGAAGATAAATGTTTAGCTAATCCTGACAAGGGGCTTAATCAAGTAGCGAACTTTGATTTAATCGATCCGAGACCTTGGCTATGCGATGAACTTTGCACCGGTGTGGTTCGCGGAAATGTTGCTTACCGTGATGCTTCGCACATAAGTGTTGCGACGTCGATCGAACTTTCCGGTCGACTTTGGGACGCGCTTAGAAAGCTTGGGTTTGAGATTTGATGTGGCAAGATAACCGCTATGGCTGAGCTAACTTATTACTGCGGCACGATGGATAGCGGTAAATCCACCTTAGCTCTGCAGACTGCGCATAACCATCAAAGTCGTGGACGGACTGGATTGATCTTCACTAGTCAGGACCGGGCTGGCGTCGGTGTAATTTCCTCGCGCTTAGGTCTGCAGAGCGCAGCGATTGAAGTCTCCCCTGAGTTAGATATTCATCGATTTGTTGTAGACCAACTTTCGATTGGTTCTCGCGTTGATTACATCATTTGCGATGAAGCCCAGTTCTACGAACCAATTCAAATCGATCAATTAGCTCGCATCGTTGATGGTTTGGGAATAGATGTCTACGCTTTCGGGATTCTGGCTGACTTTCGAACCAAACTTTTCCCGGGTTCGGCCCGTTTGGTTGAATTAGCTGACCGCGTAAATACCCTTCAAGTTGAAGCGCTCTGTTGGTGTGGCGAGCGTGCTACACATAATGCTCGAACTGTAAATGGCGTGATGGTTACCGAAGGTGAGCAAGTTGTTGTTGGCGATACCAACAAAGCTGATGAAGTTGCCTACGAAGTTCTCTGTCGACGCCACCATATGCGTCAATTGACTGCGCGAGTTTCTAAAGCAGGACATACCTCAGGTGAACCACTACCCTTCTAACTATGAATGTACGCGGTCTAGCTGCTCTTGCTAAAGGTTCCCCATTAACAACTTTCGAATTCACTAGGCGCGAACTCGGCCCTCGTGATGTTGCAATCGCCATTAAATATGCCGGTATCTGTCACTCAGATATTCATCAAGTTAAGGATGAATGGGGAGGTGCAAAATTTCCGATGGTGCCAGGGCATGAAATTGCCGGGGAAGTAAGTGCCATCGGTAGCGCAGTAACTAAATTTGCAGTCGGTGATTTGATCGGGGTTGGCGTATTTATTGATTCCTGCCGCACTTGTGAAAATTGCACATCCGGGCTTGAGCAATACTGCATCAACGGAATGACTCCTACTTACAATGGCCTAGAACGCGATGGTGTAACTCCTACTATGGGCGGGTATAGCAACGGATATGTCATTGACGAGAGTTATGCAGTAAAGATTCCGCAAAACTTAGACCTTGCTGCAGTTGCGCCACTTCTTTGTGCCGGGATCACGCTCTACTCACCATTAAAGAATTGGAATGCCGGTCCTGGCAAAAAAATTGCGATTATGGGTTTAGGTGGGCTAGGCCATATGGGCGTCAAATTTGCTCACGCACTTGGCGCCGAAGTAACCGTGCTCTCCCACTCTCCTAATAAGGAGAGTGATGCCCGTAAATTGGGAGCTGATCATTTCGTACTAACTGCTGATCCAACGCAGATGGCTTCAGTGAAGAAATCATTTGATCTAATTTTAGATACGGTAAGTGCAGAACACGATATTAATGATTATCTTGGTCTATTAAGTACCGACGGAACACTTGTTGTGATCGGCTTACCAGGAAAACCTTTCTCGGTTAACGCCAACTCACTTCTTTCGGGAAGGCGTTCAATGGCGGGTTCTATGATCGGCGGAATAGCCGAAACTCAAGAAATGCTCGATTTTTGCGGCGAAAAAAATATTGTGAGTGAAATCGAATTAGTATCGAGTGGATATGTAAATGAGGCTTACGAGCGAACCCTTAAAAGTGATGTGCGTTTCCGCTTTGTAATAGATATAGCAACTTTGTAATCTCAGGTAGTTATTTAGATGAATTGATGTACCAGTAGGGCAAAAAGCGGGGCGATCGCCAGAGCAGGTAGCAAATTGGCAACAGCCACCTCTTTGATTTTCAATAACCGAAGTGCAATAGAAAGCAACATTAACCCACCACAAACTGTCATCGCCGCGATTTGATAGCCACTTAGGATTGAACCTAGACCTACGCCAACTAAAGTCCAAGAACCTTGGTAAATACCGACTGGAATAGCCGAAGCTGCAACGCCCCAACCTAGTGAGGTTGCAAAAGCCATGGCGGCAAAGAAGTCGAGAATTGATTTGAGGACCAATTGATCGATACCAGTACCCATGCCATCACTAATCGAACCCAGGATAGCTAGCGGTCCAATCGCGAAAAGTAGGGATGAGCTGACAAACCCTTCGATAAATGGACTTTCCTTCGATGCTCTAAAGCGTTTGCGCAGATCTTCACCCAGAATTTCGAGCTTCTCCTCTAGATGAAGGGCACTGCCAATTAGCGCACCAATTAGTAGCGAGCCGAGAATTACTAAAAGAGCCCAACCCTTTGGCAGTGCATCTACATATTCAGCTGACCACAACGGCGTGAGTGCACTCGCCGCGGCCAATAAGGTAACTAAGCCGAGAATATCTGTTGTTAAGTTGCGTAATTTTTCACTAACTTTCGAACCAAGCAAAACTCCGATAGCAGCGCCACCGATAATTGTGACGACATTAATTAAAGTTCCAAGACCAGGAAATTCCATAAGACGGTAATGCTATCCCGCGCGGATCGCTATCTGGGCTATCCTCCCCTAATGTCAACTAGTCCAAAATCTATTCTTACTCGTATACAGAATTTTCTTAAACCTCATAAGACGATTCCAAATACACCTTGGAAAGCTGATGGGCGATGGGACCTTTCCATCTCAAGAGTTTCAATCTTGTTCTTCGGATTGATCATTTTTGGAATTGGTGATTCACTCTTAATTCAAGCAAATATGGGAAATGCACCATGGTCGGTCTTGGCGCAAGGTTTAGCAAAGACTTTTGCTTCCTCCATCGGCCTTTTCACTTTCATTATTAGCGCCGTTGTACTTCTTCTCTGGATTCCACTTCGTGAACGTCCGGGCTTTGGCACCGTAAGCAACATCGTGTTAATCGCAGCTGCCATTCAATTCGGCGTTGATTACATTCCCCAAGCGCCTAATAGTGCAATTGGATTGATATATATATTTACCGGTATCGCATTAGTTGGGGCAGGTTCTAGTCTCTATATAACTTGTGGCCTTGGACCCGGACCTCGAGATGGCTTAATGACGGCAATCCACCATAGAAGTGGAATCCGGGTAGGTCGAGTCAGATTGGCGATTGAGGCCATAGTACTCACGCTGGGCGCGCTACTTGGCGGCAAATTAGGCGTAGGAACAGCGCTTTTTGCACTACTTATCGGCCAATCTATCGCAATTTTCCTAGGGATCGTGGCTCGGCTTACCCAAAATACTGCTCAGTAAGCCCTAGGTTTATTCCCAGTTCCCTACGTTTGCTGGACGTTCTTCAGCTCGGAGTCGCAAACACCTTCGTTACCAAAATTAGAAAGGCACGTCATTGACTAAATTCCTAGATAACTACTTCAAGATATCCCAGCGAGGTTCGACGATCAGTGGCGAAATTCGCGGTGGACTCGTAACCTTCTTCACGATGGCATACATCGTGGCGCTAAACCCAATTATTTTGGCCTACTCACCTGATGCAAATGGCCAATTCCTTTTCGGTGGCGCAGCACCTGCACCTGCGATGGTTGCAGCTACTACAGCTCTTATCGCTGGCCTATTAACAATTTTGATGGGCGCCGTAGCAAACTACCCATTGGCGCTAGCAACCGGACTTGGTCTAAATACCTTCGTTGCAGTTGGAATCGCATCAAAGATGACATGGGCTGCTGCAATGGGCCTAGTTGTTCTAGAGGGTCTAATTATTTTGGTTCTGGTTCTTACCGGATTCCGTGTTGCTGTATTCAAGGCAGTACCTGCGCAAATTAAGATCGCCATCTCTGTTGGTATCGGTCTATTCATCGCACTTATCGGTCTAGTCGATGCGGGCTTCGTGCGTCGTACAGCTGCCGGACCGGTTCCAGTCGGTCTAGGTGTGAATGGAAATCTGGTTGGCTGGCCAACTGTAGTTTTCGTATTCGGAATCCTTTTGATTATCGCTCTAATGGTTCGTAAGGTTAAGGGTGCAATTCTGATTGGCATCGTCGGCGCAACTGTTGCTGCGGTAGTTATTCAGAAGATCTACAACATTGCACCAGGATTCACAGCAGGCAATCCACCAACCATCGTTGATGGCGGATGGGGATTGAATATTCCAGCTGTTCCAACCGATATTGTGGCAACTCCAAAGTTTGATTTCACCGGTCAGTTTGATCTATTAGGTGCCTTCCAAACAGATAACGTGACGCTAATTGCGGCAATTCTGTTGCTATTCACCTTGTTACTTTCAGACTTCTTCGACACCGTTGGAACGGTTACGGCTATCGGTCACGAAGCAGGTCTTGCGGACAAAGATGGCAACGTCGATAACATTCAACGCATCTTGTTGGTCGACTCAGTAGCTGCTGCTGCTGGTGGTGCTGCAGGCATCTCTTCAAACACCAGCTATATCGAATCAGCTGCTGGTGTTGGTGAAGGCGCACGTACTGGTTTGGCTTCGATCGTTACAGGTATTGCATTCCTGCTAACGACCTTCTTGGCACCGCTAGTAGCAATCATCCCTTACGAGGCTGCTACACCGGCTCTGATTATTGTTGGTTTCTTAATGATGACTCAGATCAAGCACATCGATTGGGATGATCTTGGAATTGCAATTCCAGCTTTCCTAACCATCATTTTGATGCCATTTACCTACAACATCTCAGTTGGTATTGGTGCTGGCTTCATCACTCACGTACTAATTCGCTTGTTCCAGGGACGTCGTAAAGAAGTTCACCCACTACTGCTCTTGGTATCTGGGCTCTTTATGATCTACTTCCTATCATCACCAATTAATAACTGGATCTCATAATTCAGTAAAAATAAAAAATGGGCCGCGAGCGATCGCGGCCCATTTTTTTATGCCAGTTTCCAATTTATTGGTTTGCGATTACTGGCGACTAGTAATTCATTGGCACTGGTGAACGGTTTACTGCCAAAGAAACCCCGATAGGCCGACAGTGGGCTGGGATGAACGCTCGCAATGCGCATTTCTTCCGAAAACACTTCACCAGCCCTTTGCGCATGACTCCCCCAAAGAATTGCGACACAACCATTCTCGGAGAGCGCTTTCAAAGCTGATCTAGTTATTTCAGACCAGCCTATTGAGAGATGTTCCTTCTTATCGTTGAGATTGATAGTAAGTGAGGTATTCAAAAGAGCGACTCCGGCTGCTTGCCAGTTCGAGAGATCACCAGTTGCAGGTCGCGCAAAACCAGTGTCAGAAACATATTCAGTAAAAATGTTTCGCAAGCTAGCTGGCAATTTAGCTATTTCGGGATTGACGCTAAAGGCCAAGCCATTGGCATAACCCTTGGTCGGGTATGGGTCTTGGCCAACGATGACGACTCGATAAGAAGTTACCGGAACGCTAAAGGCTCGGAATATTTGAGATTTAGCTGGGGCTATTTCGGTATTGAGAATTCGTTCTTCAATTTGCGAAATCAGTGAAGCATGCGGTTCAAATACAGAGCGCCAAGATGGATCAATTTGCTCTAGCAAAGAACCGAGAACCCTCTTTAGTCACGTTTAATGGATAGTTAAAGACTTCGGACACCCGTTCGGTAGTTAAAACTTCGTTGATCTCACCCGCGTATGCAATTTTGCCGTTAGAGATGAGAAGGGCATGTGTGGTTCCTGGTGGAATCTCTTCGAGATGATGAGTGACAATTATTGAAGCAGGTGAAGTTGGATCATTTGCGAACTCGGCGAACCGAGATAAGAGATCTTCCCGACCCGGTAGATCTAACCCAGAAGTTGGTTCATCCAGTAAGAGAAGTTCTGGGTCGACCATAAGCGCACGTGCAATAGTTACGCGTTTACGTTCGCCCTCACTTAACGTGCCATATCGGCGATCACCCAACGCGCGGACTCCGAAAGTTGTTAGTAAGGCAATTGCACGTGACTCATCCCAAAGGTCATAACTCTCGTTCCAGCGACCGCTAATTGCATATGCAGCAGTTAGCACCACATCGCGAACTAGCTCATCATCTGGAATTCCGGTGGTGCTATTTGCAGCAACTAAACCAATTCGAGTTCGTAATTCAAAGAGGTCAACATCGCCCATCTGTTGATCAAGAATCTGCGCACGTCCAGTTGTTGGATAAATTCGTGTGGCAATTAGTTGCAAGAGCGTTGATTTTCCCGCACCATTAGGGCCCAAAATCACCCAGCGCTGCCCCATATTTAGAGTCAGCGATAATGGACCCAAGATATTTGAACCGCCTCGACGAACTGTTACTTCTTCGAGTGAAAGGACGTTATCGCTAGCCATAGAGCGAAAAGATAGCGTGAATTCAGGGTAATCTGCGCATATGAGCAGCGATGCGCAACACACTGGCCTAATCCTTCTAACCGGTGCAGATGCACCTGGCATTACGCAGGCTCTTTTTGCCACCCTTGAGCCCTTCGCAATCACTGTTCTAGATATTGAACAAGTAGTCATCAGTGATCGTCTTATCTTGACCGTCTTAGTCGGGCTTAGCCCGGCTCATGCCAGTGCGATTGAGGCAGATCTCAACCAGTGCGCAGCCGACTTAGGTGTAGATATCGCTACCCTATTTACCGATTCTTCAACTAGTTCGATTCAAGCCAAGAGTGAACTTCTTCACGTTGTAGTTCTCTCGCCAAAGATGTTGCCTAGTGCGATCTCCCAAGTAGCAACCGCAATTTCAGAGCAAAGTGGCAATATCGAACGAATCTTCCGTACTGCCTCTTATCCGGTCACAGCTGTTGAGTTCCAGGTATCAGGAGCGTCTGTTGAAGAATTACGTTCGGCGCTAGCACTGGTAGCCCGTGAAGCAGGCGTGGATATTGCAGTCTCTCCTGGCGGTTTAGCACGATTGGCTAAAAAATTGGTAGTCATGGATGTTGATTCGACTTTAATCCAACAAGAAGTGATCGAGTTGCTTGCGGCCAAGGTCGGAGTTGCCGAGGAAGTTGTAAAGATTACCAACGCAGCAATGGCAGGTGAGTTAGATTTTGAAGGATCTCTACGCGCGCGAGTGAAGTTGTTAGCGGGTGCCCCAGCTTCAATTTTGGATGAGGTCAGAAGTGAAATTAAGTTAACGCCAGGTGCGCGCACCCTGGTGAAGACACTTCAAAAGTTAGGACATGAAGTCGCCGTAGTATCTGGCGGATTCACAACTGTGATTGAACCGCTTCTGCTTGAGCTCTCAATCTCTAACTATCGAGCAAACACCCTCGAAGTAATTGATGGAAAATTAACCGGCGAAGTAATTGCGCCAATCATTGATCGTGCAGCAAAGGCTCAGGCGCTACGCGATTTTGCATCCGCTACTGGCGTTGCAATCGAGCAGACCATCGCAATCGGTGATGGTGCAAATGACCTGGATATGATCGCGGTGGCGGGTCTGGGAATAGCGTTTAACGCCAAGCCAGCAGTGCGCGCTGCTGCTGATAGTTCGCTAACTGCGCCTTACTTAGATTCAGTGCTCTACTTATTGGGCATCTCTCGTGAGGATGTAGAAAGCGCTAATATCTAACTTACAAACGGCAAGCGTGAATATCAGTCACTAAAATTCCGCGAGCACCTATTGCCCATAAGTCATCCATCACAGCATTGGTCTCTTTGCGTGGGACCATTGCTCGAACTGCGACCCAATCTTCCTTCTGCAAAGGCGAAATGGTTGGTGATTCAAGTCCTGGCGTTAACTCGCAAGCGCGATCTAAAGCGGTTTTGGGAATATCGTAATCAAGTAGAACATATCGTCGAGCGGTAACAACACCCTGTAGTCGTCGAATCAAAATCTCTAGTCCTTCAGCAGTGTTCTTGTTTTTAATCAATACAGCTTCGCTATTTAGAATCGGTTCGCCAAATATCTTCAAGCCCGCTTGACGTAAGGTATTTCCGGTACTTACAACATCTGCAATTGCATCGGCTACTCCTAGACGAACACTGCTTTCGACTGCGCCATCAAGACGAACAACCTGAGCGGAAATCTTAAGTTCAGCAAGGTGAGCTTCGACTAATCCTGGGTAGGCAGTAGCAATTCGTTTTCCAGCAAGGTCGCTAACTTTCCAATCTTGATCAGCAGAGCCAGCAAATCTAAAGGTGGATCCACCAAAACCAAGATCTAGGATTTCCTCGGCAGAAGCACCTGAGTCAATTAACAAATCACGACCTGTGATACCTGCTTCAAGTTCGCCTGATCCCACATAAATCGCAATGTCACGAGGGCGCAAGTAATAAAACTCAACGTTATTTTCTGGATCAAAGAGAACTAGATCGCGGGCATCTACTCGTTGGCGATATCCCGCCTCTTTCAATATTGCTATAGCTGAATCAGCTAGCGATCCCTTATTGGGAACTGCAACTCTTAACATATTAACTCCTACAAATATCGGTAAATATCGGTGATGGAAATATTTCGGGCAATCATTAAAACTTGTAGGTGGTAGAGCAGTTGGCTGATCTCTTCTGCTAGCTCATCATTGCTCTGATGTTCAGCAGCTAGCCAGACCTCGCCCGCCTCTTCGAGTACCTTCTTGCCAATTGAGTGCACTCCTGCCTCAACGGCTGCAACAGTTGCCGATCCCGCACTTTGTGTCTCAACTTTGGCGGTTAGTTCGGCGAATAGCTCTTCAAAGGACTTCATACGCCTAGTTTACTTCAGAAACCGTAGGCGGCGTTGGCCTTTTCGCGAAGCGTAGTAACCATTGCACTTGGATCAGGGCTATTAAATACCGCGCTACCTGCAACGAAGGTATCGGCACCTGCACTGGCGGCAGATTCGATGGTCTCAAGTGAAATGCCACCATCGACTTGCAGCCAAATCATTCGGGAGCCAATTTCTTGTCGAGCTCGCTGGATCTTGGGGATTTGATCGGTCATAAATTTTTGACCACCAAAACCTGGCTCAACTGTCATTATCAAGAGCATATCTAGTTCATCTAGTAAGCCCAGATATGGATCGATCTCGGTCTTTGGTTTTAAAGCAAGAGCTGCACGTGATCCATTACTGCGGATCGCACGTAGCGTTGATCGAATATCAGTTGTAGCTTCGGCATGGATTGTCACGCTTGCGCATCCCGCCTCGGCATATTTGGGAGCGATCAGGTCGACATCAGCAACCATTAAGTGTGCATCTACGGGTAACTTACTTATTGCGATTAATTCGCTGGCGCGCTGGAAATCAAAGGTGAAATTTGGAACAAAGATATTATCCATTACATCTAAGTGAACTAGATCTGAAGTTGCCGAGATGCGCTCAATCTCGCCGCCGAGATCATCGAAGTTAGCATTTAAAATGCTTGGCGTTATTCGAATTTGATTCGGCATAGTTCTAGCCTAACTCCTCTTTCTAAAGACGCTCATGAACATTGCATCGGTGTTGTGAATTTGTGGCCAGAGCAACAGGGTTCCGTCATCATTGGCGCTCTCCAAATTAGCTGGAAAATATGGGCGTAAATCAACGCGCTCTAGTTCAGGAAATTTCTTTGATATTGCCGAGACTTGAAATTTCGTTTCAGCTAGGTGTGGTGAACAGGTTACATACGCAAAATAGCCACCCGGATTAAGGGCTCCAACAGCAGCTACGCTTAACTCAATCTGTAAATCTGTCAGGATTCTCAAATCGGCCAAGGTGCGGCGCCATCTAACTTCGGGACGACGGCGCAACGCACCTAATCCGGTACAAGGAACATCGGCCAAAATTGCATCATAAGTACGCGCGTGTGCTGCGATCTCGCGACCATCGCCGATTAGAACTTCACCGAACTCAACTACTTGGGAAACTAAGTTCGCTCGTGGGGCGGATACTTCATTAGCGGTAAAGGTATGTTCGCCAAGTGCTGCGATGCTGGAAATAAGCGCTGCTTTACCGCCGGGACCGGCGCACAAGTCAAGCCAATCTTTGGAATTACTTGCCACTTTAGTAAATATTTCGCCGACTAATTGCGAACCTTCATCCTGAACACCTGCTCGTCGATCGCGAATAGCAGGTATTGAACCTGGTGAACCGGATAGTCGAGCACCATAAGGTGAATAAAGAGTCGGTGCTCCCCCAAGATCAATTAGCTCTTGCTGAGTTGATCGACCCGGCCAAGAAACTAAAGTTGGTATCGCCGGAATATTATTGGCTATCAAAGCAGCTTTTACGGATTCAACATCTTTTAAAAGATCGAAATAGGCCGAGACGATCCATTGCGGATGAGAGTATTCGATTGCGAAACGTTCTATCGGGTCGGATATGTCGGCTAACGGGACTAGCCACTCTGCCAAGCTTTTCTTAAGTACAGACCGTAGCAAGGCATTTAAAAATGAACCTTGAGCCTCACCTAAACGCTTTCGCGCTATATCAACTGAGGATGAGACTGCAGCATGGTCAGGCACTCGCATCTCATGAATCTGTTGCAGAGCCATACGACCGACATCAATTACACCTAGATCAATT
>JNSK01000014.1_pt1 | contig 56769 bp, 55 predicted proteins | sample 210681 | NCBI WGS metagenome assembly JNSK01 (sample SAMN02808684, study PRJNA238866) | freshwater metagenome | biome: fresh water; feature: freshwater reservoir; material: water; isolation source: water column of the freshwater reservoir Embalse de Amadorio in Spain | place: Spain: Valencia ...
TGTCTGGAGTCGGTGCACTTACTCGTGGCACATCAACTGGTGGCACGATGGGATCAAAAATCGTTCCGGATGCATCAATGTAGCTCGTACCAAATGCTCCAATAGCAGTTCGGGGTTCAACAGAGATACTGACTGAGCCAGAAAACCAATTACGGGACACATCTGCGCCATTAACCCACGACAAAGAGTTAATTGTGTTGGCGATTTGGCGTGGTTCGATTCGTGCCAGTTTTGTCCCGGTGAGATCTCCGACCCTTCTCTCAACGGCTGAAATCTGATTTGAATTACTTATGCCCGAGTACTCGACTTTCTTTACCGTGAACACTGATGACCAACCGAAAAGATATGTCAGTGATGAAAGCAGGAGTACGGAAACAAGAATCTTGACTAGACGCGGCATCTGAAAATCAATTATTCGCGAAACGTTTTGATAGGCCATCGATGATGATGGGCCCTAATGATGAAACATCACCAGCGCCTAAGGTCATGATGACATCTCCCGGTTTAGCCAATTCAATAATGGCATCCGTAGCTTCGATGAAGTTTGGAATATATTCACCGTTCGCCATTGATTCGGAGATGACTTCTGAACTTACTCCCGAGATTGGCTTTTCACTTGCTGCATACACTTCAAGCAAGATGACGTTATCTGCCAGAGATAGCGCTGATGCAAAGTCAGACATAAATGCTTGCGTACGTGAATATCTATGCGGTTGGAAAATAACCAATAGGCGGCCATCTCCTGCATATCTGCGCGCGGCATCTAAAGTCACTCTTATCTCGGTTGGATGGTGTCCATAGTCATCGACTACACGGATGCCATGAACAGTTCCCTTTAATTCAAAACGTCGACCAGTGCCAGCATAAGAAGCCAAGCCAGCGAGTAATCCCGAAGTGGGCAGTCCAAGGTGTAAACCAACTGCTAAAGCCGCTGCTGCGTTATCAATATTGTGACGACCTGGAATGTTGAGTTCGAGATGTCCAATAGATTTACCTTTCCAAAGCGCGCGCGCCCGTGAACTCTTCGCGGAGAGTTCTATTTGATCTATATGTAAGTCGCTCTCTGCATTTTCTCCATATGAGATTGCGGTGATGTTTTTTACAGATTCGCCAAGTTTTTTTGAACCTGGATCATCTGCGCAGTAAACCAAGAAGCCATCATGGGAAATAGTTGCTACAAAATCCTCAAAGGCAGCGGTTACATCAGCTGGAGTCGCAAAATAATCCACGTGATCGTGTTCAACGTTGGTGACGATGGCGCCGAAGGGTCTGTACTCAACGAATGATCCGTCAGATTCATCAGCCTCTGCCACGAAATAATCGCCTGTTCCTCTGTGTGCATTTGAACCTGATGCGCTGATAGTCCCGCCAATTGCAAAGGATGGATCAACTCCGCATGCCTGAAGGGCAACGGTGAGCATGGATGATGTCGTGGTTTTTCCATGAGTTCCGGCAACTGCAATGCTTATCGAATGACTCATGAGTAGAGCCAGCGCTTGCGCGCGCGTATAGACAGGAATTCCTAATTCGTTAGCGTGCACAATTTCAGGATTGCTCTTGGAAATTGCATTGGAGTAAATAACTAAGTCCGCATCTGTAACCTGCGAGCTTTTGTGTGAAGAGAAAACTGTTGCACCGAGTGCTGAAAGGGCTGCAAGTACGGATGAGTCTTTTTCATCAGAACCACTGACATGAGCACCATGAGTAAGTGCAATCCGTGCTAATCCACTCATGCCCGCTCCACCAATACCAATAAAGTGAAGTTTTTTACTTGCAAGTTCGGAGAGTGCAATCATTCTTAACTCCCCTACTGAGAACTCAACACACTTTGCATGAGCGCAGTAATCTTCTCATGGGCTGTGCTGTTAGCGGTGGAAACTTGAGCACTGCGAGCTTTTGAACTCGCAATCAATGCATCAATGTTGGATAAGAGCCACGCTGAAGTGAACTCGTTTTGGGAAATTACTCGTGCACGCCCCAGATCTGCCAAGTGTTGCGCATTGGGCAATTGCTCTCCATTTCCGATGGGAAGTGGAATAAAGAGTGCGAACATTCCCAGAGCTTCAAACTCCGAACATGTGAGGGCACCTGATCGCGAAATCACTACATCAGCCGCCAGATACGCAGATGCCATATCAGCAATATATGAATGAGGCTGGTATCCAGATTGCGCGGTTGGCAGAACATTGTTTTTCCCAAGTGAATGCATCACCTGAATCTTTTTCTCCAGTAAGGCAGAGAGAGATTCTGCGATGACGGTATTCATAGATTGAGACCCCTGGGACCCACCAACTAATAAAACCAACGGCAATGCGTCATCGAAACCCAGATCGTGTTTTGCTTTGCTGCGTACAAGTTTCCAATCTGCATGAGAACTTGTAATAACTTCAATAATTGATTTCTTCAGTGGCATTCCAGTAATTAAAGCCCGATTAAAGACACCATTTTCTACAGGAGTTGAAACAGCTAATGCGGATGTGAAACGGGCTCCCAATCGATTGGCAATTCCAGGTCGTGCGTTTGCTTCATGAATAACAATTGGCACACCGCAGGACTTTGCCGCCAAATATGACGCTGCACTGACGTACCCGCCAAAACCAACTAAAAGATCTGAACCTTTAATGATTGTCCTAGCTTGAATCACAGCCTTGAAGAGTTGAAGAGGTAGCAGAATTACAGAAGGTGAAAATTTACGTGCCAGAGCAACTTTGTTAATGGTTCGAAGGTCAAAGCCTGCAGCTGGAACTAAAGAAGTTTCCAGCCCGCTCTTAGTGCCAATGAAAATACACTTATCTTCTGGATGTTCTTTTTTCCACTGTTGGGCAACAGAGAGTGCTGGTTCGACATGACCAGCCGTGCCACCACCTGAAAAGATAATTGTCTTCATTAGTTCTTTTCCAGATCTGCCATCGCAGCAGGGTCACGTCGCGCAACCCCTAAAACAAAACCTAATGCCAGATAAGTGGCCACCAGTGAAGACCCTCCATATGAAATCAAAGGCAGAGTAACGCCCACAACAGGAATCAATGAGGTGGCAGATCCAATATTCATAATTGTTTGAAATGCAATCCATGATCCAATTCCCGCACATGCATATTTAGACATTGGATCTGTTGTTCTAAGTGCAATTCTGAAGATAGCAAAAATAAGCGCACTCAGTAGCAATAGAACTATGAAGGTCCCGAACAAACCTAGCTCTTCTCCAATAACAGAGAAGATAAAGTCAGTATGAGCTTCGGCTAGGTTGCCCCACTTTTGCCTACTTGCACCGAGTCCAACACCGAAGAATCCACCACTTGCTAGACCGAGCAAGCTATGTGCTGGTTGCCAGCCTGCATTTTTATACTCTTCAGGTGAGAATGGATTAAAGACAACGAGTAAACGTTGCAGACGATACGGAGCAGCAGCAATAGCAATTGCAACTAATGAAAATGCAGTTGCGGTTACCGCTGCGAAAATTTTTCCAGAGACACCGGCTACCCAGAGTAAGCCAGCTAAAATAGCGGCGAAAACAGCTGTTGTTCCCAAATCTCTTCCGAGCATGATTAAACCCATAACGAGAACAAATCCAGGCGTTATAAGTGCTAAGACGTTAGTTCTGTGTCGACCTGCATGTTCGCGAATTGCCAACATATGTGCAGCCCACAAAATCATCAAAAACTTTACTAATTCACTGGGCTGAATATCTATAAAACCCAGACTGATCCAATTCTGGTTTCCACCAACATTTTTTCCAATGCCTGGAATGGCAACCAAGATCAAAACGATAGCTGAAATGATGAACCCGAATCGCGCAAGATTGCGCCAGCGATCGAGTTTTTGGCGAGAAGCCAGATATCCAAGTGGCAAAGAGATTAAGAGAAAGAAAAATTGACGACCAATGACTGAAAATGAGTTGCCTCTATTTTCAAGTGAATAAATGGAAGATGCTGAGAAAACCATCACAATTCCCAGAATGCTCAGGGCCAGGGTTGACCACAGCAATATCTTGTAAGAGCTAGATGGTCTAGCTAAAAATTTTTGAGTTGTCTTACTCACCGACAATCACCTTCTTCACCGCTTGTGCGAAGCGATCACCACGGTCTGCATAATTTGTGAATTGATCCATCGATGCGCACGCTGGGGCTAGCAAAACAGTATCGCCTTCAATAGCAAAACCTTGTGCCGCACGAACCACGTCTTCCATTAAAGAATTGTCGGCAGAACCGATGTGATAGTGCGCAGGTGTATCAATTTCTACAATTGCAATATGCGGTGCATTCTCTCTGAGTGCTTGAGCAATAACTGCTTTATCTTCACCAATTAAAACAGCTGCTTTAATTCGCTTGCTACAACGTTTGATGAGCTCTTCCATTCGTGCACCTTTTGCAAGGCCGCCAGCAATCCATACAACAGATAGTGCAGACATGATTGATGCACCAGCTGCATGTGGATTTGTGGCTTTTGAGTCATCTATCCATGAAATCCCATCAGCGTTGAGCACTAACTCGATTCTGTGTCGCCCTGGAGTAAAGGATGCAAGTGCACTTCTGATGCTCTCATGATTGACCCCTGCAGCTCGCGCTAGCCCTGCAGCAGCTAAAGCATTTGAAACATTATGTGGAACTGTTGGCTTAATTTCGTTGAGTTCACAGATCATCGAAGCTTCTTGGGGATCAGCAACGAATGCACGGTCAACAAGTAGTTCCTCTACTACTCCCATCTCGCCAGGTCCAGGTGTGTCGAGAGTAAAGAAAACTTTTCGCCCATTCCAATGAACTGAGCGTTTCACAACTTCAGCGTCGTCGGCGTTGAGAATCGCAGTGGAACTGGAATCCAGAATAGATATTTTAGTGCGGGCATACTCTTCAAAATCTCCGTGCCAATCAGTGTGATCATCTGCAATATTAAGAATTGCACTGGCATTAAATTGAGCATTTTTCATCCAATGAATTTGAAAAGATGAGAGTTCGAGAACTAAGACATCAAACTTATCTTTGCTTTCTACAGCTTCAATAACAGTGTCTCCAACGTTGCCACAGGCCGTTGCATGCAGACCCCCAGCGCGCATTGCAGCCGCTGCCATTTCAACAGTCGTTGTCTTGCCATTTGTTCCAGTTAGTGCAAACCAACGTTGATAAGGTGCTTCTTCTTCTTTTATCTGCCAGGCCAAATCAATTTCATTTGTCATGGTCACACCAGCATCTGTCAATTTCTTGATTAATGGGTGGCTTGGTTTCCAGCCAGGTGAAACAACGACACTGTCCCATTCATCTACATTGATGGCATCACTTAAACACGTGGCATAAGGGCTACCCTCTAATTTTTTGTCATCGGCAATCGCAATGATTGCGCCGCGACGAGTTAATGAGTGTGCGAGTGCGCTGCCGGTTACGCCGCCACCGAGTATAAGAATTCGACTCTTAGAGAAATTAAGTGGCATTTGATACTTCTTAAGCGCTTACCCATTGCGCATAAAAAAGACCTAAACCGAGGGCAACGCTAAGCCCGGCAATAATCCAGAAACGAATAACAATTGTTACTTCTCCCCAACCCAACAATTCAAAGTGATGTTGCAGAGGAGCCATCTTGAATACACGCTTGCCACCAGTAATCTTGAAATACGAAGTTTGAATAATTACTGACATCGTGATGATTACAAATAGTCCACCTAGTGGGATCAGTAATAACTCAACTCGCAGTGTTGTCGCTAGTCCGGCGAGTGCTCCGCCCAGTGCCAATGAACCTGTGTCTCCCATAAATATCTTTGCAGGTGAAGCGTTCCACCATAGGAATCCAGTACATGATCCTGCAAAAGCCGCTGCCAATACTGCTAAATCCAGCGGATCGCGAACTGCATAACAATTCGTTGAAGAAGTGATTGCGCAGCTCTGTCCGAACTCCCACACACCTATGAGTACAAATGCCAAGAACGTCATTACTGATGCGCCACTGGCTAAACCATCTAAACCATCAGTGAGATTCACACCATTGCTGGTTGCCATGACCATCAACGCAACCCAGATCACAACCAGCACTGGTCCTAAAACTAACGATGTATCTCGTACCGTAGACAGATTCAGGGAAATAGGTGTTAATCCATCCAAATCAGCAAATTGAATTCCAAGATAACCAAATAGGGATGCAATTAATGCTTGGGCTAATAATTTTTGCTTTCCAGTTAAGCCAAGTGATTGTTTACGTGAAATCTTCAAATAATCATCAATGAAACCAATTAAACCTAAAGCGATAACAAGGCCGATTACCAAAAGTGCTGAAATAGTCGGCGGGCGTCCTGAGAATACGTGCGCAATTGAGTATGCAAGAACGGCAGCAAAGATGATGACAATTCCACCCATAGTTGGTGTACCGCGTTTTGTGTGGTGAGAAGTGGGACCGTCATCTCTAATGACTTGCCCAAATCCACGCTTTGCAAGAATTCGTATCAGTAAAGGAGTGCCAAAGAGAGAAATCAGAAGTGCAAAGGCTCCTGCAATGAGAATTACTCTCACTTTTTATCCTCTCTGCGCAGTTGTTTCCATGAATCTTCTAATCCTCGGCTGAGCATTTCAAAGTGCTCTGAACGTGAAGCTTTCACAAGTACAACATCCCCCGGTGCGCAATGTGACGCAAGTGAGAGTGCTTGTTCTATGTCTTCGCAATAGTGAAGCGTAGTAGGACTCATTGCCGGAATACCCTCAGCAAATGCTCGTGTTCCAACACTTACTAGATGATCAATACCAAGTTCATGTGCATGCGCTGCGACAGATGCGTGAAGAGCATTACTTTGCGGACCAAGCTCATGCATTTGACCTAGAAAAGCCCATGATGCTCCCCCGCGTTCTTGTGCGAATAAAACTAATGAATCCAGTGCAGCCTTCATTGATTCAGGATTCGCATTGTAAGAATCATTTATGATCAATAGATCGTCGACTTCATCAATTTGCATGCGCCATTTACTTGTATTGTCGGCTGTAGATAATCCACTTGCAATAACTTCGATAGGTATTTCAAGAGCAGTACAAACCGCAGCAGCCGCGAGTGCATTCGATACCTGGTGAGCACCGATTAAGCGCATGCCGACTGCGTCACGACCTTCTGGTGTCACCAAATCAAAGTGCGCTCTTGCCTCACGCATTTCTACATCAGCTGCACGAACATCATCATGAGAATCCTCACCAAAGTAAATAACTTTGCCGGTGTGATGCGATTTCATAGATTTTGTGTATGTGTCATACGTACCCAGAACCGCAATAGCATCGGGAGCTAATGATTGAATGAGCTCGCCCTTTGTTTGTGCTATTTTTTCAACACTTCCAAATTCTCCTAAGTGTGCGGTACCCACTCGCAACACAACTCCAACATCTGGCTTAGCCATTTCACACAACGCGGCGATATCACCTAGATGACGAGCGCCCATTTCTAGAATGCAGTACTTCGTTTCAGGGGTACATTCAAGAAGAGTGATGGGAGCGCCAAGTTCATTGTTAAAGGATGCCTTTGTTGAAACGCACTGCGCGCGACTGGACAGAATCGATGCCAGTAAATCTTTAGTAGTCGTCTTTCCGCTTGAACCTGTGATTGCAATAACTTTTACATTTGGCAACTGAGTACGCACATATGCCGCCAGTGCTCGCACAGCAAGCAGCACGTCATTAACAATTACACCGTTACCTTTAACTTCGCGAGTAGTCATAAAACCCGAAGCACCATGTGATTGCGCATTTTCAGTGAAATCATGTCCATCAGAGTTTTCACCAACAAGTGCCAAGAAGAGTGATCCTTTAACCGCTTCTCGTGAATCAAAGACCGGTGCTGATGTAATTACCTGGGAAGAATCTCCATAAGTTTTTCCGCCGACAATAGTGGCAATTTGTGCGAGAGTAAGTGCAATCATTTTTTAGCCTCTATTGCTTGTGCAAGAACAAGTCGATCATCAAATGGATGGATAACACCTTGAATTTCTTGACCACGTTCGTGACCTTTACCCAGAACAATTACTACATCCCCAGGTTGGGCAAGATTGACAGCTAATTGAATTGCTTCGGCGCGATCTTGCACGATTGCGCTCGGTGATGAAATTCTCAGTCCAGAAGTCATCTGTTCAAGAATCTTCTCTGGTTTTTCAGATCGAGGATTATCGCTAGTGAAGATCGCAATATCGCTACGCAATGAGAGTTCTTGACCCATGAGGTTGCGCTTTGAACTGTCTCTGTCGCCACCACAACCGAGGACTCCAATGACTTTCTTATCTGTCATTTCGCGAGTCGCCGAAAGCACCCGCGCTACTGCATCTGGGCTGTGGGCATAATCGACAAGAGCTGTGAAGTTTTGACCCAGGTGCACTGGTTCAAGCCGACCGACGGGTCCAACTAAATTCGGTATTAACGTTGCAATATCAATTGGATCGATTCCTGATTCTGTGCAGATTGCAACAGCCATCAATAAGTTATCGAAGTTAAAGCCTCCTCGAAGGCTTGTTCGACTATCAATTAAAATTCCACCAGTACCTCGGATGGAAATATCACTGTATTGAACTCCTTCTTCGATCCTTGTGTAGTGCCACGTAGCACTTTCATTAAATCGAGAGATTGTCTGCACTGGCAAATCAATACTGGCTGCCAATGTTTGACCGTATGAATCATCAATGTTTATGAATGCTTGATCAGCATATTCATAAGTAAATAACTTAGATTTAACTGCAAAGTAATCTTCCATGCTTCCATGAAAATCTAAATGATCTTGTGAAAGATTTGTGAATCCGACAGCGGCAAAATAACCTGCCCGGACGCGTTCTAGCGCAATTGCATGGCTCGATACTTCCATCACTAGATTGCGACAGTGACGCTCGCGCATCGTTGCAACCAAGGACTGTAGCTCTGCAGCTTCAGGAGTCGTACGAACACTTGAAAGCACTTCGTTACCAATTCGAGTTTCAACTGTTCCGATTAATCCACTCTCTTGACCAGCGTTTTGCAGAATTTGATGACACAACGTACTAACAGTGGTCTTGCCATTTGTTCCTGTAATTCCAATGCTAAACAAATCACGCATAGGTTCACCATAAAACCAGGATGAAAGTACTGCGGCACTTTTGCGTGGATTAGCAACAACAAGTACAGGTAATCCTTTGATTAACTTCGCACCCTCTGCATCGGTCAAGATTGCAACGGCGCCTGATTTAATCGCATCTTTTGCAAAAGTAGCACCATGCACATTTGCGCCTGCGAATGCACAGAATAAATCCCCGGCTTCGACATTGTTACTTGAACTTGAAACTCCAGTAATTCCGATCTTTTCCATTTCGGCTGCAGATATCTCTGTCGTCGCGCCAACCGTAGACACCACCAAAGACAGAGCGCGTTGGTTCTGCGTTAGTGGGCGAATCATTGTGCGGAAACCTTTGAGACGAATTTTGAAGTTTTACTGAGTGCGCTTTGCGTAAGTGCAACTGGTTGAACAATCGTATTCGTTGGGGAAACATGTCGCGATTGCAAGACAAATGACATTACTTCTTTAAACACTGGACCACCAAGGGCGCCACCCCAGTGCATCCCTTGTGGATTTTGAATAGTTACGCTGATGACATACGCCGGTTTGTCAGCTGGAGCAAACCCAATGAAGGATGCCGTGTAACCGCTATAGCAACCACAGCTATCGTTATATCGCTCAGCTGTTCCAGTTTTACCAGCAACACGATATCCAGGAATTGCCGCACTCGGTGCAGTGCCTCGAGTAGAAACAACGCTCTCCATCATCAAACGCATTTGAGCTGCTGTTTCTGGACTTAAGACTTTTTCCGTTGTTCGTGACTGCGCAGCAGTGAAGTTACCTGATGCATCACTTGTTCCGGCAATTACTGTGGGTGAAACTCGAACTCCATCATTGGCAATAGTTGCAAAAACACTTGTCGCTTGCATCGCAGTTAAAGAGTATCCATGGCCGAATGCAATTGTCGGAGCAGATGTTCCAGACCAATCTTTTACTGGGCGCAAAATACCTGCTGATTCACCAGGCAATCCTGACCCTGTTTTTTGACCAATTCCAAATTTACTTAAATAACCATGAAGTTGATCATTGCTAAGTCTTTCGCCAATTTGAATTGAACCAGTATTGCTGGAGACCGCAAGAATGCCTGCAGTAGTTAAGCGTTTGGTCGGAGTGCGCTCGTGTTCGTGAAAAGTTTCATTGCTGCGCTTTAATGAATACGGAACTGTAAATACTGTCGTCGGAGTTACTTTCTTCTCTTCTAGAGCTGCGGCTAATGTCATGACTTTGCCCGTGGAACCAGGTTCGTAAACCTCTTGAACGGAGTAGTTACGCATTAAATTCAGCGAAATGTCCTTGGTGTTATTTGGATCAAATGTTGGCGCAGTCGCATGTGCCAAAATATGTCCAGTCTTAGGATCCATGACGATGACAGTTCCGCTTAATGCGCGAGATTTTCGTACTGCATCTGAAATCGCTTTTGACGCTACCCACTGAACGTCACGATCGATGGTGAGACGAACACTTGTTCCTTTTTGTGCTGAAACAATTTCAGATTGCGACCCCGGAATTTCAGCTCCAGCAGCTCCAGCGTATGAGTATCGACCAGCGGTTCCCGAAATCATTGAATTCATACTTGATTCCAAACCGGTCGCACCAATTCCATCTTTTCTTACAAAACCAATTAACGATGCAAGCAGTGGGCCAGATGGATAATCTCTTACATAACCGCGTTCTGCAAAGAAACCAATAATGCGTTGATTGATATCACGTGAATCTAGTGCAGCGTTATGAGTTGCCATCGCATCTACTAGTGCTCGCCAAATTGCAGGTCGGGCATTAGGCAAAACCATGCTGTAACGAAGTTTTCCAGTGATGGATTCTTGAACTTCTTCAACCGGAAGCTGAAGAATTGGAGCAGCAAATGCTGCAACTCGTGCCGGATCTGATATCTGAGTCTGATCTACAACGATGTTTATTGCTGCCACACTTCGCGCAAAAGTCACACCATTGATATCGGTGATGTCACCGCGCTTGGCTGGGATTGATCGAGTGTTCTGCATTTCATCAACCGCACGAATTTTGTAATCTCCGGCGTTAATAACTTGTACTTGAATGAGGCGGCCGGCAAAGATCAACATAAATGAAAGTACAAAAATAGTAAGAATTACTAATCTAGTTTTAGCTAAATTTAGATTACCCACGTGGCACATCCAGATTTAGAAATGTTGGAGTCTCTGATGGTTTCATACCTAATTTTTTAGCTTCTTGCGCCAAGACTGCAGGGGATGAAATACGCTCAATCTCATGTGTTACTGCTTCGTACTGATCGCTAGATAACTTGAGATCAGCTTTTAACTGAGAAAGTTCGAAGGCATCTTGCGCCAATAAAGTATTGATCAGTAGCAAGGCCATTAAAAACACAGAACCGAGCGCTGAAATAAAGAGAGCAAAGAATCTGCGATTTGCTTGCTTTCCAGCAGAAACGTCAGTGACTATTTGAAGTGCAACACGGGTCGACTTTTTTGCAACGCGAGTAGTTGTTTTAGTAATCGCAGGTGCAATTGCTGTCATTGCCATTTATGCAGCCACCCTTTCGATTGCCCGTAATCGAACTGATGCAGCGCGTGAGTTCTCTTCAACCTCTGCTTCGCTCGGACTCTGACTTCCGTTGAATACAAGTGCGAACTTTGCGGCGAGTTCGGCGATCTCAACTGGCAAACCTTGAGGAGTTCCCGAGGTTGTAGCCTCTTGAAAAAAATTCTTAACAATTCGATCTTCGAGAGATTGAAATGACATGACAACTAATCGAGCGTGAATATCTAGAAGCTCTAGCGCCTGCGGAATGGCGCGTGTGATTGCTCCGAGCTCATCATTGGTTTCAATGCGAAGTGCCTGGAATGTGCGCTTGGCAGGATTTCCACCAGTACGGCGCGTGGCTGCAGGAATCGCATTCTTTACAAGAGTTGCCAGATGCGATGTTGAATTAAGTGGAGCTTTCTCCCGCTCCTTAACAATGGATTCCACAATTCGAGTGGCGAATTTTTCTTCGCCATAGGTGCGCAGAATTCGGACTAGCTCACTAGGTGAATAGGTATTAACAATGTCAGCTGCTGTCTTTGCCTGACTCTTATCCATGCGCATATCTAGTGATGCATCGTGAGCGTATGAAAAACCGCGATCACCGTTATCGAGTTGAAGGGATGAAACACCTAGGTCAAAGAGGATTCCTTGCACATGCGAATAACCATGTTCCTTTGCAACATCTGAAATGCGATCAAAAATACTGCGGTGTGAGATAAATCTTTGTCCAAAGCGCGAAAGACGTTCAGTGGCAATTTCAATAGCTTGGGTATCGCGATCTATTCCGATAACAACTAACTGTGGAAATTTATTGAGCAGCGCTTCTGTATGGCCACCTAAACCGAGTGTTGCATCAATGACTACAGGGTTGGCATGAGCTGAAATTGCAGGGGAAAGTAATTCAATGCATTCATCGCGCATGACAGATACATGCTGTGTATTACTCTCTTGAATCATTGCCTCCCCCTTTCTTTGTTGTATGCACTTCTCTCATCTCTGGTCACTGCCGGCCGACGGATCGTTTTATGCGGCGCCGGGGAAGGGGCGCCGCAGTCGCAGGGTCGGCAGTGGCCACAAATGAGAGTTTTTTATAAGGACTAGAACAGTCCTGGGAATACCTCCTCTGAAACATCAGCAAATCCCTTTTCGCGATCTGCTAGATATTGATTCCATGAAGTTGAATCCCAAATTTCAACGCGAGTATTTGCGCCGATAACTACGCACTCTTTTTCAAGTGCTGCATATGTACGCAAACTCTGCGGAATTGTTATGCGACCTTGACGATCAGGAATTTCATCGTGTGCACCTGCAAACATCACACGTGAGTAATCACGTGCAGCTTTTGCAGTAACAGGTGCTTGTCGCAACGTTTCAGTGATGTGTGCAAATTCAGTTGCAGGAAAAACATAAAGACAACGTTCCTGGCCCTTTGTAATTACCAAACCTGGTGAGAGTTCATCGCGAAATTTCGCAGGAAGAATGAGTCGGCCTTTTTCATCAAGACGGGGTTCGTGGGTACCCAAAAACATCTGTACTGGCCCCCTTCCCCAAGGTGTCCTAAGCGAGCCTGAAAAATACGGCTCATTCCCCACTTTACTCCCTTTTTCCCCATTTTCAACCACCTTTCCCCATAACTATCCCCACCGCTCCCCACCTGCTTTGTGGCATAAAAAAAGCCCGCCGAGATCGGCAGGCTTGGAGGTTGGCTACTTACGGATTAGTTATCGAAGTTACGCTCATCCCAGCGTTGTTCTAGTCGGGCGCGCAAACCTGAGTTTTTGCTCTTTTTCATGGTTTGCGGAGCACGGCTAATGCCAGTTATGGCTGAGAGAACGGTGAAGAGGCCGCCGAGGGCAATGACAAAGCCTGCGATTCCCACTGGAACGGTCTGAGAAACCAAGCCACCCAAAAGAAATGCCAACCCCGCGAGCAACGCACCGACTCCGGCAAGGACTCGGTTGCGGCCAGGAAATGTGCGATTACCTGTCAGGGTTGACGAAAGGCGTGGGTCATCGGCCGATAGAGCTTGCTCCATCTCGGCTAATAACTTGCGCTCGCGATCTGAAAGTGGCACGGGATAACAATAGAACAACTTTTGCCCGTGGGCTACTCGTCCCCTGAATTGGGCTCTGTATTGGGCTCGACAAGGCGCCCTGGCCGCACACTGGAGCGCCCAAATCGGGCGCGTGCCCGGTCAATCGCGCGCTCTGCATCGCGCCATCCCTTGTCACGAGAGCCCAAGACCAATTGTTCAGGTGCTGCACTGACTAAATTTTCAAGGCTAACTCCAACTAAACGTAAACGTGCACGTTCTATTCGTAGGGCGGCATACAAATCCTTGACGACTTCATAAGCATCGTGTGCACTATCTGTTGCAAGTGGCAGTGTTTTTGAGCGGTTGATGGTTGTGAAATCTGCAAAGCGCACCTTGATTGAAATAGTTTTAGCGAATAACTCTTTATCCCTTAATCGCGCCGTCGCTTTTTGAGTTAGACGCAAGAACTCTTGCAAAATCTCTTCGGGATTATCTAAGTCCTGCGCAAATGTTTCTGCGGCGCTGATGCTTTTGTCTACATCTTCAGGTGTTACATCGCGAAAGTCGCGGCCCCATGCAAGTTCGTGCAACGTTTCACCGGCTGCTTGACCTACTGCTCTAATCAGAGTTGCACGCGGCAACTTTGCAACATCTTCAACTGTTCGAAGTCCCAGTTGTTCCAAGACTTCAGCAGTCTTTGGACCAACTCCCCACAGCGCAGATACTGGCAATGGATGTAAGAAAGTAAGTATCCGATCAGGTGCGATTTCCAATAATCCATTTGGTTTGCAGTGTCCTGAAGCTAATTTTGCGATGAACTTAGATGGTGCAATTCCAACTGAACAGGTAATGCCTTCTTGTTCAAATATTCGCCGCCGAATCTCTGTTCCGATTTCGCGTCCTGTGCCAAGTAAGCGCCGCGCCCCAGTGACATCTAGAAATGCTTCATCGAGTGAGAGTGGTTCTACAAGCGGAGTGAAGTCAGCAAATATTTTCATGATGGCATCTGAGACTTCTGAATAGCGTGCGTGATTTGGCGGCACAAAGATTGCGTGTGGAGCCATTCGTTGTGCACGACCAACAGGCATTGCGGCTCGTATTCCAAATTTGCGGGCTTCATAATTTGCAGAGAGAACAACTCCACGCGCACCAGCACCGACTACGAGTGCTTTGCCTCGTAGCTTTGGATCATCACGTTCTGCCACAGATGCGTAGAACGCATCCATATCCACGTGAACAATCGTGGCGTATGTGCTCATATCGCCAGCGTACTTCTCTGTGTGTTCCACTTTTCGTAAGCAGAGCGCAAGTCCCATATGCCAGTTGCGCGAATTGATATTCCACGCGCTCCTGTGCGCCGAGTAATACCGCGCAATAAGACAAGTTCGGATGTATAGATTGTCGAGAGGTACTCAGTAGCTACATCGCTAAAAAAAGTCGCATCGCTACATCCATGACCATCATCGAGAGTAAGAAAGATGACGCGGTTTCCAGAACGTATGGGTGGAGTTTGAATAGATACACGCACTCCAGCAACTAAAACAGTGGAAGCCGATCGCACCGAAAGAAGGTCAGAAGATTTAATAGCCCCTATTGAATTAAGGAAGTGCGAATAGAACTCGAGCATGTGATGAGTGATATCCATGCCGAGTCTTTTTACTTCATGGGCAACTTTTTCGCTGCTATCTAAATCTGGAAGTCCACTGGCTTCGATTGCGGGCGCATCAAAACCAAGAGTCATCTGCGAACGCAGCGCACTCGGCATTGTTGGGCCTTTTATAAGATCGGAAAAATGAAGCAACAGATCGCGGCGATTGATGGCACCGCCTTTGGTAATTGAATGCAGTCGATCAAAGGCACCGGTAAGAATCATGGATTCGATGATGGGTTGGGATGTACCGCTGCGATAATAAAAATCTGCTAAATCCTTATAGGGTCTGGCAGAAATAATCTTTGCAATTTCTTCGTTGCTGATTCCATTAATAGTTGATAGTGCAATACGAATGCTCTGGGTGCCATCTTCGGCAATTTCTACCCGATAGGTATCCTCAGAAAAATTAACATCAAGTGGTGCAATCGAAATACCTATCTGTCGCACTTCATCCAAAATTAAACGCTTGGGATACATGCCTGGGTCGTGGGTAAGAAGACCTGCTAAGAAAGCTGCTGGATAATGTGTCTTAAGCCATGCTGATTGATACGTTGGAAATGCAAAAGCTGCTGCGTGCGCCTTACAAAAACCAAAGGATGCAAATGCGCGCAGGACTTCCCAAACTTCATTAATTACTTCCAGTGAATAACCATGTTCTGTGGCAGCTGGATGAAACCAGTCGCAGACTCTTTGTTGGCCTTCGCGATCTCCGAGTGCTCGGCGCATCTCATCGGCGTGCGCCAATGAACAGTGCGTCATCGTGGCGATGATGGAGATAACTTGTTCGTGAAAAACAACAACCCCTTCGGTATCTCGCAATATCTCGTAGAGATCAGGATGAATAATCTTGCGTGCGCTCCACCCATGTCGCGATTTCAGAAAAGGCGAAATCATGTCACTTTTTACTGGGCCCGGACGAAAGAGTGAAATATCAATAATGAGATCAGTAAACGTCCGTGGCTCTAATTTGCCAACGAGTTCGCGTTGTCCGGGGCTTTCTATCTGAAAGATTCCGATTGTTTTTGTGGATTGAATAATTTCGTATGTATGCGGATCATCGAGTGCGATTGCATCAATATCAATCTCTTCATTGTGAACTCGAGAGATTTCACTGATGGCATACGAGATAGATGACTGCATCCGTACGCCAAGAATGTCTAACTTGAGCAGCCCTACATCTTCAACATCATCTTTATCAAACTCGACCATTGGATAACCGCTGGCATTGCGTTGGAGCGGCACGCGATCGAGCAATCCCCCATCAGATAAAACAACTGCGCATGGATGCATTGAAAGATGGCGCGGCAAGCCTTCTAGACGCCGTGCCATTGTGATGACCATCTTTGCTAAAGGGGTTTTAACATTTTCCTCACGCAAGCCATATGGTGACTTAGCAATGAGATTGATTTCAGCTGCAGGTAAACCTAAAGCCGCTCCTGCATCTCGAATACTCTGTCGTGTGCGATATGTATCAAAACTTGCAACAGTTGCACACCGTGATTGATTTCCGGGAATATCCCATCGTGGATCTCCATACTTTTTAAAGACAAGATCATAAATTTCTAAGCGCCGATGTGACTCAACATCAATATCAATATCGGGCAGAGCGCGACGAAGTGGCGAACAAAAACGCTCCATCAGTAATCCATGTGCAAGTGGGTCTACTCCTGAAATACCCAGCAAGTGGCAGATAAGAGAACCTGCGCCAGAACCACGGGCTGAAACACGAATACCGCGTTCGCGCGCCATATCTGCAATGTCGGCAACGGTTAGAAAATATGACTCGTAACCAAGAGTCGCAACAGTTGCTAGTTCGTTATCGAGTCTTTCGCGTGCGCTTTTAACTGCTTGGGCGCTGCTGTATCTCCAATTAATTTTTGCCTCTGATCGTTGACGCAAAAGCACGCGCATCTGTTGTGCATTTTCGGCGCCAACAACATGTGCTTCAGGTAAGTGAATTGAACCAAGGCCAATATCGCGCGTAGGCGATAACAACGTTTGTTCTGCCCATGCGCGAGTAGTAGAAAGAAGTGCGCGTGCATTGCGTTCGCCCGCTGCGCGAGCAATCTCATCAGCAAGTGCGTGCATTGCAGGCGTTGATTTGAGATACGCCTCGGCATTTGTCCGTCCGATATGGCGGGGATGAAGAGGAACTAATTGGCGAGCGCAATCCAAAATATCTGCAACTGGTCCATCTTCTGGTCCACGCATTCGAACCGCATTTGTAATGACGGCATCAATATCGTGATCTCGCGCAAAAATCAGCGAGCGCCCTGCATGTGTAGTTGATCCCGGCCCATCACCTTTTGCTAAATGAGATACGCATTCAATTGCGTGGGCTTTGAAAAAATTGCGGGTCTTATTAAATATAGCCAGAGCGCTATCGTTTCGATGCGCTGCAATCGCTGGCGCCATTGGTGAATCAAGGCCATGTAAGACATAGATGTTCTCTGTGTATTGGCTAAAGCGCTCGAGAAAATCAAGGGTCAGAACAGGTGCCCCGGTAGATAAGTTAAGGGATGACATAAGCCGCACAAGATCGCGCCATCCCCCATCGCTGCCAGCAATAAGAGTTAAGCGCGGCAATTTTTTCTCTTGCCCTGTGCGGTTAGCGTGAAGCTCGATTGCAAGGTTTACTCCGATGATGGGAGCAATGCCGTACTTAAGACATGCTTTTGTAAAACGAATAGCTCCTAAGAGCCCGTCACGATCAGTTAGTGCAAGTGCCGGTGCTTCTAATTGGCTTGCTCGCTCAACAAGATCTGCTGGTTGTGTAGTGCCGAACTTAAGTGAGAACGCACTGGCAGCATGTAAGTGAATAAAACTCATATCGCTTTAATGAGCCATGCACCGGTGAGATCATCTCGTTCGAGTTCGAATGTTTGCAGTGCGCCAATCGGTGCTGCTTCTACTTTCCATACTGCGCGAGCTTGATCATCTGGATGAAAGTTGCCATCACTAATTCGATTCCACCATCCACCTGCTTCACACCATCTAGAAAGAACTGCGTGAATACGAAAACGTCTGCCGCCAAAAGAGAATTCGATTGGTCCAGATGTGCCATCGGCTAGAACTTCACCTGGTTGTGCAATCTGTGCTCTTACATGTGCCGGCGTCATCTGTGGGGCTCTTTCTAGGTAGGTGTGGATAATTCGAACATCTGTTCGAAAAATACTCCGCAGGACTGACACGCGCAAGCCCTGCGTGCAACACGCCTGCAGCAAGCGTAGATAGTTGAAACTTCAACTACTTTCACCTATCTTTAACCAGTTAATACCCACCTATAAAGGAGAAACATGGACGTAGTAGTACTCATTGGTCGCCTGCTATTTGCAGCGCTATTTATTGGCTCAGGCATCGGTCACTTCGCAAAGCTTGAAGCAATGACTGGATATGCAAAGTACAAGAAGCTTCCTGCTGCAAAGCTCGGAGTTCTGATCAGCGGTCTGTTCTTCTTACTCGGCGGAATTTATATCGCTATCGGACTATGGGTTGATCTTGGTGCCCTATTAATCGCTATCACAGTTATTCTTGCAGGAATCATCTTCCATGCTTACTGGAAAGAAACTGATGCAACAGCAAAGATGAATGAGCAGATTGCATTCAACAAGGATCTTGCACTTGGCGGAGCAGCACTAATTCTCTTCGCACTTATTGCAAGCGGAACAATTTCTGGATCAGATTTTGGTCCACACGTAGGAAGCATTAGTTTATTTAACAATTAAGCCGTAATAACAAAGAGCCCTCAGCCCATGCTGGGGGCTCTTTGTTATTCCATCAGCAGACCTACTACTCTTTCTCGTATGACCGTGAAAAAAGCATTCATTGCTCTTTGCGCAATCGCACTTATATCTACTCCTCTGGCTCAAGCATCTGAGCCGCTTTCGCAAGATACGCGAATGAAATTGGTAAAAACGCTATCTGGAGAGTTGGCCCCTAAATCAGTTCTCTCTTCAGGTACAGGTCTAATCAGTGCGCACAACATGATGTACAAGCACACCGTCACTTTCTTTGACTCAGAGTCAATGGAGCTTGTTTCAACTGTTAAAGACAGTGTGGATCTCAAATCCTTTGGATTTTCAAAGTACAGCGGCACCTATCGCGGGGCACCAGTTGAAGGTGCCTTCTCTCCCGATGGCGAGTATTTGTACTTCACAAACTATGCAATGTATGGCAAAGGATTTCGTAAGGAAGGCACCGATACCTGCTCTCCATCATCCGGTTATGACACAAGTTTTCTATCTCGCATAAATTTGAGTACCTACACAATTGATGCCGTCTATCCTGTTGGATCTGTTCCTAAGGTTGTGCAAGTTACGCCGGATAACAAATACATCTTGGTCTCTAACTGGTGCTCGTACACACTCTCGGTTATTTCAGTAGCCGAACAGAAAGTTGTAAAGAGCATAAAGATAGGTCGCTACCCACGTGGCATCGTTGTTACCCAAGACAGTGCATTTGCTTACGTTGCAGAAATGGGCGGCAACCGATTGCACAAAATAGATCTGGCAACATTCGAGCAGACGTATATTCCTATTGGATCAAATCCTCGTGCACTCGTGCTTTCACCTGATAACAAGACGTTGTATGCAACTTTAAATCTTTCTGGACAGATTGCAGCATGGGATTTAGTTGCCAATAAATCGCTAGGCAAAGCCAAGATTGGACAAGCGGCTCGAAGCCTGGACATCTCATCCGATGGCACTGCGCTCTTTGCCACTAACTTTAAAAGTGGAACAGTGTCCAAGGTTCGAACCTCGGATCTTAAGGTTCTGCAAACAATTAAAGTCTGTTCAGAACCAATCGGAATTTCATATGACGCTCCCACCTCTCGTACGTGGGTGGCTTGCTACAACGGCTCAGTAAAAGTCTTCGCTAACGAATAAAAAGGCTTAAACACAATGGAGCTCTTAGGCGCAGTAATAGCAGGTGCATTTATCGGCGCAGTGCTGGGATTCGTTGGCGCAGGTGGCGCAATGGTCTCGGTTCCAATTTTGATTTATTTCTTTGATTTCGATGCAAAAAGCGCAACAACCGCGGCACTAGCTATCGTGTTCCTGACCGCGCTATCGGGTTTAATTCCCAAGGCACGTAATTTACAAATTCTTTATCGGGAAGCATTTGTTGTTGTTGGAATTGGATTATTCACAAATCTTGGATTTGCATTAAGTGCAAGTAGGTTCCCGGATGCATTTGTCACCACAGGCTTTGCCGTTGTCCTGATTATTGCTGCGCTTTCTATGCTGGTTACACCACAATTTCGACCAGAGACTCGAATGCCACTTCCTGTCTTAATACTTATTTCGCTTCTTATTGGTTCGCTGACAGGAATTTTTGGAATAGGTGGCGGATTTTTAGCAATACCTGTGCTTGTGCTCTTTTTTGGTACCCCTCCTGCCAAAGCGGCTGGTACTTCGCTACTTATTATTTCGCTCAACTCACTGATATCGCTTCTCGGTCATCACGCAATGTGGGATTCGGTGGCGTGGCAGATCCCAATTTATATCGGAGTATCCGCAATCGTTTTCGCACAGATTGCGTCTCATTTCTCTACAAACGCTTCACCCAAAATTCTCCGTACTGCATTTGCCATTCTTCTCATACTCATTGCTATCTTGACATTATTGGACACGTGGATCATCGAGAACTTCCAAATAAGTTTGTAAATCTAATAAAGTTCTGCCATGTCAGCGATTTTTGAAAATGCCTCCGTTGCGCGGGTGCAAGGGCTCATGAAAGAACTTGGAATGAGTGGCGAAATTACAGCGCTGACCGACAGTGCACGGAGTGCAAAAGAAGCAGCAGATGCACTCGGGATTGAAGTTGGACAAGTTGCATCATCCATTGTTTTTAAATTAGATGATGAGTCACCACTTCTTGTAATTACTAGCGGGCGTCATAAGGTTGACACAGATCTAGTTGCCAAAAATTTAGGTCAAAGCAAATTGCACAGGGTTGATGCCGATTATGTGAAGGAAAAATCTGGGTTCTCTATCGGTGGCGTTTCTCCGATTGGATGGGTATCTGAGGCAACAATTCTCATCGATGAAGCGCTCAATGATTACGACGTAGTCTGGGCAGCAGCTGGACATCCACACTCAGTATTTCCAACAACATATGCTGAACTCGTTGCATGTACTGGTGCTAAACCAATGGTCGTAGGAGAATGAATTCATGAAAAGATTATTTAAAACGGCCGTCCTTCTCTCCTTTGCCTGGAACTTAATGTTAGTTCTCGGTGTAGTACTCAATATGGACTATGCGCTACCACGAGCAGCGGGGGGACAATTCGAATCTTTTCCAATTTCAATAAGAATTTTGTACGTCAGCACAACTTTTGTGGTGCTCTATCAACTCTTTGTTTATCTTCAACTCATGCAGAATAAAGCTGTTAAGCCTGTCTGGGTGCCTAAAGCATTTGCATATTTAGGTCTAGCCAGTGTCTTCGTGAACGCAATATCCCGCTCTACTCAAGAACAAATCAACGTTATTCCAGCAGCAATAATTTCTGTTGCTTTTTTTGCTGCGTCAAAGCAGGTTCGCTCTTAATGATTTTAGATAGTCAGAAATTTGATGGTCCCTCCGAAAGTGAAGTGTTAGTCCTTATTCACGGCATGGGCTCAGCTTCAACTGCTTGGAAGTTAATTACTCCTGAATTGATGCGACACTTCACTGTCGTAACACTCGACCTTCCTGGACATGGCAAAACTCCCATGTCTATTTCTCAGGCTATGGATCCACGCTCACTATCTGATGCGGTGTGCGAAACGATGACGCATCTTGGTATAGAAAAATTTCATGTGTGCGGTAACTCTCTGGGCGGTTGGATTGCTCTGGAAGTTGCCGCAAAACACAGTGGCCGCGTCTTATCCGTTACTGGTTTAGCGCCTGCAGGTTTATGGCTTGCTCCATACACCGCGCGTTATCCCGGCACTGCCTTGCTGCGCTTTCTAGCAAAAACAACTCAACCACTCGCACCTTTTGCGTTGAGGTTCGAATGGGCGCGCAAACTAGGTTTTGCAGACGTCAGCCCGCTGTGGCGCAATCTCAGTTATGAAACTTGTTTGGATGCATCTAATGCAATGAGCTCTGCTCCTGGGTATTTTCCAGCGTGGGATGCAATGCTAAAGAAACGCTTTGACTCGCCAATCCCACAATCCATTCCTATAACAATTATCTTTGGCGATTCCGATAACACATTGCCCGCATCAAATTGCCAAGAACGTTCGGTAGTCCCAGCCCATAGCAAATGGTACATAATCGAAAATTGTGGACATGCACCGATGTGGGATCACCCAACAACTGTGACACGTCACATTCTGGAAAGTGCGCAATCTCGGTCATGATTACTGCGCTCTATTTTTTCAATACTCCATCTCGTTCTTTGCCATTAGCAATCTGGTCTATGGCTTTAGACCGTGGGCGTTTGCGCAGATTTAAAGGTGTGAGTTTTGCAAAGATGTTGGGCGCCGGCAAAGGTGAAACATTTACTCCGCGGGACGCCGACATTAATCGTTGGGGTTTTTTAGTTGTCATTGAAGAAGAGCAATTAGCAGCTCTGGATCAATCAAAAATTGTAAAAAAGTGGCGGCGCATCAGCACCAGCGAATATCGAATTCTTTTGGATCCAATCTCTTCACATGGAAAATGGAGCAATCGCGAACCATTTGAAGTTAAAGAAAACGCGGGTGCAAATGGAAAAATTGCTGCAATTACTCGTGCTCGAATAAAGGCATCTCATACTTCTCGCTTTTTCTCATCTGTTCCCCCAGTCACGGCATCACTTCATGGAAGTGCCGGATTACTGATGGCAATTGGAATTGGTGAAGCACCAATTGGATTGCAGGGCACATTTTCTCTGTGGAATAGCGCGGCCGACTTGCGAACATTTGCATACAAAGGCGAGGCCCATATCAAGGCGATTGCCGATACTGAGAAGTTTCAGTGGTACGCCGAAGAACTATTTGCACGCTTTAGTGTGCGCGAAGAGCGTGGTTCAATGATGGATAAGCGTTCGAACTAGGGCAGAATTACGCCCATGTCGATTCGCCACTATTCGCCCCGCAGAAATCGCAGGAACGGAATCTCTTTTCGTTCTAAAACTCTGCTTGGAATAGTTCTTGGCGTCACAATTGGTTTGCAAATTCTGTATCCACTCATTGATGGCGAATTCCTACGAGTAGTAACAATTGCAACTGTGTATTGGGCAGCAGGTGCAATGGCGCTTCATGCGTTGCTTGCATACGGCGCACGATATGCATTTACATATCTTTTCGTCACTGTCTTATTTGCACTAGTTATTGAATCTATTGGCGTCAATACAGGATGGCCATTTGGAACGTATGAATACGATCCTTCACTTGGTCACACAATTGCTGGAGTCCCATACGTTGTTCCATTTGCATGGGTGATGATGGCCCACCCAGTTCTGATTGCTGCTCGTCGTGTCGCCGGTAATTGGGTATTTCTCTACGGAGGCTTTGCAATGATGGCGTGGGATTTATTTTTGGATCCACAAATGGTTGCAGCCGGTCGTTGGCGTTGGACATTCGATGGTGCACACGTTCCGTATCAACCAGAGATTCCACTTTCAAATACTTTTGGATGGCTCCTAAGTGCAATGGCGCTGATTGCGATTTTGCACCAAGTACTGCCTCGTGATCGTAGAAAATCCAGTGCAAGTTTCGGAGCAGTAGATCTTTGGTTGGCTTGGACTTTCTTTGGAGGAGTTGTTTCCAATCTCTTCTTCTTTGACCGTCCAGGTGTTGCCTTAGTCGGCGGAGTCGCCTTTGGTCTTTTCTTTCTACCCTATGCATTCTCGCGATGGCTCGGCCGTCCGTAAGACTTCACAATGCTTGAGCTCTCATTATTGATCTGCATAATCGCACTCTTAATCACAATACTCAATGTTTTTTCGATAATTACTCCACGTAGCGGTGGACAGGTTAATCAAAAGATAAGCGTGCTGGTGCCTCTGCGAAATGAAGAAGAGAATGCTGTGGCAATCATTGAAACACTTGCCGCACAAGAGAATTTATCTGATGTTGAATTTCTCATTCTGAACGATAATTCAACTGATAAAACCTTTGAACTAATCACATCAGCTGCTCACGGTGATTCACGATTTAAGATTATGCAAGGCTCCGTTTTGCCTGATGGATGGCTCGGCAAACCGTGGGCACTAGAACAACTTAGTCAAAGCGCACAAGGTGAAATGCTGATCTGCATCGATGCAGATGTTCGTTTGAGCAAGACGGCAATCGCAGCCGCAGTCGATTCGATGCACAAACACGCTTTGGATTTCTTCTCTCCTTACCCATCACAAGTTGCTCGCACATTTGGCGAGAGAATGATTCAGCCTCTATTGCAGTGGTCGTGGCTCTCGTCTGTGCCGCTTGCATTTGCTAAACGTTCGAGTAATCCATCCTTCGCTGTGGCAAATGGTCAGTTCTTTGCCGTAAAGAAAAGCGCTCTGATGAAATCTGGTGGTTATTCATCCATTAAGTCGGATGTTTTAGATGACATGCAAATGGCGCGAGTGCTGCTTCGAAATAAATTTAAAGGAACAGTGGGCAATGGAGCGCTGATTGCGCAGTGTCATATGTATTCATCGTGGGATGAATTAAAAAATGGATACGCGAAATCGCTCTGGAAAGGATTCGGCGGAGTATTCGGATCAATCATTGCTATCGCTCTACTAGTGCTCACAGGAATCATCCCAATCGTAAGCGCCGCTCTGGGTTCTCCCCTTGGATGGTTCGCTTTCGAAGCGGTTTTAATTTCGAGATTAATTAGTGCAAAAATCACTCGTGCCAACTTGTTTGACTCTCTCTTGCATCCGATCTCTTCAGCACTGCTTATTTATTTGATTATCTATTCATGGATCATGCGCGGTCGCATTCAATGGAAAGGCCGCACAGTATGAACGACAAAGAAGTAATTGTTATCGGTGCCGGCATGGGTGGAATGTGCACGGCTGCTCGTTTAGCTCGACAAGGACATTCAGTACGTGTTCTGGAGAGTTCGGATAAACCAGGCGGCAAATGTCGCACTGAATGGATCGGCAAATACGCTTTTGATACTGGTCCTTCACTTCTGACACTGCCCGCTGTTTATCGAGATTTTTTTGCACGTACCGGAAAGCATCTTGGACAAGTTCTAGATGTTAAAGCTGTTAATCCAGCTTTTGATTACAGATTTCAAGATGGGGTGCAACTAAAGTTCGCAAATCTTGCACACCATAAAACGCAAGAAGAAATCTCTCGTGTGCTCGGTCCAGAAGTTGCGGCGCAATGGGATGCACTTATGAAGCGCGCAGAAAGAATGTGGGATGTTTCTCGCGAACCATTCGTAGAATCCGAACTAACTTCAATTCTTTCGCTAATGAAGCGTCCAACGTTGCTCCGTGATTTAAAGGTAATCGCTCCGTGGAAGTCACTTCGTGATTTAGCAGAAGAGTTATTGCCTGATACACATCTTCGCTACATTCTCGATAGATACGCCACATACAGCGGATCAGATCCGCGATTAGCACCCGCTGTGCTTTCAACGATTGCATTCGTTGAAGAGGCGTTTGGGGCCTGGCACATAACTGGTGGAATAGGAAAACTCTCTGAAGCTGTCTACCAACGCTGCATCGATCTTGGTGTTACTTTCGAATTCAACGCACCTGTGGAAACAATCAATCACACTAAGGAGCGGGTCACTGGCGTAACTCTGAAATCAGGTCGCACTCTTGATGCTTCAATCGTCGTAGCCAATGCCGACGCCGCACTTGTTTACAACTCTCTACTCGACACAAAGCTTCGAAAGACAAAGAGTGCCAGAAAGCGAATTTCACAGAGCACACAATCATTAGCTGGGTTTTCACTCCTGCTTGGATTGCGTCCAGATCCAAGTGCTGCCCCGATAAGCCACCACACAATTCTTTTTCCAAAGGATTATGACGCTGAGTTTGATGCAATCTTTACTACTCGCACACCGGTGAAGAATCCAACAATCTATGTGTGTGCTCCGCACGATGAAACCATGGTTAAAGAAGCTGGTGCGCAATCACTCTTTGTTTTGGTCAATGCTCCAGTTCATGATTCAACTGGCAAGGCAGGTTGGAATTGGAGTAACGCGAATTTCAATCGTGATTACGCCAACACCATCATTGATCAGATTGAAGCTCAAGGCATTTCAATTCGAGATCGCCTAGATGTCTTTGAAGTTCGTACCCCTGCAGATCTTGAAAGAAGCGTGAGCGCTCCAGGTGGTGCAATTTATGGAACATCGAGCAATGGAGCGAAGTCAGCATTTTTGCGAGCACGCAACAGATCGCCACTCAAAGGTTTGTACTGTGTTGGTGGTTCTGCTCATCCTGGAGGAGGTTTACCCCTCGTTGGATTAAGCGCAGAGATAGTTGCTAATGCAATCGGGAATACGCAAAACGCATCACGCTTACTGCACTAAATAGAGTAGCGCCAAGAAAAACCCACGCAGCTACTTCTATTCCAGGCAAATCTAGATGCCATGCAATTAAAACAATAAATATGAAACTTGCTCTCACTGGCCGTTCGGTAATTGTTACGAGCCCAAGGTCTTTAACTCCCAAAGATGAGACTCGTGCACGCATGTATTCCTGTACTGAAGCCACTAACCAGAGCGCAATGCACAAAAATGCCGGTACGCCAATTACATACAGTGCATAAAGCCATAGTGCTTCACTTATTCGATCCGCTACGGAATCAAGAAGTGCACCCCAATTTGATGCGCGATTTTGAAAAATCGCAACGCTTCCATCGATGCCATCGAAAAATAGAGATACAACAATGAGTGCAACAGCCCATGGTGATTGCGCTGTAAATGCAACGCCAATTGCGCTGATTAATCCCAACATCGTTAATGCATTCGGAGTGATGCGCAAGAGCGTGCACAGCAAACCAAACCTGTAGGAAATGGCTAGCCATCGGCCAACAATTCCTGTCGTTGGCGCAGAGTTATGGAGCTCGCTCCATCTATCTGTAAATTGCTCGCGCGTAATCAACGGGTAATGCCTTTCTTGGAATGACTTGGACTATTGCGCAGGGTACCGTTACCGCGTGGGTAATGAGAAGAACGCTGATCCAGCTGCGATTCGCCAGTTAATCGAGAGCGAACTCGCAACCTTTCTGGGAGCCCAAAAGAAGTATTTAGAATCAATTGGAAGCGAACTCACACCAGCGTCTAATGCTCTCTCATCATTTCTATTAGATGGCGGCAAAAGACTTCGACCACTCTTTGCATATTTTGGTTTTCTTAGTGCAGGTGGTTCTCACTCCCCTGAAGTAATTCGTGCATGTTCAAGCCTTGAGTTACTGCAGGCGTGTGCGTTAATCCATGATGATTTGATGGATGGTTCCGATACCCGCCGTGGTAAACCTGCAATTCATAAGCACTTTGAAAAATTGCACTCACAAGAGAGTGCGGTTGGCTCATCCGTAGGTTTCGGACAGGCCGCAGCAATTCTCTTGGGCGACTTAGCTCTTGTTTATTCTGATCTCGCACTACATCAAAGTGGGATAAAAGCAGAATTACTGCCGCAAGTCTTAGCGGTCCATGATGAAATGCGCGTTGAGTTAATGGCTGGACAATTCTTAGACATATACGAACAAACCAGAAGCACTCATACTGTTGAGCGCGCACTCACCATTGCTCGATACAAATCTGGCAAGTACACAATTGAGCGCCCACTACATTTTGGTGCAGCCCTAGCCACCACGGATAAAAAGACGCTCGCTGAAGTAACTTCACACTTATCGTCTTACGGTTTGCCACTCGGTGAAGCATTCCAATTGCGCGATGATTTGCTGGGGGTATTTGGCGATCCTGATTTAACTGGCAAGCCTGCCGGAGATGATCTGCGTGAAGGAAAGCGCACTGTACTTGTTGCCATGGCGCAGGAGTTAATGAGTTCAACTGATATCAAGGAATTTGAATCTCTGTTTGGTAAACAGGATCTAAATTCTGCAGGTATTGAAAAATTGCGTACAATTATCACGGATTCGGGTGCGCTCGTGCATGTTGAAAATCTCATTTCCGAGTTAACGAATACCGCAATACACGCACTTGATACGCCATCAATTGCAGATACAGCTCGCACGGTTTTAAGTGACCTTGCAATAATCGCTACGAAGAGGAATCTCTAATGCCAAAGCGCGTCAAAGGACCCACAGATCACGTCGTTGTTGTAGGTGCAGGATTAGCAGGATTAAGTGCTGCTCTTCGCTTAGCTGGCGCCGGTCGCAAAGTCACTGTCATAGAACGCGAAAGTGTTCCTGGTGGGCGAAATGGTCTGCTCAACAAAGATGGTTATGCCTTTGATACTGGCCCGAGTGTTTTAACGATGCCTTCTCTGATTAATGATGCTTTCAACAGCGTCGGCGAAGAACTTAAAGATTGGTTAGAACTCACACCCGTTCAACCGCTCTATCGCGCCTTTTACGCCGATGGATCGCAGATTGATATTCATGCCAATACAGATCAAATGGAAGCAGAAATCGCTAAGACAGTGAGCTCAGCTGAGGCCGCTGGATATCGCCGCTACGTTGATTTCGTCACAAAGTTATACAAATATGAAATGAATGATTTCATCGATAGAAATATTGACTCTCCTCTAAATCTTCTGACTCCAAATCTTGCTCGACTTATTGCTCTGGGCGGATTTAGACGCTTATCTCCAAAAGTTAATCAATTTATGAAAGATCCACGCCTTCAAAAGGTTTATTCATTCCAGGCTATGTATGCAGGTGTGAGCCCGCAACAAGCGCTAGCGATTTACGCGGTTATTGCGTACATGGATTCTGTTAACGGCGTCTTCTTTCCTAAAGGTGGAATGCACGCTGTTCCACGTGCACTTGCTGCGGCAGCGCAAAAGCACGGTGTCGAATTTATGTACAACACAACAGCTGAAAAAATCGAAACAGCTAATGGCCGCGCGAAAGCCGTCATAACAAACACTGGTCAACGCATTGAGTGTGACGCTTTGGTTCTAAACCCTGATTTACCTGTGGCATGGCGCGATCTTCTTGGAAAAACCCCACTGTCAGTCAAGCGTCTTCGCTATTCCCCATCATGTGCGACTCTGCTCGTTGGTTCTTCCAAGAAATACGATCACGTTGCGCATCACAATATTCACTTTGGTGAGTCATGGGATGGCGTATTCGATGAATTAATTAAGAAGAAAACCTTAATGACGGATCCCAGTGTTCTAGTGACAATTCCAACAAAAGATGATCCTTCTCTTGCTCCTGCAGGCAAAGAGTCTTATTACATTTTGTATCCAACTCCAAACTTGGATGCGGACATCGATTGGAAAAAGCAGGCGGCTCCGTATCGCGACCACATGATAAAAACTCTAGAAGATCGTGGATACACCAACTTTTCAGATGGAATCGAAACTGAAGTGCTGACCACTCCCCTTGATTGGCAGGCGCAAGGGATGGAGCGCGGAGCACCATTTGCTAGCGCGCATACGTTCTTCCAAACTGGTCCATTTAGACCACGCAACATGGCAAGTGGATTTGAAAACATCGTCTTTACCGGATCAGGAACACAACCTGGAGTCGGAGTTCCAATGGTTTTAATCTCAGGTCGTTTAGCTGCAGAGAGAATTGTTGGACCAGTTAAGTAGATGAATGAGTTAGATGCTGCTGGAATAAAAGATCCAGTTCTGCGAGCTTCCTATGGAGAGTGCAAGCGTCTTAACTCTTTGCACGGAAAAACTTACTATCTTGCGACGCTGTTGCTGCCTGCACATAAGCGCCCCTTTGTTCATGCTCTTTATGGTTTTGCGCGATATGCAGATGAGATTGTTGATGATCTTGCATCAACATTGAGTGATCAAGAAAAAGCTGCGCACCTTAAAACATGGGGCGACTCCGTTTTAGCATCTATCTCTACGGGGATAAGTACCGATCATGTTGGAGCGGCCCTGATCGATACTGTTCGCCGATTTGATATTCCCCAGCAACACTTCGTGGATTTCTTGCACTCCATGACGATGGATTTAACCGTCGGTACCTATAAAACTTATGAAGATTTAATGGAGTACGTCTACGGATCTGCGGCGGTAATTGGATTACAGATGGTGCCTATTTTGGGCCCACTCTCTGATGCCGCTTACGAACCGGCAAAAAAATTAGGAATCGCTTTTCAGCTCGCTAATTTCATTAGAGATGTTGGCGAAGATTTAGATCGTGGTCGTATTTATCTACCCCTTGATGAACTCGCGCAATTTGGCGTAACTCAAGAAATGCTCCATGCAAAGAAGCTCACTCCCGAGATAACTGCTGCGCTCAAGTTTCAAATTGAGCGAGTGCGGCAACTTCAACGTGAAGCCGAACCAGGAATTCAATTACTGGAAGCATCTAGCCGTCCATGCATCATGGCTGCCAGTACTTTGTACTGTGGAATCGTTGATGAAGTTGAAAAAATTGGGTACGACGTCTTTAACAAGCGCGCTAAAACTTCGACTGCCCGCAGATTAAAGGTTGCACTTCCGGCGTTTATTCGCGCTATTGCTGCACGATAAGAAATTTTCTCATATAGTTAGTAATGCGGGAGCCACGGTGGCTGAGAGGATCTGAAATTCAGATCGACCGCTTGACCCGTCCGGTAATGCGGACGTGGAAGGAAATATCTAATGTCTACAATTTTATTTACTGCGTGGGGTTATGGCGTTTCAGTTCTTGAATTCACCGCAGCGCTCACATCATTTATTGGCGTAAGCCTTGGTGTCACTGGCAAGAGAATTACATGGCCTTGGTGGGTACTGAGCAGTTCACTCTATGGAGTCTTTTTCTATCAAGCAGATCTCTTTGCTAGTGCCGCACTTCAAATAGTTTTTATCGGTGCAGCAATCTGGGGATGGTTTGGGTGGGGACCAAAAGGCGCAGTCCCATCAGCGCTTTCAACTAAGCAGCGAACATTTTCTGCAGCAGGCTTAGCAGTTGCTTTCGTTTTACTCACTCCGGTGCTGCAAAGTTTGGGCGCTGCAGCAACATGGTCAGATGCAATAATTTTCCTCGGCAGTGTCTTTGCGCAAGTAATCATGGTTCATCAGAAATATGAAGCGTGGCCACTGTGGTTTGCTATTAACGTACTGGCAACAGTTCAGTACGCCGTTTTAGGATATTGGTTCACTGCAGTTGTGTACGCAGCATTTACCGTTATCGCTGTACTTGGGTGGAAGCGTTGGTATGAATCTCACCGAAGCTCTCTCTGATTTACTCTCTTCACCGGGACCCCACTTAATTGCAATTGACGGTCCAGCTGGAGGCGGGAAAAGTACATTAGCTAAGAACTTATTTCTATACTTGAGCACAACTCGCGAAGTCAATCTTCTTGGCTTAGATGATGTTTACGATGGTTGGGAAAATGCACTTGGAGATAAGTTAACGGCAGACCTTCACAAAATTGCAGCTGCCCATAAGAGTGGGCAATCAGTAAGTATTGAAATTTATGACTGGGCGAACTCTTGTTATGGCCACAATAGAGTGCTTGATCCAAAGGAAATACTCATCGTTGAAGGAGTTGGAAGTGCGCAAGGAGTCATTCGCGCTCACGGAGCAATCACTATCTGGATGGATATCGATCCGCTCATTGGCATGGAAAGAGTTTTAAACCGAGATGGCCATCACATCAGCGAAGAGATGAAAGCGTGGCAAGAGTTGCAGAGCAAACTCTTCGCCCAATCTGGCGCCAAAGAGAACGCAGATTTCGTTATCACTACTGAATAAATTGGGCGCGCCACACCCTTGTATCTATGGGGTTTTATCTAAGATTTCCACGTGTCTGATTTATCTGGTGAACTCATTGATGGGCGTTATCAACTCATCTCCCAGATAGCCCAGGGTGGCATGGCCAGCATTTACTCGGCCCTTGATACGCGCTTAGATCGCAAAGTTGCTGTAAAAATTATGCATCCGCATCTTGCACAAGATGAGGCATTTGTTAATCGATTTATTCGAGAAGCAAAAGCTGCTGCTGCTCTTACTCATCCCAACGCTGTATCAGTGCAAGATCAAGGATGGAATACAAATGGTGTGCCGGCCGTCTTTATCGTTATGGAGATGGTTGAAGGAAGCACTCTGCGCGAATATTTGGATGAATCAGGAAAATTCGGAGTAGCGCAAACGTTGCAGTATCTGACTGCGATTTTGGGCGCACTCGCTGCTGCGCATAAATTAGGAATCATTCACCGAGATATCAAGCCTGAAAATATTCTGATTTCAAATGATGGACGAATCAAGATTGCAGATTTTGGATTAGCCCATGGCGCTCTTATTGGAAGCACGCTCACTGCAGAATCTAGTGTTGTACTCGGCAGTGTTTCATACCTTTCACCAGAACAAGTTCAACGTGGAATTTCTGATGCACGTAGTGATGTGTACTCGACAGGCATTCTTGCCTATGAGTTGCTTGTAGGAGAAAAACCTTTTTCCGGCGATAGCCCAATTCAGATTGCTTACATGCATGTAAATAATCGAGTTCCACGTGTAAGCCAGAGCAGATCAGATATTCCTAACGAGCTCGATGATCTGATTTATTCAGCCACGAGTTCCAACCCGGACGAGCGGCCACGTGATGCAGCCGTGTTTTTATCTGGGATACAAGATATTGCTCGCTCAATAGATCCCAAGCGAAATCAATTGAGTTTGGAATTAGATATTCCGATGCAGAAGATTTCTGAGAAGTCATCGAAAATGAAGAAGAAAAAACTTAAACCTGAACCGGTCAGAGAAATAACAGAGGAAAAACCTAAACGTGAGATGACGGCGGGAACTAAGCGACGAATTAGTAAACGAGTTCGAAGAAATCGCATTATCGCTGCAATGCTTGCGGTGGCACTTGGTATCGGCAGTTGGTATGCGCTGATTGGTCCGGGCTCTCGCATTGTGGTTCCATCAGTTGTTGGCGCATCCGTTGAAGAAGCAAATGCAGCACTTGCTCCCCTTGGATTAACATCAGAAGTAATCGAAAGACGATTTGATGAGGACATTGCTTCAGGAAAAATATTGGCATCAGATCCAAGCGGTGGCGATAAAGTTGATGCTGGTGGTCGAGTTAACTTGGTGGTTTCCAAAGGCCAAGAACGTTACGTTATCCCAGTTTTAACTGGGCTTACTCCGGCGGCTGCTCTCAAAGTTCTTACAAGTCAACCATTAAAGACTGCAGGAATTTCTGAAGCATTTAATACCACTATTCCTAAAGGCCTAGTCATTTCCTCAAATCCATCTAGTGGACAAAAAGTTAAGCGAGATACACCAGTATCCATTCTTGTCAGCAAGGGCGTCGAAGAAATTGCATTAACAACCTACGTTGGTCAAAGCGCAGACCAGGCACAAAATGAATTAACTGAAGCCGGCTTTAACGTTGAAAGTTCATTTGCATTTAGCGAAAGTGTTGCCGCTGGCGCCGTAGTTTCTCAAGCTCCATCTGGAGTTGTAAGTGCACCGAAGGGCTCAACAATTACATTAGTGGTGTCAAAAGGTTCTAAATTCGTCTTTATTCCTAATGTCTATTCGATTGAAACAAACAAAGCGATGGCAACGTTGAAAGATTTGGGACTCAAAGTGAAGGTTCGAAGTATTGGAAAGAAAACCATCAAGTACGTGACAAATGTATCTCCAAAGATAGGCGCGAAAGTCCTACGTGGCACTGTTGTAACCATCACAGTAGGCTAGGCCGATGCCAGCCCCAGTGAAGAAATCAACAGTAAAGAAACCACGTATCGGAGCCCACACGCCAACTACAGGTGGAATGGCAAAGCGCTCTATTGAGTACGCACGAACAATCGGCGCAGAAGCAATTCAAGTTTTCGCATCTAATCCACGTCAATGGTCGATGCCAGATGCGAACATAGCTGCAGATAATGAATTCAAAGAAAAAGCTGCCGAACTAGATTTAGAGGTTTATGTACACGCGCCATTTCTCATTAACTTAGGTTCACCCACTGAAGACACATATAAAAACTCTTTGGCTGCAACTGAGTATGCACTCAAAAGAGCAACAGATATCGGAGCTTTGGGCTCAGTTATTCACACTGGATCCGCGGTGAAAGAAGATAACGTGAAGCAAGCATGGAAACAGATTCACGAAGGCATGATGCCGATTCTCAATAAACTCAGTAATGACTCCCCTTATTTGCTACTCGAACCAACTGCCGGGCAAGGTCAATCACTGGTTAAGAAACTAGAAGATCTAGAAAACTATTTAAAGGCTCTTGAATACCATCCACGCGTTGGAATCTGTTTGGACACCTGCCACGTCTTTGCTGCTGGGCACGACATATCGGTAAAAGGTGGAATGACTGCAACAATTGACTTACTTATTGAAATCGCAGGTATTGAGCGTTTTCAATTAGTGCACGCAAATGATTCAATGGATGTCTGCGGAGCACTTAAAGATCGCCACCAAAATCTGGGTGATGGGCACATCGGACTCGATCCCTTTAAAGAATTGCTGGGACACCCAGCCGTGGCGAATGCACCGCTTATTCTTGAAACTCCAGGACTAGAAGAAAAGCATGGTCCAGAAGTTGCACTGTTAAAGAAAATGCGCGGATGAGTACAAGGCACGCTGCACAACTCAAATTAGCACCATGGGCACTGCTACTTGTTGCAGCGTCCTGGGGTCTTTCATTTGTGATTATGAAAGATTCAATTTCTCGCCAGAGCGTAAATAACTTTCTCTTTAGTCGCTTCGCTCTAGCCGTGATTATCATGATTCTGCTTCGACCTCGAGTATTTAAGTTATTTAGCAGAGACCTTGTCTTGCGTTCTGCATTTGCCGGATTTTTTCTTGGAGCTGGTTTCACTCTGCAAACTCTGGGACTTGAGCTAACTGGCGCTGCAATTACAGGTTTTATTACAGGGCTGTACGTTGTAATCACCCCACTCATTGCGGCAGTGGTACTCAAAGTTCGAGTCACACGTCTCACCTGGGGTTGCGTAGTGCTGGCAACAATTGGTTTAGCGTTGCTTTCGCTACGTGGTTGGTCCATTGGCTTTGGTGAATTACTTGTTCTTGCTAGCGCATTTTGTTTTGCTACTCACATAATTTCATTGGGTAAGTGGAGTAACGGTCGTGACGCGTATGCGATGACCGTTGTTCAACTTTTGATGTGCACGCTACTAAGTGGTGTTGCCTCTGTCGCAGAAGGCGGTTATTCCGCTCCACCAGATTGGGGTGTTTGGGCAACAGTTATTTTCACTGCAGTTGTAAGCACAGCCGTGGCTTTTGTGATCCAAACATGGGCTCAAGCGCACATGACAACAACAAAGGTTGCCGTCATCCTTACAATGGAAGTTGTCTTTGCTGCAATCTTTGCAATCATCTTTGGCGGCGAGCGATTGACCGCGCAAGTTGCGCTCGGTGGCATCCTTGTTGTGACTGCAATGTATGTAATTGTCATCAAAGAATCGTGAGAAAATAGAGCATGGCAATTGACTTACGATCAGATACTGTCACAAAGCCCTCACAAGCGATGCGAGATTCAATTGCATCAGCACCTGTTGGCGATGACGTATACAGCGATGATCCAACTGTTAATTCACTGGAAGAACGAGTCGCTGCGCTCTTTGGTAAAGAAGCTGCGCTCTTTTCGCCTACAGGTTCATTAGCCAATCAATTAGCAATTCGTTCCCTTGTTGCACCGGGAGAAGAGTTAATCGCTGAAACAAATTCTCACATCGTTCGCGCAGAACTCGGTGCGGCAGCAGTTTTCTCTGGCATAACCACTCGCACATGGCCAGCAAAAAATGGATTACTCAAAGCCAGTGACGCACTAGAGATCGCGCGCCCAAACCCTGGGCCATATCTAGTTTCTACAACCGCTATTGCAGTGGAGAACACCCATAACTTTGGTGGCGGAACAGTTCAGCCGATTTCTGAAATAGCCGCACTTAAAAAAGGTGCGGATGAAATTGGCGTTGCACTGCATTTAGATGGTGCTCGTATTTGGAATGCACACGTCGCAAGTGGGGTTAGCTTTACAGATTACGGAAAGTACTTTCAAACAATTAGCGTCTGTCTTTCAAAAGGCCTTGGTGCACCAGTTGGTTCGCTAGTCCTTGGAAGCAAGGACATGATTACTCGCTCTCGTGTCTGGCGTAAGCGCTACGGCGGTGGAATGCGACAAATTGGCATTCTTGCAGCCGCTGGTCATTACGCGCTTGATCACAACATCAACCGACTTTCAGAAGATCACGCACGTGCGAAGAAAATTGCAGTTGCTCTGGCAAGCGTTGATTCATCTCTGATAGATCCTGCAACTGTTGATACCAACATCGTTGGTCTTGATTTATCGAATTTTGCATTTAGCGCCGCAGATTTTGCCGCAAAGTGTAAGGAAAATGGATTGTGGATCAGCGCACTGGGTCCCAAGTACGCCAGATTGGTGACACATTTAGATTTTGATGACGCGCAAACAGATGAAGCAATCGAAATACTAAAGCGCTGCCTCAAAGCGTAAGAGCCACTCTTTCTTGCCTAACCCATAGGCATAATTTCCAAGTGCTCCCCCAGTTTTAACAATTCGATGACATGGGACCACTAAAACAATTGCATTCTTTGCACATGAACTACCTGCAGCTCGCACTGCAGCTGGTGAACCTGCTCGTTTAGCTAAATCTGCATACGAAAGAGTTTTACCAGCCTTAACTTTTCTCATTGCCTTCCATGCTGCCTGTGAAAATGAAGCACCTGGTTGCCGGACTTTGATTGCATCCAGCGCGGTTAGATCCCCATCAAAGTAATCAGAGATTAACTCTGAAATTACTGAGATTGACTTCACTTCTTTTATTTCACGCGCTCTATCGGCGACATCTAGCGAAGCTTTGAGGGCACTTACGGTGGAAAGGTTTGCTGCGAGTAATACATCTTCGTGGGCGATCAGATTGAGTGTGCCTATCGGTGTTTTGTGTGACGTTAAAAAAAGAGGCACAGCGCTAAATTAGCGATCGCGCAACATTTCAGCAACTAAAAAGGCTAACTCAAGAGATTGAGAGTGATTTAAGCGAGGATCGCACGCAGTCTCATAGCGTGATGCAAGATCAGATTCAGAGATTTGTTCTCCTCCGCCAACGCACTCAGTTACGTCATCACCTGTGAGTTCGATGTGAATTCCACCAGGATGAGTTCCGAGTGACTTATGTACTTCGAAGAATCCTTTAACTTCATCCATAACATCATCGAACTTGCGAGTCTTGTATCCAGATGGTGCTTCGTAGGTGTTTCCGTGCATTGGATCGCATACCCACAACACTTTTGCACCAGATTTTGTAACGCCATCAACGAGAGGTGGCAACGCTTCGCGAATCTTTGATGCACCCATGCGGGTAATGAAAGTGAGACGACCTGGTTCGCGATCTGGATCTAAGCGATTAATAAGGGCTAGCGCATCTTCTACTGTTGATTTTGGTCCAAGCTTTACGCCAATTGGATTCTTAATCTTTGATGCAAAATCAATGTGAGCACCATCTAATTGACGTGTTCGCTCGCCAATCCAGAGGAAGTGCGCCGATACATCGTAAGGATCGCCAGTGCGTGAATCGATACGTGTCAGCGCCTTTTCGTATTCAAGAATAAGTGCTTCATGGCTTGAGAAGAAGTCAACAGATTTAAATGCTTCTGGATCTACTCCAGCCGATGTCATGAATGCGAGCGCGCGTCCAATTTCATTAGCCATCTCTTCATAGCGAGTACCAACTGATGAGTCACGGATAAATCCTTTATTCCATTCGTGAACACGGCGAAGATCGGCAAATCCACCTTGTGTGAATGCACGCACTAGATTCAAAGTTGCAGCTGATGTGTTGTAGACGCGGACTAATCGCTGAGGATCTGGAGTGCGTGCGCTTTCGGTAAATTCAAGATCGTTTACAGCATCTCCGCGGTATGCAGGCAGAGTTACGTCGCCACGAGTTTCTAAGTCATTTGAACGCGGCTTGGCGAATTGACCCGCCATGCGTCCGACTTTTACGACGGGAATAGATGAGTAGTACTGAAGTACTGCTGCCATCTGCAAGATGGTTTTAATTCGATTGCGAATTGAATCTGCAGTTGCTGCTGCAAAAGTCTCGGCGCAATCTCCACCCTGTAACCAAAAGGCTTTTCCTTCGGCTGCGAGTGCAATACGCGCTTTAAGATCATCGCACTCTCCAGCAAATACAAGTGGAGGTAAAGATTTCAACTCTTGCACCGCAGATTTAACTGCTGCTCCATCATTTCCACCTGGCCATTGAGGTTGTTGCGCTGCAACTAGTCCAGGCGTGAAGAGAGTATCGAGTGAAGAGTTCATAGGGATAAGGGTAGAGAACTTTGGTCTATTCGCGAAGGCGAATTATCCAAAGAAGATCTCAGCTTCCTTGTAGAGGGCTAAATCGACTGTTTTGAGTTTTTCTGTCGCTGTAGCAAGTGGAACGCGCACAATATTGGTGCCGTGCAGGGCAACCATTGTGCCCCAATCACCTTCGTGCGCTGCTGTGATTGCGTGCAAACCAAAACGAGTGGCAAGAACTCGGTCGAACGCAGTTGGAGTACCACCGCGTTGAATATGACCGAGTACAGACGTGCGTGCTTCTTTTCCAGTTCTTGATTCAATTTGTCCAGCTAGCCAATCGCCAATTCCAGAAAGCTTGACGTGACCAAATGCATCGAGTGATTGATCTTTGGTAATCATGTCGCCTTCTTGTGGAACCGCTCCTTCAGCAATCACGATAATTGGCGCAAAATGTGACTTATAACGTGATTCAACCCATTCGCAGACTTTCTCCACGGAGAATGGAACTTCAGGAATCAAAATGCATGTTGCACCACCTGCAAGACCTGAGTGCAATGCAATCCAACCAGCATGGCGACCCATTACTTCAACAATCAAAGTACGGTGGTGAGATTCTGCTGTTGTGTGTAAGCGATCAATTGCTTCGACAGCGATATTTACTGATGTATCAAAACCGAATGTGTAATCTGTGTTATTAAGGTCATTATCAATTGTCTTGGGAACACCGATGACGTTTACGCCAAGGGCATCAAGTTTTGTTGCTACGCCGAGAGTGTCTTCGCCGCCAATTGCAATGAGCGCATCAATGCCCATCTTTGATAAATTCTCTTTAATCTTTTCAACGCCATTTTCAATCTTAAAAGGATTGGTGCGAGAAGATCCAAGAATTGTCCCACCGCGCGGAAGAATGCCACGAGTTGCTTCTAAATTTAAGGGCATTGTTAGGCCTTCAAGAGGGCCTTTCCAACCATCACGGAAGCCAACAAATTCGTGACCGTATTCTTTAACACCTTTGCGAACTACCGCACGAATAACTGCGTTTAGTCCAGGACAATCTCCGCCACCTGTTAGAACGCCGATGCGCATCTAAAAAACTCCTAAAAATATTCTCTCGGATTTGTCAACGCTGATGTGCACAGTCTAGCCTTCAACCATGGCCAACTTAAAATTGGTGGCCGAATTAAGCGTTAATATCGCGAGCAAGGCGATCAGACAGAGACTTGGTGATTAATTGAATCGTCGCTCACTCACGTTGTTTCTTATCGTCGGCGTCTTATGGGGAATTCCATACTTGTTCATGAAAGTTGCTGTCGATACTTTCACGCCATCTGTCATCGTTTTTGGCCGAGTTGTAATTGGTGCGGCAATTCTTATTCCTATTGCATTAAAACAAGGCACTGTGCGCGAAATTCTTAAGGGCTGGAGATACGTAATCCCATATGCCCTCGCAGAAATGATTGGACCTTGGTATTTAATTTCAACAGCTGAAAAAGAAATCTCATCAGGATTGGCAGGTTTGCTCGTTGCCACAGTTCCTATCTGGGCCACAATATTTGCCTCCATTAATGGCGATAAGACGGTGTGGCACAGCACTCGCTTATTCGGTTTAGTCTTTGGATTTGCAGGTTTAGTCGCACTCGTTGGCATCGAAAGCATTACTGGAAACAGTTCGTTAACCGCAATCTTTATGGTTCTGATTGCATCAATTCTCTATGCATATGCAGTCAACATGATCACAAAGAAGTTGCCTGGTGTTTCAGGTCTTTCACTCAACGGAATTGCAATGGGAATTTCTGCCATATTTTTTGCACCCTTTGCTCTTACACAGTGGCCAACAACTGCGATTCCAGCCAATGCTATTTGGAGCATGATTGGGCTCGGAGTTCTGTGTACTGCTCTTGCCTTCGTTCTCTTCTTTAAAGTAATGGCAGATATCGGACCAGCTAGAGCCTCTCTGGTTACTTATCTCAACACATCAGTTGCAGTGCTGCTCGGTGTACTAATTCTCTCTGAACCACTGACTCTTGGAATTATGGTTGGTTTACCAATGGTGCTGATCGGTTCTTACTTCGCAAGTCGCAAACCGGTTTCGGTTTAGTTCTCTCCAAAACCTAATTTTTCTAACATCTTTGAGTCGCGTTGCCACTCTTTAGAAACTTTTATGTGAAGTCCCAGAAATACTTTGGCGCCAATTGCACGTTCGATATCTGCACGTGCCCGAGTACCAATATCTTTTAAACGCGAACCCTGATGCCCCAACAAAATTGCTCGCTGTGAATCGCGTTCCACGTGGATAGTCGCATGAATATCAAAAAATGGTCGGCTACCTTTTTCTTCACGTTCTGACATCTCATCAATCGTCACCATGATTGAGTGTGGCAACTCTTGTAAAGCATCACGCAGCGCAGCTTCGCGGATTAATTCGCAAATAATCTGGCCTTGTTCTTGATCACTCTTCATATCTGTTGGATAAAAAGCAGGCCCCGCAGGAAGTGTCTTGCTTATTAACTCTGCTAACAAATCTATCTGCTCATGGATGGCAGCTGAGACAGGAATGATTTCGTCCCACACAAAACCCTTTGCTAAACCACTAATTCCCAATAAGCGATTAGCGAGTGATTTCTTGGACATTAAATCTGTCTTTGTAATAACTGCAATCTTCTTTGCTTTTGGATGCTTCGCAATTTCAGCTGCAATAAAAACATCTCCGGCACCAGAATCTTCATCGGCCGGTAAACACATAATGATGGCATCAACTGAATCCATACTCTGATCTACCACAGCATTTAGACGTTGTCCGAGCAGTGTCTTTGGTTTATGCACACCGGGTGTATCGACCAAAACTGCTTGAAAATCTGGGCCATTGAGAATTCCGCGAATTGCGTGACGAGTTGTATTTGGATGATGGGACGTAATTGCAATCTTGCTGCCAACTAGTGCATTTATCAGAGTTGATTTACCTGCGTTTGGCCGGCCAACAATGGCAACGAAACCCGAACGGAAATCACTCATGGCCTTATTCTCTCACTGCCAGAGCATTAAACCTAAATGCTTAAGAATTCCACCGCATCGCCAACTGATGTAACGATTTCGGCTGCTCGTTCTCCAATTAATCGGTGACAGCCTTCACTCGTTGGAGAATTTATCGGCCCCGGTATAGCCATTACAGGTCTTAACAACTCTGCTGCATCTCTAGCTGTTCGCAGTGATCCACTTCTAAACGCTGCTTCAACAACGAGGGTTGCATTGGATAGCGCTGCAATTAATCTATTTCGTGTAAGAAAGCGAGACGGGATTGCAGGAACGCCTGGCATTACTTCGGTAACAATCGCTCCTGATTCTAGAATTTCAGAAAATAAGCGCGCATGACCTGCAGGATAATTAATGTCAATGCCAGCGGCTAATACAGCAATCGTGAAACCTTCGGCAATGAGTGCGCCCTTGTGTGCCGCTGCATCAATTCCATAGGCGCCGCCACTTGTAATCGTCCAAGAGCGATCGACAAAGCCGGCTGCGAAATCTTGTGCGACTCTCACACCGTAATGTGTTGGATTGCGCGTTCCAACGATTGCCAGTTGCGAGCTCTTAAGAAGAGAAATATCTCCGCGAACAACCAGAGCGATTGGCGGGCAGATTAAATCTTCTAGTGAGTCCGGCCATTCATCTGTTGTGGGATAGATGAAGAGTGAATCTGTCTGGCCAATAGTTTCCAGAATTTGCTCGGCACTGGTCATCCGCATCCTGGTGATTATTCGCTCGTATTTAACTGCGTCATATCCCCCACCCATAATTCTTTCGACAACTGGGCGTGCACCACGTTGAATTATTTCGCGTGACCAAAAAGGTGAACCGCCTTCAATTGCATCGAATAAACGAGCACGGGCTTCTATTTCTGTACTCACATTTCTATCCCTTCTCGTAATCCATGGGCTTCTTGTACGTCTTCTAACGTCGGGCGTGAATGTCCTTTCATATCTGCAAGAGTCCATGAGACCCGCATAACTTTGTGCATACCACGCGCCGTTAAGTGTTCGCGATCTAATTCATCATGCAGAAAATTCATCGCACTCTTCTCACTTTGATACGTTGTTCGAAGTGCTCTGGAAGGAATTTGTGAATTTACTTTCCATGTTTCGTTTTCAAATCGAGCCGCAGCAGTTTCTCGCGCAGCAATAACTCGGGAACGAATGACAGCACTTGATTCACCAAGTTCGGTTCGTGCCATATCCACGCGTCCAACAGGATCAACATGAACACGTAAATCAATGCGATCCATTAATGGCCCAGATAGTTTGCCTAAATATCGACGCACTTGAACTGATGTGCACGTACAGCCCCTTCCGCGACCTGCAAACTTTCCACACGGACATGGATTGGCAGCAAGTACCAAGAGAAAACGAGCAGGAAATGTCATATTGCCAATGGATCGTGCGATTGAAATTGTTCCTGACTCAAGAGGTTGCCTCAGTGCATCTAATATTCCGGGACCACATTCGGGTGCTTCGTCGATGAATAGAACTCCGTGATGCGCCAATGAACAAGCACCTGGTCTGATGACATGTGAACCGCCTCCCACCATTGCAACGCGAGTTGCGCTGTGATGCGGAGCCACGATTGGTGCTGTCAACGACAATGGCGATCGCGAAGTTAGTGCACCCGCAATAGAGTGAACGGCGGTTACTTCTAGTGCTTGATCGATTGTCAATGGTGGCAAAATTGTTGGAATTCGATCTGCAATCATTGTTTTGCCAGCCCCAGGTGGTCCGATAAGTAATAAATGGTGACCACCAGTTGCTGCAATCTCAGCTGCGCGACGAGCATTTGGTTGACCTGCAACATCTGAGAAATCATGTACATCATCAACATCGAAGTGCAGATCCAATTCGACGTGCTCTTCGCGCATACCAGTTCGCAACCATCGCAACACATCTTTGAGGTGTGGCATACCGATTATCTGCATGTGCGTCATTAATTCTGCTTCGGCTAAGTTTTCAAGCGGAACAATTGCAGTTAAAACTCCGGCGCCATACGCCGCCATGAGAGAAGGAAGCACGCCACGAATGGATCTAATGGCTCCATCTAAAGCAAGTTCGCCGAGAAAAACAGTATCTACATGGGATTGATTTGGGATGCTTCCATTCGCTGCCATTAGAGCAATTGCTATAGATAAATCAAAACTCGACCCACTCTTGGGTAACCATGCCGGCGATAACGAAACAGTCACTTTCTTATTTGGCCAAGTTTCTAAGCAATTTACTAGCGCCGCCCGTACTCGATCACGCGACTCTGAAAGTGCTGTATCTGGCAGACCAAGGAGTGCGTACATCGGTAAACCATCTGCGATATCTGCTTCTACTGTGACCAGAGAACCTGATAATCCTTGGAGTGCAATTGCATAACACTGTCCGAGGCTCAGAGCACACCTGCGCGATACTCAATAGTGAATGTGCCATCAGTAGCGATTAATACAGCAGCTACATCAATTGCATAATCGCACCCAAAGCACTTATGTGTTGCAAGCCATGCAAGAGCTAAGCGCTGCATTCGATGAGCTTTGTCATTATTGATTGCTTCAAAGGGATGGCCGAAAGCAACGGAGGATCGAGTTTTAACTTCGATGAAGGAAAATACTCCCTTGGCCGAAAGCGCGACGATATCTATTTCGCCTTCTCTAATTCGCCAATTTCTCTCAATTATTTCGTAGTGTTGCGAAAGTAAATACTCGCTGACTTTTTCTTCACCAAAAGCGCCGATACTTTGATTGCTGCTCTTCTTTTTTGTGGTCTCATTCATAATCCGCACAGAGTAAATACCTAACCTCTGTGGGTTAAACGCAATTAAAGAGTGTGTGAATTACTTGTTCTTGTTGATGAGTGCTGCGATGTTTGCAAAGGAGCGTCTGTGTTCTATGCACGGACCATGTTGATTGAGCGCATTGGTGTGTGCGGCAGTGATATAGCCCTTGTGCTTGGCGAATCCGTAATCTGGGTATTGATTATCGAGTTCTCGCATAATTCGATCACGAGTTACTTTGGCAATGATGGAAGCAGCGCTTATGCAGTGTGCTACTTGATCGCCTTTCCATACGGCAAGGTTTGCAATACCAAGTCCATCAATTGCATATCCATCTGTTAAAACATAGGCCGGAGTAATTGATAATCCCTGTACTGCTCTGCGCATTCCATCGAGATTAGCAGCATGTACTCCGCGTTCATCAACTTCTGCAGGAGGAACAATGATTGTTGAAATCGCTGCAGCTTTTTGTACCAACAATTCAAATAAGTTTTCACGCTCTTTTTCACTGACATCTTTTGAATCACGGACTGCAGCTAGATCTTCGGCGAATGGGTCGTGCAAAATAACTGATGCGATAACAAGTGGACCGGCGCATGCACCACGTCCTGCTTCATCGACGCCAGCAAGGGGTGTAATTCCTGCATCGATTAACTGTGACTCGATTGCAGCCATGGAGAAACTATTTCAAAACTGGAATTGATGGAACAAGTTTGGCGCTATTAAACGGCCAGATAACACCGAAGACGCGACCTGTCACTCGTGAGAGTGGAACTTGGCCTTTGTTGATGTCATCTTGGTGAAAACGAGAATCCGCACTTGCGCCGCGGTGATCTCCCATTACCCAAATCTTTCCTGGGTCTACAGTTATATCGAATGTCATCTCACTTGGATCATTACCTTTAAAGATATATGGCTCATCAACGGGTGTGCCATTAATGGTTATCTTCTTATCGGTGCAACAGACGATGCGATCTCCTGCAACGCCAATGACGCGCTTGACCAGGTATTGCTTTGCAGGGTTCGGCAAGACGCCCACTAGTACGAGAGCATCTCTAATTTTGGTCCTAATTGTGGATTCAGTAGGAGTGCTCGCTTCTGGTAACCAAGAATCAGGATCACGAAATACGACAACATCGCCACGATTGATCTCTTCTGAGAAGAAGGGAAGTTTATTTACTGCAACCCGATCATTTACCTGCAGAGTGTTCTCCATCGATCCTGATGGAATATAGAAAAACTGAACCAGGAAGGATTTAATGAATAGAGAGACAACGAGTGCAACAACGATAAGTAGTGGGAGCTCCCGTAGGAGTGATCCCTTGCGAAACATAAGTTAAAACTTAAGCTTGCTCAGCTGGTTTTTCTTCAGCAGCAACTTCTTCAGCAGGAGTTTCTGCTGCAACTTCAGCAACCGGAGTTTCGATAACTTCTTCAACAACTGGTGCTTCAACAACTTCTTCTACAACTACTACAGGAGCAATTGGTTCTGGTGTTGAAAGAATTCCATCACCGTAACCTTCGACGCCATCACGCTTTTCGCGAATCTTTGCAGCCTTACCGCGTAGGTCGCGTAGGTAATACAACTTGGCGCGACGCACATCGCCCTTCTTTACGAGTTCGATCTTTTCGATCACTGGAGTGTGGACTGGGAAAGTACGTTCTACTCCGACACCGTAAGAAATTTTACGAATAGTAAATGTTTCGCGAACGCCATCGCCTTGACGGCGCATAACGATTCCTTGGAAGACCTGGATACGGCTCTTGCTACCTTCGATAACGCGTACGTGAATTTTGAGCTCATCACCAGCACGAAATTGTGGGATGTCTTTGCGCAGCGATGCTGCATCTACGGCGTCAAGTACGTTCATGATTTCCTCAGCTAATTCGTGTATCGGTACGGCAATGGCTGTACAGAGGTCGTATCTTGCCACAGGAGCGTGGCCAAGTGAAAATCGGCTATAGACCGAGCGTATTTTTAAGGATCTTGTGCAGATGTGGGCCCGCAGCCAGAATGAAATTCTGCCCTTTGATCTCGTGGCGGGAAATGATGGCTCCAGCCTCTTGGGCAATTAATCCACCAGCTGCAACATCCCATTCATGTAATCCAGATTCAAAATACGCATCAACATTTCCCGAACCAACAAAACACAGGTCAACAGCTGCTGCGCCATTGCGCCTAATATCTCTCATCTGTGGAAGTAATTTGTTGATGAAATCTAATTGCAGGGAACGTTTTTCAGATTCATATGCAAAACCAGTTGCAAACATCGTGCGATTTAATTCGACCGGATCATTGCACTGTAACTTCTTGCCATTATGAAAGGAGCCTTCACCGCGAATAGCCCACCACGTTGAATTAATAGTTGGACTCACAACAACGCCGACAACGACACCATCTTTGTCTTTAGCCGCAATAGAAACATTCCAGCCAGGCAATCCATAGAAGTAATTAACAGTTCCATCGAGTGGATCGATTACCCATGTGATTCCTGAAGTAGAAGCGCGCTCTGCTCCTTCTTCTCCGATCATTCCATCATCTGGTCGATCGGCAAGAATGGATGAAACAATTAAAGCCTCACTGGCTCTATCCATCTGTGTAACGATATCCACATCACTTGATTTTGTTGAAACTTCCAAGAGTTCTGGACGAGCAGATAATAGATCTGCAGCCTTTTTTCCTACGCGAAGCGCAAGATCTAATAACTCTGCTTTATCGCTCATAGGTATAAGTCTAATAGACTTACTTCATGCTAAAGCCATATGCAACCTTGCTGCGCACGCCAGGTGCTTTCAAGTTCTCACTTGCAGGCTTTATCGGGCGTATGCCAATTGCGATGGATTCTTTGGCAATTATTTTCATCGTTGTAGCAGCCACTGATTCATACGCTTTAGCGGGTGCACTCACAGCTGTGGGTTCAATTGTTGTTGGAGCCGCAGAAGTCTTTTGGTCTCGCCAAGCAGATCGACGTGGCCAGGCGAAGATTTTGCTCATGGCTGTGCCAACTCGCATTATTTCATTCTTGATTTTTGTAATTTTAGTTTCAAAGGATGCACCAATCTGGACGTGGTTTGTCTCTTTGATAATTGCTGAATCAACGGCAATTAGTGCAGGCGGAATGGTCCGCCGTCGCTGGCTTCATATTCTTAAAAATGACCCAGATAACTCCGATGGCCATCTTGTAAATACCTCGTATTCCTGGGAAGCCATGGTTGATGAAATAGTTTTTATCTTGGGCCCTGTTGTTGCAACGAGCTTTGCAGTAAATGTCGCCCCATCTGCTGGAATATTGGCAGGACTTGTTTTCTTAGCAATCGGTTTGCCTTCACTTGCCGCAATGAAATCTACTGAGCCTCCTGCAGAACCAGCTAATCACGATGCGCCGCATCCTGCGGTTTTGAGAAATCGAATCGTCCAATCAATTGTCATTCCTTGTGCGTTGATCGGCGGATTCTTTGGATCAATCGGAATCACAGTTGTTGGATTTGCTGAAGAGAGAAACCATCCCGAAAGCACGGGTTGGCTCCTTGCCATTTGGGCAGTTGGCAGCGCAGTGGCTGCATTGATTAACGGTGTAATTAAGTTTAAATCTGCGCACGCAACTAGGTTTCTTATTTACTTAGTTGTTCTCACACTCGGCACCGTGCCATTTCTCTTTGTCGATTCAATTCCAATTCTGGCAGTTGCACTATTTGTTAATGGATTATTTATTGCGCCACTTATTGTTAACGCTTACGGCACCGTTGAAAATGCTGTACCTGCCGGACAAATTACCGAAGCGCTCACATGGGTAATAGCCGGAATGCCACTTGGTGCAGCCGTTGCGAGTGCACTATCCGGTGTAATCATTGATAACTCCGGGGCGCAGATGGCATTTTGGGTACCACTTGGCTTTATGTTGGCGGCAATGGCGACAACACTGCCGTACCTCTCAACTTATCGGGCTGCCATCGGTTACGCTCAGCCTCGTGACTGATCTTCGATTCACCGGCAAGACACCAGATGGCGTTCACGTCACCCTTGCTGATAATGATGGCAACGAATTTACTCTTCGCATAAGTGATTCATTGCGAGCATCAGTTAATCAACAACGACTCTCTTCGGTTCCGGATGAGTCAGAGCAAATCCTTAGCGTTAAAGATATTCAACGTCGCCTGCGTCTTGGCGAAAGTGCTCAAGATATCGCGCGTGATTCTGGAACAAGTATCGACAAAATTGAACGCTTTGCTGGACCAATATTGCAAGAGCGTTCATTCATTATTGATCAAGCACACGCTGTAATCATTCGTCGCAATCCCGGCGAAGAACCTGAATCACTCTTTGAAGTTGTTCTCTCTCGTTTGGCACCACGTGGCATTACAGAAGAAGATCTTGCTTGGAATGCATGGCGTCATCACGATGGAATTTGGTCGCTTTCGCTGAGTTATCCAAATCGTGATGGTCACGGAGATGCAATCTGGGAGTTCGACCCAGCTCGTCGCTCAATTACTGCCCAAGATGAGAATGCGCGTTGGATGATGGGCGATGCACCAGGGCTTTCAAAGTTAACAGAGCACACGCGTCCAGAGTCTGGATTGATTTACCAAGACGAACCAACTCCAGCGCCAATTAGGAGCGAACCACCACGTCTTGTCGCACTTCGCGAAGATCCAGATGAGTCTGCTGCTCGCGATGGTGTTGTTGGTCGCGCAAAGGTTCCATCATGGGATGAAATTATGTTTGGAGCAGGTGCTGCGAAAAAAGATGGACTCAATGACGAGGATGAGTTTAATTAACCACTCGCGATAGCAGTGGCACCGAACTCTCTATTTCACTCGATCCACCGTGATGTCCAATCATCGCACCTTCGAGAGCTGTGCGTTCTGGATCAATCAAAATAACTCCGCCATGAGCAATTGCAATGACATCGCCCATGCGATCAATAGCGTTTTCAACGAGTGATGGACCAAAGAGTTTGTTCTGTGCAACTTCTTCGCGAGTAAATACATCTGCTCGCTCCCCCAAGAATTCGCGCCATTTTTGTGCAAACTCAAAACGAGCAGCTGGTGAATCCGCATCATCTGATAAATAAAGATGACGTGCGCGAGGTTCACCGGCAATAGTTTGTACTCCGGCCAACAAGTCATTGTCCTGGCCTAAAACAATCTTCTCCTGCACATTCACCATGCCGTGATCTGCTGTTAAAAAGACGCGAGTTCCACGGGGCAGTTGAGTAACCAATGCCTTTGCAACGTGATCGACGTATGCCAAGGCCGCGCACCATTTATCAGAACCGACGCCATCGCTATGGCCTGCTACATCAAGATCATTTATATACACGTATGCAAAGGATGGTTCGCTAGAGAGCGCAGCTTTCGTTTCGCTGATCATGTCATCTAAAACATTTGCCCCGCGATATGTAGCACCACGAAAAACAGCTTGAGTGAATCCTGTGTTTTCATAACGTTTGGCTGCAATGTGTGAGACGGAGATATTTTCTGCCACAGCACGTTCAAAGAGCGTTGGAACACTCTGCCACATATGTGGATCCACTCTTTCATCCCACTTCAGTGAGTTAAGTACTCGACCACCACTGCGTGGAACCCGAACTGTGTAACCCAACATTGCATGCGTTCCTGGTAATTCGCCCGTCATTAACGTTGCAAGACTCGTTGCAGTCGTAGAAGGAAAAGAAGTGGCAACAACGCCATGATGAGTAAAAGAGTGCAGTGTTGGGATTAATTCTTTGTATTTTTCAATGACATCTGCACCGAGTCCATCGACAAGAAATAAAACTTCTTTGCCGTAAGGTGATTGACCCAGCGATAAAGAATCATTCGCACTAGTTAGCCCAAGACCTGCAAATATTGAAGGTGTGATGTGGGCCAAATGCATGCTCGTATCTTGCCACGAAGCACGAGCACTTAGGCAGTATCCTTTCGCTCATGAATTCAGATCTGAGCGATGTACTGAAATATTCAGATGAAGTAGCAGCAGCTCTTGCATCTGGATCGCCCATTGTTGCTCTCGAATCAACAATTATTAGCCATGGGTTGCCACGTCCGACCAACCTAGATGTTGCTCGCGAAGTAGAAGCAATCGTTCGCGAACATGGTGCAACTCCAGCAACAATCGCTGTCATAGATGGCAGTGTGCACATCGGATTAAGTGATGCCGAACTCGTGACAATTGCAACGCGAGATAACATTCTAAAAGCATCTAGCCGCGACCTTGCAATTGCAGTTGCCTTTGGAAAATCTGCTGCAACAACTGTTGCAGCAACTGCGCACCTTGCAGTGATGGCCGGAATAAAAGTTTTTGCAACGGGTGGTCTAGGCGGCGTCCATCGCGGAGCACAAGAATCATTTGATGAATCAGCAGACCTGACTGCGTTATCGGCGCTAGACATCACAGTTGTCTGTGCCGGAGTGAAGTCGATTCTGGATGTGGGCGCCACGTTAGAGCGTTTAGAAACTCTGGCTATCGGTGTCATTGGTCATAAGACAAAGAAGTTTCCTGGCTTTTATCTCACTGACTCTGGATTTGAAATCGAGTACCAGGCAGATTCTGCGGATCAAATAGCAGCCGCTATCAAGGCGCGCGCTTCTATGAAGACAAACTCATCGGCTCTCATTGTCGCCAACCCAGTAAAGAATCAGATGGATAAAAAATTACATGACTCAATCTTGGCTAGCGGATTGGCACTTGCTGAGAAAGAAGAGATCACCGGGAAAGCCGTGACACCTTTCTTGCTCGAGCACTTTCACACCGCCAGCGATGGTGATTCACTTCGCGTAAACATCGAAATCATTAAATCAAATTGCGCACTTGCAGCAGATATCGCTGTAGCTCTTAATAAGTAATATGCCACTTGTGACAAGCCAAAAAGTCTTGTGCATCGGCGATGTAATGCTCGATGTTGTTGTTGCCCTGCAAGCCCCAATTAATTACGGCCAAGACACTCCTTCGAAGATAACAACTCATGGTGGCGGTGCCGCCGGAAATGTTGCATCGTGGATCGCTCATGCTGGTACTGCAGCAAGCATCGTTGCTCGCATCGGAAATGATTCAGCAGGTGCTGCGATCACTTCAGAGTTTGATGAATTAGGAGTTGATTACTCATCTCTTCGAAAAACCAGTGACGCAACAGGTGTTGTAGTCGTTGTGGTTGATAAAAAGGGTGAGCGAACAATGTTTCCTGAAACTGGTGCCAATTCAGGATTAGTTGTCACTGATATGCCAGACCTTGCTGGATTCGATGCAGCATACGTCTCTGGCTATGCCTTGCTTAATCCACGTTCGCGCGCAGGAGTACTGGACATGATTGCGGTGATTAAATCTGCTGGACTTCCAATTTTTTATGACACTGTCACCGTGGGCGCAATGAAAGAAGTTGATCGCGCACTGATTCAATCGTGGTTACCTTTAATGGATTATGTGTTGCCAAATGAAGAAGAAGCTCTTTACGTTGCCGATGCATCTGATATTGATTCGGCGCTTACGAAGTTATTAGAACTCTGCCCTGCTGTGATTATTAAACGTGGTCCATCTGGTGCAATCGCACAAAATCGTGGTGGCACACGAATTGATATTGATGCGATCAAAACTGTTGTGGCAGATACAACTGGAGCCGGCGATAGCTTTGCCGCAGGATTTATCGCAACAAAAATATCTGGTGGCGATTTATCTGCCTCTCTGAAGGCCGGAGTAACTCTTGCAGCGAAATGTGTTGCAAATATCGGGGCACGCCCGCAAGGCGGTCACGCACTTTAGGCGTTGTACTTGGCACAATCGCCCCCATGGCTACAAAGACTCCGCCCAAGGGCAAGAAACCTGTTGGACCTAAACCAGGTGAATACCCAGGCAAGATTGTTGATATTGATGTTTCATCTGAAATGTCAGAATCCTTTCTGGAGTATGCGTACTCTGTAATTTATTCTCGCGCGTTGCCTGATGCACGTGATGGTTTAAAACCTGTACACCGCCGCATCTTGCACCAGATGGCAGAGATGGGATTGCGTCCCGATAAAGGTCACGTAAAGAGCGCACGTGTTGTCGGTGAAGTAATGGGTAAGTTGCACCCACACGGTGATGGTGCAATTTATGACGCACTCGTTCGTATGGCGCAATCATTTTCGATGCGCTTGCCGTTAATTGATGGTCACGGAAACTTTGGTTCTTTAGATGCTGGTCCTGCAGCAATGCGTTATACCGAAGCACGTCTTGCGCAAGCTGCTCTTACGATGGTCGCAGAAACAGATGAAGACACAGTTGATTTTGGTGCTAACTACGACGGACAAATCTTTGAACCACAAGTACTTCCTGCGGCATATCCAAACTTGTTAGTAAATGGTGGTTCTGGAATCGCTGTTGGTATGGCCACAAATATGGCACCTCACAATTTAGGCGAAGTAATTGCTGCAACAAAACACCTTATTGAAAACCCAACTGCCACAGTTAAAGCACTTATGAAATTTATCCCTGGCCCAGACTTTCCAACAGGTGGCGAACTCGTTGGTCTAGAAGGCGTGCGCGAGGCGTATTCAACTGGCAAGGGATCATTTAAAGTCCGCGCGACAGTTGAGATTTCAAAAGTAACAACTCGCAAAATGGGTATCACCATTAAAGAGTTGCCATTTACCATCGGTCCAGAAAAGGTTGTCGAGCGCATTGCAGATCTTGCAAAGGCTAAGAAGATTCAAGGTATCTCAGACATCATCGATTTAACTGATGGACAGACAGGTACCAACGTTGTCATCGAACTCAAAAATGGTTTCGAGCCAGAGGCAGTACTCGAGCAGCTGTATAAGTTAACTCCGATGGAAGATGCCTTTGCAATCAACGCAGTCGCACTGGTCAAGGGCCGCCCACAAACTCTTGGACTTAAAGAGTTGCTACAGGTCTTTATCGATCACCGTATCGAAGTTGTTCGTCGTCGCTCTGAGTTTAGAAAAGGCAAAGCAACTGCTCGACTTACTCTGGTCGATGGTTTGCTCAAGGCGATTATTGATATCGATAAGGTCATCAAGATTATTCGCGCATCAGATGATGCAGCTATTGCAAAGGATGCACTGATCAAGGGCTTTAAACTCAATGACGAACAAGTGACCTACATCCTAGATATGCCACTTCGCCGTCTAACCAAGATGAGCAAGATTGAACTTGAGAGTGAACAGAAAGAACTCAAATCCACAATTGCCGCACTTAATACTCTTTTGAAGTCAGAAGATGCAATTAAAAAGCAGGTATCTACCGAATTAGATGCGGTGGCTAAAGCATTTGCTACCCCACGTCGCACACGTATCGGTGCTGCCTAACTTCTTAGTTTCGCAACCAAGCACCTCGTGTGGGAGGATTCCTTAAATGATCTCCACGCAAAGTCTCGAGTTACGCGCTGGGGCACGTCTATTAGTAAGTAACGTCACCGTTCGAATTAATCATGGTGATCGCATTGGTTTCGTTGGCAGAAACGGTGCCGGTAAATCCACTCTTGCAAAAGTATTAGCTGGCGAAACTATGCCAGCAGGTGGCGCTGTAAATCGCACAGGAAAAATTGGTTACCTCCCCCAAGATCCACGTACCGGTGAAGATCAAGGAAGCGTTATTGATCGCATTCTCTCTGTTCGTGAATTAGATGCAATCGCAAAGCGCATGAGATCAGTTGAAGAAGAGATGTCTACAACGCAAGGCGAAGAACTCGAAAAAGCTATGGAGCGCTATGGCCGCGTAGAAGCAGAGTTCAGCGCTGCCGGTGGATATGCAGCAACAGCTGAAGCAGAAGCAATTGCATCCTCCCTCGGTGTTCCAGAGAACTTATTTAATCAAGAGTTAGCAGCGCTTTCGGGTGGTCAACGCCGTCGTATTGAATTAGCGCGCATCCTCTTTAGTGGCGCCGAAACACTTTTACTCGATGAACCAACGAACCACTTAGATGCTGATTCCATCATGTGGCTGCGAGATTATCTAAGCAAATACTCAGGCGGACTCGTAATTATTTCCCACGATGTGAATCTGATTGAAACAGTCGTAAACAAAGTCTTCTATATCGATGCAAATCGCAACGTGATCGATGTCTACAACCTTGGTTGGAAGCAATATTTATTACAACGCGAACAAGATGAACACCGCCGTAAGAAAGAGCGCGCTAACGCGGAAAAGCGTGCCGAGATCTTGCAAAAGCAGGGCGAGAAAATGCGCGCTAAAGCGAGCAAGGCAACTGCCGCGCAAGGCATGTTACGTCGTGCTGAAAAACTTAGATCATCCCTCGAAGATGTTCGTGTCTCAGATAAAGTTGCAAAGCTTCGCTTTCCAACTCCATCTCCGTGTGGCAAGACGCCAATTTCTGCCCACGATTTATCTAAGTCATATGGTTCCCTTGAAATCTTTACCGACGTCGGAGTTGTTATTGATAAAGGCTCTCGCGTTGTAATCCTTGGACTTAACGGCGCCGGTAAAACAACTCTTCTGCGCATCTTGGCTGGCGAACTCGAATCAGATACTGGCGAAGTTATTGCAGGTCACGGATTAAAAATTGGTTATTACGCCCAGGAACACGAATCACTGGACTTTGAACGCTCCGTATTAGAAAACATGATGTCTGCAACTCCTGATATCCGCGAACCAGAAGCACGTAACGTTCTCGGTTCGTTCTTATTCATCGGCGATGATGTACACAAACCCGTCAAGGTTTTATCTGGTGGCGAAAGAACTCGTTTAGCACTTGCAGTCCTTGTTGTTGGAGCCGCAAATGTGTTGTTACTCGATGAGCCAACGAATAACTTAGATCCCGCTTCCCGCGATGAAATCCTTGCAGCTCTCTCTGAATACCAGGGTTCTGTAATTCTGGTTTCTCACGATGAAGGCGCTGTTCAAGCCCTTAAGCCTGAGCGCGTGATTTTGCTGCCTGATGGCGATGAAGATTTATGGAAAGACGAATACTTCGATTTAGTGAGTATTGACTAATATTTCGGCATGAAATTAAGGTCTGCAGCCCTTGCATCGCTAGCCCTGGCACTCTGCACAGTTCTTATCCAACCTGTGGCAGTTGCTAATTCAAGCAAAGAGATAAAAAGCTTTGCAGATGCTGTGAATAGACCCGGGGATGTCTCCTATTGGGCGTGGAAGAAAAGCAGTGATCAGGTTCTTTCAAATTCAGAGAAAAGTACAGGCCTTGAAATAATCATTGGGCCAAATACCAAACTAACGAATCCAAATCCTAAAGCTGGTATCGATGCCGCTAAGCGGTTGTATCCAAAGTTTCGCCATCCACAGAAGACTTATGCAATTTATTACAGCCATAAAGACGTGAGTTGGGCACAAAAGAAGTACTCAGAGATAAATTCAGCAGCAACAGGACAAGAAGCGAAAAATCAATGCCAAAAAGCTGATTCCTGTTCGGGTGCCAGCGGAACTATGAATGAGTCAGGCGATGGCATTGTTCTGATTGCAGCGATGAAGAATAATCTCCCTCGTCTTCATGCATCGGGCACACTTGAAGCACACGAATACACGCACGTCGTTCAAATTGGAAGTTTTTTTAAAACACCCGGCCAAGCACAAGCTATGAATGGCATTAAATTCTTTGCACCATGGTGGTTTGTTGAAGGTAGTGCTGAACTCTCCTCTGTTGCCGCTGTTTATGCATCTTCTTTTGCCAAATACTCAGCTGATAGAAATTACTGGGCTAAGGATTTCCTTGCTAATAAGAATAAGAAGTACACGGAGAAATGGATTCGAACCTTTATCCAACCTCCGAATACCAAAATTTGGTCCGCAGAAGATACTCAATGGCACTTATACGACGTGGGTATGTTGATTTGCGAAGTTTTGACAGCAGTTAAGGGTCCCTCAATCAACATTCAAATTTTCGAAGACATTGCGGGCGGAATGACCTACGAGCAATCCTTTGAAAAGCACTTTGGAATGAAGTGGGATGCTGCTGTTCCTCTAATAGCGAAATCAGTATCAAAACTCGTAAAGAAGTAACTCTTTAAAGGCTAAGCGTCGATTCTGTCGCCGTACAGGCCCTCAAGCCTGAGCGCGTGATTTTGCTGCCTGATGGCGATGAAGATTTATGGAAAGACGAGTACTTCGATTTGGTGAGTATCGATTAATTCTTGGGCCATGCCCCTAGTAATAATGCAAACGTAAGTTTATTCTCTAGAGATGAATAAGAGACTAATTGCTTTCTTGTCAGTACTTTCTCTTTTCCTGTCTTCTCCCTTAAGCCCGGCAAATGCGGCTGCTAAAGCAGGTGCTAAATGTACTAAGCCAGGAAACATTGAGGTGGTTAAGGGAAAAACCTTTACCTGCATTAAATCTGGAAAGAAATTAGTTTGGAATAAGGGAGTTTCACAAACTACTGGGAAAAATATAAGTGCAAGAGAGCAGGCATATAACAGCGTACGGCTTATCTATAATACAAATCAAGGTAAATTACCTAAAAATAAAATTCA
>JNSK01000015.1_pt1 | contig 56507 bp, 60 predicted proteins | sample 210681 | NCBI WGS metagenome assembly JNSK01 (sample SAMN02808684, study PRJNA238866) | freshwater metagenome | biome: fresh water; feature: freshwater reservoir; material: water; isolation source: water column of the freshwater reservoir Embalse de Amadorio in Spain | place: Spain: Valencia ...
AACATCGAGTGCGGCGTAGTTGAGCCAATCAGTGGGTAATGGTCGCGTAGACCAATCAACAGCTGAATGTTCTTTTGCCAGCGATACTCCCAAGAGTGATTCCAGAAGCGGTCCTAAACCCACTCGAGGTAAACCTGCCAGCCGCCCTCCCAATTCTGTATCAAAGAGTTTTACGGGATGGATTCCCAGTTCGCGCAAGCAAGGCAAGTCTTGAGTACTTGCATGAAGAATTACCTCATCCGTTGCAAGGAGATTATTAAGCTCTAGAAATAATCGGTGTCCCGGACCAAAGGGAATGGGATCAATCAGGTGCAACCCTCCGCCATCGCGAGCAATTTGGATCAGATATGCACGAGCACTGAATTTATATCCGCTTGCCCTCTCGGCATCAAGGGCAAAAGGACCAGCGCCTTGAGCCAGCGAGATAAGCGCCTTCTCAAACAACTCTTCGGTGTTGATGACATCTGGTAAACCTTGGGCCGGAGCTAGCAGTGGTGTGGGTATTTTCTCTTCTTCATCAGTCACAGAGTTAATCCACTATCTGCGAGGAGTTTTAATAGTCGAGACTCCATCAACTACCGGGGGAAGGAATGAAATCTCGGCAATGAGATTGCACCAGGACATGACGTGGTTGAGCAGTGTTTGCCCAGCATCGGCCCCTTGAGGAATAACAGGAGTCCACGATGCGCGGATTTCAATTTCTGATTCATTATTTCGCGGGGATAGTTTGCCAAAAGATGCACTCGATACTCGAGTCACGGTGCCGGAGGGTGAATTGTATGCGCAACCAGAACTCTCAAGAGATGCCAGCAACCAATTCCAGCCAACTTCGGGCAAGAGAGGATCCTCTTGCATCGCGGCATCAACATCGGCGCTAACAAATGTTACGCAGCGAAATTCACCATCCCACGTGTCCTGGCCACCGGGCTCATGCAATAAAACAAATCTTCCTGTTGCTACCTCGTCTTCGGCATCACCCAAGAGTCCATTTGTCACATCGGCGGTGAATGCAAAAGAGTATGTTGCAAGTTTCTGTGGTGGAGGAACTTCTTCCAGAATTATCTCGTTGCGTGGAGTCGCTGTTCGAAGGACATCTAAAAGTCGATTGAAGGCGGCCGTGTCCATTGCTTTATTCTAAATTGCGCACATCCCAGCATGCGGGAGGCGTGCCCAAAAGTGCGCTATCTTCTGCAACATGGCCGCCCTGTTAGCACTGATTTCAAGTGGATTGTGGGGCACAGCCGATTATCTCGCAGGTAATTTAAGTAAAAAGTTTCGACCTACTGCCGTCCTATCAGTCACACAGATCATCGGACTTATCTTCGGACTTATACTTGCAGCTGCAACTGGTGCATTCGATGCGAAAGCGCTCGGTGAGGGCGGTTATCTGGTCCCAGGAATCGTTGCAGGTTTTGCTGGTTACATTGGATTAATCTGTTTATATCGAGCACTTGCAACGGGGCGAATGGGTGTTGTCTCACCAATTAGCGCAATGAGTGGTGTCGTTCCTGTTCTCTATGCACTGTTCTATTTGGATGAGCGACTTAGTCCACTTGTAACAGTCGGTGTGATCTTTGCGCTGCTCGGTGCAATTCTTGCCAGCGGACCTGAATTTTCGCAAGGCTTTCCCCTTAAACCTGTTTTTCTCGCCCTTGGTGCGGCCCTCGGTTTTGGTACAGCCCTTACATTTATGGCCCAAGGATCTGAGTCGAGTGCTCTGATGACAATGGTGTCGATGCGTGCGGCCACATTCTTTGTCAGTGTTGCGATTCTCGTTCGATTACGTGGCACTGGTGGCATGGGCAAGAGTCATGTCGGACTGCTCGTATTCATTGGCGTTGCCGATTTCAGCGCGAATTTGATTCTTGGTATTGCGACAACAAAAGGCCTTGTTTCGCTAGCGATGGTCTTGGGGTCACTCTTCCCGATAGTAACTTCACTTCTCGCCTTTATTTTTCTGAAAGAACGTTTGCATCGTGTTCAATATGCAGGAATTGCAAGTGCAGTATTTGGAGTGGCGATGATTGGTGCTTTTTCTAAACAGTTATAACCGGGAAGCGGTATAGAAAACTGTGTCGCCTTCCGTTTCGCTTGACACGCTAGGAAAGTGTGCGAGCAATCCCTTGATATCTATCCGATCCTCGCCACCAGTAATCGGGGTGACGCTAAGTTCGAGACGATCGATCATGTTGAGAGAAATCAGTTCGGTAATAATCGATTGTCCTGCCTCGATAAGAATCGTCGGCCCAAAAAGTCTGCGCGCTCTCTCGATCGCCATGCTGGGAGTGGCGTTCCACCAATAAGCCTGTCGGTTATCGGCGAGCGCGTTAGCCATCGATGTTGAGACCACCACAACTGGCACAGGGGTCTTGCGATAGGGCTCGTTGCGAGCAGTGTTTCCACCGATGAGAATTGCATCAACGCTTCTACGCCGCTCGAGAAAGCGAGATCTATCGGCGCTTGAACTGACTCCGCGCGAGCTGCCATCTTTTGAGGTGCTGCCATCACTTCCTACGACAAGCGTGGCGATGATCTGCCCATCGGTATGGCTTGTTGTCATGAGGCAGAGATTATCGCCACGGCCATGCCCGCAACGCCTACATCACACGATCTGCCACGCTTAACGGCAAAGAATCGGGGGAATTTCACAGCCTTTCGACCTCCTTTTGAGTTGAGGAGGGCTCTACTGGCCAGTTAGCCTTGCCACATGAGATTCAAGGCGAGCGCGGGGATTGCTTTGGCTAGCGCCCTCGGTGTTGGCCTACTTCTGGGCGCACCCACGGCGTCGGCCGACCAGACCCTTGCTCAAGTCCAGGCAAAGGTGCGCGCTCTCGAAGAAGAAGCGACATCTGCAGCAGAAGGCGCGCAGGAAGCAAAGGTGCAGTTGGCCTCTCTCCAACGACAGTTAAGTGGAATTCAGGCGGCGGAGGCGGCCCAGGGAAAGACTGTTGATTCGCTCTCTCGCTCACTCGGGGTAATTGCCATTGAGCAGTACAAGAACGGTGGCTTAGGGCAGAGCCTTGAGCTTCTCTTCTCTAGCGATCCAAGTCTTTACCTCTCGGCGGCTGGTTCGCTGGAATCGATCACCAGAAGCAAATCGACACAGTTGCGAAAGTTTGAAGCGGCTAAGCAGAAGTTAACGGCGACATCGTTGACGGTCAATGACAAATTGGCTCTGGTCACAGCTGCTAAGAAGAGACTCGAAGTGCAGTCAGCAAAAGCTGCATCAAAACTAAAACAGGCAGAATCTATTCTTGCAAAACTTAAGAAAGAAGATCGTGAACGTCTTGCTCGTCTTGCCCAACAAGAAGAAGATGCTGATCAGAAGCGTTCACTGGCGGCAGCAAAATCTGCTGGGGCTGTCTCAGGGCGCGCGGGAATTGCACTGAAGTTTGCCTTCAAGCAAATTGGTGACCGCTATGTTTTCGGTGCTGCCGGAATGCAATACTGGGATTGTTCAGGGCTCACGATGCGCGCTTTCCGCACAGCAGGTGTCTCACTTCCACATTCATCTGCAGCGCAATCTCGAATGGGCAAACCCGTATCGAGAAGTCAACTCAGACCAGGTGATCTCGTATTTTTTGGTCGTCCTGTTTCTCACGTAGGAATCTATGTCGGCGGTGGCAAGATGGTTCATGCTCCTCGATCAGGTTCACGGGTAAAGGTCGCATCGGCCAGCAATATGGGCAGTAAACCTTACGTTGGGGCGCGCCGTTTCTAGTGGAGAAAATTCTCTGCATTACAAATGATTTTGGTCCTAGAACCGGTGGTATTGAAACCTTTGTTATCGGACTAATTGAGCGGCTTCCGAAGAATACTGTCATCGTGTATACGAACGCACAAGATAAGAGTGAAGAGTATGACCAGAGATGGCGTGATGATTTTGGCGTAGAGGTAATCAGAGATAAAGCACGCATACTTTTGCCGACACCGGGCGTGGCTTATTGCATCTCAGCCTTAGTTAAGGATCGAGCGATAAAGACTGCATTCTTCGGCGCAGCCGCTCCACTGGCACTGCTTACTCCAACGTTACGTCGCGCAGGGGTCAAGAAAGTTGTTGCCCTCACACATGGACATGAGGTGTGGTGGTCAAAGATTTGGCCATTTACCTGGGCGATAAAATCAATTGCACGCAATGTTGATCACCTCACCTACCTCGGTGAGTTTACGAGAAAAGCAATCTCTCGAGTGATCAGCGATTCTGCTCGGGCTTCCATGGTGAAGATTGCTCCTGGAATCGATACGGATCACTTTGCACCAGTTGATTCAACCGATGTAAAGAAGTCTCTTGGGCTCACAGAGAAGAAAGTAATTGTCAGTGTGGGCAGACTTGTCCATCGTAAAGGTCAAGATGTTCTGATTACAGCGATGCCCGAGATTCTCAGAGAAATCCCTGATGCACATCTGCTGCTCATCGGTGAAGGTCCTTATCGTCAATATTTAGAATCACAGGTGAAAAAACTGCAGATAGATTCACATGTGAGCTTTATCGGACGTATCTCCTATGCAGATCTTCCTCGATATATATGTCTCGGAGAAGTATTTGCAATGCCTGCTCGCTCACGACTTGCCGGGCTAGAAGTTGAAGGCCTGGGAATTGTCTATCTCGAAGCAAGTGCATGCGGACTTCCGGTAATCGCTGGAAATTCTGGGGGAGCACCGGATGCAGTTCGGGAAGGTGTTACCGGCGTTGTTGTTGATGGCAGAGATCGGCAGACTGTCGCACAATCCATCACTGAACTTTTAGCCGCACCAGAGAGAGCTCGGACGATGGGTCTGGCAGGTAGAGCTTGGATTATCGAGGAATGGCGATGGCAGATTTGGTCTGAAAGATTTGCAGAAATCCTTAGATCAACCCCATAGATTTCGCGCGAGCTACAGCGCTTCGACGAGAGTGTGTATCAAGTTTTCTGTAGATAGTTGCGATGTGAGTCTTTGCCGTTGAGTGCGAGATAAACATAGCGCTGGCAATATCTGAAATGTTCATTTCGCCAGCCAGATAAGTAACTACTGTTATTTCTCGGGGAGATAAAACTGCGTCGGTTCTCGCTCGACTTAAAAGTTCAATAGCACGGTCGCTGGTAAAGGTTGTTGGGTTCACAATTGCTGTCTCTATCGCTGTAATCAAAAGATCTATGCCTGCAGATTTTGAGATAAAACCTTGAGCACCTGCCTTTGCGGCTGCCGAGATCAAGTCAAGCTCATCGTTGAGGCTGAGAACGATGATGATGATTGTCGGAGATTGCTTACGTGCCCACTGCACAATCTCTATCCCGCTACCATCGGGAAGATTGATGTCTACGGTAATTACGTGAGGATTATGAAGAGCGATCATCGCTATCGCTTCTTTCAAGGAACCGGCTTGGCCGACACAAGTGAAGCCAGCTGCAGTCAGAGCTTTTGCGATTCCTATTCTGACGACAGGGTGATCATCGATCACCAGGACGTTATGACTCATAATGCGATTGAAACTGTGGTTCCCTTTGCCCCGGTTTCTATATCGATCTGTGCGCCATGTTTTTGGACTCGTTCAATACAGCCAACAAGTCCATATCGATCCTGAGTGATTTTTGCGCCACCAGATCCGTTATCTGAAATAACTACCATGGTCTGATTATTACCTTGTGAGAAAGATAGCTGTATCTGGGTAGCCCCAGAGTGGTGGGCAGCATTACGAAGTAACTCAGCAATCACATGAAGTAAAAACTCTTGATCTTCATCTTCGATGGCGCACTCTCCGGTGCTGACGGTGATCAGGGGAGAGATGTGATCTGCAATGTTTTGAATCTCTCCCCAAAAATCACTGCCTTTACGCAAGTTCAATATCTCATTCCGGACTTTCACAATGAGATTGGAGAGATTATGTCGAATGGAGCGCATCTCATGGCGAACCGACGATGGCGTATCGGGTTGAGCTAAGACCAGATCAATCTGGTAACCAAGTGCGATGAGATCCTGCGCGATTCCATCGTGAATTTCTTGGGCAATAGCGATTCGCATCGATTGCGCCTCGATGCGATCTACCTCTTATTCTTTGGCGTAAAGATCATCAATTTCCTTGGCGTATTGAGCAGCAACCACATGGCGCTTAACCGATAGCTTTGCAGTGAGGTGACCACCAGCAATGGTGAAGTCCTCGCCTAGGATTGTGAACTTACGAATTGATTCAGCTTTACTTACTGCCTTGTTTGCTTCATCGACGGCTGTTTGAATTACAGCAATCAAATCTGGGTCGTGACGCAGTGTTTCAATTGTTGCGCCATCTTTCTTATGTGCTGCAATCCAACCCTTTGACATCTCGGCATCGATGGTGATCAAGGCTGCAATAAATGGCTTGTTATCGCCAACGACCATGCACTGACTGACCAGTGGATGAGCGCGTAGTCGATCTTCAAGAACAGCAGGGGCGACATTCTTTCCACCGGCTGTAACGATCAGTTCCTTCTTGCGGCCGACGATTGAAAGGAAGCCGTCTTCATCGAGCTTTCCGAGATCGCCAGATTTAAACCAGCGATCATTATCAAATACTTCGCTATTGGCGGCATCGTTCTGCCAATACCCTTTCATAACAATCGGTCCCTTGATAAGAACTTCACCATCGTCGGCAATGCGCACTGATGTTCCTGGGATAGGGCGACCGACTGAACCGATCTTGAGATGGCCGGTGATGTTAAGGGTTGCACCTGCTGTTGTCTCTGTTAATCCGTAGCCTTCATAGATTGTTACACCTGCACCGCGGAAGAAGTGACCAAGGCGAGCTCCGAGTGGAGCTCCACCGGAGATTGCAGCCTCTACAGCTCCACCGAGTGTGGTGCGAATTTTTGAGAATACAAGCTTGTCAAAGAGTGCATGCTTAAATGTGAGCATCGGCTTAAATTTCTTTGCATCGATATTCTCGCTATAAGCGATAGCAACCTCTGCTGCCTTTCTGAAGATATTTCCTTTGCCAGCCGCCTCTGCCTTTGCTTCTGCTCCGTTGTAGACCTTTTCAAAAATTCGTGGAACAGCAAGAACAAATGTTGGCTTAAATGATTGGAGATCTGGCAGAAGGCGTGAAACCGGATCGCTGCAATGCGCTAAATGCAGCCCTGCAGTAATTGCACCGATCTGCACCATGCGTCCGAAAACGTGAGCAACAGGAAGGAAGAGGAGAGTTGAGCCGCCGGGCTTAAGGAACAAATCAGAAGCTCCTTGTACAACATTTCCGCACTCTGAGAGGAAGTTACCGTGCGTCAGGCTCACACCTTTTGGCCGTCCCGTAGTTCCAGATGTGTAGATCAGTGTGGCAAGAGTCTCGGGCTTTAAAGAATTGCGGCGACGATCAATCTCGTCATCGCTAATCTGCACACCAGCCTTTGCAAGAACAGAGAGAACATCATCTGTCATCGTCCACACGTGTTTTGTATGTGAGGGAAGTACTGTCTGCACTAGCTCGCGATGCGTAGGAGCTTCGACGATCACACCGACAGCGCCAGAATCACTCAAGATCCAATCAACCTGCTCGGCAGATGATGTTTCATAAATTGGGACAACGCATCCACCGGCATACCAAATTGCAAAATCAAGAATCGTCCACTCGTATCGAGTGCGAGCCATGATTGCGACTCTATCGCCGACGCTAATACCAGCTGCAACTAAGCCCTTAGCGGTTGCGCGCACCTCAGCTTCAACCTCACGCGCAGTTACTGGCTGCCACCCTTCACCCAAAGGTCGAGACATAATTACTCGCTCTGGCTCGAACCATGCTCTGTGAGCGATCAGTTCGGTGAGGTTTCCCTCGGTGGCAGCAGGGACGAGGGGATCTACTGAATAAGTTGTCATGGGCAAACGCTAGCGGTGGAATGGCAAAAATGGGAGATCCCAGAAAGAGATTTCTCAAGGTAGCCTTGCGCCCATGAGCGATATGAGCAGATCCACGGTTGTTATTGAAGCAGCAATGAGTGATGTGACAGAGGTACTTTTCGATCTCGAGAAGTACCCCGAATGGTCGGATTCCATAACAAAAGTCAAGATTACCGAGCGAGACGAATCAGGGCGCCCTACTGGTGTAACCATGACAATCAGCGCAGGACCAGTAAAAGATGAAGTTTCTCTTTGCTACAATTGGGATGGCGCACCTGCCCGAGTGGAATTCGAACTCGAAGATGCAAATATGTTAACCAAGATGGATGGCGCATACATTGTCAAGGATCTTGGCGATGAAACCGAAGTAACTTATGAACTTTCAGTGGGACTTTCAATGTCAATTCCACAAATGATGATTACTAAGCAAGAGAAATCCACGATCGATCAGACGCTTTCTCAATTAAAAGAGCACTGCGAAGCATAAATAACTAATGACCTACACAATCGGCATTGATGTCGGAGGGACGAAAGTTCTCGGTGGTGTAGTTGATGCCTCTGGGAATATTCTCCTTGAGGCACGTCGTGAGACTCCACATGAAGGTGGCGCTGCGCTCACTTCGGCGATTGCAGATGTTGCGCGAGAGTTGATGGATGCATATTCAGTTGAATCGATTGGAATTTCTGCAGCGGGATTTGTTTCATCCGATAGAAAGACGATGCTGGCAGCGCCAAATATTGCAGGCTGGAATGGCGTTGATCTTGATGCCGAACTCACCGCGCTCATTGGCTTGCCTGTAGTGATTGAAAATGATGCCAACGCTGCAGCATGGGGTGAGGCAGCCTTTGGTGCAGGTCGTGGCCATGATCATCTTCTTATCGTGACAGTAGGTACTGGAATCGGTGGCGGAATGGTTGTTAATGGCAATCTCTATCGCGGTGGATATGGAACAGCAGCTGAGATTGGACATATGCGCGTAGTTCCAGAGGGACACCTGTGCGGATGTGGAGCACGCGGTTGCTTTGAGCAATATGCAAGCGGTAGCGCGCTTATGCGACATGCACGCGAAGCAATTAGTGCGACTCCAGAGTTGGCTCGCAATCTTCTCTCACTTGGTGATGGCACGGTTTATGGCCTTACCGGAAAACATGTGACGGAAGCAGCTCATGCTGGAGATGCTGTTGCACTTGCCGCCTTTAACACCACTGCACATTATCTCGGTGCTGGGATTGCAGCATTGAGTGTGATTCTAGATCCCACTCGCATTGTTATTGGTGGGGGAGTCGTTGATGCCGGAGAGATACTGCTGGAGCCAACGCGTCAGTCTTTAATCCGACATATGCCATTTGCCGGCAAACATCCGTATCCCGATATCGTTCCCGCACAACTTGGAAATAAGGCAGGCCTTGTCGGCGTTGCCAATCTAGCGCGATTGTAAAACTCCGAGCTGTGCGATTTATCTTTCGCTGGGATAGATAAGCCCTATTTGTTTGCGGACTTCATCAAGTGACTCCATAATCACAACTGATTCGGCCGGAGTTAAAATTGGTGAACTCTTTGCACCGCTGCGCACTACTCTTTCAAATTCAAGTGCTTGATCTCGTAGGCCGTGGCCTTTGTACTCTTTAGGATATTCCGTGGTGGTTCCATCATGCATAATCACACGTATTGATGTTGGGTTGTAGAAAGTGCGATCTATTTCAATTTTTCCAAGCGTTCCACAGATAGTTGCGCGGCACGGGGTCGAGACCATCATATTTGAAGTCAATATCGCCTGAGCTCCACTCTTGTAATCAAAGATCACAGTTGAGCTGGCATCGACGCCCTTGTCAGTAAAAGTTGCTGACGCGGTAATTTTCATTGGGGCACCTAAAACCATATGTGCAAATGAAATTGGATAGATGCCAAGATCAAGGAGTGCACCACCACCGAGTTCTGGTTCCCAGTGTCGAGGGTTGGCATAATCTGAAAGTCGCTGTCCGTGATCTGCTTCAACTGCCCAGATATCACCGAGAATTCCGGAGGCAAGAATCTCGCGCACCTTATGCATATGTGGCAAGAAGCGTGCCCACATTGCCTCCATCAGTGCGACATCGTTAGCCTCTGCAGCCGCTTTCATCTGTCGTGCCTCTGCCGCATTGATCGTTAAAGGTTTTTCGCATAACACTGGCTTGCCTGCATTGAGAGCGAGAAGTGTGTTGCTGACATGATAGGGATGAGGCGATGCCACGTAGATAGCATCGAGTGTGGGATCTACCACGAGCTCTTCATAACTTGCATAAGCGGTACAACCAGGAAACTCAGCGGCAAATGAATCTGCACCCTCTTGCGAACGTGACCCGACCGCTGCGACGATGTGATGATTGAAGTAGGAAAGGTCACGTGCAAATGCTTGTGCAATGCCACCACTTGCAAGTATTCCCCATCTAAATTCTTTACTCATATCTGTGCTCCATCATCATCGAGGTCGGTGTTATCTTTTCTAGGGTTATCTTTCCACTTCTTAAACGCTTTCATTCCCTCTTTGATAGAAGTGAAGAATTGAATTTTTTCTGGCTCTGGGGGAGTAAAACCTTCAGCTACTTCAGCGCGTGCAAGGATGTCGAGATAATCGGTGGGAGCGCTTTGATCAAGTGAAAGCCCAGATACGAGAGCATGAAACTTCTCATCCGTGAGATCTTGGTCATCTTCACCCGGATTTTGCTCTGGTTTTGAATCATCTGAGGTTGGTGCCATGCTTTATATTCGCATAAACTGACCAGATTGAGTAGAAAGGGGATAAATTATGAGCATGAACAATCTGCCCTACGGCACGTTGCGCGCATTCCTCACACCCTTCCTCATGATTCTCTTTCGCCCCAAGGTCAAGGGTCTGCGACATGTTCCCAGCTCTGGCCCCTTGATTATTGCCTCAAACCATCTCTCCTTTAGCGATTCCATCTTTATGCCACTTGTTGTTCCACGCAAGGTGACATTTCTAGCCAAGAGCGAGTACTTCACTTCTCCGGGACCTAAGGGGTTTATCAAGAAGCTCACCTTCATCGCCTTAGGACAAGTTCCCGTTGATCGCTCAGGTGGACGGCGCAGTGAAGCGGCACTTATTACAGGGCTACAAATCCTGTCTGAAGGAAAGTGCATAGGAATTTATCCAGAAGGAACTCGATCTCCAGATGGACGTCTCTACAAGGGGCGAACCGGTATTGCCCGTCTTGCAATTGAATCTGGTGCACCCATAATTCCAGTTGCGATGTTTAATACCGAGAAAATTCAGCCATCGGGTCAAGTGATTCCCAATGTTAAGCGAGTCGGAATGACATTTGGTGAAGCGATGTATTTTGATGGTGATTCAACCGACCTTGCCTATCTGCGAGAAGTCACCGATAAAATCATGGCTCGTATTCAAGAGCTATCAGGGCAAGAGTATGTTGATGAGTATGCAGTGAAAGCGAAGAAGCCGGGGGCTAAGCCGGGCAAGGATGGCTCTGAAGAATCAGAGTGATTGAATCTCTGCCCTCTGCACGAGGTAATTGCATGTGGGGCATTCAGGGCCGGCATCTGGGAAATCTCCTTCGATCACATCAATGAGCTCTTCCAGGAGTGCGTTAAATTTTTGACTATCCCTTTCGACCGGCAGATAGTGCTGCGTGACGCCGAATCCACATGTGCCATCTGCAGTGGGTGTCACGCCGTTGAGTCTCCACACGAGAAGTCCCATGGAGGAAACGGGGAAGGGTTTGCCACGATCAGGATTTTCCAGGGCATGCGCGTACGCCTCTAACTGTGGGGCATAGAAGGCGCCGTTATCCCGATCTGAATCTGAGACCTTGCAATCAATGATCCCGACAGAGCCATCTTCGTAGTGAGCCAAGAGGTCATAGATGCCAAGGATCTTCCACGTGGTCTCTCGCCCGGCAATTACTAGCGGAGCGGATTTGACCCACTGTCCCCATTGCCTGACTACGCCCGGCGCTAATTTCGGGTCGAGATCCTGCATGGAGGCGCGGCGGAAATGTTCTTCCTGCGCATCAGCTAAGGGCTTGACCAGAGGGAATTGCCCAGGCATGGTCACCTTGAACCAGTATTTGATCCAGATGCAGCGCTTACAGGTTGAGAGCCCGAAGGTGAGGTCAGAGGGAGCGATCGTCTCTCGCGCTGGCTTCGCGGGGCGCTTGATGGCAGATGGACTCATCTGGCGATTAAATCACGAGAGGCGGCCAGAACTGGCTACGGCGAGTCGCCGGGGGTGTGAGTTGCGATGAGGGGGTATCTGATGTTCAATAGCGCCAGATATATCGATTCGATATATAGCGGCCACGATATATAGATCAGTCGCTTCAGCGAGTAGGGAAGGGGTTGAGATGCGCTCTCGCGCCGATTCCCTCGAACTCGCCCTTCTCGGGCTCCTTTCTCAAGGACCGTTGCACGGCTACGAGCTCCGTAAGCGCATGAGCACAATCTTTGGACCCTTTCGCGCTCTCTCATTCTCAGTCCTCTACCCGCAACTGCGTCGAATGTTAGAGGCAGGACTCATTCAAGAATGCGACCTCGATCAAAGTTCGCGCCGCTCACGGATCGTCTACTCAATTACAGAAACTGGAACAAAGAGATTTTTGGATTTGGCAGAGAGTGTGAATGCGCAAGCGTGGGAAGACGATGCCTTTGAAATTCGCTTTGCTTTCTTTAGCCCGACATCAAGTAAGAACAGAATAAGAATTCTCGAGGGGCGCCACCGACGCCTGCAAGAGAAGGCCGAGATGCTCCGAGGTGAACTCGAGCGCTCGCCAGCTGGAATCGATAAATATCTGGAGGAGTGGCGTCGCCACTCACTGGAATCGGCTCAGCGCGAGATCGCTTGGCTAGAAGACATGATCAAAACCGAGAGGAAATAGAGTGAAAATCACAACTGGAAAAGGTGACATTCGTGTTGCCATCGTTGGAGTAGGAAACTGCGCCAACTCATTAGTTCAAGGCGTCACGTACTACAAAGATGCTGCTGCAGATCAAGAGATCCCAGGTCTCATGCATGCAACTGTAGGTGCGTATCACATCAGCAACGTCAAATTTGTTGCCGCTTTTGATGTAGATGCAAAGAAAGTTGGACTAGATCTAGCAGATGCAATCTGGGCTAGCGAAAATAACACCATTAAATTTAGCGATGTAGCCAAGACCGGCGTTGAAGTGCTCCGTGGAGTTACTCATGATGGTCTCGGTCGCTACTACCGCGAAACAATTACAGAATCCACAGCTGCTGCTGTAGATGTTGTTGCTGTTCTCAAGGAAGAGCAGGTAGATGTTCTGATCTGTTACCTACCTGTTGGATCAGAGGTAGCAGCAAAGTTCTACGCACAGTGCGCACTCGATGCAGGTTGCGCATTTGTTAACGCGCTTCCAGTCTTTATCGCATCAGATCCAGCCTGGGCTAAGAAGTTTGAAGATGCAGGCCTTCCTATTGTGGGAGATGACATTAAGAGCCAGGTCGGTGCGACAATCACACACCGCATCATGGCTAAGTTATTCCAGGATCGTGGCGTCTTCTTAGAGCGCACCTATCAACTTAACGTTGGTGGAAATATGGACTTCAAGAACATGCTCGAGCGTGATCGCCTTGAGTCAAAGAAGATCTCAAAGACAAACTCTGTGACATCTCAACTTGATCACGATATGGGAGCCAAGAATGTTCACATTGGACCTTCTGATTACATCCCATGGCTAGATGATCGCAAGTGGGCATATGTTCGCCTCGAAGGTCGCGCCTTCGGTGATGTCCCACTTAATCTTGAGTACAAGCTCGAAGTATGGGATTCACCTAACTCAGCTGGTGTGATTATTGATGCGCTTCGCTGCGCGAAGATCGGTCTTGATCGCAAGATTGGTGGAGCTCTACTCTCGCCATCGTCTTACTTTATGAAGACCCCACCTGTTCAATACACAGATGAGCAGGCTCATGACAAGACAGAAGCGTTTATCGCAGGAACTATCGATCGCTAAAACAACACTCTCTCGGTAATAAGAACGCCCGGCCTGCGATGCAGACCGGGCGTTTTATTTCTAACAGAGATTCGCCTTTGATAAACCCTTCGATGGGAGTAACCTCTACTCATGAGTAACATCGCACAGACTTCCACAGGAAGAGTCCTCACGCTCTCTTTTGACCGCCCCGAAAAAATGAATGCGCTTACGCGGGATATGTATGCCGATCTTGCTCGTGCGCTCAACGAGGCAGCCGGTGATTTCTCCGTCAGAGCGGTAATCCTGACCAGCACGGGAGCGCATTTCACCGCCGGTAATGACATTAAAGACTTCATGGAGAATCCTCCAACAACGCAAGATTCAACTGTTGCGGCATTCTTAGGAGCACTACTCGACTTTCCTAAGCCACTTCTTGCTGCGGTAAACGGCAACGCAGTGGGTGTGGGAACAACGATGTTGCTTCATTGCGATGTTGTTGTTGCAGATCCGAAGGCATCTTTTTCAATGCCCTTTGCCTCTCTTGGCCTCGTTCCTGAGGCAGGCTCGAGTCTTCTCTTCCCCGAACTGGTGGGATATCAGCGCGCAGCAAAAATTTTTATGACGGGAGAATCATTTTCGGCAGAGAGCGCGAAAGAGATGGGGCTAGTTGCTGAGATTTCAAGCGATGCTTACGCCACAGCGCTGACTATTGCAATACAGATTGCAGAGCAGCCACCTACGGCAATCATCAACACCAAAGCACTGATCAAAGCGAGCAAGCATGATGCAGTTGCTGCCGTGATGAAAGCAGAGTTCGAATTATTCTCACTTGCTCTTACATCGGATGAAGCGATGGAGGCATTTATGACATTCATGGCCAAGAAAGCTGCAGCGAAAGAAAAGGGAGCACAGTAATGTCAATCTCAGGAAATCTGAAGGGAAAGCGAATCTTCGTTACGGGAGGATCTCGTGGCATTGGTTTAGCTATCGCTCTTCGCGCTGCAGCAGATGGAGCCTCCGTTGCGATTGCAGCAAAAACGGCAGATCCGAATCCAAAGTTACCGGGCACAATCTTTACTGCAGCGAAAGAAATTGAAGCTGCCGGGGGAGTTGCCCTACCGATTCAATGCGACATTCGAGATGAAGAGCAGATTGCGGCCGCAATTGCCAAGACTGCATCTGAGTTCGGCGGAATCGATATCCTGATCAACAATGCCAGTGCGATCAATTTAACACCAACACTTGCAACACCCGCCAAGCGATTCGATCTGATGTTTGATGTGAATGTTCGTGGCACATTTCTCACATCACAGGCAGCGCTGCCACACCTGAAAGAGAGTGCCGCACAAGGTCGCAACCCACATATTCTTACCCTGTCGCCTCCGTTGTCGATGAAGGCCAAGTGGTTTAAAAATCACGTCGCCTACACAATGGCAAAATATGGAATGTCTATGTGTGTGCTTGGCATGGCTGAAGAATTCAAACGCGATGGAATCGCAGTAAATGCGCTCTGGCCACGCACAGCAATTGATACCGCCGCCCTACAGATGATTCCTGGGATCGATACCGCTTCCTGTCGTACCCCGGAGATCCTCTCCGATGCTGCCTATGTCATTCTCAATCGCGACGCGAAGGAGAACAGCGGAAACTTCTATGTAGATGATGAAGTGCTCGCATCCGTCGGAATTACTGATCTCGAGAAATATTCGGTAGTGCCTGGCACGACCGACTTTCTCCTTGATTTCTTCTTGGATTAAGATCAACCCATGATTGCATCCGGTGGGATCTTTGGTTCTGTTGCAGGACTACCTCTGCATCCTCTAGTTATCCATGCAGCCATAGTTCTGATTCCGCTGGCTGCGATTAGTGCACTCGTTATGTCATATCTTCCGAGCTTTTCGCGGCGTTACGGCAAGGTAACTCTGGTCATTGCGCTATTTGCTCAAGCTTCTCTCTTTCTTGCGAAGCTGACAGGCGAAGCTTTTGAAGAGATTCTTGATAAAAATGTAGGAAACCATGCAGAGCTCGGTGAGATCGCACCTTTTGTCACCCTTCCCATGGTTGCGCTGATTTTCTTGCGCTGGCGCTTAGACCGATCAGGAGCAACTGTTGGATCAGCGCTAGTTCGAAGACTTACATCGCTTGCCCTGATTGTGGCATCGCTGGCGAGCATCGTGATCGTGGTACTCGTTGGCCATTCGGGAGCTGAATCTGTGTGGGGTTGGATCGATAAACTCTAGGCCGAAGTCTAATTTCGTGAAAGTTTAAAGAACGCCGTACTGATCAATGCACTGACAACAGAGGCAACAATGACTGCCACCACCGCAATATTCTGAAGTGCAGCGTCATCAAATGCGAGATCTGCAATAAAGAGCGCAACAGTAAAGCCAATCCCAGCCGCCGAACCAGTTGCAACGACTTTGTTGAAAGCAGCCCCCTCGGGTAGATCTGCCGCCCGCGCTTTTGATGCTGCGTAAGAAGCTGCAACAATTCCAAGTGGTTTTCCGATTACCAATCCGATAAAAATTCCCCATGCGATCGCCGATGTGGCGGCGTCACGAATAGATTCTGATGTGATGACGACTCCGGTATTTACAAATGCAAAGAGTGGCACAATCACAAAGCTGGATACGGGGTGGAGCTTTGCCTCCACGTATTCGACATATGAGACCGAGCCATCATCTCCATCTTCAAAATCAGCATGATGCATTACTCGATGTGGGGTCAGTAACCCAAGAATCACACCGGCAAGTGTGGGATGAACCCCAGTGCGGTAGAGGCTGTACCAGAGCAATAGGCCAAGAACGATATAGATGAGGAATGAGTCCACGCTGGTCTTACCTAGAAGGACTATGACAAGAATGGTAATGAACGCAGCAGCTAGCCAAGAGAATGTAATTCCCGTCGAGTAGACGAGAGCAATGATCAGAATCGCACCGATGTCATCAATGACAGCAAGTGCTAAAAGAAATGAACGAAGCGATAACGTAACTGAAGGCCCCATCATTGCTAGCAAACCAACAGCCAAGGCGATATCTGTCGCTACTGGAATGGCCCATCCTTCTGGCCCTTGCCCACCTGCGATGACGAGATAAATGGCTGCAGGAACTGCCATGCCTCCAATAGCTGCCAGGAAGGGCATGGCAGCTTTCTTCACCGACGATAGATGGCCCGCGACTAACTCTCGCTTGATCTCAAGCCCAACAACAAAGAAGAAGATGGTCATCAAGCCGTAATTAATAATCTTGAGGACCGAAAGAGAGAGATAGAAGAAGCCAACCTCAATTTTGAGTGAGAGAGCCAGAACGTCAAAGTAGCTATCTGAAAGCGGAGAATTTGCCACGACTAATCCGAGGCATGCCGCCAGCACCAGAAAAAAACCAGAGCTCGATTCTTTGTGGAGAAACTCGCGCAAAGGCGATATCTGGCGTTTCATAGATGCGAGTCTATCCGAGAGACCGTCGCACACGTCGTAGAAAGAAAACACCCCGCCACAGAAGTGACGGGGTGCTTTAGCTGAAGATTCTAGAGATCGTAGTAAAGCTCGAACTCGGCTGGATGTGGACGCAAGCGCACGTAATCAACTTCTTGTTTACGCTTCCATTCAATCCAGGTAGAGATCAAATCTTCGCTAAAGACTCCACCCTGAGTAAGGAATGCATGGTCTGCTTCCAAACTATCGAGTACCGCATCAAGTGATCCGGGAACCTGTGGAATTGCACGAGCCTCTTCGCCTTCAAGTTCGTAGAGATCTTTATCCACTGGTGCAGGTGGCTCAATCTTGTTAATGATTCCATCGATACCAGCCATAAGCATCGCTGCAAATGCGAGGTATGGATTTGATGATGGATCTGGGCAACGGAATTCGATGCGCTTTGCCTTAGGACTTGATCCAGTAATCGGAATACGGATACAAGCAGAGCGGTTACGTGCTGAGTAGACAAGGTTGACCGGTGCTTCATACCCTGGAACCAAACGACGATAAGAGTTCACCGTTGGGTTTGTAAATGCAAGAAGTGACGGTGCATGCTTGAGAAGACCACCGATATACCAGCGAGCCATATCAGAAAGATCGCCATATGTTCCAGCCTCGAAGAAGAGTGGCTTCCCATCTTTCCAGAGTGATTGGTGCACGTGCATACCTGAACCATTGTCACCAAAGAGTGGCTTTGGCATAAAGGTTGCAGTCTTGCCGCCTTCCCATGCAACGTTACGGATGATGTATTTAAACTTCATCAGTTCATCACCCGCAGTGAGAATATCTGTGAAGCGGTAGTTGATCTCCATCTGACCTGCAGTACCGACTTCATGGTGTGAGCGCTCAACGAGTAAACCTGCGCGGCCAAGTTCCATCACCATTTCATCGCGAAGGTCAGCGAATTGATCTGTTGGTGAAACAGGGAAATACCCACCCTTAATACGAGTGCGATATCCACGGTTCGGTGTTCCATCTGGATCCGCAACGATACCCGTGTTCCATGCACCTTCATATGAATCGATGTGGTGGTACGCCTCGTTAATTCCAGTCTTAAAGCGAACTGCATCAAAGACGTAGAACTCAGCTTCTGGAGCGAAGAAAGCTTGATCAGCGATTCCAGTTGACTTCAAATAATCGACAGCCTTCTTCACAACTCCACGAGGGTCACGTGAATACGGTGTGTCATCTGTTGGGTTATGAACGGAGAAGATGATGATCAGAGTTTTCTCGAGACGGAATGGGTCTACATATGCTGACTGAGGAACAGGCAGGAGCTTCATATCTGATTCATGGATAGATTGAAAACCACGGATAGATGATCCGTCGAACATGAGGCCGTCAGTGAAGACCGCTTCATCAAATGATTCAACAGGAACGTTAAAGTGATGCTGAATACCTGGAAGATCAGTGAAGCGAACATCAACAAATTTGATATCTTCTTTTTTGATGTAAGCAAAAATTTCTTGCGCATTCTTAAACATGAAGTACTCCGATTGTCTGTGATCGATGTGAGGAGCTCGGCTCTGAGACTCTCTGCGATGGCATAACCCTAGAACCCATAGGTAAAAATGGCATCATCGCTGTGTTACAACCTTGTTACATCCTTAACTGGCTCGGCTAAAGAATTTCCCCTCGGGTAGGCTCACCCCATGGAGTCCACAGCGATAGACCCGCGCTTCCCGAGGGTGGGGCAGGGGCGGCGCATGCTAGGCCTCCTGGTTGATTGGGCTCTCTGCTACTTCATTACATGGGGATTTTTCGCCGAACCCGGCACTGCGGCATTTACCCCGATCGTCTACTTCCTTTACCTTGGCCAATACCTCTTCTTCACCATCCTCGGTGGGGCCACGCCAGGACATCGCATCGTCGGATTGCAAATCGTGAGGTTCTCAGACTCTCAGATGCCAACACCAAAGCAGGCGCTGATCCGCACCGCATTACTTGCCATCGTGATCACAGCAATTACTTTTGACCACAATGGACGTGGCATCAATGAGCGTTTGAGTGGAACAGTGTTAATTCGGAAGAGAAAGAACTAGCGCTTAGGAACTCGTACATTCTTTGGCATCGGTCCCTTAGGAATCGGCAAAGACATTCCGCCGACAGCCTTTAAACGCGCGCGTACTTCACGCATCTGGTGGGCAGATAAGCTCTTCTTATATTTGCCGACCTGCTTCTGAAGTTTTCGCAAAGGAATTTGCCCTTCGCCGTCACCTACCCAAATTTCATAGATAGGTACACCTGGCGCGAATCGTTCAGCATCTTTTCGAGCAGATTGAACTAATTGACGCGTTGCGATTGAGCCTTCGGCGGTAAGAACAATTCCGGCACGGCCAACACTTCGATGGACCATATCCTGATTCTTATTGACGGCAACTGCTGGAGTTGTTGTCCACCCTTTACGGATAGCCATAAGGACACTTGCACCTGCGCCAATCTGCCCTTCAACACTTGCATAACTTGCAGCGAGGGCGATGCGCGAAAAGACAAAAAGTGATGCGAGTAGCGCTAAAGGAAGAGCAATGAATCCGACATAGACGGGATGGCTGATTAAGAAGCCAATACCGATACCGATTCCAAGAACAGCTACGAAAATAACTATGAGCAGAGTTCCGATCCAAGGCTTAACGCTCTTGGTGACTGCGTAGGCATCTCTGATCGCCTTAAAGCGTGGCTCTCGGATTTTTGGTTCTTTCTTCTTTCGCTTGAACATGGGCTTAGTTTAGGGGAGCGGGGGCGCTTCCACCAAGACGGACAGGGGCCCAGCGCGCTCCTACATGGCTATCGGGATAACGGGCTTGCAGATCGAATAAAAGTTCTTGCATCGCTTGTCGAAGTTCTTTCTCACCCTCTTCGACACTTGAATCCTTTGTGAAATAGAGCGGCTCCCCGAAGGCGACAAAGATTGGAACCTTTTTACGCGAGAGATCACGCTTGACCTTCTTGGTCCATATTCTCTGAGATCCCCACACTGCGACGGGGATGATGGGAACATTCCCACCGATAGCAAGACGCACCGCCCCAGATTTAAATTCCTTTAACTCGAAACTGACAGAGATGGTTCCTTCCGGAAAAATTCCAACAATCTCTCCAGAGCGCAAGGCACGCAAAGCCGCCACGAATGATGCTGAACCACTAGAACGATCGACGCTGATGTGGTGCATTCCCCGCAACAATGGACCAGCAATTTTATTGTCAAAGAGTTCACGTTTTGCCATAAAGCGCACATACCTTTTTACCGGAAGTGCGCAGGTTCCTATCAATGCAAAATCAAGATAACCAATGTGGTTCATCGCAAGAATCGCGCCACCTTCACGAGGAATGTTTTCTACACCTTTTGAATTAAATCGAAGGCCGAGATACTTCCAGAAAGTCTTCAGCGTGACGATTACAGGCGGGTAGACCAGATCAGCCATTTACTTCAATCCACTGCTGGCGCGAGATTCCATCGCTTGACGATAGAGGCGTCCAGCGCGGTAGCTGCTACGGACAAGCGGCCCGCTCATGACACCTAGGAAACCTACCTCAGTCGCTTCTTGGGCGAGCTCAACAAACTCTTCTGGCTTTACCCAGCGCTCTACCGGATGATGCTTCATCGTTGGTCGTAGGTATTGCGTAATTGTAATGAGGTCACAGCCAGCACCATGAAGATCAATCAGCGCTTGTGAAATCTCTTCTCGAGTTTCACCTAGACCTAAGATCAAATTAGATTTTGTGATCAGGCCGTAATCTCGAGCCTGAGTGATCACATTAAGTGATCGCTCGTACGTGAAGGCTGGTCGGATTGTTTTGAAGATACGAGGAACTGTCTCAAGGTTATGTGCAAATACCTCTGGCGCTGCATCGAAAACTTGGTTCAGTAGGTCGGGGTTTCCACTGAAATCTGGCGCCAACATCTCAACGCCACATCCTGGATTCAACTCATGAACTTTTCGTATTGTCTCGGCATATAACCAGACGCCTTCATCCTCGAGATCATCTCGAGTAACGCCGGTGATAGTTGCATACTGAAGACCCATGCTCTTAACAGATTCTGCAACTTTCCTAGGCTCTTCACGATCTATTGGAAGTGGCTTACCTGTATCGATGTTGCAAAAATCGCAACGACGAGTACAGCGATCACCGCCGATCAGAAAAGTTGCTTCTTTATCTTCCCAGCATTCGAAAATGTTCGGACATGCCGCCTCTTGGCAGACTGTGTGAAGGCCTTCAGTTTTTACCAATGAAAGTAAACGTGTGTACTCAGGACCCATGTTGGCGCGAGTTTTAATCCACTCGGGTTTGCGCTCTATCGGAGTCTGTGAATTACGAGCTTCGATGCGTAACAATTTACGGTCATCAGGGTGTGTGGTCATCTGCTCACCTTCGCTAGTGATTCGTACATATGCTTTTCAACGATCGGAAGCACTTCGTCAGTGCTGATACTACGGCCGAGCTCCTTTGAAAGAGATGTGACGCTGGCATCATCGATTCCACAGGGAATAATTGAATTATATGAGCTCAGATCAGGCGCAATATTGAGGGCAAAACCATGCATACTGACCCCGGATGCGACTCTGATACCAATAGCGGCGATCTTTCGTGCACCGTGACTATCAACTACCCAGACTCCGGAGCGACCTTCAACGCGTTGGGTCTTGAGGCCAATTTCCTGGCAGATCGATATCAATGCGCTTTCAATTTCGCGCACAAAGCCCACAAGCTCTGTCGGTTTAGCAAGACGAACAATCGGGTAACCGACGAGCTGGCCCGGGCCGTGCCACGTGATTTTGCCACCACGATCAACATCGATTACCACTGAACCATCGGTAGGGCGTTCATGCATTTGCGTACGTTTGCCAGCAGTAAAAACTGATGGATGCTCTAAAAGAATAAGTGTGTTTTCGCGAACACCATCTGCAATCTCGCGATGGAGAGACCTCTGAAGTTCAAGTGCGTCGAGGTAATCCATCATTCCGGCTCGCTGCATAGCAATTGGTGAATGTGAGACGGCTGAGTCGGCAACTGGCACACCCCCAGCCTAAAGGTAGGCTTGCCTTCTTGCTAATCCAGCAGAAGAAACCTATTGTCGAAAGCGATCGTGCATCCAGTGTCAGATCAAGAGCTACCGGTTATTGTCGTAGGTGCTGGCCTTGCCGGACTTTCTGCAGCTCTCACTTTGCAGGAAGCCGGAATCCGAGTAAAGGTATTAGAGTCCGGCGGCGGAGTCGGCGGCCGAGTACAGACCGATGAGGTAAATGGGTTTCAATTGGACCGAGGATTTCAATTGATTAACTCCTCATACCCAGAATTAAAACGGTTGAATGTCATTGACGAATTAGATTTTGTTTACGCCCCGCGGGCAGTTGATGTCGCCATAGATAATCGTGTAGTTCGCTTGGGGGATCCCCGGAGATATTTTCTCTCGATTTTCTCTCGCGGGGTGGGTTCACTCGGAGAGAAGATTTCATTCTTCAAATACCTTTTGTCTCGCTCTGCGCATGGGCAAAGCGTTGCAAATGAGTTACGCGCGGCTGGATGTGGAAATCTCTATGAGAAGGTGCTCAGACCTTTTCTTACTGGAGTATTCCTGGCCGATCCGTCACTGGTGGACGCCGAAACTGGTCGCTCAATTATTAAGAGCTTTATCTCAGGAAAACCTGGATTACCAGCCTCTGGTGCAGGTCATCTCACTCAGGTTCTGGCAAGGAGAATCAAAGATATTGAGTGCGGGGTACAAGTAAATTCAATTGATGGGCTTTCACTTCTTACAAGTGGCGGCACAGTAAGCGCCCGCGCAATTGTTATCGCAACAGATCAGACAACTGCCGCGCAGATTCTCGGTATTGATGAAGTTGGTCAGAGTGCATCGTGCAGCACGTGGTACCACTCGACCAGCGATCGTAATGAATTTGATTCAATACTACGTGTTGATGGTTTAAGTCGCGGCCCAGTGGTTAATTCGATTGCGATGTCACGGTTGCTCACGGCAGCTTCTCCAGCAGGGGTTACTCTCTTTTCTTCTACAACTGTGGCTCACGCGTCAGAATCAGAGGTGCGAAGACATCTTGCGATCATCTGGGGAGTAGATACAGCAGGGTGGGAATTTGTTGCAAAATATGAAATCAAGAACGCTTTACCGCTGACTTCACCCGGAGAATCTTCGATCCCGTCGCTTCAGCTCGCACCTGGAGTGTGGAGAGCGGGGGACTATCTCAGTGCACCATCACAGAATGGCGCTCTCGCATGTGGGCGTTTAGCTGCCCTCGAAGTGATTAATTCTCTATAAGGGCAACGAGTGCTGAAGTCACGTGCGGGTAATTCCAGGTGAATCCTTCATCAATAAGTTTCTGTGGGATCACCTTCTTGGATCCCAAGACTTCTGACGAAAACCCACCAAGTGCGATCTTCAGTGCGATAGCAGGAGCTGGAAAGACTGCAGGTCGATGCATTGCGCGAGCCAACGCTGACGTAAATTCTTGATTTGTTACTGGGTTGGGTGAGACCACATTGATCGGTCCAGAAATTGGTTTCTCGAGCGCGAAGGAAATCGCGCGAATAACATCATGGAGAGTAATCCAGGACCACCATTGTTTTCCAGAACCGAGCTTTCCGCCTAAGCCGAACCTAAAGAGTGGCAACATTTTTCCAAGTGCGCCACCGGTTGGATCAAGAACAAGACCTGTACGAAGTTTCACGGTACGGACACCAGTAGCTAAATCTGCTGCAGCTTCCCACTCGCGACAAACAGCGGCAAGAAAATCATCTCCAGCGCGATCTACTTCTGTTACACCGCGATTTCCGGATTCTCCGTACCACCCAATTGCACTTGCTGAGATAAACACCTGAGGTTGTACTTGCGCAACTGCCTTTGCAATCGCTTCGGTTCCCAGTAAACGCGAATTTAGAATCTCTGCCTTGTATTTCTTGTTCCATCGTTTATCGCCAACACCCACTCCTGCAAGATGAATAACTGCATCTACGCCAGCAAGAGCATCGGTATCTACATATCCGGTAGTTGGATCCCATTGAATTTCATCGGAAGAGACAGGTAAACGACGCACTAAGCGTTGGACTGTATGCCCCTCACTTTTGAGATGGCCAACCAGGGCGCTACCGATCAAACCGGATGCACCGGTGATCGCTATGCGCTGAGGGAGTACTGACATTAGAGACCTAGGTCAGATTCGAATGCGCCGCCCTCGAGTCGCTCTTTGAGAGTGACAAGGAAGCGAGCAGCATCTGCTCCGTCTACAACGCGATGATCATAAGAAAGTCCGAGATAGACCATGGAACGGATGGCAATTGTCTCTCCGCCATCTTCACCGCGCACGACCATTGGGCGCTTTACAACTGCGCCAAGACCAAGAATTGCAACCTGTGGTTGATTGATAATCGGTGTGTCAAAGAGTGCACCTCGTGAACCTGTATTGGTAATGGTAAATGTTCCACCACTGAGTTCATCTGGATTTACCTTGTTATCACGTGTGCGTGCTGCGAGATCTACTATCTTGCGAGCAACACCACCCATGTTGAGATCTCCGGCATTTTGAATAACCGGAACAAGTAACCCTCTTTCGGTATCTACTGCAATTCCAAGGTGCTCTGCACCATGATAAATAATCTGATCACCCTCAACTGATGAGTTCAGTACTGGGTGTTGCTTAAGGGCCTCACATACTGCGACAGCAAAGAATGGAAGGAAGGAGAGTTTGACTCCTTCGCGTGCTTCAAATGACGCCTTAGCGCGATCACGTAGTCGAGCGACCTTTGTTACATCAACTTCAATCACTGTTGTTAACTGTGCAGAAACTGCAAGAGATTCGAGCATACGAGCGGCAATTACCTTACGAAGGCGAGACATTGTCACAGTAGTACCGCGAAGAGGCGATGTACTCATGACGGGCGCTGATCGCACTGGTGAAGAAGTAGCCGGTGAAGCCGAAGCAACTGGCGCAGCCACTGCTGCAGGTTTGGCTGCAGCCTCAACATCTTCACGTCGAACTCGACCACCGATTCCCGATCCCTTGATCGAAGAAAGATTAACGCCTAGTTCTGAAGCAAGTTTTCTGACAATTGGAGTGACATAGGAATCTGTTGGCTGTGCAACAGGTGCTTGCACCACTGGTGCAACGACAACTGGTGCTACGGGAGCTTGTGCAACTGGTGCAACAACAACTGGTGCTACGGGAGCTTGTGCAACTGGTGCAACAACAACTGGCGCAACCGGCGCTGGAGCTGCCGCGGGTGCACTTTGTCCTGCCCCACCGATAACGGCAAGTCGGGCACCAACAGGAACTGTGGAATCGACTGCGACATCGATTGAAATGAGAGTTCCTGCAACCGGTGAAGGAATCTCTGTATCGACCTTATCGGTAGATACTTCAAGGAGTGCTTCATCGACTGCAACGCTGTCGCCCACATTCTTTAACCATCGTGTGACAGTTCCTTCGGTAACGCTCTCACCAAGGGCTGGCATTGAAATAATTGTTCCACTTGCTGGAGCTGCAGGTGCTTGCGCAACCGGAGCGGCAACTACTGGAGCTGCAGGTGCTTGCGCAACAGGCGCAGCAGCAACAGGCGCAGTAGCAACAGGCGCAGTAGCAACAGGCGCAGCACCATCTTCGATGAGTGCAAGGTCTGCACCGACAGCAACCGTTGAATCGATGGGAACAAGTATCTTGGAAAGAGTTCCGGAAACAGGTGATGGGATTTCAGTATCTACTTTGTCAGTTGATACTTCGAGCAGCGGCTCGTCGACGTTGATGTGGTCGCCTTCGTTCTTAAGCCAGCGAGTAACGGTACCTTCAGTGACGCTTTCGCCAAGTGCTGGCATCTTTACTGAAAATGTCATTTCTATTTTCCCCTTACCCGTGTGCGTGAAGCGGTTTGCCGGCTAGAGCCATGTGCGCTTCGCCCATAGCTTCAGACATTGTTGGATGTGCATGAAGCAACGGCGCAACATCATCTGCCGTAGCTTCCCAATTAAAGATTAGCTGCGCTTCAGCAAGAAGTTCACCGACGCGCGAACCAACCATATGAATTCCAAGAACTGGCCCATTCTTCTGGCTCACAAGTTTGATCGAGCCTGCAGTACCAAGAATTTGCGCCTTACCGTTTCCGGCGAGGTCGTAGGTAAGTTCAACAACGTCATGGCCGCGCTCTTTTGCTTGAGCTGTTGTTAAACCAACGGATGCAACTTCAGGCTCTGAATATGTCACACGTGGAACTCCGTCATAATTTATTGGACGAGGATTAAGCCCTGCGATCTCTTCAGCGACAAGTATTCCCTCTTGGAAGCCAACGTGAGCGAGCTGGAGAGTAGGAATGAGATCACCGACTGCCCAAATACCAGGCACGTTTGTGCGACATTTATTGTCCACGATGACATATCCACGATCCATCGTGATGCCCTGCTCTTCATAACCAAGATTTGCAGAAGTAGGGCCACGTCCCACCGAAACCAAGAGAAGTTCAGCGCTAAATGTTCGACCATCTTCAAGTTCGACGGTTACTCCATCGGCCGTGACGGTGTGCGATTTGAAACGAGTCCCTAGTTCAAAGTTGATTCCACGTTTGCGATATGCGCGTTCAAGAAGTTTTGACGAGGATTCATCTTCTAGCGCGATGAGGTGCGGCAGACCTTCGATGATTGTTACCTCAGAGCCAAATGATTTCCATACTGAAGCAAACTCACAACCAATAACGCCGCCGCCTAGGACGATGACGCTCTTTGGAATGTAATCGAGTTTAGTTCCGTGATCTGATGTGATGACGCGCTTGCCATCAATCTCCAAGCCAGGAAGAGTTCTTGCATATGAACCTGTAGCCAAAATTACGTTTTTGCCGGTGTATCGGCTGCCATTTACTTCAACCGTATTATTCGATACGAGCTTTCCATATCCTTCGACGTATGTGATGCCACGATGTTTTACAAGACCTTGTAAGCCTTTATGGAGCTTTGCGATGACACCATCTTTGTAAGAGTTCACACCGGCCATGTCGATTGAGTTCAAGGTGGTGTTGATACCAAAATTTGATGATTCGCGAGCAGTATCTGCCACCTCGCCGGCGTGAAGCAGGGCCTTAGTTGGGATACATCCGCGATGCAGACATGTGCCGCCGAGCTTATCCGCCTCGATCAGCACAACAGAGAGTCCGAGCTGGGCACTTCTCAAGGCAGCTGCATAGCCACCACTTCCACCGCCGAGAATTACTAGATCGACATCAGGCACAGAAGTTGCACTCCTTTTCTCACCAGACCACTAGGTCTACACCCTTATCTTGCCAGTCTCAACGCTCAATGACTAACTGACTCAGGGGTGCAATCTCAGAATGCGAGCGAGATAACACCTAAGGCTCGCACGGGCCCGCCTCACCCTAAATTTGTTCTTGAGCGATGGCAATCAGTGATCTGACACCAATACCGGTGCCACCGACGGGGGTATACCCGTGTGGGCTTCGGTCGTTGTATGCAGGGCCTGCAATATCGAGATGGAGCCATGGAAGTTCATCGGCTACAAATTCTTTCAAGAATATTCCGGCGACAAGCATTCCGCCCATTCGGTCACCAATATTTGCTAGATCTGCAACGGGTGAATCAAGTGATGCGCGTAGTTCGCTCGGCAAAGGCATTGGCCAAAATAGTTCGCCAGTTTTTTCCGCGAGAGATATGAATGCTTCTGAAAGAGCTTGATTATTAGTCATCACTGCACTTGTACGAGTACCGAGTGCAACAACTTGCGCACCAGTCAATGTGGCAATGTCAAAAATTGCATCAAGCTTCTTCTCTTCTTGTGCACGTTGTAGAGCATCAGCCAAGACCAATCGACCTTCGGCATCAGGATTGAGAACTTCAACAGTTTTTCCACCGTAGATCGTGATGATGTCACTTGGTCTGGTTGCGTTATCGCTGACCATGTTCTCTGCTAATGGAGCCCAGGCATCGATTGCGATCGGTAATTTAAGCGTTGCTATAGCCAGGACTGCAGCGCAAACTGCTGCAGCACCGCTCATATCAGATTTCATCGCCTCCATACCAAGAGCGGGCTTCAGGGCAAGTCCACCGCTATCAAAGGTGATTCCCTTGCCAACAAATGCGTACTTCTTCGCTGCCTTAACTTTTCCGGTGGGTGTGTATGAGATACGAACCAAGCGCGGAGGATTCGCAGAACCTTGACCTACAGCTGTAATTCCACCGTAGCCCTTACTTTTAAGTGCAGATTCGGTCATCACCGTGATCGAGAGTCCCGCACGTGCTCCGCCCGCTGCTTTTACTTCATCAACCATACGAGCAGCGAAAGTAGAAGGGTTGAGATGGCTTGGGGGAGTGTTAATCAAGTTGCGAGCAAGGTGCGTGTAAGCAGTGACTACAGACGCTTCTTCGGCAACCGCTTTGTATTCGGCCTTTGACGCGTGCGGAGTATAGATTTTGGCTGACGCTAGTGGTGAAGTACTTGTCGCTGATTCATCGCTACGAAATTCATTAAAGAGATACGCGCCAAGGCCAGCACCTTGTGAAACAGCAGAGACATCGTTGATCCCGCGAACAGGAAGCGCAAATGTGGCGGATTTTTGGTTGGTAAGAACGCGAGCGGCGGCACCTGCAGCTCGTCGTAGCGTTTCATGTCCATATTGCTGCGATGATTTTCCAAGACCAGTAAATACTAAAAGTCGTACTGAGTTACCTGGAATTTTAATGACTTCGTCAGCTCTTCCAGTTGCACCCAAATCCGTCAAAATATCTTCAAGGCTCTTCGTGTCTAGCGCTAGCTCTCCAGATTCAATGACGAGTGAGGCCTTAGCGCCCTTACGAGCGGGTGTGCCTTGCGCGAGACCGACTACGAGGATGTCATCTTTGAGTGCTGAGGTGAGTGAGAGAGCGGTCATAGTTGAAGTCACAGATGCCTTTCAAAGTTACGGAGTTTTCTGGGCTGGATTCCAAGCCCCCTAAGTGTAGGTTGATGGGATGAAAAATTCACCTTTGCATAGTCGCCACCTTGATCTCAAGGCGAAGATGGCTGACTTTGGTGGCTGGTTGATGCCCATTGAGTATCCCGCCTCAGGTGTCCTTGCTGAACACGCAGCTGTGCGTGAACGTGTTGGACTCTTTGATGTTTCACATCTGGGCAAGGCGAGCGTCAAGGGTGTTGGCTCTTTAAATTTTCTCAACAGTATGTTTACCAACGATCTCAATCGAATTTCTGATGGCCATGCTCAATACACCCTTCTCTGTAATCCGGAAGGGGGAGTTATCGATGATGTGATTATCTACCGTAAGAGTGAGACTGATTTTTTCCTTGTTCCTAACGCATCGAACACTCATGATGTGGTGAGGAATTTGCAAGCGAATGCGCCAGATTCTGTCACCATTGAGAATCTGCATGAAGATTATGGAGTCATTGCTCTACAGGGTCCACTTTCAGCAACAGTCCTCAAGAATCTAGGCGTCTCCTGCGAGATGGATTACATGGCGTTTTCAGAAATCACAATTGCACAGATGCCCGCAATTCTTTGTCGCACCGGGTACACCGGCGAATATGGGTTTGAGATCATCCCGTTGCGTGCTGATGTTGCCGCAATGTGGGATTTACTTGCCGAACAGGTTCTCAAAGCTGAAGGTTTAGTCTGCGGCCTTGGAGCGCGAGACACGCTAAGAACAGAGATGGGCTATCCGCTACACGGCCATGAACTTTCTCTTGCGATCTCACCAGTACAAGCAAGTGCCACTTGGGCGATCGGGTGGAAAAAGGGCGCTTTCCAGGGAAGTGATGCCCTCACTGCAGAGAAAAGCGTTGGTCCCACACGACGACTACGTGCTCTGCGATCTAATGACAGAGGAATTCCGCGACCAGAGATGATCGTGACTGATGCAACCGGAACAACTATTGGTGCTGTTACCAGCGGAACTTTCTCTCCAACCCTGCGAGTAGGCATTGCTCTTGCGTTGGTGGATTCGTCGTATTCAATCGGAGACGAAGTCGCTATAGATATCCGAGGACGACAAAGCGTTGCAACGATCGTGAATTTACCGTTTGTGCCATCACGAGTGCGTGATAACTGATTTCAACCTTCTGCGTTTGCCCTAAATTCTATTCGCCTTAAATTCGATAGGGGAGACGAATGCGGCTTTGAAGTGAGAGCGACGCAAGGCGTGAATAAATGGTGTAGCGGTCACTGCTATTAATACTGATGTGAGAATTGCTCGGGGCACATCCCATGCCATAGAAGATGCAAAGTGGAAAGAAATGAAGCGCGACATGTTTTCACTTAATGGACCACCAGGAATGTATGACAATTCCGTACTTCGACCTAGGACCCAGGGCCAGAACTGTAGATCCATAAGTAATCCGAATACGAATGAGGCAAAGATTCCCATCACGATAAGCATCGCTTTCTCTGATAATCCGCGAATTTCTCGTCTCCCAATTTTCTGAGGTAGTAAACCAGCAAGTAATCCGATCCACCCTGCAGCAAAGATTTGATAAGGCAACCAAGGTCCAACACCACCGGTAATGAGTGCTGAGGATGTCATCGAGGTGACCCCGAGCAAAAATCCCCACGAGGCACCAAACACTCGCGCCGCGACAATCAGAGCGAACCAAATTGGTTCAAGTCCTGCAGCGCCTGCGCCTAATGGTCGTAACAAAGTAATGAATGCACTCATGACTCCAAGTAAAGCAATTGACTTTGCATCAATGGATCCGATCCCAATTTCTGAGATGAGGAGAAATGCTGATGCAGCGATTGCTACCGCGAAGATCCAGTGGAGATTTCCGGTGTAAAAAAATGGCCAGATAAAGCCAAGCAGGGCAATGGCCGACGTCGCTGATAATACGATTATGGATTGCGGTGAGAGTCGATAAACATCGGCAGTTCTTTTCATTGCACTGTGTCCTCACCCGTTGCAGCCGAGATTCCATTGAGCGCTTGCTTCACGGTAAGCCAAGGAGCTGGCGACATTACTTTTGCGACTTGCGGGGCAAAGGCAGGTGAGGAGAGGAGAACATCAATAGTGTGGCCATCTGCTACGACATCACCGTCGGCGATAAAGACAACTCGATCAGCAGCTTCTGCCACTAGCTCAACATCGTGAGTGGCAATCAGCACGCACTTGCCGAGGTTTCTTGCGTAGGAGATAAGTGTGTCCACAAGAATAGTTTTTGCTTGGTAATCAAGTCCCCGTGTGGGTTCATCCATGATCAAGATATCTGGGGCGCTGCAGAGAATAATTGCGAGAACGAGTGAAAGACGCTGACCTTCAGATAAATCTCGTGGATGAGAATCGGGACTCACCGTCGGAAGTAACCGTGAAAGAAATTCCATCGTGGCGCCTTCGGGTAGGCCATTATCTCGATCGCTGGCGCTGCACTCTTTGGCGACACTGGTATGAATCAGCAGGTCGCTCGGCTCTTGAGGGATATACCCGATGCGAGAGAGGCGGGTGCGGCCTTGTAGCTTTACCGGATCTTCTCCCAGAACGCGCACGATTCCAGCACTAGGTGAGTGGTAACCGACGATTGATTTAAAGAGAGTGCTTTTGCCCGCGCCGTTACGCCCCATGACTGCAGTAATTTCGCCAGCGCGGAAGTCGAGGGAGATATTTCGAAGTGCAACCTTGTCGCCGTATCTATGCGAAATCTTCTTTACCTCTACGACAATTTTCTCGTTAATCTCTCGATCTATATTTTCCAACTGAGTAAAATCTCGTAAGTGGGTCGTCATGCGACGAACTTCCCGAACACTGGTACCCACTGAATCCAGATTAAGTGCGCGAGCGAGATGCACAATCGGCGGAGCGATAGGAGAATCTTTAAGAATTTGCTCGGGTATATCTATTACTGCGCTTCCATCGGATGAGATCGCAATTATTCGATCTGCGAATCCAATCACTCTCTCTAATCTATGTTCTGAGACTACAACTGTGAGGCCAAGGTCATGAACGAGTCGGTGGAGAATAGAGAGGACTTCTTCTGCGGCTATCGGATCGAGGGCAGATGTAGGTTCGTCCAGGACCAAAACTTTTGGGTGCATTACTAGAGCGCTACCGATAGCGACTCGTTGTTGCTCGCCACCACTGAGTGTTGAAATAGATCGACTACGTAGATGCGTGAGCGAGAGAAGGTCAAGTATTTCTTCAACCCGCTTGCGCATGACATCAGGGGCGAAATTCAACGCTTCCATTCCAAAGACGAGTTCATCTTCCACGGTATCTGTGACAAATCCGTGGACTGGATTCTGACCGACGATGCCGATCAGGTGAGCTAGTCCTCCCGGCTTAGTCGTTGTGGTCGATAAACCATTGACTGTGATGTCTCCAGCCAGAATGCCTCCCGTATGGTGGGGAACAAGGCCGTTAATAAGTCGAAGTAGCGAAGACTTTCCAGAACCGGTAGCGCCAATGACTAAAACCATTTCACCTTCATCGATAGTGAAGGAGAGGTTTTCAAAGATAGTTTTTACTGAGTTCGGATATATAAGGGAGACGTTATTGAAAGAAATCATGAGAAGACCGCCAGCGACGCCGGAATGAGAACGACTGCAGAGCCAATCAGAGTGAAATCACGAGCGCTAAACACCTCGCGCTTATATCGCGATCGCTTTCGTGAAAATCCATAACCTCTGGAATCCATGGCCGCTGCGAGGTCAAGAGAGCGAGCGAGAGATTCCTCCAAGAGAGCCAGTGCAACCCCTGACCAGCCTCTGCGGGTAATCCCACGCATTCGTTGTGCGGTTTTAATTCTGGAAGCGCTTGCAACGAGTTGTGGTAACACAGATGTAGTGATCACGAGCGCAACGCCAAATTCGTAGATAAAAATTGGCATCTGTCGCAACAACCTATGCGGAGATGTGAGAGAAGTTGCTGCGGCAAAAATACAAATCAGTGTGGCTATGTGAATGCCTTCAGAAAATGCAAAGAACAATCGTTCCTGGGTGATTGCTCCACCGACTCTGATCCCGGCCATCCAATCTGGCAGATAGAGAATAGGAAGTTCAAAGAGAGTTGTTCCGGGGACAGGGACCCCGATAGCCACACCAATAAATGTTCGTATAGCAACGATAACGAGGGCAATTTTCATGGCGAACCAGAGACCACCCGACCAAGGGGTGCGCTCTAACGACTTTTTATTCATACGGTAAACAAGAAAAGACACTCCACCCACAATCAAAAGATTGAAGATTGTGTTTTCGGTAAGCAGCACTGCGATGGCTGATGCTGCGGCACCGACCCACCAGGTGAGTGGGTGGAATGTCTTTGTCATGAGCCGATTACTTCTTTGTATTCAGCTCTGCTGGGGTGGGTATTTCTACACCGCACTCTTTGCGCGGATAGCCAGCTAGGCCACAGATCAAACCGGACTTGTCAGCGCGCACTCTGACGACCCGACCGAGTACATCGATTCCTTGTGCTTTCTTATCGATCACAATGCAGCGCTTCACTGTTTTCAACGTCTTCTCACCGGATGGCGCTAAATAGCTCGGACCAAAATCGATGACAATTCCTATGCGCTTCTTGCCTGACACTGGACGTGTTTTTCCGCAGAGCGTTTGAAAATCTGGCAGAACTGAAGGAGCAGACGCATCTGGAATCGCATCGCCAGAGAAGGTAAATGCCCACCCTTCAACTGCGCCATCTGCAACATTGACCGTTGGTCCTGTCATTGCAGATGTCCATGCTGTTGCCTTAGGTGCAGCTTGGAAGTATCCCCAATAACGGTAGCCAGTATCAGCTGCCTGTGCTGGAGTTGTGAGAGAGAGAAGTAGCGCTGTAACCGCTATAAATTGTGGTGATTTCTTTTTCAATCTGGAGCTCCTCAAATAGTGAGAGTCTCACAGGGGGTAGCTCAGAGAAATGCGTAGAAACGCTTAACTAAGGGACTACGCCCCGCAAACCTCGGCGGGTGTTGGTCTTTATTCTTTGGTAGGTAATCCGACTTCGAGTCTGAGCTCTTACGGTTGCGGGTCAGCGTCGGATTTTCACCGAACTTCCCCTACAAAAGAACGTTTATTAAGTTGTTAGGCGCACCCTAGCGGGTGGTTAGATCTTTTCACCAGCTGCCACGCCAGGTTTTGGCGCGCGCATGCGGCGCATCTGTGTGGAACGAAGCCAACCATACATTCCTAGACCCTTGAAAGATTCAGAAGGAAAACGAGCAATGACTTCGCGCTTTATTTTTCGACTGAGGAGAATTCCATCAATGACAGATGCGAAGAGAACGGTGTACATCAAGACAACGCCGACTACCGCAGCTGCTGGGTGCGGCACCAAAGCAACTACAAGAACTATGGCGATTATCGGTAAGAAGAATTCGCCGATGGAGCGACGCGAATCTACATAATTTCTTACAAACCTACGTACGGGACCGCGATCTCTTAGAGGGAGAGCATTCTCATCACCACGAAGATATGCGGCACGTTGTGCAAGTCGTGCTGCGCGAGTTGCTGCCTTTTGGCGCGCCTTCTCTTCCTTTGAATGAGCCGGAGCAAGAGTAGAAACCTTGCGAGCCGATTCGGCATCCTTGCGCTTGGGCGTAGGTTTTCCTTTTTTCTGTGGCAGTGATTCCTTGGTCATGAGCGGACTATAGAGCCAGCATTCGTTCAAGTGCTAGTTGAGAGAATTGTTTGACTCGGGCATCCACTTTGATCTGATTGACCACATGTCCTGCAACGAGAGATTCCATCACCCACACCAGGTGGGGAAGGTCGATCCGATTCATGGTTGAGCAGTAGCAGAGAGTTTTATCTAAGTAGACAATATTTTTATCGGGATGAGCCTTGGCCAAGCGGGAGACGAGGTTGAATTCAGTGCCAATCGCCCAGGCGCTTCCACTTGGTGCGTTTTCAATTGTCCTAATAATAAATTCGGTGCTGCCCACTACATCTGCGTTGGTGACCACTTCATGAGTGCACTCGGGGTGGACCAGAATTTTCACTTCTGGAATTCTGGATCTGACATCATCGATTGACTCTTTTGAAAAACGCCCATGTACCGAGCAATGTCCGCGCCACAGAATCACCTTGGCACTCTCTAATTCCGCGGCAGTCAGACCACCCATCTCTTTCCATGGATTCCAGAGCACGCAATCCTCGAGTGTGAGGCCCAGACTTTGTACAGCGGTATTTCTACCTAAATGTTGGTCGGGCAAGAAGAGTATTTTAGAACCTTGTGTAAATGCCCACTCCATTGCTGCCTTCGCATTTGATGAGGTGCAGATGGTTCCACCGTTTTCTCCGGTGAAGGATTTAATTGCGGCAGAAGAATTCATATATGTCACTGGGATTGTCTGGGATGCGATTCCAAGATCAGTGAGTGTTTTCCAACATGCATCCACTTGTGATGCTGTCGCCATATCCGCCATGGAGCAACCCGCCGCAAGATCAGGCAAAATAACTTGCTGCTTATCGCTGGTGAGGATGTCAGCACTTTCTGCCATGAAGTGCACTCCGCAGAAAATTACGAATTCGGCTTTTTCTTGTTGTTGGGCCGCTTGAGCTAACTTAAATGAATCACCGGTGATATCTGCAAAATTAATTACTTCATCGCGCTGATAGTGGTGGCCAAGAATAATCGCCCGATCACCAAGGGCTGCCCGGGCGACTCGAGCCCGTGACACCAGCTCAGGATCACTCGCATCTGGAACTTCGCCGGCGCATGTGACGCCTCGCTCGGAGAGTGGGTCTGATTGAGATCCCAGAAGCAGGAGGTTGGTCACGTTACTCGTTGACATATGCCTATTCTCGCCTATAAAAGTCGCAAATGTGAAGTGACGCTAGTAGGCTATAGCCATGACAACTCAGGACGCATCAGTATCGACATCGACAAGCATTGCACTTACCGATGGAGCAGCTGCGAAGGTAGCTGCACTCCTCGCTCAAGAAGGTGCAGATGATCTCTATCTCCGCGTTGAGGTTCAGCCTGGCGGTTGCTCTGGATTGAGATATCAACTCTTCTTTGATAACCGTGAATTAGAGGGCGATGTTGTCCGTATGTTCGGTGATGTGAAAGTAATTACCGGAAAGCTGAGCGACCCTTACTTGATGGGCGCGACAATTGATTTTGTAGATACGATCGAAAAGCAGGGCTTCACCATCGATAATCCAAATGCACAAGGCTCATGTGCTTGCGGTGATTCCTTCAACTAAAGCTGGGTTTTGCTTGTAGATTCTCGCCCTATGAAGATAGGCGTTGCTGGGTCAGTCGGCCGTGATCACATCATGACTTTTCCGGGGAAATTTTCTGACTCAGTCGTTGTAGGTTCACTAGAAAAAATCTCTCTCTCATTCCTTGTCGATGGACTTGAAGTCCGACGCGGCGGTTGTGCAGCAAATATTTGCTTTGGTCTCGGAGTTCTCGGCCATAAGCCAGTACTGATCGCAGCTGTTGGCAAAGATTGGCCAGATTACAACGCGTGGTTAACACGGCACGGCGTTGATACCTCGCACGCACTTGTTTCAACAACGCAATTCACTGCCCTTTTTACCGTCACAACGGATTCTGAACATAATCAATTTGCATCTTTCTTCCCTGGGGCAATGTCGGAGGCTCGTGACATTGAACTCCAACCCATTATTGATAAAGAGGGAACTCTGGATCTTCTTGTGATCTCACCCGATGACCCCTCGGCGATGCTTCGCCATACAGAAGTAGCGCGATCAAAAGGTATTCCGATCCTGGCAGATCCTTCGCAGCAGATGGCCCGACTTTCCGGAGAAGAGATCAGAGCCCTTATTGATGGAGCTACCTATCTCTTCATGAACGAATACGAGCTGGCACTTGCTATTCAAAAAACAGGGTGGAGTGATGACGAGATTCTTGATCGTGTGAAATATCGCGTTGTTACTTTAGGCGCTGAAGGTTCACGTGTGGAGAGCCGCACCAGTCCAACAGTGACTGTCACATGTCCACAAGAGCGCGCAAAAGTTGATCCCACCGGAGTGGGTGATTCTTTCCGTAGCGGTTTTGTTGCAGGTCTTGCTTGGGGCCTTTCCCATGAACGGTGCGCACAGATAGGTTCAATGCTTGCCACCTACGTAATCGAAACGATGGGTACACAGGAGTACACCTTTACACCGACTGAATTTCTAGATCGTTTTGAAGGAGCTTATGGAGCAGATGCGCGACTAGAGGTCGCTGCACACCTTCACTAGAGATTTCACTAATTCATCTATTTCATCGTGAGTGTGGTTGTCGCGAAACCTTATGCGGATCGCGCCTTCGGTGGGCAGACCCATGGCAGCAAGGACATGGCTCGGCGTTAAATCGATGGGGGAGCAGGCTGAACCCGCTTCAACGGTGATTCCCATCGCATCTAGATCGCGTACAACCATTTCACTAATTGTGTTTGGGATTATCACTGTTAAAAGGTGCGGCAGAGAATCATTTACGTCACCGACACAGATTGTGCCCGGGATGGCCTGAACAATTGCCAGACGAAAGCGTTGATTGATCTCGCGGACATGCGCGCGATCTTCGGAGAAATTTTCAAGGGCAACTGATGCAGCGAGAAGCAATGGAAGTGAGTAACCACCGGGAGTTCTAATCGGCGCGATATGAGGCAACGGGTAACGCCATCGTTGGGCATTACGGATGGCAATCACCGCAATGCCAGCTGGACCACCCCAGGATTGGGACGAGAATATGGCGGCATCCCAACGTTGACCAAGAGAAATTCGTGGACCTGATGTGGTTGCATCCATCACGACTATCTCGGCACTTGCGGAAAGGGTTTCCAAGTTTTGGCGTATTCCGGTTTCACCATTTGCAACCTGCAGCGACAGAACGCTTCCTCGCGAAAAACTCTGGGGAATCAATCTGCCTTGTGGATCTACAGGAATGACACGATGGTGCTGGTGATTTCGCGTCAGTGCGCGGACCTTCCCGCGGTCGATAGAACCAACTGAGAGCTCACTTTCTGGCGTGAGAAAACCAGAGATCGCAAGATAGGTCGCTAACTCTTCTTCACCGACGATTTCAATCTCATCGACTGCCAATTCAAGACCAGTAGCTATGGATTCAAGGGCGTGAGATTCCAAGATGCGAGATCGTGTTGCGGCCTGGGATAGCTTCTTTGGATCTGCCCAACCGGCTTCAAAGGCAGCAGAGAGGGCAGAGCGAACGACCTCAGATAAGGGCGCTGGGCCTCCGAAATTTCCTGTGACACGAACCACCTGACGAAGGCTACTCCCACCCGCACAGAACTTCTCGCCCGCCCACTATCCTTAGCTCATGTCGCCGCACATAAGAAAATCGCGCACTGTTCGCCTGGGACTCCTCATTGTTCCGCTTCTGCTGACTCTGACTGGTTGTTCACAAGTTTCGGGGCTAGGTTTTCCAGAAGGTGTGTCAAGTATTAACGACATCTCGCTCTCCCTCTGGCAGGGAGCATGGATCGCTGGTGGTGTTGTTGGAGTAATTACACTCATTCTCATTCTGTGGCCGGCCGTGTTCCATCGTGCTCACGCTTCAAAGGGAGAATTTCCGAAGCAGACTCAGTACAACATTCCGGTTGAGATTGTGTACACAGTGATTCCATTCATCATCATTGCTGTGCTTTTCTACTTCACAGCAGTAAAGCAAGAAGAGATCATTGAGAAATCACCGACTGTGGCGCATGAGATTACGGTCAATGGCTTCCAATGGTCATGGCAATTTACTTATCCTGAGGCAGGCGAGAATGCCACCGTTACGGGAACTCCTGATAAACCACCTACCTTAGTTGTGCCAGTCGGGGAGCGTGTTCGATACACAATCACTGCCAGCGATGTTGTGCATGGTTTCTGGATTCCAGCGTTCATGATGCAGATTCAGAATATTCCGGGCGTAACAAACAGTATTGAGTTCACTGCAAATGAGATTGGTGAATTTCCTGGGCGTTGCAACATTTTATGCGGTCGAAACCATTCACAGATGATCTTTAAGGTAAAAGTTGTCTCAAAGGCTGAGTATCAGCAATATCTCGAAACATTGAAGGCGAGTGTCGCATGACAACCTATGCAGAGCGTCCAACGATTGCACCCGCACCAGGAGTTGCCCCTGTCTCTAAAGGCAGACTCTTGGTTAAATGGATTACCTCGACAGACCACAAGACAATTGGCTATCTCTATCTGATTACATCTTTTGCTTGGTTCTTGATCGCTGGACTATTGGCCTTGATTCTTCGCCTTGAACTTACTCGTCCAGGAATGCAATTTATTTCAAACGAGCAGTACAACCAGGTCTTCACCATGCATGGCACGCTGATGTTGTTGATGTTTGCAACACCACTTTTCGTGGGATTTGCAAACGTGATCATGCCGCTGCAGATCGGCGCGGCAGACGTTGCCTTCCCGCGTTTGAATATGTTCTCGTACTGGCTCTACCTATTCGGTGGACTCATGACATTCTCCGGATTCTTAGCTCCAGGTGGAGCAGCCTCATTTGGTTGGACGGCATACGCTCCACTATCTAACTCGGCTTACTCGCCAGGTATCGGTGGGGATCTATGGGTAGTCGGTCTTGCAATCGGTGGACTTGGAACAATTCTCGGTGCGGTGAACTTCATTACAACAATTTTTACTATGCGCGCTCCTGGTATGACGATGTTCCGTATGTCGATCTTCTCGTGGAACGTTCTTCTTACCTCAATTCTCGTTCTTCTCGCATTTCCACCTCTGGCAGCAGCGCTACTTGCCCTTGAATCCGATCGTTTATATGGATCGCATATTTTTGACCCATCTAATGGCGGAGCAATGCTCTGGCAACATCTCTTCTGGTTCTTTGGGCATCCCGAGGTGTACATCTTGGCGTTGCCATTCTTTGGAATCGCAACAGAGATTCTCCCCGTCTTTAGTCGCAAACCAATCTTTGGTTACAAAGGTTTGATTGCAGCAACAATTGCAATCTCAGCGCTCTCTGTAGCTGTCTGGGCGCACCACATGTTTGCAAGCGGTCAGGTTCTCTTGCCCTTCTTCTCCTTTATGACCTTCTTAATCGGTGTACCGACCGGCGTAAAGTTCTTTAACTGGATTGGAACGATGTGGCGAGGCCACGTCACCTTTGAAACTCCGATGCTCTGGGTAATGGGCTTCCTTGTCACATTCCTCTTTGGTGGTATCACTGGAATTATTCTTGCATCGCCGCCACTTGATTTCGCAGTCTCGGCTTCATACTTCGTAGTTGCGCACTTCCACTACGTTCTCTTCGGAACCGTAGTCTTTGCGATGTTTGCTGGTTTCTACTTCTGGTGGCCAAAGATGACCGGCAAGATGCTCAACGAGCGTCTTGGAAAGATCCACTTCTGGACACTCTTCTTCGGCTTCCACATCACCTTCTTGATCCAGCACTGGCTTGGAATCAAAGGTTTCCCACGTCGCTACGCCGACTACTTGGCAACAGATGGCTTCACCGGCATGAATATGATTTCTACAATCGGCGCATTCTTATTAGCGCTATCCATGATCCCATTTGCAATTAACGTGTGGATCACTCGTAAGAGTCCAATGGTGGGAGTAGATGATCCTTGGGGTTATGGCTCTTCTCTTGAATGGGCGACCTCATGTCCGCCACCTCGACACAACTTCCTATCAATGCCACGTATTCGCTCAGAGCGACCAGCCTTTGATCTCCATCATCCACACATCAAGACAGAAGGTCACTAACAGTGAAGGCTAATTGGCAACTCTTTACCGGGCTGAGCGTTTTCTACGTATTGATGTCAGTTGTTTATTGGTATGTGGGTGGCGAAGCTGTTGGCATTACAGGAATGTTATTGGCGGCCTGTTTAGCTGGAATGGTCGGTTTCTACGTATGGTTTACCCAAAAGCGAATTGGCAGGTTGATGCCTTCGGATAACCTGACGGCCGAAATTTCTGATGGCGCAGGTGAACTTGGTTTTTATAGCCCACATTCTTGGTGGCCACTTCCCGTTGCGCTAGCTGCAGTAGCGATGGGTATGGGTCTGATTATCGGATGGTGGCTCACAGTTATTGCTGTAACTGCTCTCTTCTTCGGAATTATCGGTTGGGTTACTGAATATGAGAAGCCCCTCGATGATCCAGCAATGACCGCTACACACTAAATCGGTCACTCGATGCGCGCTGAGATTCTCTCGCTTGAATCACCTTTTCTTGTGGGAGCTCGGATCGTTATTGATGCGCCAGCGATGAAGATTTTTAACTATCTGGCTGACCCCCATGCTCATTCAATCTTCGATGGCTCTGCAACGGTGAAGTCAGTGATCTCAGGACCAAGACGGTTATCTCTAGGCGACCGCTTTGGAATGAAAATGAAGATAAGAATTGGATACCGGATTACCAATGAGGTAGTCGAATTTGAAGAGTCGAGATTAATTGCTTGGCGCCACTTAATGAAGTGGATCTGGAGATATGAGTTAGTGGATCTGGGCGGAGGCAAGACTCAAGTCAGCGAGTATTTTGATGCCACTGAGTGCAATAAGGGGCAACTCTGGTGGTTGAAAAAGACTCAATCTCTCGCGCGTAACCCTAAGTGGATGGCTAAGTCACTCGTCAAACTTAAAACATTATGCGAGGGTTAATTACAACTCGCACGGCTCCGGCCATTTTTGTACTTTTGTGGAGTACCGGATTTACCGGGATACGTTATGGAATACCTTATGCACCGCCATTTACCTTTATTGCTATCAGAATGGCCATTGCGTCCGTTTTGCTGGCACTTATCTCTCTTGCTATCACTCGCCACTTTAGATATGACAGGGCAACTATTGGAAAGAGCGTATTGGTTGGATTGACGATTCACGGCGCCTATCTGGGTGGGTGTTTTTATGGCGTTAAACAGGGTATGCCAGCAGGAATTACTGCTCTGATTTGTTCGTTGCAGCCGGTACTCGTTTCAATTTTTTCATCGGTTTTCTTTAGTGAGAAGTTATCGCTACGCAAGTGGCTCGGACTTGGTCTCGGTTTAGCTGGGTTGGTGATGGTTATTGCCCCCAAGTTGGAAGGCTCAGGGGATCAGGTGCTACCTATCGCTGGTGTTCTCGCAGTCTTTATCGCGCTCCTTGGTGGAACTTCAGGAACGCTGCTTCAGAAGAAATTTGGATCAGGAGTTGAAGTTCTCTCGGGAACTTCGTGGCAATATGTTGCAACAGGAATTCTCATGGGCTCATTAGCGTTGATTTTTGAAGACGATCAATCAATTACTTGGAACGCTTCATTTATATTCTCGCTGACGTGGTTGATTGTGGCACTTTCTATCGGTGCAATTCTGATTCTTTACTTCTTGCTTGCCCGTTCCAGCGCATCTTCCGTCTCATCCTTGTACTACCTAGTTCCAGCGGTTACAGCAGTAGAGGCCTACTTCCTCTTTGGGGAGAAAATAGGCCTGGTTACTGCTGTAGGAACTCTTGTGACAATTGCTGGCGTCGCACTTGTTGTGACACAGGGGAGAGCGCGAGAAGTAACGAACCCTTAGTGGTGTTCGATCTCCTTGAGATCTTCAACGGTTGGCTTTGATACTTGTTCGGCATGGGCGACTGCAAATCTCTTACGAACCTTTGATTTGATCAGCCCTGGTCTGCGCACGCCGCGTTGATCGAGATCAGCTAGCTCAAGCGGAGCCTTCTGCTCATGCTGGGTAAGGAGCCAGGCCTTCTCAGGGGAGATTGGCTCGTGTACTTCAACAAACTCTCCAGATGGCATCATCACGAGGCGACCAGTTTCACGGCCGTGGAGAACGAGGTCTCGATCTGCTCTTTGCAGTGAGAGACAGAGACGCTTAGTGATAATAAAGGCAAGTGGAGGCAGAACGATGATACCGATTCTGCTAAACCACATAATCTGGTTGATGGATAGATCAAAGTGTGTGGCGATGATGTCGTTACCACCGTTGATCAGCGCAACCAACATGAAGGTCAGAGACATCACGCCGAGTGCAGTGCGGTTCGGTGCATTGCGAGGACGATCGAGAATGTGATGTTCGCGCTTATCGCCAGTGATCCATTGTTCGATAAATGGATAGAGCGCCATACCGGTGAAAATAATTCCAGGGATGATTAGTCCTGGAATAAGAATATTGAGTGAGAGCGTGTAGCCAAAAATCACGGGTTCAAGTGGTGGAGCCATGCGCACTAATCCATCGAGCCAACCCATATACCAATCGGGTTGCGATCCGGCCGAGATTTGCCCCGGAGTGTAAGGACCATAGAGCCAGATCGGGTTAATTGATGCGACAGCTCCGAGAAGAGCGGTAATACCAAAGACGATAAAGAAGAATCCGCCTGCCTTTGCCATATAAATCGGCATCAGCGAATAACCGACTACGTTCTTCTCGGTGCGACCAGGACCCGGATACTGGGTGTGCTTCTGGTACCAGACCAACATTAAGTGAACTGTGATCAGAGCCAAGAATATTCCAGGCAAGAGAAGAATGTGTACCGTGTAGATACGTGGGATGAAGGCAATGCCAGGGAACTCTCCTCCAAATGCGAAGAAGGCTAAGAAGGAACCTACAACGGGAATTGCTTGGATGATTGCTTGTGCGATGCGAATTCCTGTGCCAGAGAGAAGATCATCTGGAAGTGAGTAACCAAGGAATCCTTCAACGATTGCAAGAGTGAGCAAACCAACTCCGATAATCCAGTTGAACTCGCGTGGCTTACGGAAAGCTCCAGTGAAAAAGACACGCATCAAGTGGACAACAATTGCTGCCATAAAGATCAGCGCGGCCCAGTGGTGAATCTGGCGCATAAGTAATCCGCCACGCACTTCAAAGGAAATTTCTAGCGCAGAGGCATATGCAGCAGACATTTCAACGCCCTTAAGCGGAAGATACTCGCCTTCGTAAACGACTTCGCGCATTGAAGGATCAAACCAAAATGTTAAAAAAGTTCCAGAGAGTAGAAGAATAATGAATGAATAGAGAGCGATCTCTCCGAGCATAAAGGACCAGTGGTCAGGGAAGACCTTCTTGAGGTTCTTCTTCATCCATGCAGCAGCACCTGTGCGGTCATCTACATAGCTCGCTACATTTCCTGCAATACGTTCACGTGCGCTCATGCTGATCGCTCCCAAAAACTCGGTCCGACAGGTTCATTAAATGGTGCTTGTGCTACGAGGTAGCCCTCTGCATCTACTGTTATTGCCAATTGAGGTAACGGGCGAGCAGCCGGTCCAAATATAACTTTGGCTGCGCGGGTTACATCAAAAGTCGATTGGTGACATGGGCAGAGCAAATGCTTGGTGGTTTGCTCATAGAGCGCAACGGCGCAACCCATATGTGAACAGATCTTTGAAAAGGCGATGATTCCTTCGTAGGTCCATGAGAGACGCTCTGCATCTAGATTAAATTCTTCTGGACGTAAACGAATCAGCAGAACCGCATCTTTGGCAATGTCATTAAGTGAATGATGATCTTTACCTGGAGCTAACTCAGGAAGCGTCTGTGCCACCGATCCGATTTCAAGATCTTCTGGTCTGATCGGACGATCTCCTGGATCAGTGACAAGGCGAGTTCCAGTCTTCCAACTCGTTGTGCGAAGTGCATTACCTGGCAATGGACCGAGATCACCCAGTAACAAGATAGGGGAGAGGCCGACAAGTCCGAGTGAAAGTCCAAGGCTCTTCTTGATCAGTGATCGGCGACCAAGCCCAGCTGCTGCAGCTCCTTCTTTCGCGGTCTTTACAAATTCTTCGCGATCAATATCAGGTGATCTTAATTCATGACGGTGGGCAATCACTTCATGATCTGGCATCAGAGTTTTAGCCCAGTGCACCGCACCAAGTCCGATAAAGAGAAGAGCTGCCGCAAAACCTAATCCAAGGAGAAGTTGGTGAACATTCTGATCTCCCATGAGGGGAATAAATACAAAGCGATCGGTTGGAATGAAGAGATACGCGTAGACAAATAAAACTGTTCCAAGGGCTGAGAGTGCAAAGAGAATTGCCACCTGTCGCTCGGCGCGGTCGGCAGCTTTTGGGTCCACATCACTTTGACGTAACTTATGTTCAGGCAGACCAGGATCTTTAATTAACTCAATCTCATTACTCATGGTTTTTACCTATTTCGCCTTCGTTGTAAGCCATACAGCGATCCCGATCAGAAGTCCGAGTCCTAAAGTCCACACAAGTAAACCTTCAGTTACGGGGCCAACTCTTCCCAGTGCAACTCCACCCAGTTGTGGTTCTTTCTCAGCTGCCTTAATCCAGGCAATGATAGAAAGCTTCTCCTCTGGAGTAATTGTTTTATCAGAAAAGACCGGCATCGCTTGCGGACCGGTAATCATCGCTTCATAAATATGGACTGGTTTAACACCCATTACAGATGGTGCGTACTTGCCCTTAGTGAGTGCGCCGCCTTGCCCAGCAAAGTTATGGCACATCGCGCAGTTTGTTCTAAAGAGTTCGCCGCCTTCTGCGATAGATCCATCACGTTCGTAGTTGAGCATTTCATCTGTTGGAATTTCAGGACCAGGCGCAAGGGAAGCGATGTAAGCGGCTAGGGCTGCAACTTCTTCATCGTTATATACAGGTGCTTTTCTCATAGCCTGCTGGCTCATATCAGCCATAGGCATACGTCCTGTTGCGACTTGGAAGTCGACAGATGCTGCTCCGACGCCGATCAGAGAAGGAGAGATAGAACTTCCCTCAGCGTTAAGTCCGTGACATGAGGAACAGCCCTTGAGAAAGATCTCTCTTCCTTCGGAAATTGCTTTAGTACGCTCTTCTGCTGTCATCACCGAAGTTGTTGTAGCTCCAGCTACTTGAAAAGTTGTACCAATACCAAGGAGCGCGGCAATTAAAAGAAGAGGCGCAACTACGCGATGTCTGCGGTACTTCGAAAGTTTTTTCACTATTTTCCCACTCTACTTAATCAGGTAAATCGCAGCGAATAGGGCGATCCATACAACGTCAACGAAGTGCCAGTAGTACGAAACGACGATGGTCGTTGTCGCTTGTTGATGAGTGAATCGACGAGCTTTAGCCACTCGAACGAGAACGATAAGAAACGCGATCAAACCACCAGTGACGTGAAGACCGTGGAATCCGGTGGCAAGAAAGAAAATGGAACCGTATGCATTAGAGGAAAGGGTGAGACCTTCAGAAACTAAAACTGCATACTCATAGATTTGGCCAGCGATAAAGAAAGCGCCCATAAGAAATGTCAGTGCAAACCATTCGCGCATTCCCCACAGATTAATCTGCAGTAATGATCCGCGACGCTTGCTTTGGAATCTCTCAGCCGCGAAGACGCCAAACTGACAGGTAACAGATGAGAGAACCAGAACAGTTGTATTCACTGCTGCAAATGGAATGCTCAGAAGTTCAGTTGACTCTGCCCAAATCGCTGGGCCCTGCACTCCTCGAGTGGTGAAGTACATTGCAAAGAGCGCTGCGAAGAACATCAACTCACTTGAGAGCCAGACGATGGTGCCGACTGCCACAACGTTGGGCTTGGTGATTTTATGCATTGTCTCCGCGGCGGTCATGGAGGTGATTATTCCCGAAATTGCGCACTTTCACCTCTTTGCTCGAGCAATAAAGCCTCTTATTTACCCCTCAAAAGGGTGAAACGGGTCACCATGATTGACCCGGATCCACGATGTAGACTTTCGCCATGGAAGCAACGCAGAAACCTCTGACTATCGTTATGTACTCAGATGACAAGACGGTTCGCTCGCACATCACCGCCGCCTTAGGGTCGCGGGTTGCCCCAGACCTTGCTCCTCATCGCATCGTCGAGTGTGCCACGGGCCCTGCTCTGCGCCTCTATGTCGATGGTCGTGCACGAACTGGTGATGTTGATATTGACCTGTTTATTCTTGATGCTGAGGCAGCTCCCGAAGGCGGGATGGGGATTGCTCGCCAATTAAAAGATGAAGTTTTTAACTGTCCACCGGTTCTCTTAATCACTGCTCGCAAAGAGGATGCCTGGCTAGCAACATGGTCGCGAGCTGAGGCAAATGTTCTACACCCGATTGACCCATTCACATTGGCCGAGACCGTGGCAGATTTGCTCCGTACCTCGATTGCCCGAGTAAAGGCGTAGAGATTTCTCAGTCTCACATTCTCAAGAAGGAGACTCAGCAATGACATGGATTGAGAGCATTGCTCGACTGCACAGCGGCATTGATTTAGAGCCTCATGAAGTTTCTTCAATAATGCAGACCATCCTTGAGGGGCGAGCAGAGGTAAGTGAGATTAAGGATTTTTTACTCGCCTTGAAGAAGAAAGGCGAAAGTGCAGATGAGGTAAGCGCACTCGTTGCAGAGATGTTTCGCCACAGCTCTCCGATCAGCATTACAGATCGCTCGGTCGACACGGTCGGTACCGGTGGCGATGGCGCTCAGACAATAAATATTTCGACAACAGCAGCAATTATTGCCGCCTCAGCAGGAGCGCGCGTTGTTAAACATGGAAATCGAGCGGCATCGAGTAAATCAGGTTCAGGGGATCTACTTGAAGCACTGGGAGTTGCCATCACTCTCGACGGCCCAAAGGTCGCGCAATGCGTAAAAGAGTTAGGGATCGGATTCTGTTTCGCGCCGATATTCCATCCAGCGATGAGATATGCAGCCCCAGCACGGAAAGAGTTAGGAGTACCTACCGTCTTTAACATTCTTGGACCTTTGGCCAATCCAGCTAAACCGCAAGCCGCAGCCATTGGTGTTGCTGATGATCGAATGCATCGCGTGATGGCTGAAGTCTTAGCCACTCGCGGAGTTGATGGATTTGTATTCCGTGGTGATGACGGCCTTGATGAAATAACGCTATCGACAACCACCTCCGTACTGACTATTGGTGCGGGAAAGATTCAGAGCGATCGAATCGACCCACTAGATTTTGGAATTGTGCGAGCCCCGATTGGTGATTTAGTGGGTGGCGATGCAACGGAGAACGCGCGAATCACCACAGCTATTTTTGAAGGTGAGACCGGTGCACCGCGTGATGCGGTACTGCTCAATGCAGCTGCCGCAATTGCCGCATTCGACGGTGAGACTGATTTAGGTATTCACGAACGAATCTCGAAATCCCTGGCGAAGGCCAGTAGCGCTCTCGATTCTGGGGCCACTCGACGACTGCTCACAGAGTGGGTCTCCTTCTCGCAGTCTCTGGTGTAGCAACGCGTGATTTTTGCGGCGGCTTTCTGCCAGCGCCGAGTAGTTGGTTGATCGTAAAAATATCAAAGGTTCCCAATCGCTCAATGACACCGTGAAGCACATCAACAGTTGCTTGTGCATCATCTAGGGCTCTGTGATTTGGTGCAACGTGTGTATCGAAGTATTCCGCCAGAGTTCCTAACTGGTAATTGGCAACATCATCTTTTGTGAGGACAAGTCGGGCCAGTTTTACAGTATCGAGTACTCGAAAGTCGGGCCAGATGTAGCCATGAAGAGCAGATGCTGTTTTAAGAAATGAGAGATCAAAGGCCGCGTTATGAGCGACAAATACGCTCTCCTCGGGGCTTCCGATAAATTCACAGAGTAGAGGAAGCACTGTTTCAATCGACGGTGCGTCAGCCAGCATCTGATCTGTGATTCCGGTGAGTTCGACGATGAACGGTGAGAGCGGAGTAGATGGATTGATGAGGGTGTGGAAAGTACCTTTCACATTGCCGCCACAGACTTTAACCGCACCGATTTCGGTGATTGCGCTACCGGTACGTGCGGAGGCTCCAGATGTCTCTAGGTCAAGAACAACGAAGGTGACATCACTGAGCTGCCGATCTGGCGCAAACTTTCGCTGAGTCATGGAGCTACGGTAGAGCGATCAACTGACAAAAACTACTTCTTCTTCCTACGCTTGATCACTCGCTTGGCTTGGGCGGTGAATTTGTCTGTCTCTTTCTTCAACCGGGAGAACACGATTTCGGCCCATGCAAATTCAGTTGCCAGTATTGCTACACCAAGGACTACCAGTGGTAATCCGGGAGCCAAGGGCAAGAAGAGGGAAACTATCCCGAAAATTGTGAGTGAGGATCCAACGACGGCCACAATGATCCATCTCAGCGGATGGGGCAAGTGTCTCCAGACATTGTCGAACTTCCGTCGAAAATTCAGCGCCATGTGATTCTTCCGTCCGTGTTCATGTTGGGCAGAGTCTATCCCACCCTACTTTCCTATACATCTTCAATGGCGTAGATTCTCAGGCATGGAATATCGACACCTTGGCAGTACCGGAATGTACGTATCAGAAATTTCTTATGGAAACTGGATCACGCATGGTTCGCAAGTTGAGCAAGATGCCGCCATTAAATGCGTGAAGACAGCCCTCGATGTAGGTATCACGACTTTTGATACGGCAGATGCCTATGCCGGCACTAGGGCCGAGACTGTTCTAGGAAAAGCTCTCAAAGGTGTTCGGCGGGAATCGTATGAGCTTTTTACTAAGGTCTACTGGCCAACAGGAGGTGGAAAGAACGACCGCGGACTCTCACGTAAGCACATCATGGAATCCTGCCATGCCTCGCTCAAGCGACTGAATGTGGAGAACATCGATCTTTATCAGATGCACCGATTCGATGTGGAAACACCGCTCGAGGAATCACTTCAGGCATTTGAAGATCTCATTCGTCAAGGGAAAGTTAATTACATTGGATTCTCCGAATGGACAGCAAAACAGATTTCCGCAGCACTTAAAATTCAAGATCAACGCGGGTACTCTCGCTTTGTTTCGAGCCAACCGCAATATTCAGCGCTGTGGCGAATCATTGAAGCTGAAGTGGTCCCACTATCTCGCAAGGAAGGGATCGGACAGATTGTTTGGTCGCCGGTAACCCAAGGAGTTCTCACAGGAAAGTACAAGCCAGGTGGAAAACTTCCAGCGGGATCTCGTGCCACAGATAAGAAGAGTGGCGCAGGAATGATCTCTCGCTGGATGCGCGATGATGTTTTGGAAGCTGTTCAAAAGCTTGCACCTATTGCCGATTCAGTAGGGCTCACAATGTCGCAACTCGCTATCGCCTGGGTCTTGCAAAATGACAACGTCTCTTCAGCGATTATGGGTGCAACAAAGCCTTCTCAGGTAAAGGAAAACGTGAAGGCCGCTGGAGTAAAGCTGGACTCTTCTGTGATGACTGCCATTGATAATGCTCTTGGCTCGCTCCCAGAACGCGATCCAAAACTTACGACCAGTCCACAATCACGTCCGTAGAAGGCGATCTACATGGCCGAGAATATCTTTTTAAAGAGAAGCGTCCTTGAGTACGAACTTCCTGATTTTGCGCACCTGGAAGATGAGCACTATCTAGACGGTTTTTACAAGGGAACAGCAGCTCAGCTAGCAGAAGTCGAAGCGATCATAGCTTCAGGTGAGCCAACGTTTGAAAACACCATCGTCGCGCTTGAAAAAAGTGGCCAGATTTTATCGAGGATGCTCAATGTCTTCTATAACAAATCGTCCAGCGATACCAATGACGCACTGGATGCGATTGAAGAAGAAATCGCCCCCAAGTTGTCGGCTCACCAAGACGCAATTTCTCTCAATCCCGCGCTCTTTTCTCGGATTAAGGCTTTGTACGATAAGCGGGATTCGCTAGCTCTTTCATCAGAAGACGCATGGTTGCTGGAAAAGTACTACCGAGATTTTGTCTATGCCGGTGCTCATCTGAAGCAGGAGCAACGAGCTGAGTTGACCAAAATTAACGAACGGCTTTCGTCGCTGGAGACGCAGTTTTCTAAGAACTTATTGACTGACACTAATGAGAGCGCATTAATTGTTGATTCAATTGCTGAACTGGCAGGGCTGTCTGCAGGAGAGATCGAGGCGGCCGCTGATGCGGCCAAGGCTCGCGGACTAGAGGGAAAATTCCTCCTAGCGATGGTGAATTTTAGCGGTAACCCGATGCTGGAAAGTCTTGAGGTTCGTTCTACGCGCGAACGCATCATGAAGGCATCTTTACTTCGCGGCAATCGTGACAATGATTCCGACACCAAGAAAATCATTGTGGAGATGGCCAAGCTTCGTGCAATACGCGCACAGCTCTTTGGAAAGAAGACACACGCCGAATACATCATCGCCGAGCAGACTGCTGGAAGTGTAAAAAATGTTCATGCAATGCTGCGCAAGATCGCACCAGCTGCGGTACGTAACGCCCGCGCTGAGGGTGCTGATATTCAAGCGATGATCAAAGATTCTGGTGAAAACTTTCAACTAGCCAGTTGGGATTGGGATTTCTACACAGAGAAGGTTCGAAAGGCTAAACACAATATCGATTCAAGCGCGATGCGTCCGTACTTCGAATTAGAGCGAGTACTCAGCGATGGCGTCTTCTTTGCAGCCAATAAACTCTTTGGTATCTCGTTTAAGGAACGCCCCGACTTAGTCACCTATCACCCAGAAGCACGCGCCTTTGAAGTCTTCAATGAAGATGGCAGCAAGCTCGGGCTCTTTATTGGAGACTTCTACACACGAGACTCAAAGCGCGGTGGCGCATGGATGAATAATCTGGTCGATCAGAATTTTCTTCTTGGACAGTTGCCGGTCGTAGTAAATAACCTCAACATTCCTAAGCCTGCGGCAGGACAGCCGACACTGCTTACCTACGACGAAATCGTTACCTTGTTCCACGAGTTCGGGCATGCACTCCATGGGCTTCTCTCTCACGTTACCTATCCGCGCGTATCAGGAACAAATGTTCAGCGAGATTTCGTAGAATTCCCTTCACAAGTAAATGAGATGTGGATCCTGTGGCCAGAAGTCGTCTCCAACTACGCCAAGCATCATGAGACGGGAGAAGTACTTCCGCAAGATCTCATTGATCGCCTTAAAGGTGCATCAACTTTCAATGAAGGTCACGCAACAACGAGTTACCTCGCAGCCTCAATCCTTGACTTAGCGTGGCATTCACTAGAAGCCGGACAGGATGTTTCAGATGTTGTCGCATTCGAAGAACAAGCGATAAAAGATTACGGGCTCGATTATCACGCGGTGCCAACTCGTTATCGCAGCACCTATTTCTCTCACATCTTCGGTGGTGGTTATTCAGCTGGGTATTACGGTTATATCTGGAGCGAAGTTCTTGATGCCGAATCAGTGCAATGGTTTAAGGATAATGGTGGGTTGACTCGCACAAATGGAGATCACTTCCGCAAAGAGCTGCTCAGTCGTGGTGGTTCAATTGATTCAATGACTATGTTTAAGAATTTCCGTGGGCGTGAAGCGACTATCACTCCACTTCTTAAGCGCCGTGGGCTGGAGTAATAGTGTCAATAAACCCATCGACGGCAGACTCGATCATCTTTAACACCTTTTCGTAAGCACCTTCAGGCTCGTTGTAAGGATCCGGAACTTCGAGTTGATGGTATTGACTCGATAACGGATCTATCTCTTGCAGCTCAGGATCAAAGCTTCGGAGGTAGAAAACCTTCTTTGCTTCTTCTTGACTTGGCGCTAAGGAAATCACGTTTTCGAAATTGCTCGAATCCATGACCAGTATGTAATCATTGACGAAAAAATCGTTGACTTTAAATTGTGACGCTTCGTGGTGATGAACGTATCCGGCTTTTTCCCACACTTTCTTTGATGTTGGATGCGGACCTTGCCCGACATGCCAACCGCTCGTTCCCGAACTACTTACGATGATCTCGATGCCAGTTGTTGATCGCGCTTTACTTGCTAGCACCGCAGCGGCCATGGGGGAGCGACAGATATTTCCTAAACAGACCATCGCCACGTGAAGAGAAGCCATGACACCAGCCTATTCTCCTTTAGACTCGTCGAGTGAATATGGACATCGTTCTCATCGTTTTTCTAGTGATCAGTGTGGTTGGTATCGCCTACCTCGTTAGAAGTGTGCGAGCGTTACACCGAAAGCTCAACCGCAATGCCGATCGAACATCTAGAGAGCTAACAACTCAGACATCGCGAATCAAGGATGAGATCGGCAATGCCTATCATCAAGTAGAAGCGATTGAGCAGCTTCTTCCACTACTCAAGCTAAAAGCTCCCTTGCCACCATCGCGCGGATGGGCAGCTTCACCGGACTTTCTTCTATCACTTGCCCATCTGACACAAAAGATTCGACCAAGATTGGCAGTAGAACTTGGTTCGGGGACATCAACGCTAGTACTAGCAAAGTCTGGCGCGAGGAAAGTCATCAGCTTTGACCATTCACATGAATTTGGAAGTCAGACAAGAGAGATGCTTTCAAGCCACGGAGTTCGTGGAGTTGAGATTCGAATTAACGAACTAGAGACGTATCCCAAGGGTTACAAGTGGTATGCCAAATCATCATTTAAAGGATTGGCAAAGATTGATCTTCTGGTTATCGATGGGCCTCCGAGTTCGACAAATGCCGATGCCAGATATCCTGCGCTAGAGCATTTAATTCCGTTGCTCTCGCCGAAGGCAACAATTGTTCTCGATGATGTTTTCCGCGAAGAAGAGCGCAAGTTGGCAGATGCCATCGTTGCCGCACTTCCGGGTCACTTTTTGAGAATTCTTTCGCATGAAAAGGGCACGGCGGTTATCTCTCCTTCCTCAGGAAGATAGTTTTCTCATGAGTTCTTTCTTCGACCTGTCCCAGGATTTGCAGATAAAGCAACTGGAGCTCTTTGCCACTGAAATTCTTAAACACTATCCGATTGAGGTAGCGTCAGCGGTTTCTATAAATTACGAATACAACGCGACGCTAAAGATTGAAGCGACAAATGGGCAATTGTTTGCCCTTCGGATCAACATCAACTCACCACGGACACCAGAGAATCTGAAAGCTGAAATAGCGTGGGTTCGCTCACTAGCCCAAGACGCTCGCGTGGTGGTACCTGAGCCAATTGCGAACAACGACGGAAGTTTTTATACATCGATCTTTCACGAGGCTTCGCAACGCACCTTGCACTGCGTTCTTTATTCGTGGCTATTCGGGGCCGAACTTGGTGATGAACCCACGGTAGAACAATTACACGCCTTAGGAGCCGCTATGGCCACGATGCATCTTGCTTCAAAGGACTTCTCTTGTCCCACTGGATCAACTCTTCCTTCATTTATTGATCCATTATGGGAGACCGAAGATTACCTTTTGAGCGAAAAAAGTGTCCTCGATGCACCAACCCGCAAAGTAATTTCAGAAGCGATGGATGTGATCAGAAGCGAAACTGTGAGGTTATTCTCTGAAAATAAGCCACAAATCATTCATGCGGACTTACACGGCTGGAATGTTATGTGGAACAACGGATTACTGTCGGTCTTCGATTTTGACGATTGTGGCATCGGATTACCCTTACAAGATTTAGCAACCGCGATTTACTATCTAGATACACCAGAGCAGGACGCTGCGCTCAAAGAGGGGTATGCATCGATCGCGCCGCTACCCGAGTACAACCAGCAGGAGATGGAGATGCTCTTGTTGCAACGTCGTATCGTTCTACTGAATTATCTCTACGAAACTTCAAATCTTGAACATCGATCGATGATTCCGGAATACCAGGAAGAAACTCTCAGGCGAATTGGAGTTTTTCTAAAATCGGTGGAGAACAAGTAGCGGTTTGAGCACCTCAGCCAAGCTTTGCGCCAGGGTCTACCTATTTACATAAGGTCTCGTTACAATCTCACAGTGATATTTAAGAATATCTTTGTTCTGAGTCCTGGTCGATCCGGTTCCAAATCCTTCGTAGAGGCGACCTCCCACCTGACCAACTACAGCTCGGCTCATGAATCTCGTGCAGCGCGATTGGGCGATGAGAGATTTAATTTTCCGCAATTCCATATTGAAGCCGATAATCGATTGATTTGGTTTCACGGCGAGATGTCTAAGAGATTCAACGGTGATGATGTTCTGTACATCCATCTTAAGAGAGACTTTGATGACACCGTGGATAGTTTTTTACATCGTCTACGAAATAGTAATTATCGATCTTCTATCATGACTGCCTTCTCTCACGGGATCCTGATGAAGCCAAAAGACTGGAAAGAGGAAGAAGAGCCGAAACTCGCTCAATTTTACGTTGAAACAATTCACTCAAATATCTCGGATTTCTTATCGAATAAAAAGCATTTGGTAGTCCACCTTCAAGATGGTGGTGAATCTTTCGACGCGTTTTTAGATGCAATAGACGCTGAGGGAGATTTGCAGAAGGCACGCGAAACATGGAAGCAGATACATAACGCCCGATAGTGAGAAACTTTCCACGGCCTAACTAAGGATGAAGTCCCCTAGAAGTCGTAAAAAGCCAGGGTGATTGCAATGGAGAACATCACTACCGCAATTAAGGAATCAAGAATCTTCCAGAAAATTGGCTTTGACATAAATCGTGAAGCGGCTCGTGCTCCAAAACCAATTGCAGTAAACCAGACCAGACTCGCGAAAGCACCCCCGATAGCGAAGAACCAGCGATCGCCCTCGAACTGATTAGCAATGCTTCCAAGAAGAATGACTGTATCTAGATATACGTGAGGATTGAGAAAAGTCAGTGAAAGACAAATACCGATTACCTTCACTTTGCTCAAGGAAGAGCCTTCACCAGCGTTCAAGCTTTGATTCTTGAAGGCAGAGCGAATACTTTTGATTCCAAACCACGTCAGGTAGATCACTCCAAACCAACGAATAAATTCAAGTAGTGAAGGTTGGCTCTGGATCAGGGTTCCGAGCCCGCCGGTACCTAAGAAGATAAGTGCAGCATCTGAGATTGCACAGATTCCGACAACGAGTAGAACATGGTGGCACGTCAATCCTTGACGAATAACGAATGCATTTTGAGCGCCAATTGCAATGATGAGCGAGAGTCCTGTGAGAAATCCCGGAAGCAATGCAAGCATGCAGGAACTGTACAAGAGAGAGATCTATACGTGGACGATACTGGGATCGAACCAGTGACCCCCACAATGTCAATGTGGTGCTCTACCGCTGAGCCAATCGTCCGAGGTGGCGTAATCCTAGCGGTCGGCTACTCCCGACTCAACTGAGGACATTTTGAGTATTGACCAACTCTTTGTATCGGCCACTTTGTTGGAGCAATTGATCGTGGGAGCCAATCTCGACGATGCGGCCATTTTCCATCACTGCGATTCGATCAGCATCACGGACAGTAGATAAACGGTGGGCAACAATAAAAGTTGTACGGTCTTTCCGTAGCTTAGAAATTGCGTCTTGAATTAACAATTCTGACTCAGTATCTAAGGCAGATGTGGCTTCATCGAGGATGAGAATTTTAGGATCACGAATAATCGCACGGGCGATTGCAAGTCGTTGACGTTGTCCTCCAGAGAGAGAGGCTCCACGTTCTCCAATTTCAGTATTTAGTCCTTCAGGCATCTCATCGATAAATTCATGGGCATTAGCCATTGCAAGAGCATTAGCGATCTGTTCATCTG
>JNSK01000016.1_pt1 | contig 55984 bp, 62 predicted proteins | sample 210681 | NCBI WGS metagenome assembly JNSK01 (sample SAMN02808684, study PRJNA238866) | freshwater metagenome | biome: fresh water; feature: freshwater reservoir; material: water; isolation source: water column of the freshwater reservoir Embalse de Amadorio in Spain | place: Spain: Valencia ...
GTAATGAACTGAGAAACTCATCTACGCGCATCGGCTCTGCCATAATCACACCATACTTGTTGTGACTAGATATCTAGGGGATTTGCGATGATAGACAAAGCACACATGCGCGAACGGTATCGCCGCGAAAGGCGTGAGGCCTTTGTCCCTGCAGTTTATTCAAATGTTCTTGCGACTCCAGAAGTAACGCAGGCCACAATTGTTGCCAGCTATGTCTCTTACGGTCACGAACCAAGTACCGTCGAACTCAATCGTGCGCTAATTAAATCTGGAAAAACTCTCTTGCTTCCACGTGTAAACAAAGATCACATCGACTGGATCTATTGGGACGGTGACCAGAGCAAGTTGGTCGAAAAGAAAAAAATTCTAGAACCTGTAGGTGAAGTGGTTTCAACTCTGCCAGCAATAGATGTTGTAATCGTTCCAGCACTTCGAATCGATCGCGATGGTTATCGACTCGGCCAAGGTGGTGGATATTACGATCGCGCACTTCCGATGATGACTGGATGGAAAATCGCACTTGTTCATTCGGGTGAAGTAACGAGTGAAGTATTGCCCCGAGAACCCCATGACATTGCTGTCGATGCTGCTGCTACACCAGATTTAATTGTGCGATTTAAGAGAAATTAACGAACAGGCAAATTTCGAGCCATAACAATTCGTTGCACTTGATTTGTACCCTCATAAATTTGAGTTAGTTTGGCATCGCGCATCATTCGCTCAACTGGATAATCTGAAACATAACCATATCCACCAAGTACTTGAATTGCGTCTTGAGTAACTTTCATCGCCACATCGCTTGCAAAACACTTGCTTGATGCCGAGAAGAACTTGAGGTCCTTTTCGCCATTTTCACTCTTAACTGCTGCTGCATACGTTAGCTGGCGAGCAGCTTCAATATTCATTGCCATATCTGCCAACATGAATTGAATGGCCTGAAAATCAAAAATAGGTTTGTTAAATTGTTTACGTTCATGCGAATAAGCCGTTGCGACATCTAAGGCACCTTGTGCAAGTCCAAGTGCTTGGGCTGCAATTGTGATTCGTGTGTGATCTAAGGTGTCCATGGCAAGTGAAAATCCTTTGCCAACTTCGCCAATTCGACGGTCATCAGATATTTCTACATTGTCGAAATAAACTTCTCGTGTCGGTGATCCTCGGAAGCCCATTTTTTTCTCAGGAGCACCAAATGAAACACCCGAATCGGTTTTCTCAACTACAAATGCTGTTATTCCTTTTGAACCAAGTGATGGATCTGTCTGCGCAATAACAGTGTAGAAATCTGAAATCTCTGCATTTGAAATCCACTTCTTGCTTCCGTTAATGACCCACTTATCGCCGCTCTTTACCGCTTTGGTTCGAAGAGCCGCAGCATCTGATCCTGCTTCGGATTCTGACAAGCAATATGAAAAACCTTTTCCTTGCGCTAACGGGGTGAGCCAACGCTTTTTTTGTTCTGCAGTTCCGCCGAGTATGAGAGGCATGGAACCTAATTTGTTAACGGCCGGAATAAGTGAAGAAGATCCACAGACTCTGGCAACTTCTTCAATAATTAAGACAACAGCAAGTGCATCAGCACCATCGCCACCAAACTCTGTTGGCACGTGTGCCGCTGACAATCCTGCTTTTGCTAGCGCTTGTGCAGCTTCAATTGGATAGCGATGATCTTCATCGACAGCTTTTGCGTGTGGAGCAATTTCTTTTTGAGCGAGTGAGCGAACGCTTTGGCGCAGTTCTTCGTATTCACTTGGCAATGAATAAAGTGAATCCATCACTGATTCGCCTCTCTATCTCTCTTGTCCAAATTGTTGAGGTACATGTTGTACTGCGCAAGTTCATCGGGTTGACCGAGTGCTGCCATACGAGCAGTGTTTCGATCTATGCGTTTTGCTTCGTTCGAGTCATCACGCATCCACTGGATGAATGTAGCAATGAGTGCAATCAGGATTGGAATCTCTCCCATGGCCCAACCAATTGCTCCCCCAGATTTTTGATCTGCAAGTAAATCTGTCGACCACGGACGTTGAAGCGACTCGAAATAACCACCATCAATCAAAGTAGTTGTAGACATAAGTGCCACAGAGAAGAATGCGTGAATACTCATGGCAGCCAAAAGAATTCCAATTCTGACTAGATGTGGAACTTTTCTTGGGTTTGGATCTACGCCAACAATCACGTGGAAAAAGAGTATTCCTGCAAGCAGAAAATGAACGCCCATAAACAAATGTCCTTGGTGGCTCTGCATCATGCCACCAAATAATGGAGTGAAATAAAGTACAAATAGAGAACCATCAAAGATTAAAAGCGCCACAATTGGATTTGTAATTACTCGTGAATAACGCGAATGCAAAGCTGAAATCAATAATCCGCGTACACCGCGTTCAATTCCGTCTCGAGATTGGGGCAGAGTCCGAAGTGCCAGTGTTATTGGTGCACCTAAAACAATTCCTATAGGAGCAATCATTCCCAAGACCATGTGCGCAACCATGTGCCATGAAAAAGCGAAGTGAGAATAAACGCCGAGCCCACCACTTGTTGCAAAATCAATTGCTGATATTCCTAAAGCAAATGAAATTGTTCGACCTACTGGCCACTTATCTCCGCGGCGTGTAAGGACCACAACACCCTTTATGTATAAAGCAACTGCTAGAACAAGCAAGCCGATCATTAATACATCAGGATCGTATTCAAAAAGAATTCGCGAAAGTGTTGGAGCTTCAGGCATGTTAAGTCCAACAATTGCAAGTGCAGCATTGAACTCTTGTGCACCGCCACGAACTGGTGGTTGGTTTGAAGAAAGCCACGAACCGAGAAGAGTTACAAAAGCCATGATTCCAGCTTCAACTGAAATCAACCGCGTCATAGCGACCCAATTAACCGAAGGTTTTGCAGCTAGATAGTTTCTATGTTTATAGCCGATGAACAGCAGAACAAAAGTCACAGCTACTTTAATTATCACGATGTATGCGTAGCTAGTTGTCCAAGCAGCAGCGAAATTGAGTCGAACGCTTGCGTTTAAAACGCCGCTAAGTACAACTGCAATCGCTGCCCACAAGGCAATATGGCTAAAGCGGGGTAATGAAACCTTACGGTCATCCTTGTTGAGTAATGCGATTGCAATTACTCCGCCTACCCAGAATGAAAGCGCAATCACGTGAATGAATAGTGAGCCAATTGCAAGTGCGTGCGATCCGCTAGATGCAGAGTGGCTTTGAAAAACTGGTGCTGCAACTGCAATAAGTGCAATCAGCAAAAGAATCGCTGTGTATCCAGTAGATGTAATCGCCCGTGATGTGAGCGTTATTAATAAGGCTATCGCCATTTGGAAAAATAGATATTGACCGAGTGAAATTTGAAAAACAAATGATTGAATAACCGTTAAGTCGAGCACACTTGAAAATGATTCACCTAAAATGTTAGCCAGGGTAAACAAAATATTTAGAAAGCTACTTAAAAACCAGAGGGACGCTGCCAAAGAAACTGTGGAGCGAATCTTTTTTCCACTAGTTGAAAGTTTTCCATCTTTATCTAAAACCAGAAAGGCAAGAGCCAATAAGGCGCCAATCGTGGCAAAGCTTGAAAGTAGTACTAAGAATTTACTGGCGGTAACCAGAGCAGGAATCATCGCTCTTTATAAATCTTTCGCGCATACAGAGAAAGCAGCACAAGAACGAAGAGTGCAACAACGAGCATTCCAATAACAAAGGCATTTGTTCCCCAATTGCTCACTTCTGCTTTTGGAGTGGCACTTTCTACTGGAGTTGGTTCTGGCGATGAGATTTCGTTAGGGGCGGCAAAAGTAAATCTAAATGAACCTTCAAGTGGAATGTCATTTTCTGAAAAGAGTGAATACGTGACCGTGTAAACACCGGCAACTTGAAGTGTTTTTAATCCGATGACAGCACTTGCACCATCAATTGAAAGCACACCATCATCAACTCTCTTGCCTTGGGGATCAGTAACTTCCATTAAGTTTGCACTGTCAATGAGATCAACTTGTCCCGTAACACTGACCGCACTCGGTGCAACCGTCACGGTTGCACCACTCATGGGATTTGTAGCAATGAGTGAATTAGCACTTGCGGCAGGGGCAGCAATAAACAACGTAGCAATTGCAATGCTTAATACCCGCATGATTTTCATAGTGCGCCCCTTTTCAGCCACTCTAATTCGCATCTATCTTCCCACTTCTTTAGACTTGTTATCTACCCCCTACCCAGTTTAAATACATTGCCGGGAATAAACGAGAAAGGAATAGTCAGATGCCCACATATCAATATGCATGCTCTGACTGTGGCCATCAATTTGAGGCTTTTCAAACTTTTTCTGAAGCTTCATTGACCTCGTGCCCAGAATGTAAAGGCACTATAAGAAAAGTTTATTCTGCTGTAGGAGTTGTCTTTAAAGGTTCTGGTTTCTATAAAACTGATTCTGCAAAGTCAACGAATACTGAAACACCCGCTGCAACAACTCCGGCGGCAACACCAGCACCAGCACCAGCACCAGCACCAGCACCAGCACCAAAAGCTGATTAATTAATCTTCGTGATGGGGCGGTTTATCCGCTTTTATTTCCGCTTCACGGCGCGCGTCTTCGAGTGCTTGCTCGTGATCAATTTCATCAGAGGTGACACTGGGCAAAATTTCGCTCATTAACGGCCTCCGATTAGAATTACATTCCTAATACTACAGAGATTTCAGGGACACAATGTTTGCAGGGCTGGGAAGGTTCATAGTTCGTCGTAAGAAGTCGGTTCTAATTCTTTTCATTCTTGGAATTCTTGCCGCAGGAGGCGTTGGATCTCTCGCATTCTCTAAATTAGATAGCGGTGGTTATTCCGATCTCAATAGTGATTCAGCAAAAGCGTATGACTATCTGACCAATAAATTTAAAGTCCAGGAACCTGCTGCAATTCTCGTAGTTGATACACAAACTCGAAGCATCAATGATCCTGCTGTCTTTACTGAAGCTGCTGCTCTTGAAGCTCGAGTAAAAGAAGTTGCTGGTGTAGAACGCACGATTTCTTACTGGAGCACTGGTGGTGCGCCAGCGATGAAAGCAACTGATGAGAAAGCGGCGTTCGTTTTTATTTACACAGACCCAGCTTCGAATGACTGGGCTTCGATTGAAAAAATCGGAAAAGTAATTCAAGCAGAATTTGATGGCAAGCAAGGAAATTTTGTTGTCTACGCTTCTGGTGGCGGAGTTATTACTCATGCAATCAACAATAAAATTAAAGAAGATTTATTGTTGGCAGAAGCCATTGCAATCCCCCTCACTTTTATTCTCTTAATTTTTGTCTTCGGAGCCATGGTTGCTTCAGCAATGCCATTGTTTGTCGGTGTTAGTGCAATTCTTGGTTCATTCTTAATCATTTTTATATTTACCCTCTTCACCGATGTATCTGTCTTTGCTCTCAATCTGATAACTGGTCTGGGGCTCGGTCTTGGAATTGATTACGCACTACTTATAGTCAATAGATTCCGAGAAGAGTTGCACTCCGGTAAAAGCATTAATGATTCTGTAGTTAATACAGTTGCAACTGCAGGAAAAACCGTTTTTTATTCAGGACTCACAGTTTTGGTAACCATGGCTTCTTTGCTGGCATTCCCTTTGAACTTCCTTAAGTCATTTGGTTATGCAGGCATTGCAGTTATTTCATTAGCTGTGCTTGCTGCGCTGATTCCACTACCTGCGCTACTTGCAATCTTGGGACACAGAGTTGATAAAGGAGTTATTCGCAAAACAGGAATCGTTCCAAAAGAAGATGGTCGATGGGCTCACACTGCACGTGCTGTTATGAAAAGACCAGTACCGGTCGTTATCGGTTCTCTATTAGTGCTTGGAATTCTTGCGGCACCCATAACAAATATTGCATTCTCTCAGGTGGATTCTCGCGTGCTTCCGAAATCTGATCCTGCTGCCATTGCATCTGCAGTTATTGAAGATCGCTTCACTGGATTAGAAGGAACTCCGATTGAAGTTGTGATTCCAAACGGTGCCGGACGAGAGAGTGAAATCAATAGCTTCTTAACACGCGTACAAGGTGTGGAAGGAATTTCACGTATCGGGCAAATTGAGTATTTTGGAGACGATGTTCGTGTGCAAGTTATTTCTAGCCAGGCATCGCGAACTTTGGAATCACAGCGAATTATTCATGAAATTCGGGACCTCTCAGTTCCGCAAGGAACGCTAATCGGTGGCGTAGCTGCTGACTTTACGGATTCACAAGATGGAATTGCCCGTGCACTTCCTTGGGCTCTCGGTTGGATTGCCCTGTCGGTGTTTATTCTTATCTTTGTCTTTACCGGTTCAATTATCTTGCCAATAAAAGCTGTGCTACTTAATGCCTTATCCCTTATTGCAACGTTGGGTACTGTTACATGGATCTTCATTGATGGCCACCTCAAGTGGTTAGTCGGTGATTTTGTGGTCACGGGTGCATTAGATACTGGATCGGTGATTCTGGTCGCCGTCGTTGTCTTTGGTTTATCAATGGACTACGAACTCTTCTTGCTATCTCGTATTCGTGAAGAACACTTAGATGGTAAATCTAATGTCGAAGCTGTTGCAAAAGGCTTACAACGTTCAGCACGCATTATTACTGCTGCAGCATTGTTGCTTGCAGTTGTCTTCGCGGCATTTATGACTAGTGGTGTGACATCAATTAAAATGCTCGGTTTTGGTGTGGCCTTTGCAGTTCTACTTGATGCAACTCTTGTTCGTGCATTATTAGTTCCTGCGCTCATGCGCTTGTTTGGTGAACGTAATTGGTGGGCACCAAAGTCATTGCAACGATTTACTTTAAAACATTAATAAGTAAATAAGTGTCCCCGGCGGGAGTTGAACCTGCGACCTACCGCTTAGGAGGCGGTTGCTCTATCCACTGAGCTACGGGGACCGATATTGCTAATAAGCAATCTTCCCATTAAAATTACATTTCTAATTGATTCGGAGTTCTATCCCATGTGGGGCCAGGAATGAAGGCGCTTGTTATCGGCGCTGGAGGCGTTGGACGAGCAATAGCCAATATTGCTTCTCGTAGATTGTTCATTACTTCTATGGTTATTGCTGATCGCACCTTATCTCGTGCTGAAGAAGCAGTTGCAAGAGTTAAAGACTCCAGGTTCTCTGCCGCAGAAGTAAATGCCGCCGAACTTGAAGATATTCGCAGCCTCATAAGGCGCGCAGCACCCGATGTTGTCATTAACGCAGTTGATCCGCGATTTGTAATGCCGATTTTTCTTGCGTGCGAAATTGAAAATGTAAATTACATTGATATGGCGATGTCACTTTCGCGCCCACATCCCCACTATCCATATACCGAAACTGGTGTGAAACTTGGTGACGAACAGTTTGCTCGTGACTGGAACTGGGCGGAAAGAAAGATATACGCGCTAGTTGGAATGGGTATCGAACCAGGAATGAGCGATGTCTTTGCGAAGTACGCATCTGATCATTTGTTTAGCAAAATTGATTCAATAACTATTTTAGATGGTTCCAATTTAACAGTTGAAGGTTATGAATTCGCTCCATCATTTTCTATCTGGACAACTATTGAAGAGTGCCTTAACCCGCCAATCGTCTGGACTGATGGTCGCGGCTGGCACACAACGGAACCATTTAGCGAGATTGAAACCTTTGATTTTCCTGAAGGCATCGGTCCAGTTGAATGTGTAAATGTAGAACACGAAGAAGTTATTCTGATTCCACAGAAGATTGAGGCGAAGAAAGTTAACTTCAAATACGGTCTTGGTGCACAATTCATTACTACTTTAAAAACAATTCATATGCTCGGATTAGATCGTAAAGAAACCGTTGAAGTTCAAGGAATTTCTGTTTCACCACGTGACTTACTTGCTGCATCACTTCCTGATCCTGCAACGCTGGGCGAGCGTATGCGTGGAAAAACATGTGCCGGCACGCTAGTCAAAGGCATTAACAAAGAAGGTAAGCCTTACGCTTGCTACATCTACAACGTCGTTGATAACGCTTGGTCAATGAAGGAGTACGGCGATCAGGCTGTAGTTTGGCAAACTGCAATTAACCCAGTTATTGCAATGGAGTTAATCCATAACAAGCTCTGGGTTCCAGAAGGTGGCGTTTCTGGACCTGAATGGTTTGATTCCAAGCCATTCCTTGATTTACTAGAGAGCTACGGAACTTCCTGGAAAATTCGAGAGGAAAAATAGCCCATGTCCAAGGACTTTGATGTTCTCATCATCGGCTCTGGATTTGGCGGTTCTGTTTCAGCACTCAGGCTTACTGAAAAAGGTTATTCCGTAGCAGTTTTAGAAGCGGGAAAAAGATTTAAAGAAAAAGACTTTCCTAAAACTTCTTGGCGATTGCGTAAGTTTCTATTCTTTCCAAAACTTGGTTTGCTTGGAATACAAAGAATTCATGCTTTGCCCGATGTTTTAATTCTTGCGGGCGCCGGTGTGGGTGGCGGCTCGCTTGTGTACGCAAATACTTTGTACCAGCCGCCTGATTCTTATTTTGAAGATAAACAGTGGAAACACATCACCGATTGGAAAGGCGAGTTACTGCCTTGGTATGACCAAGCCAGCCGAATGCTTGGTGTGGCAGAAAATCCATACTTCTCTCCGAGTGATCAAGCAATGAAAGATGTTGCAATAGAAATGGGCGTTGGCCACACATTCAAAATGGCACCACTCGGCGTTTATTTCGGTGAAGGCTCCGGCATTGCAAGTAAGGATCCATATTTTGGTGGCGTTGGACCTGCGCGAAATGGTTGCCAACAATGTGGTGCGTGTATGACTGGATGCCGATTTAACTCGAAGAACACACTGCCAAAAAATTATCTTGGATTAGCTGAGTCTGCTGGCGCAAAAGTTTTTCCACTCACAACAGTTACGTCCTTTGAACAAGCCAAGGATGGTTCGTGGATTATCAAAGCTAAGAAAACAAATGGAATCTTTGGTCGAACAATAACTTTTACAGCTAATCAACTCATTGTTAGCGCGGGTACCTATAACACTCAAAAGCTTATGCATCGCATGAAAGCAACTGGCAAATTATCAAAGCTTTCTAATCGTCTCGGTGATCTCTCCCGAACAAATAGCGAAGCACTCACTGGAGCGTTGATGCCTAAGGGTGATATTGATTTCAGCAAAGGTGCTGCAATTACCTCCTCTTTCTTTCCAGATGAGCACACACACGTAGAGCCGGTGCGTTATGGCAAGGGAAGTAACGCCATGGGCTTACTTCAAACAATCATGACTGATGGAAACATCGCCAAAGATCGTCGTCGCCAATGGGTACGCGAATTCATCAAGAAGCCATCGCTATTGGTACGGGTACTTAATGTGCGCCAGTGGTCGGAGCGAACTGTGATTGCGCTAGTCATGCAAAACGTTGATTCAGCGCTATCGGTTCGTTCAAAGAAGAAGTGGTGGGGCTTAGGTTTAACCTCGACAAATAACTCTGAAAATCCGAATGCAACATACATTCCTGCGGCTAATGAAACTGTCCGTCGTATTGCAAATAAGTATGGTGGTTTTGCAGGTGGACACGTGGGTGACTTGATCGGTGCTCCATTTACCGCGCACTTTGTTGGTGGCTGCGTAATTGGATCAAGCATCGAACAAGGTGTTATCGATCCGTATCACCGCGTATGGAATTATCCAACATTGCATGTTGTCGATGGCGCAGCTGTAACTGCAAATCTTGGTGTTAATCCATCACTGACAATTACTGCCCAGGCAGAGCGCGCAATGTCTTTATGGCCAAATAAAGGTGAGCTTGATCCACGTCCTGTTCAAAATAATGAATACACGCGAATTAATGCAGTTGCACCAAACAAGCCATTTGTACCTGCTGGTGCAATTGGTGAATTACTTCTGCCACCAACGAAGTAAAGGTTCAATATCTTCAGGAACATGTTCGGCAACAAAGATTGCGCCATCTAAATGATTTCCCTTTGGATCTACTAAAGTAATTTGTGGCAGCAGCGAAGAGGTGCGCCGACGAATCGCTTCTATGTAACCTTTGTTATCTGCAAGTTTTCCAAGGAGTGCAATTGCAATTCCTTCGTTACGCATTCCATCAACATTGGTCCAGGCCGCGCGAATCGTTTTGGCTAAATACTCTGCACCTTTGTCCCGAATCGTGATTGCATCGGTGTTCTTTGCTTCTGCAGCTTCCAGCAAGGTTTTTGCCGAGTTGATGCAGAGAAGTTGTGCTTTTGCATCTGAATAAGACTTCAGCGATTCAAATGCTTTAATTTCTGATACAAAAAATTCTGATAGAAATATTGCATCGTCTCTGCCCTCTTGTGTCGCAAGCACTCGCTCGAGAGCAGCTTTACCTAACCAAAATCCACCGCCAAGATCACCGAATATATGTCCATGACCATCTGCATGCGAATAACTACCGCGGCGTCCAGCAATTGCAACAACACCGCTTCCAATAGATAGTGCGACGCCATCATTGTTTCCGAGTGCGCCAAAATATCCAGCTAATCCGTCATCCATGACCGCAACTGATGTGGCACCAAAATATTTTGCTGCTAACTGGCCGTATGGTTTTGGATCTCCAACGTTTCCATAAACACCAGTGATACTCAAGATGACAATCTCGCTTTTAAAGGTTGAGCCTAAATTTTCTTGGATCTCTGAGAATAAATCATTGAGCACATCGATTGTGGATTCATGTGCTTGTTTGGCTCTCTTGCTAACGTATTCTGAATCAAGAGTTCTGTATCTTGAACCTGATTGTCCTAAGTCCACTGCTAGTACCATAATTACAAGTCTAGTTAAGGAGAGCAGATGAGCAAATGGGCCATGGTTACAGGCGCAACCGCCGGTATTGGTGAGAGTTTCACTCGCGTCTTAGCTCGTGAAGGTTTCAGTATTGTTCTCGTTGCTCGCGACCTAGAACGAATGAAAGAACGCGCCGCAACTTTAGAATCACAATTCAATGTTCAGACCGTAATTGTGCAAGCAGATTTAGCCACCGATGATGGCTGTGCAAAGGTTGAAAAATACTTAACTGAGAACCCTGTTGAAGTGCTTATTAACAACGCTGGTTTTGGAATTAATAAAGCTTTTTCTATGAGCGACTTAAACTCAGAACAACAGTTATTAGATGTTTTGGTTCGCACGCCGATGCGACTCATGCACACTGTAATTCCACAAATGAAAGCACGTAATAGTGGTTCTATTGTGAATGTCTCATCGGTTGCAGGCTGGATTGCTGGCGGAACTTACAGCGCAGCTAAGTCCTATTTAACTGTGCTCTCAGAATCCCTCCATACTGAATTAAGTGGCACAGGCATCAAGATTTCTGCACTCTGTCCTGGATTTACGCGCACTGAATTTCATGAGCGCGGTCGAATGCGTATGAATGGCTTGCCTAACTTTATGTGGCTCAGTGCTGATCGAGTTGTCTCTCAAGCCTGGAAAGAAAATCAGAATGGCAAAGTGTTATCAGTGCCTGGTTGGCAGTATTTAATTTTAAGCACCGTATCTCGTTTCGGACCTCGTCCACTCGTGCGAAAGCTTGGAATGAACGTACGGGTGCGCCAGCGCAAAAAGTAAAGGTATAGGGCTTCCCCTATACATCTTTGGTAGTACTTCTTCTACGGTGTTGTTGTGCTCCGTAAATATTTTTCATTCAATACTGTGGCATTTGCGCTGCTTACGATTCATCTAATTTCTAGGATGATTCATACAACGCCACAGATTTATTTGGATTTATGGATGTACAACGCGGTGCCAATACTTTTTGTCTTTGCACTCTTCTTTGTTCCAAGTTTTAATGATCACATCGGTGTCGCTTTTTTAGCTTTAGCCATCGGATTATGGGCTGCTGGTTCAATTCTCTCCTCGCTCAGTGTTTTTCATACTCTCAACCTGCGGAGTGAATTGATTTCTAACGTTCTCTACATGCTCTTTTATCCTGCAGCATTTATTGCACTGCCTCGCTTGCTGTCACAGCGTTCACGTATTTCTGCAGTAGAGATTCTCGACTCAACCATCATTGCACTCGGGTTAAGTTCTTTAGGGACTGCACTCTTTGTTGGACCGGTTTTGCCACGACTCAACGGTGACATGGTGATGACTTTCTTTGCCATCTTCTATCCCGTTGGTGACTTGATTCTTGTTACCAGTGTGATCTCTACGCTTTTGTCTCAAAAACTTTCTAAGCGAGCAATAATTGCCAGTGCTGGCATCTTTATCTTTGCTTTTTCTGACTTTCTATTTCTCTGGTTACACGTCAACAATAAATACATATTTGGGTCAGTCTCTGATGATGGCTGGCTGGTGGGACTTGCTCTGCTAGTTATGTCCACACAATTTAAGGCGAGTGAACAGAATTCAAATGAGGGTGTAAATCCTGTATTCGTTGCACTCTCCGTCTTTTTAAGTGCAACGCTGCTAGGAATCATCATCCTTCGGCCTGGATATTTTCCTTCTTTCATACTTCTTCCCACATTGCTAACGCTGCTCGTTGCTTTTATTCGAATGACTATTGCACTTCGACAAGCTCGCTCCCTTGGTACGGAGAGAATCCTTGCGCGAACAGATGAACTCACTGGTTTATCGAATCGAAGAAAACTAATTGCAGAGATGGAGGAAATGGGGGATGCCGAAGGCTCACTGTTGATTCTAGATCTCGATGGTTTTAAACCAATTAACGACGCATTCGGACATGACATCGGTGATGAAATTTTGAAACAAGTTGCTATTCGCTTTCATAGAGCACTTCCACCTGATGCCACACTCGCCCGATTAGGTGGTGATGAGTTTGGAGTATTACTTCACTCAAACTATGAAACCAGTATGGAAGTTGCGCGTGCATTGCATGCAACTATGAGTTATCCGTTCGTGATTGAAAAAGAATCGATCGATTTGGGTGTCAGTATTGGTGTTGCTGCAAATAATGAAGAGCACGACTTATTGCATAGAGCAGATGTTGCTATGTATCGAGCCAAGCGAGAATCACTCGGCGTTGCGCACTTTGATTTCTTCTAAGCGAGCAAGAGATTCAATTCGCTCTGATGAGTGTTCAACAATTTTCTTGGCATAACCGTTTTTGTAGCCATCAGCGCAATCCCATGGCTCATGGATATCTTCAGCGCTTAAATGCGCCAGCTCTGAAACATACTTTCTTATGTAATCCCCATTTTCATCAAAGCGTTTACCTTGCTCAATTGGATTAAAGACGCGGTAATAAGGTGACGCATCTGTGCCACACCCTGCAGTCCACTGCCATCCATGCGCATTTGAGGCGATATCAAAATCAACGAGGTGTTCTTCGAAAAATTGTGCACCGTGTTGCCATTCGATGTGCAGATCCTTCGCTAGAAACGATGCCACAACCATGCGCACGCGATTGTGCATCCAGCCTTCTTTAACGAGTTGGCGCATACCTGCATCAACAAATGGGTACCCGGTCTTGCCTTCGCACCATGCTTTGAATTTTTCACCTGGCTCGTCATATCTCATATTCGCAAATTGTGGCGCGTAATAATCCTTGTCAGTGTGCGGATAGTTAAACAAAACATCGGCATAAAACTCGCGCCAAGCAATTTCTTTTCTGAAGGTGTCGTGAGCTTTATTTTCTCCGAGACCTGCAAGAAGTGTTCGCGGATGAATCTCTCCCCAAGTTAGGTGCGCACTCATCTTGCTCGTGCCATCAATGCCTGCAAAGTTTCTGGTTTCATCATAAGTATCGAGTCCATGTGCTTTAAAGTGTTTAAATCTTTCGTGTGCTGCTTTTTCTCCAGCAACTGGAATATCTGTTCCTTCTGGCGCTTTCCACGTTGGAAAATTTCTATCCTTAGGATCAGGAGTAACTGCTTTAATTGTTTTGGGAGCAGCAACTGCTGCGCGCCAACCATGTGCAAGCCATCCACGATAAAAAGGTGTGTACACGCGATAGTTTGTAGCATCGCTCGGTTTCTTAACGCGCCCCGGTGCAACTGCATATGGACTTCCTGTGCGCGTGAGTTCGATGCCTGCAGCTTCGATGCGTGCATCTCGCTCGACAGCGTATTTATCGTACTCTGTTGAAATATGAACCGATGTTGCTTCGTACTTTTTCTTGAACTCTTTTAGAATTTCAACTGGATCGCCAGCGCAGACATTTAACTTATTGTTAAGTGATTCATCCAGTCTTTGCAGTGATGCAGCTAAATACGCCAAGCCCTTTGCACCCGTGATATCTATTAACTTTGGATCCAAAATAAATACAGGAACAATCTCTTTGCCAGCTTCGATGGCTGCTAATAAAGCAGGATTATCAATCAGGCGTAAGTCGCGCCTAAACCACATGATGCTGCGCGACATAGTGAGTTAATTATGTAGTTGGTGAACAGTTGCATCCCAGCCGTGTACATCTTCTGGTTTGCGTGGTGCTTTACCAATGTAACGAGCTGATGGACGAATCAAGCGGCCAGTTCTCTTCTGCTCAAGAATATGCGCCGACCATCCTGCAGTGCGTGCGGCTGTAAACATTGAAGTAAAGAGTGGACCAGGAACTTCAGCGAAATCGAGAACAATTGCTGCCCAGAATTCAACGTTAGTTTCGAGAACACGTTCTGGATGGCGTTCGTGTAACTCTGCGAGTGCAGCTTTTTCTAGTTCGAGTGCAACTTCGTAGCGAGGTGCACCTAATTCTTTTGCTGTGCGACGCAATGTGCGTGCACGTGGATCTTCTGCACGATACACACGGTGTCCGAATCCCATTAAGCGTTCGCCGCGATCCATCAAATCTTTTACGTACTTACGAGCATCGCCTAAGCGTTCTACATCTTCGATCATTCCAAGAACGCGAGATGGTGCTCCACCATGTAATGGACCAGACATTGCACCGATTGCACCGGAGAGTGCTGCTGCAACATCTGCGCCAGTTGATGCGATAACTCGAGCTGTAAATGTGGATGCATTCATTCCGTGTTCTGCTGCAGAAACAAAGTACGCATCAATTGCACGAACGTGAAGTGGATCTGGTTCGCCGCGCCAGCGAATCATCATGCGCTCAACAACTGTGTGCGCCTTATCGATTTCTGATTCAGGAACTGGTGTTGCAGTAACACCGCGAGCAGATTGTGCAAGGTATGACAAAACCATTACTGATGCACGAGCAAGATTTGAACGAGTCTCTTCGTCAGAAATATCTAGAAGTGGTTTGAAACCCCACGCTGGTGCAAGCATTGCAATTGCTGATTGCACATCGACTCGAACATCACCTGAATGAACTGGTAACGGATATTTTTCTGCTGGTGGAAGTCCTGGATTAAATTCATCATCAACAAGTAATCCCCATACGTTTCCAAATGAAACGCGTCCAACTAAATCTTCGATATCAACTCCACGGTAACGAAGCGCACTGCCTTCTTTATCTGGTTCAGCAATTTCAGATTCAAAAGCTATGACACCTTCGAGACCTGGCTTGAAATCATCAGACACTATGCGCTCCTCTATCTAGGAATTACAGTGGTAATTCTGCCCCCATGAAAGGTGTGCTGGCGACCACGGATGTTGAGATAGCCCTATCGGCCAAAGTGACGTTAGATACATCCATGAAGGAAACAGGAATCCGAGCCGAGATTTCTGCCATGCGTCGTTCCTATGGCGAAGTCGGGCTAGATAAGTTGCCAACTGATCCAGTGACGTTGTTTGAAGAGTGGATGGCTGCGGCTGCGGCAAATGAAATCATCGTTGAGGCAAATGCCATGGTGCTCTCGACTGCAGATGGATCTGGCGAAATTACAACGCGCACTGTTTTACTTAAAGATATTTCACTGGGTGGATTTACTTTCTTTACGAATTATTCATCGCGTAAGGCGCAAGCAATTGCAATGAATTCGCAAGTAACTCTGTTGTTTCCTTGGTATGCAATGGAGCGACAAGTAATTATTTCTGGACAAGCAGACAAAATTTCTCGTGAAGAGTCTGAAAATTATTTTGCGACAAGACCATGGTCGAGTCAGATCGGTGCATGGGCAAGTGTTCAATCTGCGCCACTTGCTTCACGTGAAGAGTTAGAAATGCGTTTTCAAGGTGCAGCAGAAAAATGGCCTGAAGGAAGTGTGGTTCCAACTCCACCACATTGGGGTGGCTTTCGAGTAATACCGGACAGTATTGAATACTGGCAAGGAAGATACTCGCGATTACATGACCGTATTAGATATCACAGAGCAAGTGCAAAATCCGATTGGGAAATGCAGCGTTACTTCCCTTAAGATTTATCCATGAGCATCGTTATTCCAAGTGGCATTAAGCCCATCGATGGTCGTTTTGGTTGCGGTCCTTCAAAGATTCGCAAATCTGCTTTAGATAACTTCTATAAAAGTGGCACATCAATTCTCGGAACCTCGCACCGACAAAAGCCAGTAAAAAATGTGGTGCACGAAGTTCGCGAAGGATTGAAATCACTATTTTCACTTCCAGATGGATACGAAGTAATTCTTGGAAATGGTGGCACTACAGCATTTTGGGACATCGCACTCTTTGCTCAAATTGAAAATCGTTCGCAGCACCTTGTCTTCGGTGAGTTTTCATCGAAGTTTGCTAATGGTGCAAAAGAAGCTCCTTTTCTTGGCGAACCATCAATCATTAAATCTGAACCAGGTTCGCATCCAACAGCTGTTGCCGAAGATGGCATTGATGCATATGCATTCACACATAATGAAACAAGTACCGGTGTGGCAATGCCAATTATCAGACCAGCAGGCACAAAAGACGCCCTGGTTCTAGTTGATGCAACAAGTGCTGCTGGTGGACTTGTCGTCGATGCCAAAGAGTTTGATGCGTATTACTTCGCTCCGCAAAAATCATTCTCATCCGATGGTGGCTTGTGGTTTGCGTTGATGTCACCAGCTGCAATTGCGCGCGCTGAAAAGATTAAAGCGAGTGGCCGCTGGACCCCAGCCATTTTGGATCTCAACATTGCTATTGAAAATTCACGACTCGATCAGACCTATAACACTCCAGCAATTGCAACATTTATTCTGCTTGCAGATCAGATTAAGTGGATGAATGAAAATGGTGGTCTGAAATTCTCAACTAGTCGCAGCGCTGACTCAGCTTCTCGCATTTACTCATGGGCTGAGAAAACTTCATACACAACCCCATTTGTCACAGACCCTGCAATGCGTTCAAAGGTTGTTGCAACCATTAACTTTGATGATTCAATCGATGCACTCAAAGTGGCATCAATACTGCGCGAAAATGGAATCGTAGATACCGAGCCTTATCGTAAATTAGGTAAGAATCAGCTTCGTATTGGTATGTTTCCTTCTGTTGATCCCAGCGATGTTGATGCACTCACTGCGTGCATTGATTACGTCGTAGCCGCGCTTTAATTTATCCGTAAGGAAAGCAATGCCACACTCATTTACGCGCGATAAAACCTTTTGGACAATTGCACTTCAAGTAACAATTCTTAACTTTTATTTAGGCGGATTTGGCCCTGCTCAACCACTCTTGCGCGCCGATCAAGGAACATCACTAACAATCGCTGGATTACACGGAACTGCCATGGGTATCGCTGCAATCTGTGCAGGATTATCTAACTCTCGTCTAGTTCACTTCTTTGGTCGTGAAAAGACTTCATGGATTGGCATGTGGCTCTTCTGTATTGGCGTAATCATGTTCGTCAGCTTTAAGTCAGTCGCATTTACATTAACAGCTACGTTTCTAGGTGGCATGGGAACCTCCATGGTCATTAACAACATGGTCACCAGACTCTCTCACCACTTTAAACAAGCCACTCCCCGCGCTTTACCGCAATCAACTGGCATTAACTCTGTTGGATATGTCTTTGGAACTTTGATTATCGGAACACTGGCCGGAACCGCCATTAGCTGGCGCTTCGGTTTATTGCTGACGGTTCCGGCAACAATTATTCTGTACTTCTTCTCTCGAGATAAAAATCGCGATGTACATGACCGCGAAATTAGCGTGCGCCAGAGCGGCAAGCTTTCTCGCACGTATTGGCTTGCCTGCTTTGGTTTTTTCATCTGCATCTGTACTGAGTTCGCAACAGCCTTTTGGGCTGCAGCTCTTCTACAAAATCGCGTAGGTGGCACAGCATCAGCTGCAACACTGGGTATCGTCGCATTAGGTATTGGAATGGCAGTTGGTCGCTGGTATGGCGCAATCGTTCTAAAGAAATTGCAGCTTGATCATCAACTTATTTCAATTATTGTTTTGCAATTAATCGGTTTCATAATTTTCTGGTTCTCACACAACATCATTGTCTCTCTTATTTCACTCTTCATTAACGGTCTTGGCATCTCCATGCAATTTGCTCTCTCATCTCTTCGACTAATCAGCTTTAGTGATAAGCGTCCTGACTTGGCAATTGGCATCAGTTCATTAGCCGCAGGATCTGGTATCGCACTTGCGCCCTTTATCCTCGGAGTGCTCGGCGATCAATTCGGAATCTCTCGAGCATATTTAATGGTGCCAGCCTTAATTGTTATTGCTCTTGTCATTGTTATTCTTACTCCAACAAAGAACCTAGAGAAAGAGAAGAGCCTTGAATTACAAAACTAGACGATACGCAACAATTGCCGCTCTTGTCGGTCTGCTAGCACTTATTGTTTTTAGCGGTATCTAAATGCAATCAAATGTTCGCACTGCAGTTCTGGTTATTGCCATCGGAACTATTGGTTGGCTAATAGCTGGTGTGGCATTTTTGATTGCAGATTTAGAAACTAAGTACGTATGGACGTGTGTGTGCGGAGCCGCACTCGGTGTTATTGGTATTCGTTACACAATTCGCAGAGCACGCAGAAGCGGTATTTAAGCTTCTAGTTGTCCCGCAATACCGCGAAGAACTTTTCCAAGACGCTCTGCTTCGATTGCAGATGGATGGCGTCCATGGCGTAAACCATTTCCAACCTTGTCCAAAATCTTGATTGTGTCTTCGATCATTGCAGCAAGATCATCACTGTTAGTGCGTGAGTTAGCTGCTAGCGATGGTGGTGCATCAATAATTTTTACAGAGAGCGCTTGTGGTCCGCGACGACCATCGGCAACACTGAAATCCAACTTTGTTCCAGGCTTTACTGTTGATACGCCTTCTGGAAGTGAAGTTGAAGCAAGGTAAACATCTTCGCCTTCATCGGATGCGATGAAACCAAAACCTTTTTCAAGGCTGAACCATTTCACTTTACCTGTAGGCATGGGGAGTGCTCCTTGCTAATTTCTTATATTCGTTTAAGCCGTGGGGGCCACGGGCAGAGGGCTAGTTTATCAGAGCGTTGCTTCGGAGTGCGCGCCGCATCCGTGGTCAACGGAAACCACGCGTGCATCCTCGGGTGAAATCGCATTTGCGCACACCCCAAATGATGAACGCAGTGAACCTGCGATTGGTAAAAAGAATGCGCATGAAGAACACGGTTTTGGTGCTGCTTGTGCAATTGGCGATTGCGGTCCGCGATCACTTTCATACCAACGCTTGCTTGCTTGATCGCGTCCTTCGATAGACATTACTCGTGCACGTCCAAGTCCGAGATCAAATACTTGCATGGCATCTAAATCTTCATCAGCAATAAGTGAGTGCACTGATGGAACTAAACGAGTGTCATCGAGTGAACTTGGAACAATGTCACCGACACCAACATCGCCTGGTTGAATGCGATCACGGTATGCAACCCACTCTGGAGCAAGTAGTGCATCTGGACCTGGAAGAACAACAACATTACAAATAGTTGGTTCGGATTTCTTATCAACGATTGCAATTGTTACGCACCAGCGCCAGCCTTTGTAACCTGCAAGATTTGCTTCAAACAAATAAGTTTCAACGCGACCATCATCATCGATTTCCACGGATACATCTGCGCCAACTAATTCTGGATTGCCGGCATCGGCAATTGCTGCAGAACGTGCGAGTTCGAGTGTGCTCATCGGATAAGGATAAAGCAGAACGCCACTACCGAGTTAATCGGCAGTGGCGTTCGTAACGCTTTACGCGTGAGAAATTAGAAGTCCATATCTCCGCCGCCAGGACCTGCAGGTGCTGCAGGTGTCTTCTCTGGCTTATCAGCAATAACTGCTTCTGTTGTAATGAACAACGCTGCAATCGATGCTGCATTTTGAAGTGCAGAACGTGTCACCTTTGCTGGATCAATGATGCCAGCTTTAATCATGTCAACGTATTCACCTGTTGCTGCATTAAGTCCGTGACCTGCTGTGAGGTGACGAACTTTTTCTACAACTACTCCGCCTTCAAGGCCAGCGTTAATTGCAATTTGCTTAAGTGGCGCTTCGATTGAAACTTCAACAATCTTTGCACCAGTTGCTTCATCGCCTTCAAGCTTTAACTTTGCAAATGCTGCTGTTGCTGCTTGTAGAAGTGCAACGCCACCACCGGCAACGATTCCTTCTTCAACTGCAGCCTTTGCATTGCGAACAGCATCTTCGATACGGTGCTTGCGCTCTTTGAGTTCTACTTCTGTAGCAGCTCCAGCTTTAATAACTGCGACTCCACCAGCAAGTTTTGCTAGGCGCTCTTGTAGCTTTTCACGATCGTAATCTGAATCGCTCTTTTCGATCTCAGAACGGAGCTGTGCAACGCGGCCCTTAATCTGAGCATCGTCTCCGCCACCTTCGATGATTGTTGTCTCTTCTTTAGAGATAACAACCTTGCGAGCGCGACCAAGAAGTTCGAGACCAATCTGATCAAGCTTGAGGCCAACTTCTTCTGAGATAACTGTTGCACCAGTAAGAATTGCAATGTCTTGAAGAATCGATTTACGGCGATCTCCAAAGCCAGGTGCCTTTACTGCTGCAGAGCGGAAGATTCCGCGAATCTTATTTACGACCAGAGTTGCAAGTGCTTCGCCTTCTACATCTTCGGCGATGATTGCAAGTGGCTTTCCTGATTGCATAACTTTTTCAAGTACAGGAACGAGGTCTTTAATGTTTGAGATCTTTCCGTTAACGATAAGTACGTATGCATCTTCTAGAACTGATTCCATACGATCTTGATCTGTTACGAAATATGGAGAGATATAGCCTTTATCAAAGCGCATACCTTCTGTGAGTTCGAGTTCTAGTCCAAAAGTATTTGACTCTTCAACAGTGATGACGCCCTCTTTGCCAACCTTGTCCATTGCTTCGGCAATCATTTCGCCAATTGTGGAATCTGCGGCAGAGATAGATGCAGTTGCTGCAATCTGCTCTTTTGTTTCAACGTTTTTAGCCATTGAACCGAGCTCAGCAACAATTGCTGCCACAGCCTTTTCGATGCCGCGCTTCAGTGCCATTGGGTTTGATCCCGCAGCAACGTTACGTAAACCTTCGCGCACAAGTGCTTGTGCAAGCACAGTCGCTGTAGTTGTTCCATCGCCAGCGACATCATCTGTCTTCTTAGCAACTTCCTTAACTAGCTCTGCGCCAATTTTTTCCCATGGATCATCAAGATCGATCTCTTTTGCGATTGAAACACCATCGTTTGTGATTGTTGGTGCGCCCCACTTCTTCTCGAGAACGACGTTACGTCCACGAGGTCCAAGGGTTACCTTCACTGCATCTGCAAGCACGTTCATTCCGCGCTCTAGCCCACGACGAGCTTCTTCGTTAAAAGCAATCTGCTTTGCCATGCTTTTGTACTCCTCAAATAATGTGACGGACAATATGAGGCTGCTGTTATCACTCTAGCCTCGAGAGTGCTAACGCCAAATCTACGCGAGTAATTCCAGGACTGCAAAACCGAGCGGGAATTTAGCGGGATGTGCGAGCGGACATGCGTGCCTCGCGCAGGCGGCGAAGGCGTTTGACCAACATCGGGGCCGCAATGAGTGCGTCCTGGCGATCGATTAAATCATTGAGTAATTGGTAGTAACGAGGAGCACTGAGGTCAAAGAGTTCTTTAATTGCAGACTCTTTTGCACCAGCGAATTTCCACCATGTTCCTTCGAATTCAAGGATGCGCGTTTCTAGTTCGCTTAAACCGGCAGGCGAATTATTGGCACTTTCCATCATGGACATGGAGAGAATCTTACGGGGAGGCGATTAAAAAGTGTGGGATTTACAGACTGGCTTCTGCTCGTTTTACGATGTTTCGAATCATCGTTGGAAAAACTAAAGTGTGCAGCGGTGCGACTGCATACCAATACAACTGTCCTCCAAGACCGCGGGGAACAAATGTTGCTTCCTGAATAATTCTTGTTTTTCCTTCATGCGTATCAACTCTAAATTCAAGCCACGCTTTTCCTGGCAAAACCATTTCTGCATATAGCTTCATTCGCACACCGTGTTCGATTTCTTCTACTCGCCAAAAATCTAAGCTGTCACCAATGCGCAAATTATTTGGATCACGACGTCCGCGACGCAAGCCAACTCCACCGAAGAAGCGATCAATTACGCCGCGACCCCACCAGAGAAAATCTGAACCGTACCAACCATTTTCTCCGCCGATACTTTCAATGTATTTCCACACTGTTTCAATTGGCGCACTCGTAAGTGTTTCACGGCGATCACTTAAAACCATTTCGCCTGCCCACTCAGGATCTCCTTGAGCTTTTTGCCATGGGGCAGTTGGAGATGTTGCATCTGACCAACGTGTTTCTACCTTGTGATCATTAGTTCGAGTGAGCGCTAATTTAATTGACTCTTCGACATTTAATAAGCCTTCAGGTGGTGGTGGAATCAGTGCATCAACGCTCTTGTTTTTATCCGCAACAACTTCGCTAATGAGCGAACCAACGAGTGGTCGTGCAAGTGAAGTTGGTACAGGTGTGACGAGGCCAATCCACAAACTTGAAAGATTTGGAGTTAGCACCGGCACTTGAATAATCCAACGCTTGCGCAAGCCAGATAACTTTGCGAATTTTTGCATCATGTCGGCATAGGACAAGACTTCTGGTCCCCCAATATCAAAAACCTGATTGACGGGCTTTTCTAATACCGCGGCTTTACGCAAGTAATACAAAACATCTCGCACAACGATCGGCTGAGTTTTATTCGAAACCCATTTAGGCGTTGTCATAATCGGTAATCGGTGAGTCAGGTGACGAAGCATTTCAAAGGATGCTGATCCTGAACCAATAATGATTCCCGCACGAAATTCGAGTACCGGAACAGATGTCGAAGCCAACTCTTTACCAGTTTGAACGCGCGATGAAAGGTGCTTGCTGCTGTTCTTATCATTTGCAATTCCGCCAAGATAAATAATCTGTGAAACACCGGCGCGTTCAGATGCTTGGGCAAAATTGCGAGCCATCTCAGATTCAACAGCCGTAAAGTCAATGCCTACGTTAATTGAGTGCAGTAAGTAAAAGGCTGTGTGAATTCCGGATAGTGCGCGATCTAAATCCGCAGAATTGGTTGCATTTCCAACCACAATCTCAACGTCATTGGCCCATTCGCGATCTTGAACTTTAATTCGGTCGCGTACTAATACCCGCACATCGTGTCCATCAGCTAATAATGTGGGAACTAGTCGACCGCCCACATATCCAGATGCACCGGTAATGAGATACTTACGCTTCAGATTCTGCTGACTCATGGTTATAAGCCTAGACTTAAGCCAAGAAAACCAACACTTGAGAAGAGGCGACATGACAAAACCACGCGTTGTGATTCTCGGTGCTGGCTTCGGTGGATTGACCGCCGCCCGCGAACTTCGTGATCATGCAGATGTCACTGTTGTGGATCGCCATAATTTTCAAACATTCTTGCCACTTTTATACCAAGTGGCTTCGGCTGGCCTAGCCGCCGATCACGTTGCTCACCCAGTTCGTGGTGCGCTTCGTAAATCGGGTGCACAGTTTCGAATGGGTTCTCCCATCACTGTTGATCACAAGAATAAAACAGTAAAAATCGATAGCTCCGAAGTTTTAGCTTTTGATCACTTGATTATCGCCCTCGGTTCGGCGACTGCAGATTTCGGCGTAAAGGGCGTCAGCGAGTTCGCACTTGGAATGAAGAGTGTGCACGAAGCACTTGCGATTCGTGCAGAAGTAATGCGTCGCTTCGAAGATCTCTGCCGTTTTCAAGATGACACTGTGTTTACCATCGCAGTTGTAGGCGGTGGCCCAACTGGTGTGGAAATGGCTGGAGCATTCGCAGAACTAGTACGTGGTCCACTCGCAAATGACCAGGCACAAGCGGCGGCAAACATGAAGATAGTTTTGATCGAAGCAGGTCCACGATTGTTGCCAAGTTTTTCACCATCACTGTCAGCGCGCACTAAGAAAGATCTTGAAAAACTCGGCGTCGACGTAATGCTTAATACAGCTGTTGAAGAAGTGAAAAATACTTCAATTAACATTAAGGGCGCAGCGGCAATACCGGCACAAATAACAATTTGGGCAGCTGGTGTTCAAGGAGAACCAACTGCATCAGCCCTTAACCTTCCGCTAATTTCAACGCGAGTTGATGTCGAACAAACACTTCAGGTGAAGAATTATCCGCACATTTGGGCAATCGGGGATATTTCAGGATTCAAAAACTCTGATGGAAAATTCCTTCCAATGGTTGCACCTGTTGCAATGCAACAAGGTCGCTTCGTTGCAAAACAGATTCTCAATCTTGCGAAGAATAAACCTTTGAATCCATTTAAGTATCGCGACAAAGGATCTATGGCAACTATCGGCAGGAACAAAGCGGTCGTTGAAGCAGGAAAGTTTAAGATGACCGGAATTCTTGCTTGGTATGCATGGCTCTGGTTGCACTTGTTTTATTTACTGGGTGGACATAACAAAATTGGAACCATGGCAGATTGGACCTGGAACTATCTGACTTACGATCGCGGCAATCGTCACATCATGGATTCAATTTAAATGCAGAAGTACATCAACGTTCGTGGTCATGAAATATTTACATTTCAATGGTCCAGACGCGGCGAAGCCCTTGTCATTTTGCACGGCGGCTTAAGCCATAGTGAAAAAGTAAAGAAGTACCTGTTGCCGGCAGTGAAGAGAGATTTCAAGGTTTTTGCATATGACCGCACAGGCCATGGTCGCACTGCGAATCAAAAGGGAAGTTTCCACTTTAACTTTCAGACCAAAGAGCTAATCGCCTTCTTAGAAGATGTGGTTAAAGAGCCTGCGCACCTCATTGGCTGGAGCGATGGCGCAAATATTGCTCTCTTAGCTGCGATAAACCGTCCGGAACTCGTGCGCTCAGTTGTTGCAATCGGTGGCAACACAACTGCTGCCCAAGTCCGCTTAAAAATTGGAAAACCACAAGTCTCACCTGAAGCCCAAGCCGACCACGATCGCGTATCCCCTGATCCTGGCTCTGAATTAATCAAGAAATTAACCACAGCTTTTAAAGTCTGGAAAACCGAACCAAATATTTCTCCAGCAAAGTTATCAAAGATTAAGTGTCCGGTTTTAGTCCTTGCCGGCGATGATGATGTTATTAGTGCCAAAGAATCAGAAAAGATGTATCAGGCAATAACTAATGCGCGACTTGCAATTGTTCCTGGCGCATCGCATTCGGTTGTTAAAGAAAAAACTGGATTAGTTCAAGCTTTATTAAAAGATTTTTACGCTCACCCTGATTACCCCGTAACAAGAGACCCAATCAGTCGATTGGGGTAATCGACCCAGATTTCACATCGTAAATTGCACCGCCAACGATGACACCGTCTCGAAGCAATGGGTACGAGCGCACGCGCTGTACATCGATTGCGAGCGCAGCTTTTTGATCTTTGACAGTTCTAAACTCCAGTGAACGCGTATCAACTCCAAATTCTTTATCTATGTGCGCATGAATTTCTTCTTCTGTCGCGCTAGCCATTCTGCAATCCGTATGTGGCATGATCAAGATTCGATTGACGCCTAACAAATATGTTGCCAACACCAATGTGCGCAAAACATCTTCAGTAACCCGCGCTCCAGCGTTACGTAAAATTTTGGCATCCCCTGATCGCATGCCGACAACAGAGAGTGGATTAATTCGCGAATCCATGCACGTGACAATTGCTAAGCCCTTGGCTGCACGACCCGTGAGCTCTGAATATTTGAAGCTAGCGACATACTCTTTGTTGGCCCCCAGCGCATCGGCAAAGCCATCCCTTGGAAAGCCTGCCTGGTCCATATTTCGCCTCATTTTCTCACCGTCAGTGTGTGCTATGTCCGAATTCTAGGCGAAAAAAACCTCGGACATTGGGCAATATTGGGTTGCATTACTGGCCCGTAAGTCAGACCATTAGGGTGGTGAGTCGTTCCCTGTAGTGGCCCCACGCCGCAACAGATAAGAAAGTCCACGCTTCATTCGCGCGAATGAAGGTCAACAAATTGCCCTCTTGGAGGCTTTTTAAATGCTTGAATTAACAGCCAACCAATGGAACACGATCTATAACGTATTCTCGTTTGGATTGATTTCCATGCTTGCGTGCACTGTCTACACACTTCTAGCACAGTCGCGAGTTCTACCTAAATACCGTAACGCCCTTGTACTTTCATCAATGGTTACATTCATTGCTGGATACCACTACTGGAGAATCTTTGATTCATTCTCAGATGCTTCAGATGGATACAAGGTTGCAACATCTGGTGCAGGATCATTCAACGAGGGATATCGCTACGTTGACTGGCTACTAACTGTTCCACTACTTCTAGTTGAGGTTATCGCTGTTCTCGCTCTTGCAAAGGCCGTAGCATCTTCAATGATCAATCGCCTTGTACCAGCAGCAGTTGCGATGATCGCACTTGGTTACCCAGGTGAGATCTCAACTGATGACGGCACAAAGATTCTTTGGGGCGTTCTCTCAACAATTCCTTTCCTATACATTCTTTACGTATTGTTCGTTGAGCTTGGTAAGTCACTCGATCGCCAGCCAGCAGGCGTAGCTGCGACAATTGGTCGTCTACGTTGGCTTCTACTTGCGACATGGGGCGTTTACCCAATCTCGTACCTATTCCCACTACTTAACATCACTGGAACAGATGCATTTATGTATCGCCAGATTGGTTACACAGTTGCAGACGTACTCGCTAAGTGCGTATTCGGTCTTACAATCTACAAGATTGCAAAGATGAAGTCTGCTGCGGAAGGTATGTCAGAAGACAAGTAATGCGTTAATAAAAACGGTCGCCGAGTCTGACTCGGCGGCCGTTTTTTATGCTTTAAATCAAATAGTTAATTGAAGAAAGAAAAGATGATGAGAGCCGCTCCGGCGACTAGGCCAATCGTTTTTCCTGCTTGTGTTTCAAGCCAAGCTAAGCCCGCTTTAGTAAATCCGAGTACAAGTGTGATTACACCGCCGGCGATCAACACCAGGCTATTTGTCATCGCATTTGGATTGCTATCTTGATAGCGCCAATTAATCAGGCCCAGTGCAATAAAGAGATATCCAGCCCATCGAGCGTTTGTTTTAACCATGAGCCCCCCGTCAGGATTGAACTGACGACCTACGCATTACAAGTGCGTTGCTCTACCACTGAGCTAGGGAGGCCTTTCGTGCTGCGCAATTATGGCAGTAGATGACAAAATCTAGAAATCAAGCCGTGAGGCCGTGTGAGCGGTAGATTTGCGCAATGCTGCTCGGTGTCTTAGATGTTGGATCAAACACCATTCACCTACAGGTTATGCAGGCCCACCCCGGAGCGCGCCCAACACCGACTACTAACCTTAAAACAGAACTGCGATTAACCGATTATTTGGATGAACTTGGAAACATCTCACCTCTTGGCATTGAACAATTGCACAAAGCTATAGGCGAAGCACTAGCTCACGCTAAAGAGTTTAAGACCGAAGAAATAGTTGCCTTTGCCACATCTGCTATTCGAGAAGCAACAAATGGCACAGAAGTTATTAAAGAAATTACTGAACGTCACAATATCGAATTACAAATTCTTAATGGCATCGAAGAGGCCGCAATGACATTTTTAGCCGCCCGCCGTTGGCTTGGTTGGTCCAGTGGACGATTATTAATACTAGATATTGGTGGCGGGTCATTAGAAATGGCTGTTGGAGATGATGAGTACCCCGATGAATCAATTTCTCTACCACTCGGAGCAGCTCGGTTAACAAGAACTTATTTGCGTAACGATCCTTACTCATCCAAAGATGTTAAAAAGCTAGAAGAGTTTGTTAATGAGGCTCTGGCTAGTTCTCTTACGCCCGCGCTGGCTGAGCACCGCGCAGATCACTTTGTTGCCACAAGTAAGACCTTTAGAACTCTTGCACGACTCAACGAATTTTGGTTTAAAGATAATCCGAAGAAACTCACTATTTCATCGCTTGAAAAAGCCATTCCTAAATTGTTGGCCATGAACAATAAGGAACGTTCTGAACTTCCTGGTGTTTCAGCAAATCGTGCACAGCAAATTGTTGCTGGCGCAATCGTTGCTTATAGTGTTTTATCTAAATTAGAACTAGACGAAGTTGAAATCTGTCCGTGGGCGCTCCGTGAAGGGATAGTGCTCAAATGGCTTGATTGGATGAAGATTTAGCTAGATTTGTGGAGATTCAACCCAATCAACAGCACACACTTCGCCATCTTTATGGTGAATAACCCACGCTTGGGCAGGTTCTAACTTTGAGTCCATCTCCTTGAAATACTTTTTTCCAACTAACTTCTTCAATACTTTTGGCAAAATCGGATTGTGGCTACAGATGAGCACATTTTTTCCATCGATCATCAGGCTGGAGACGTAATCCAGTGCGGCATCTTTATCTTTTGCAAACGCATCTTCACTCAAATCTAACGCAATAAACAAATTCAAATCCAACGCTCTCGTGAGATCTTCTACGGTCTGCATACATCTATACGCGTCAGAGGAGTGAACTTCAGTTATGTTGTATGGAAAAAATTGAGGTAGCAATCTTTTTGTTTGTAATTGTCCTAAATTGTTTAAGGGGCGATCGGCATCATCGCCATCCCACTCTTCGCGTTTGAGTGCCTTTGCATGTCGAAGAAGTACAAGTGGCGTTGTGTCAACTCCAACTTCGGTGAAGAAATCTACAATTGCTCTGTCATCTTCAAGGGTTAACTTCTTCTTGGCTTCTTTTACTTCTAGCCAAAGAACTTCGTCAATTTCAGTTGTGTCTATTGCGGTAGGCGTGGCATCTGTTGCGCGTGCTGACCAGTACCTAACAATTTTTTTTCCTTCTTCGACTTTATACGTTGCTTGGCCAATTTCAGGACCAAACTCTGGTGTGTATCCAGTCTCTTCAATAACTTCTCTGTAGGCACAAGCGATGTGTGACTCTTTTTCTTCTACTTTTCCTTTTGGCAAAGACCAATCGTCATAGCGTGGACGATGTACCAATGCGATTTCAATTTTCTTTTGTGAATAGCGCCATAAAACGGCGCCTGCTGCTTGAATTACCCCAGTTTCACTCATCACGAAGATTGTTTCTCATTCTTAAAGCGTTTAGCAAACAAAGAATGCATATTCTTCAGAGAATGACCGCTAGCACTCGTTGTATGACGAATCCATTGATCTCCTGTGAGGTGCCAGCTGGAAACCTCATCGGATAGGCCAACATCAAGAATCTCCTGGAGATATTCCTTATGGGATTTCTTATCAATGCGCACAAGACTTTCTACACGTCGATTGAGGTTTCTTCCCATTAAATCTGCACTGCCAATCCAATATTCGTCTTCTCCTGCATTGGTGAAGTGAAAGATGCGAGAGTGCTCAAGAAAACGTCCCAGAATTGATCTGACTTTTATGTTTTCGGATAGTCCAGGTACCCCAGGTTTGAGGGCGCAAATTCCGCGGACAACTAGATCTACAGGGACTCCAGCCTGTGATGCTTCATAAAGTTTTTCAACAAACTCTTCATCTAAAAGTGAGTTCAATTTCAACTGAACTCCAGATGGCATTCCATCTTTAGCATTTTGAATCTCTTGATCAATTCTTTCAATCAATCCTGGGCGCAATGTTCGTGGTGCAACCAATAGTCGGCCATAGGTTGATTGCGGAGCGAAACCCGATAACTGATTAAACAACTTGGATAAATCATCGGTGAGCTCTTGATCACTACTGAGAATGCCTAAGTCTTCATACATGCGGGCAGTTTTTGGATTGTAATTTCCGGTACCGATATGGCAGTAGCTACGTATTCCAGTTGGTTCATCGCGCACTACTAGCGATAACTTCGCGTGCGTTTTAAGTCCCATTAATCCATAGACAACGTGGACACCTACTGATTCGAGCTTTCTTGCCCAACGCACGTTTGCTTGCTCATCAAATCGTGCGCGAATTTCGATTACAGCCAAGACTTGTTTGCCTGCTTCAGCTGCTTCAATCAGCGCTTCAACAATTGGTGAGTCTCCAGAAGTTCTGTAGAGAGTCTGTTTAATTGCTAAAACATGTGGATCGCGTGCCGCACTTTCAAGGAAGCCCACAACGGAAGAAGTGAAGGATTCATAGGGGTGATGTAGAAGTATTTCGCCTTGGCGAATAGCAGAGAAAAACATATCTGTATCTTCTGTATCTACTTCTTTTAGAGACTTAGTTGTTCTAGATCTAAAGGGTGCAAACTTTAACTCTGGAAAATCTAAATCAGCTATTTTGTTTAGACTTGTTAGATCCATTGGATTTGGGACAGAAATAATGTTCTCAGGATTAATCTGAAGATGCTCTGCAAGGCTTTCTAAACGAGAAGTATCGATTCCTTCTTCTATCTCTAAACGTACCGGTGGACCGAATCGTCGGCGCTGTAACTCTTGCTCTAGCGAAATCAAAAGATTTTCAGAGTCTTCTTCGTCGAGATCTAAATCTTGATTTCGAGTAACACGGAATGTGTAGTGATCTTCAATAATCATTCCAGGGAACAACTCTTGTAAGTGAATTGCAATGACGCTTTCCAGTGGAATATATCTATGCGCTTTACTTGGGCCAACTGGCATGAATCTGTTAAGAATCGGTGGAACTTTCACGCGTGCGAAGAAAACTGCTCCGGTGGTTGGATTTTTTACGATGACTGCAAGGTTGAGTGAAAGGCCAGATATGTATGGAAATGGATGAGAAGGATCAACAGCCAGCGGGGTCAAAACTGGAAATATGCGATCTGAAAATATTTTAGAGACGAACTTTCGTTCGTCGGAATCTAGTTCTTCCCACTCGACTAATTCGATTCCTGATTTTCTCAACTCAGGTAGAAGTTCATTCTTAAAAATATTTGATTGGCGTGAGACCAATTCGTGAGTGCGGCGAGAGATTTCCTTCATCAACACATTTGGCTCGATATCTGGACTTGCTGTCATCGGCGAACCATCTTCAAGATTGCTCAAAACAGATGCAACCCGCACCATATAAAATTCATCCAAATTAGATGAAAATATCGCCATGAAACGTACGCGTTCAAGGAGTGGAGTTGACGGATCCGCTGCTAAATCAAGGACGCGTTCGTTGAAGGAGAGCCAACTGAGCTCTCTATCAATCAGGTTTGATGCGGGAAGCATGGATAAATAGTCGCTTTTCTAAATGAACAGTAGGGAAAGAGCAAATGATAACAGTCTTAACTCAATTGGAAAGAGGTGCTCTGCAGGCTCATTAATTCGCTGGCCATGATGTCAGCAATATGTACTTTCCACTTCGGCCATCACCTGATGAACGTCCACGTATTCTGCGCCATACCCAAGGAAGCGCAAATGTTAGGAACCACAAAAGAGTTAAAGCTTTGCGTAGAACCCACGATTTCTTCTTCGATGGGATAACTGATTCTTTCCAACCGGAATCAAATGGAGCACCGATTTTTTCAAGTACTGCTTGTGCCACTCTGTAATGCCCCGTTGTATTTAAGTGCAGGCGATCAAATGCTAAAAGATTTGGATTAGCCGATTGCGGATCCATGGACGCATCCATAACCAACAAATTAAACTTATCTGCAACCTCTCGAACGATTGAGTTAAATGAACTCATTCGTTGTTCCCACATTACGGATGCTTTACCACCATTGCCATTTTTTTCTAGAACTGTAAAGAGCACAATACTTGCACCTGTCTGAACAAGTTGTGTAACGGCTTTTACATACGCCGTGCGAACTATGTTTCGGTCAAAATTTGGGCGAAGTGCATCATTTGCACCGGCGTGAAATGAGACAAGAGTCTGTGGGCCATCAATGAGCGGCAGCGCTAACGGCACTTGATCCTCGAAAACTTGCTTAACTAACTTTCCACGGATAGCGAAGTTGGCGTACTTAAATTCAGGGTTCTGCTTAGCTAGAACGTCGGCAACGCGATCGGCCCAGCCTCGGTAATTACCGTTAATGATTTCATCGCTCATTCCTTCTGAGAATGAGTCGCCTAGAACCAAAAATCGTGTGTACTGCATTTATTTCTTTCTACGTGCCTCGTCCACCCAGAACAGTGCAATTGATGTTGCAACACTTGCATTGAGTGATTCGGTTGCTGCGTTCATTGGAATAGAAACAACGAGATCGCATTTTTCGCGAACAAGACGTGAAAGACCTTTTCCTTCGCTGCCAACAACAATCATGATCGGTTCGGTCGCGACCTTCATCTCGGACAAAGTGACATCTGATTCGCCATCTAAACCAACTACAAAGCAGCCCATTTTCTTGGCATCTTCAATTGTGCGAGCCATGTTGGTTACTTGTGCAACAGGTATGCGTGCGGCGGCGCCGGCCGATGATTTCCATGCAGATGCGGTCATTGCTGCAGCACGGCGCTCTGTCATAACAACTCCGGCAACACCAAAGGCTGCGGCGCTTCGGACAATTGCACCGAGGTTTCGTGGATCCGTTACACCATCTAAAGCAATGATGAGGGCTGGATACTTTGCACGTTCGCTAATTTCTTGGAAAGAAGAGTATTGATAAGGCTTAATAGCAAGAATGATTCCTTGGCTATTTGCAGAGATGCCTTCGATTTCGGCGCGGTGTACTTCGCGAATTGGTAATCCGTGATGCAGTGCAAGTTGTAATGACTCTGCAACGCGATCGTCTACATCGATACTGCGCGCAACCATTAATTCAGTTGCCGGAACAGCAGCACGTAGCGCCTCTAGAACTGCGTTACGACCAGAAACAATTTCGCCCTTTGGTTTTTCCATACGAACAGAACGTGCACCAGAAGATGGTGAACGTTTTTCTGCTGCCTTCTTTCGCTTAGCAGCTGCGTGATATGGACGATCTTCTGCTTTAGGTGTTGGACCTTTACCCGACAGACGACTCTTATTTTTTCCACCAGTGCCACCGGAAGGACCTTTTTTAGATCCGCGCACTGCGCCTTTGCGTTCTGAATTGCCGGCCATTTATTTACTGCCTTCTGTTGGTGTTGCATTGGATGTCATCGACCAACGTGGCCCTTGAGCAGTGTCTTCAATTGAAATACGGAGTGCAGCTAAACCATCACGAATCGCATCAGATGCTGCAAAGTCTTTACGTTCGCGGGCCGCAGTGCGCTGAGCAAGGGCTAACTTAATTGTTCCATCGAGTGCTGCAGTCAGATCTGTTGCTCCAGACTGTGCGAATACTGAATCAAATGGATCGCAACCAAGTACTTCGAGTGCTCCACGAATCTCATTTGCGTGTTGTGCAATCGCTTTTTTCTCACCATCTGTAATTGCGGTATTGCCTAGACGCAGTGATTCAGAGATGCCCGCAAGTGCTGTTGGCACTGCTAAGTCATCATTCATGGCCGCGGAAAAAGTAGCGTTAACAACTGGTGTTGGTTCGGTGCCAAGAATTTCAACTGAGCGTTGCAAGAAAGATTCAATGCGACGAAACGCAATTGCGGATTCCTCGAGGGCGCCCATGGAAAATTCGAGCATTGATCGATAGTGCGCACCGCCGAGATACCAGCGAAGTTCAATGCCACGAACTGATTTCAGTAGTTCGGCTACTTGTAGTGAGTTGCCGAGTGACTTACTCATCTTTTCGCCAGAGGCTGTAACCCAAGCGTTGTGCATCCATAGCTTTGCAAATGGATAACCCGCTGCTTCTGATTGTGCAATCTCATTCTCGTGGTGTGGGAAAACTAAATCCAATCCGCCACCGTGAATATCAAATGCTTCACCTAAATATGTATGCGCCATTGCAGAACATTCGAGATGCCATCCTGGGCGACCTGCACCCCACGGAGTTGGCCACGATGGATCTCCTGGCTTTGCAGCTTTCCATAGTGCAAAATCTCGTGGATCTTTTTTGTATGTTTCATCCGCATCTGCTGCCGGTTGTAGATCATCTAATTTTTGACGAGACAGAGTCAGATACGAAGTGAGCTTGCGAACCTCTAAATACACATCGCCGTTGCCTGGTGCGTAAGCAGCTCCACGTTCGATGAGCTTTTGCATTAACTCAATCATCTGTGTGACATGGCCCGTCGCGCGAGGTTCGTACGTTGGCGGCATGACATTGAGTGCAGCGTATGCATCGGCAAATGCGCGCTCGTATTTCATGGCAACTGCCCACCAAGGCATCTCTTCGTGAACAGCTTTGTGCAAGATCTTGTCATCAATATCGGTGACGTTACGAATAAAAGTTACGTTGTAACCACTCTTTGTGAGCCAACGGCGCAAAATATCGAAGTTGACTCCACTACGCACGTGGCCGATGTGTGGTGGTGCTTGAACGGTTGCACCACAGAGATAAATAGATGCTTCATCTTTTTTTAGCGGTTTAAAAGGTGCAGTGGTTCGCGTTAACGTGTCATATAAATGTAGCGAACTCATTAGGCAATTCTACCCTTGCTTAATGAGTAGAGCTGACGCGATAGCAGCGATACCGCGACCTTCGCCCGTTAAACCCAAGCCATCAGTTGTTGTTGCAAGTACGGAAACATTCGCGCCACCGAGGGCTGCAGATAATGTCGCAATCGCTTCACTGCGACGAGCGGCAAGTTTTGGTCGATTGCCAATAATTTGAACAGTTACGTTTGAGATTGCATAACCTGCTGTACTGATTTTCTGGAATGTTTCTTTCAATAACGTCACACCTGATGCACCTGCATACTCTGGTTTATCTGTTCCAAAGTTTGTGCCGAGATCTCCTAGCTGTGCGGCTGCAAATAAAGCATCACAGATTGCATGAGCTGCAACATCGCCATCAGAGTGGCCTTCAACGCCTGTTTCATTAGGCCATAACAATCCTGTCAACCACAAAGGACGACCATCTGCGAATGCATGTGCATCAACACCCACACCTGTTCTAAATCCTGTTGATGTCCCGAGCAATGAGATAGCAGTTGCTAGATCTGTTGGTGTTGTAATTTTTAGCGCACGTTCTTCGCCGTTGATGATCAAAACTTTATGACCAAGAGCTTCTACGAGTGCGCCATCATCAGTGGCATCAGCGCCGCTTGCATGTGCTTTCTTTAAAGTATCTAAATCAAAACCTTGTGGAGTTTGTACGCGGCGCATTGTTGTGCGATCTGGGGTTGATGTGACGTGTCCGTTGGCATCAACGCTCTTTACGGTATCTATTAACTCAAGACCAGGAATGACTGCGACTTCACCTTTTTCGAGGGAAGTTAATACGCGTTGTGCTAACTCTGTTGTTGCAAGCGCACGCGCTGCATCATGAACCAAAACATATTTACTTTTGCCTGATAGCGCTGCGATTCCGGCTCGCACACTATCTGAGCGGGTTGCGCCACCCACAACAACAGTGATGTCGCTGCCAACTAGTTCTTGTATTTGTTTTTCAAATCCCGCTGGGGCGCAAATGACTATTTCAGATGTAATAGGTGCAAGGGCTGCAACAGCGTGCTCGATAAGTGTGCGATTACCAAGAGAGATAAGTGCTTTAGGAAGTGTGGCACCGAATCTTTCGCCACTGCCAGCGGCTGCAATGATGGCCGCACACTGGCTCATATGTTTCCCCAAATACGTAGAAAATTTAAACCAAAATTAAGAAGCTAAAACCTCATCGAGGATGACAGCTGCTTTTTCTTCATCAGTGCGCTCTGCAAGTGCGAGCTCTGAAATCAAAATCTGCTTTGCCTTTGCGAGCATGCGCTTTTCGCCAGCTGATAATCCACGATCTAGATCGCGGCGATAGAGATCACGAACAACTTCGGCGACCTTAATAACATCTCCTGATGCCAACTTCTCAAGGTTTGCCTTGTATCGGCGTGACCAGTTAGTTGGTTCTTCTGTGTAAGGCTGACGCAAAACATTAAATACACGATCTAGTCCGGCGCTATCTACAACATCTCTAACGCCGACGAGGTCAACGTTTTCTGCTGGTACGCGAACTGTAAGGTCGCCTTGTGCAACCTTTAAAACGAGGTAGGTCTTCTCTTCGCCTTTAATAACTCGGGTTTCAATGGCTTCGATAAGTGCTGCTCCGTGATGAGGATAAACAACGGTTTCGCCGACCTTAAATGTCATGTGTTGCCCTTCGTTAGAGGCTAATAATACCAGCCATTTATGGGGTTAGTCACCTCGGATTCAAGCGGGTAAAAACGCCCTTTTGCCATGAGAGAATATCTTCCTGACATCTTGACAAAAGCGAAAAACTTAATTTTTCAAAGTATTTGGAGATTAGAAATGCGTCTTCGCACAATAGTTGCGCCACTTGTAATTGCTGCGCTTGCACTTTCACTTACTGGATGCGGTGCAGGATCTAATGCAACTACTCGGTTAACAAAGAAAGTAACCGATGGGCAAGAAGCTGAAATCAAGAATAATGGAAATAAAATTGTATTAAGAAACTTTGTTTTAGTTACACAGCCTGATGGTTCAGCAGTTGTAGTTGGAACAGTCATTAACCGCGGTGAAAATGAAGACGCACTTTTAGGTGTATCAATCCCAGGAATTCAGGCACAAATTACTGGTGCCAGCACAATCGCTCCAAATGGCGTAATAACTTTTGAAGGCGATATTGCAAACATTAAAGCGGTCATTCCTGCTGCTAATTTAGTGCAAGGCACTAATACAAATCTCTCACTCTTCTTTGGTAACGCCGGAGAAATTACCTTTGATGTTCTTGTGCAAAAGCCAGAGGGAATTTATGCAGGAGTTACTTCTCAAGCTTCCATCTTGTAACCAAGACCGCGCACAGTCTGAATAACAACTGGGTTGGCTGGATCTACTTCAATCTTCGCGCGTAAGCGCTTGATGTGAACATCTAAAGTCTTTGTATCTCCCACATAATCGCTGCCCCAGACGCGATCAATAAGTTGCATGCGAGTCAGCACGCGACCAGCATTTCGCATAAGAAATTCGAGTAATTCAAACTCTTTGAGTGGAAATGAAACGCTCTCATTATTAATACTGACTAAGTGGCGTTCGACATCCATGCGAACTGGACCTGCAGCAAGTGAGCCACTGTTAGTGCTTTCATCTGTGAATTCGCCGGTATTGCGACGAAGCACTGCGCGAATTCGAGCTACTAATTCTCGCGAAGAATATGGCTTAGTGATGTAGTCATCTGCACCAAGTTCGAGACCAACAACCTTGTCGATTTCAGAATCTTTTGCGGTCAGCATGATTATTGGAACATTTGAACGTGTACGCAGTTGCTTGCATACTTCTGTGCCCGATAAGCCAGGCAACATTAGGTCAAGCAAAACTAAGTCGGCCCCGCCGCGATCAAACTCTTCTATTGCTTTGGTGCCAGTATCAGCAACGCAGACATCAAAACCTTCACGGCCTAACAAATATCCCAATGCATCTGAAAATGAATCTTCATCTTCCACAACTAGAATTCGGGACATTATTTTTCCTCCGTCAAACTAGGGACGCTTGCAAGGTTCTCTCGTAAGTCGCCTGTTTCTTTAAATTCGGGAAGTCTCACGGTGAAAGTGCTTCCTTCGCCTGGCTCGCTCCACACATTTATATCTCCACCGTGATTTGTGATGATGTGTTTAACAATTGATAATCCCAATCCTGTTCCACCAGTGGCACGCGAGCGCGCCGGATCTACACGATAAAAACGTTCAAAGATTCGTTCGATGTTTTCCTCTGTAATTCCGATACCTTGATCCTTCACCTTTATTTCCGCCAGGCCATTAGCGCGATGAAGGTAAACAACCACTGTTGTTTTGTTCGAACTGTAGTTAATTGCATTTTCAATAAGATTGCTGATTGCCATTTCTAATTGACTTTCATCACCTAAAACAGTGACTTCACTGCTCTTGATAAAATCAACCTTTATTTCGCGCGATTCTGATGTTAAACGAGATTCATCAATTGCTTGTAAAATTAAATCACTTAGTAATACCGGCGTTGCATTCTTTAATGGATCTTCATCTTGAATGCGCGATAGATTGATAATTTCCTGGACTAAACCTGATAAACGCCTTGTTTCGGCTTGCATGCGGTTTGCAAACCGAGCAATGGCTTCGGGATCATCGCTGGCCTCCAGGACAGCTTCACTTAATATTGAAAGTGCTCCGATAGGTGTTTTGAGTTCGTGAGAAATATTTGCAACGAAATCTCTACGAACGGCATCAAGTCGTCTAAATTCAGAGTCGTCAAAAATTAGTACTGCAATTACGCCTTGGTTACCGATTGGGGCTACGCGAACCAAAAGGTTGTGTGTTCCTTCTCCAATAGGCCCTCGAGGAAGTTCAACTGTTGCCTCTTGAGCAATCTGGGAACGTCTACAGGCTCGAACAATATTAAGGATTTCATTGCTAACTAATTTTCCTTCACGAACCATGCCCAGAGTTGTAGATGCATCTGATGCACGAATAACAACCTCACCTGGTGCCAGCAATAAATATTCGGCGTCAACAACTTCTAGCAGGTCAATAATTCCAGCCGGTAGCGACTCCACGCTATTTGCATTTTCACGTGCTGCGCCTCGACCGAACATGGCTCCATCGTAGAGATTGTGCGAGCAACTCTCATCATTGAGGGTGAGGCAGGTATGAAAAATCCATTTTTTAGCCTTGCATTCAAGTTCCGTTAACCTGCCTCCGACAATTAGGCTCCACCGCAAGGTAGATTGAGCAGATGCGCGAAGCCTTTCAGGACGAATTAGATGGAATTACTCGCTCTCTCACCGAGATGTGCGATCTCGCGCGCAGTGCGATGGTTAATGCCACTAAAGCTATTTTGGAAGCCGACCTTGCACTAGCTGAAGAAGTTATTTCAGAAGATGACAAGATTGACGCACTTCACCACGACTTAGACTCTCGAATTCTTCTTTTGATGGCTCGTCAACAACCTGTTGCAGGTGATTTGCGCGCACTAGTTGCCTCGATCCGCATGAGCTCTGACATCGAACGCATGGGCGATCTTGCTCACCACATCGCGAAGCTTGCGCGCATGCGTTATCCAGCGTGCGCTGTTCCACCTGAATTAGTTTTTATCATTCAAGAAATGGGACAAGTTGCAGAAAAAATCATCATCAAAACCACGGGAGTCATCACTTCACACGACACGTTAGCTGCCCTTGAACTGGAAAAAGATGATGATGAGATGGACAAGTTGCATCGCAAATTATTTGAAATCATCCTTGATGACAGTTGGACGCATGGAATTGAGACTGCAATTGATCTGACATTACTTGGTCGCTATTACGAGCGCTACGCAGATCACGCTGTATCTGTTGCTCGACGCGTGTACTTCCTTGTTACAGGTACGTACTCTTCTGATTTTGCTTAATTACTTCTTTCCCTGATTTGCAACCGCAGCAATAGCAGCCTGGGCTGCAGCTGGATCTAAATACTCTCCGCCAGATTTAAGTGGCTTTAAATCTTGACCTAATTCGTAAAACAGCGGAATACCTGTTGGAATATTTAATCCAGCGATATCAGTATCGCTAATTCCATCTAAATGCTTAACGAGTGCGCGCAGTGAATTGCCGTGGGCTGTAACCAAAACCGTTTTTCCACTTAACAAATCAGGTGCAATATTCTCGTGCCAATAGGGCAACATGCGTGTGACAACATCTTTTAAGCACTCTGTCTTAGGAAGATCTTTGCCAAGTCCTGCATACCGTGAATCATGTGCTTGGCTAAATTCGGAACTATCTTCGATTGCCGGTGGTGGCACATCAAAAGAGCGACGCCACAATTGGAATTGTTCTTCGCCATATGCAGCAAGGGTCTCTTTTTTATCTTTTCCTTGCAGAGCGCCATAGTGACGTTCATTTAAGCGCCACGAACGTGAAACTGGAATCCAATGACGATCACATGCGTCCAGTGCCAATTGCGATGTATGAATCGCACGACGTAGCAAAGATGTATGAACTAAATCTGGCAATAAACCGCGCTCGGCTAAAAGTGCTCCGCCGCGCTTTGCTTCTGCTTCGCCAGATGCGGATAAGTGAACATCAACCCAGCCTGTAAACAGATTCTTTGCATTCCATTCGGATTCACCGTGGCGCAAAAGAATGAGTTTGATTGTCATATGAGCATCTTAAATGAAGTGTCGAGCAAACTCTAAATTTGCAAGTGATTCGCCGCGAGAAACTCGCCATGCCCACTCACGACGAATTGCGTTAGCAAAACCGAGTTCGAGTAATGGATTAAATGAAGAGTCTGAGTACTGCAATACCGCACCGAGTAATCGATCTATTTCGCGATCTGTGACCGCATTAAGAGGCAGGCGTCCTACAAGGTAAATATCTCCGAGAGTATTGATTGCAAATGCGATGCCATACATGGATGCATTCTTTGTCATACACCAGTGGTGTACTCCTGCTTCGTTCTCATCTGGTTTGCGGATAACGAAAGCGTTAATGCTTAAAGAGTGATCTCCAACAACTAGAGCGCAGTGCGTCTGCAATTTGGTTTCACCGGGCAACGTCACTAAAAACGTATTCTCATCTCGGCGGTCATAATCGAGGTCATGAGAATCTAGAAACTCTTCGATTATGACGCGTGGATCAATTGCCATCAGGCACCAGAAGTTTTACGCGCTTCACGTACATCAGAGAGCACACGATCATAAATATCAAGGGTTCCACGAGCAGTTGCATCCCAACCAAAGTGTGAGGCATGTTCGATTGCACCAAGTGACAAGAGCACCCGACGTTGTGGTTCTTGAATTAAACGTGAGAGAACAGATGACCACGCGCGTGGATCGTGACCATCAACTAGGACGCCAGAAATACCGTCAGCAACTGCTGTGCGAAGTCCGCCAACTGCTGTTGCAACAACTGGTGTTCCGCATGCTTGTGCTTCAAGTGCAACTAAACCAAAGCTTTCGGAATAACTTGGAACGCATACAAGATCTGCGGCGCGATACCACTGTGGCAAATCTGCACGTGGAACAGGTGGTGCGAATTGCACAACATCTGAAATTCCAAGCCATGCGACTAATTCCTTTAAGCGTTCTACTTCTGATGTGTTGGCACCTGATGCACCACCAATGATGTTAACAACAAGTTTTGGTCGCAACTGCGGTGAGTGCTTAATCATTTCTGACGTTGCACGAATGAGTAATTCAGGCCCTTTGTGCGGCTGGATGCGGCCAACAAAAGTAATAACGAGTGCATCTTGAGCTAAGCCAACAGCTTTACGAGCCGCAGCTCGTCCAGCACCTGCTGTAAATGTGTAGAGATCTACACCAGGACTGACAACATGCACGTTGTCAGGACATGCGCTGTAAAGCGAAACCAAACTTGCAGCTTCGGCATCTGTATTTGCAATTAAGCCAGTGGCTGCTGCAACAACTTGTGTTTCACCCTGCACGCGAATCATTGGTTCTGGCACTTCGCCTTCAGCCAAATTTAAATTCTTTACGCGAGCCATTGTGTGCATCGTGTGAACTAGTGGAATACCGAGCTTTTCTGCCGCTGGCATCGCTACTTTGCCCGAGATCCAATAATGTGAATGGATCACGTCATAAGAATCTTCACTCATGATTCGTGTAAATTCTTTTGATAACTCACCGATTAATTCAGGCAATCGCTCTTTAGTAACACCATCGACTGGTCCGACGTTGAGGTGGCGAACACGAACGCCTGGAGAGATTTCTACGATATCTGCAACATCTTTATTTGTTCGACGAGTAAAAATATCTACTTGCACACCCATCGCTGCCATGCGTTCGGCGCTTTCGGTGACATAAATATTCATGCCGCCAGCATCACCAATACCTGGTTGATCCAGTGGTGATGTGTGCACCATCAATGTGGCAATGCGGCCATTCATGTGCCAAGTCTACCCGCGTGTAATGCAGGCGCGAATTGAGCCTATTGCCTCTGATCCTCCGTAGATACGCTCAGATGTATCTACCACGCTGATTCCAAACTCTGCCAATGCAGCAACCATCAAAGTTTCAAACGCTCGTATAGATCCATCACTAATCTTGAAAATAATTGTGCGTCCATCTGCAAGTGTTGCGATTTCAACACCTTCGGCGCCCTCTTTCATAAATAGCCCAGGAACTTCGCGCATCAATCGTGTTGTTAATCTTTTTTCTCCTGCAACCATCTCTGGAAAATCTCTACACGCTTGCACAACTCTTTGATGAATTGGATCCGTTGAAATTGTTATTGCGCGCATCGCACGAGCAAGTCCCATGAGTGAGAAAAGAAATAGTGGCGCGCCACATCCATCGGCACTCGTGAGCGCAACTTTCTCACTCGCTAAGTTCTCTAACTCTTCTTTAATTGCTATCTGTAATGGATGCGCTGGGTCTAAGTAATTAGCCGTCGGCCAACCAGCAGCAACACACGTTGCAAGCATTCCCGCATGCTTTCCGCTGCAGTTCATGGCAAGACGTGTCGGTTCTTTATCTGCCCATGCTCGTCGCTCTGGTTCGCCTAAAGGCTTATCTTTTGCGTTCTGCAAATCTTTTTCGCTTAAACCAACGGTAGCCAATATTTCTAGTGCACCTTCTTGATGCATCGCAGCGCCTGAATGACTTGAGCTTGCAAGTGCCAATAGACGTGGTTCGATATCCAAACCATTTCGAATCATTGCGCTACTTTGAATAGATTTAATTGTTGAACGTGGATATGTCAGCTGCGTTGGATCACCTTTTGTAAAGAGCACAGAACCATCTGAATTAAGAAGAATTAAGTGACCAGTATGAACAGATTCAACGACACCACTTCTGGTTATTTCAGCGAGTATTTCGCCTGCAGAAAATTTAGTCATTTGAGCGAGGAAGAGATGACCAGATGTGGGCTTGTAACTCTTTGCCTTCAGCTGCCATGTCGTATGCAAAGAAGAGTTCGCCGGCAACTAAACCGTAGAGACGCACACCAGCTGTAACAATCTTTGCACTAGGTGCTGAATAACCTTGGTCCATCACGAGTTGAATCTGTGGACCATCGAATTGTCCGACCCATCCTTCGGTGATTCCGGTGTTATGTGAAATCAAAACTTCTAAAACATTATTTGGTTTAACGCGCCAAAAACCAGTTTCAGATGCACCAGGGCGAATTACTTCGCCTTCGGAATCAATAATCCATGAACGTGAGTAATAACTTAAAAATGGGCGACCATCATGATTGAAAACAATTTCGTGGTTGTATTCAAAACCTTCGATACCTGGGTATTCACCGCGACCTTTTCCACGCCATGTGCCAACGAGCCATGCAAGTGGATTGAGATCTGGATGTAAACCTTCAGGAATTGTAAAAACCACTATCGCTGTCCCTTGAGGTAAGTGCTTCGAATACGAGCGCGTGCCTGGCGTTCTTTTCTACGTACTCCGTAAACCATCAACGCCACGCCAAGTGCAAGGGCTGCAACGGCTAAAAGCACAGCGGTTGTGATTTCCATACCCGCAAGCGTACTTTAGAGTTGGCGTATGTCTCGCACTTCAAATCTGGTCATCAAATTAACCTGTGGCCTTGAATCACCAGAGCGCGTATCGCAGGCTTTCTCTGTTGCATCCGCGGCGCTTGCTTCGGGTGTCAACGTTTCATTCTGGCTAACCGGTGATGCTGCCTACTTTGCAATCCCAGGAAAAGCAGCGGCATTTGAGTTGCCACATGCAGCGCCTCTTGAAGATCAACTCAGTGCACTTGTCTCTGGTGCACGAGTTGTTTTATGTTCACAGTGCGCGGTACGCCGAAACATAAATGATGGTGATCAAATTAAAGGAATTGTAATTGAAGGCGCTGCATCATTTGTTGAAGAGATTACTCGCGAGAGCACGCAAGCAATCGTTTATTAAATCGATTAAGCAGGAACAATAACCTGCTGAATTGCAGGAATTCCATCTACTTCTAGCTGTGCTTCTACTGGGGTATTTCTCTTAATAACTGCCAGCGCGATTGTTCCAAGTTCGTGATGACGTGCCACGGTGCCGATAAAGCCAACTCGTACTTCGCCATTTAATACATCTGTGCCTTTTGCAGGGGAAGTAACAACGCTTCCATCGAGGTGTAATAGAACAAGGCGACGTGGTGGGTTGCCGAGGTTGTAAATCTTTGCCACCGTCTCTTGTCCGCGATAACAACCCTTTGCCATATGAACTGATTTGTTTAGAACACCAAGTTCGTTAGGAATTGATTTGTGATCAGTATCAAAACCAATGCGAATTCGACCTGCGGCAACTCGCATCGCATCCAGTGCCCATGTGCCCACTTGTGTTGCACTTTCGTTAAAGACTTTTCGCATATCGTCTAATTCGGCGCGTGGCACAAGTGCATAAGGTCCACCAAGATCAGTCATCGCACCTGGTGCACGCAAAACCGCGAATTCCGATGTTGCATCTCGTACGTCTACTCGCAACATAAATTTCATTTTGTTGAGGTACTCAATCAACGTTTCTTTATACCCAGGATCTAAAACCAAAAAGATTGTGTCGCCATCATCGACAACTAAAAATTGGTATTCAACATGACCTTGCGGATCAAGAATTAAAGCTTCTTGCCACTGGCCAGGTTGTAATTGTTCGTGGTGTTGTGTTGTCAGTGCGTGCAACCAAGTCAGGCGATCTTCGCCTTTGATTGCAACGATTTCTAGATGAGATAAATCTGCCCACGCACTGCCATTTTCAAGAGCGCGCTGTTCTTTTACTGGTTCACCGAAATGCCAAATAGCGCCCTTATCTGGGCCATCTTCAACTAGTACTGCGCTCACTTTTGTTTAGCAGTACAGACTGCGCATGTGCCATAAATTGCAAAGTGTGAAACATCTGTTTTAAATCCATAATCATCTGCGAGCGCATTAACGAATTGGCTTGCAATCTCAATTGGTGCATCGCCCACTGCTTCGCAACTTCCGCAGACAAGGTGTAAGTGCGTTAATTCTTCGGCTGCGTGATATGTCGCACCACCATGACCAAGGTGTGTGTGCTGAACAAGTCCAACGTTTTCAAGTGTTTCAAGGTTGCGATAGACAGTTGATAAATTAATTCCAGGATGTGTCTGGCGAACTTTTTCTGCCACATCTTCCGGGGTTGCATGACCTAACTCGCGAACTGCAGATAAAACTAATTCGCGCTGCGGTGTAAGGCGTAATCCCTTATCGCGTAACTCGTGTTTGTCGGCCATGCGAGAAGTCTAATCTAGATTTGAATAACTAAATCAGCTGGAACTCCTACAGCTGCGCTCACGCTTAACTCCTTACGCACCCCGGGTGCAAGGACTACGAGAGTCCATGAACCTGGGGCTGCGAAGAAACGAAACTGTCCATCGATATTAGTTGGAAGCTCTGCAGTGAAATCGCCGTGGCTATCTAAGAGACGAACATGCGCATTAGCCACCGGTGCACCATTTGGCACACCATCGTCGACGCCCTCTTTAAGAACAACGCCTTGAATAATGCTCTGTGTCGTTAGATCGATTCCATCAAGTGCTGGACCACCCGGTGTTGCACCGCATGTTCTCAACTATGCACCAACAGCTACGGGCACTCCGACTAATGAACCGTATTCAGTCCATGAACCGTCGTAATTCTTAACATTGTTAACGCCGAGCAACTCGTGCAATACAAACCATGAGAATGCAGAGCGCTCGCCAATGCGGCAGTACGCGATCGTGTCTTTTGCAAGATCAACGCCGGCGCTTACGTAGATTGATTTAAGTTCTTCCTCTGACTTGAAAGTTCCATCTTCATTTGCAGCCTTTGACCATGGAATGTTCTTAGCAGTTGGAATATGTCCCTTAATTTGTCCGCCTTCTTGCGGAAGGTGAGCAGGGGCTGCAAGTTCGCCAGAGAACTCAGCAGGGGAGCGAACATCAACGATGTTAAGTGTTCCAATTGCTGCAATTACTTCATCGCGGAATGCGCGAATTGAGTTATCGCGCTCCTTTGCCACATAACGTGTTGCAGCGCGAGCTGGAACTTCCTTTACCAATGGCAGTGCCTTGAGTTCCCAGAGCTTGCGTCCACCATCGATCAAACGAACATCTTGGTGACCATAAATCTTGAAATACCAGTACGCATATGTTGCAAACCAGTTGTTGTTGCCTCCGTAGAGAACAACAGTTGTGTCATTTGCAATACCGTTCTTTGAAAGAAGTGCTTCGAACTTCTCCTTTGAAACAAGGTCGCGCACGAGACCATCTTGCAAGTCATCTCTCCAGTGGAAAGTGATTGCACCTTCGATGTGGCCTTGTTCGTACAGTGTTGTGTCTTCATCTACTTCTACAAATACAACCTTTGGGTTCTTTAGGTTTTCTGTGACCCAATCAGTTGTTACGAGTGCGCTTTCTCTTGACATTTAGTGCTCCTTTTTCTAAAAAATTTGATTATTAACGAGTACGGATTCTTAAAACGAGCAGATACATCTCACAACCAAGACAATAATTAAAAACAGAGTTTAAAAATGCTGCAGCCAGTGCGAACCCAACTGCAATGCTAAATACCGGAACAGATCCGATTGCCGCTCCCAATAAGCCAACGAGTGCGAATAAGAATCCCACTGTCTGTGCAAACTGTGGCGGACGAGAATCTTCAGTCACTACTTCCCCACGAAGTAGCGGCTTAACTACGCGCTTAAAGATAAATGCGTACGGAGTGAATTGCGGACCACGGATTGCACCAATTGCAAATACAACGCCTTGTAGTGCAAGCACCCAAGCGTTCTGTGTTGCAAGTGCAATTGCTAAAACAATGACAGTGATTGCTGCACTAAAACGTGGACCACGAACATCGATAAGTGTTGGTGTTTTTAATTGTTGTGACATGGAAGAAGGATAAAGAAGATGAAAACGAAATACTAATTGCGAAGAACTTGCACTTACTTAACTGATGCAATTGCCGCGAGAACTTCATCGCGTTTAGGCGCACCAACAGCGCGTCCTACTTCAGTGCCGCTCTTATCCAGAATTAAAGTTGTTGGAGTAGACAAAATATTGAGGCGATTGACCAAATCGAGGTTGGCTTCGGCATCGATATGAAGATGAGCCACGTCGTGCATGTCAGCTGTCATCTGTGACAAGAGCGCACGAGTCGTGCGACACGGTGTGCAAAATGCGGATGAGAATTGAACCAGCGTCACTCGCGATCCGAGGGGCGCCCCCAACATCTGCGCATTCAGGACAGCAGCCTTGCTCTTACGTACTTTGAAATGGCCCTCGCGCGTTTTGTGCCAGATGCCGTAGGCAGTAGCCAGCGCAAGCACGATAACGAGTGGAAGCAACGATTTCACAAGAGTATTGTTGCGCACTTAACAGGAATAGGAAACCCGACTATGGCCTCAGTGTTGTTACTAACAAACACACTTGGCGCGAGCGCTGAAGTTTTGCCAGCACTGGGTTTGCTACAACACAGCGTAAAAATTCTTCCAGCAGAAGCAAGCGTCTTGGTCGATGTTCCTGAGATGCAAATTCTTCTGATCGATGCACGCCGCGATTTGCCTGCTGCAAAGTCACTTACAAAATTATTAACATCAACTGGCGTTGGTGCGCCTGTCATCGCAATTACAACTGAAGGTGGATTATCTGCAATCAGCGCTGAATGGGGCATCGATGATGTCATGCTCGATACGGCAGGTCCTGCAGAAGTAGATGCACGTATTCGTCTTGCAATTGGCACATACCAATCATTGATGAACGCATCAGATCCAAACGCCGGAGAAATTAGAACTGGCGAAGTTGTTATTGATGAAAACTCTTACACCGCACGCATTAAAGGTCGCGCACTCGACTTAACATTTAAAGAGTTCGAACTACTTAAGTACTTGGCACAACACCCAGGTCGAGTCTTTACTCGTTCGCAATTGCTGCAAGAAATCTGGGGCTATGACTATTTCGGTGGAACTCGCACAGTCGATGTTCACATCCGTCGTCTGCGCTCAAAACTTGGTCCAGAGTTTGAAGCGATCATCGGCACAGTGCGAAATGTGGGATACCGATTCACTCTGCCTCACAACGGAAAAGATTCCAATATTTCTGAACGCGTTTAATTCAGATGCGCCATATTCTCAAGATTCACCGTTCACTTCTTGATCCCATCCCAGTAATTAAGCACTCATACACACTTCGCACATTTAATCCCACAACAGATAAGCAGCAATGGCTGGAATTAAATAACACCATCTTTGCTCACCACCCAGATCAAGGTAATTGGGCGATGGCAGATCTAGACAATCGCATGGCAGAGCGCTGGTTTGATGCCAAGGGTTTTTTCCTCGCCGTACAAGGTGAAAGCATTATTGGTTTTTGCTGGACAAAGATTCATGACGAATTTGTTAATCAGGATCCAATCGGTGAGCTATACGTCGTTGGTGTTCACCCAGAACATGCGCACAAGGGCATTGGTCGCGCAGTTTCAATTGCCGCAATGAATTACTTGGTAGGCAAAGGCCTTAAGCAATCAATGTTGTACGTAGATGCTGATAATGAAAAAGGTCTTGCCCTCTATAAATCCTTAGGCTTTAACTAGTTCGGCGCACATCTTTCTAAAAGCTTTGGTGTGTTTATCAACGTCGGCAGCCGTTGTATCTGGTGACATCAACGCCATATTGTGAAATGGCGTTAACAAGAAACCATCGTTGAGCAAACGCAAATGGATGTACTGCTCTAGTTCGAAATCTCCACCATCTGCTGCTTCTTTGCCTGTGCGTGGCGCATGAGGTGCAAATATGTACTCACCACGTGCTCCCAAACGATTGCAGTGCCATGGCAGACCGAACTCTTTAATCGCAGCATCAACACCATCTGACCAGCGTGTGCCGAGGGCAATCATCTTCTTAAAGTTCTTCTCGTTTAATACTTTCTTTAGCGTCACGCGCATTGCAGCAGCAGATAAAGCATTACCAGCCAGAGTAGAACCGATTCCGCCAGTATCAACAATTTCGCGCTTTACCTTTGCCGCAATCTGATCTGCAATTGCTTTAGTCATTCCAAATGTTCCAGTCGGCAATCCACCTGCAATTGCTTTACCAATGGTCAACATATCTGGCTTTAGTTTGTGCAACTTTGTCATTCCACCAGGGCCCACAGAAATAGTGTGCGTCTCATCAATAATCCAGACAGCGCCATATTTCTTTGCAAGCTTTCCAACTGCTTCTAAATAACCCTTTTCCGGCAGAACAATTCCGATATTTGTCATCGCAGGTTCCATCAAAATCGCTGCAACATCACCGTGTGCAAGTGCTGCTTCCATCGCAGCTAAGTTATTGAATTCAACGACTCGAGTTGTCTCGTTTAAATCAACTGGCGCGCCAATGTTTCCCTCGCGCTTTACGGTGTTGCCAGCAGCATCCAGAGTGGCAAATGTTTCATCGACTGATCCGTGATAGCACTTGTCGATCACAATAATCTTTTGCTTGCCTGTCACAAGTCGGCAATAACGAATTGAGTGACGATTAGCATCGGTAGCCGAGACAGTAAATTGCCACATAGGAAGACCAAAGCGCTCAGTCAGATCTTCACTCACTGCCAGTGCATCTTCGGTTGGCAACATCGCAGTGAGCCCAGAATTAAGTTGTTTCTTGATTGCCTCAACTGTTGCAGCAGGTGAGTGCCCTGTCATCGACCCGGTATCGCCTAAACAAAAATCAATATATGAATTGCCATCAACATCTTTAAAGTGCGCACCCTTAGCGCTCTTAACAAAGATCGGATACGCACCCGGCCACTTAGTCATCCAGGACATCGGCACGCCACCTGGCATCGATTTCTTAGCTTGGGCAAATAATTTTGCGCTCTTTTTTGTTCGCGCTAAATAACGCTTCTCTTCTTTTTTCATCAACTTTGCTAGATGTGCGCGATCAATCATTTGAATATCCTACTTATTCTTGCTCGAAAACAAATAACGCTTCTATGTAGTGCTCGCCCGTAATGCCTAAGTTCTGCGCATCAGGGGGTGCGGTCTGTGGCTCAATACTGATGCCTTCAGAGTCCTCTGTATAAACAACCCACCACGGTGCATCTGATTCGATACTAATTCGTGCAACGTCTTCCCAGACAACGCTCGGTGTGCCGCGCACTTCTGTAAAAGCGTCATCCCAGGGTTCGGCACTCGGTGAAACTATTTTTCCATCCGGCAATCCATCTGAATCACGCTGCAACATCTTTGCTGCACTAAATTCAACTTCCGCGCTGCCTCCACGATCTAGATCGCGCACAAACCATGGATGTAATCCCATCCACACAGGTAGGTCGCACTCGCCGGGATCGTATTCAAGTGACCAGCGAATAGCGTCATCTAATACTTCAATTGATTGTTCGACTGTTCCGCCGCCATATGGTTTTGGTAAATACAACATTGAACGACCTGGCCCAATTTCTTGCCACGAAGATTCGTAACCAAATCCATGAATCGCATGTGGTGGAAGAGCATTCGTTGGTAATTGAAACTCTTCTCCGCTTGGCGATTTAATAATTCCATCTCGCACACGCCCCGCCCACGGAGCCATTGCAAACCAACCGTATGTAAGGGGTGATCCGCGAAAGGGAAGAGCAAATTGCATATCTCGCCAGATCAACGATGAGATTCGTGCGCCTTGATCTAGATCAATATTGATCTGAAATTCGGCGTCATCAATGAATTGCACTTTGTTCACCTTTGCGCGCTAAGTATTCGGCGATGACCTCAACGCCCAGTAAATGATCTTCTACTTGCGGCAATCCACTGATCAACAAAATCCCAACCATTCCAACACCAGTTACGTTTAGCGGCAATCCACCGCCGTGCACAGCATGCAGCTCTTCTGGCATTTGATTGTCTTCATACCAATCAACACCAGCTTCTTCTGCTGCAACTCTTTCAAACATCGTGGATGTTCCCTTTGCCATGACAACTCGAGCTTTGCGCGCAATCCACCAATCATTTTCTGGCTTCGACCCCGGCAGTGAGATATGAAAGACAATCCACTCGCCCATTCGAACTTCAACTGCAATTGGCAGTGCACGATCTCTGCCAAGACCAATTGCAATCTCACCTATTTCAATTGCTTCGGCCTGAGATAGTGAAGGCAAGACAAGGGTCTGCGCTTCTAGGGCTAGCTGCGCGCTAGTGAAGCCACCTGTTGTCTCGACCATGAGAGCATCTTGCCTTAAGTTATATCCATGTTCACACTGCCTAAGACAGAACTTTTAGTCCATCCACTATGCCTCGGTGCAAATGTCTTTGGCTGGAGCGCAGATGAACCCCAATCATTCGCCGTTCTAGATGCCTACGTCGCAGCCGGTGGCAACTTCATCGACACAGCCGATGTGTACTCAGAATGGAAAGAAGGCAACTCAGGCGGAGAATCAGAAATCATTCTCGGCAAGTGGATGAAAGCACGCAATAACCGAAACAAAATTGTTCTTGCCACAAAGGTTGCAAAACTTTCCACACGCCGCGGTTTATCACCTGAAAACATCACAGCAGCACTGGATGACTCACTCAAGCGCCTGCAGACAGATTATGTTGATATTTATTACTCACACGAAGATGATTTAAAAGTCCCCACCGAAGACACTCTTGGCAAATACACAGAATTAATCACCGCCGGAAAAATCCGCTACATCGCAGCATCTCAACACTCAGGTGCACGTCTGCAGCACGCCTTAGACACCGCAAAAGCCAACAACCTTGCTTCATACATTGCGCTACAAGATCACTACAACTTAATGACTCGCAATCCTTTTGAATCAGAACAACAAGCTGTCGTTACTAAGAACGGATTATCCGCACTTCCTTTCTACGGTCTTGCAAAAGGTTTTCTCACAGGAAAATATCGCCCCGGCATCACAGTCGAATCTGTCCGAGCCGAAGCTGCCAAGGAATACATGACACCAACTGGTTGGGCAACAATTGATGCACTAGATGCCATCGCAAAAAACCACGGCGCATCAATCTCTGCTGTCGCCCTTGCTTGGATACGATCAAATCCATCTGTCAGTGCACCGATTGCAAGTGCCCGCACAGTCGAACAATTAATGGAGATAATTCAAATAATTAAGTTATCAAGCGAAGAAGTAGAACAACTCAACACAGCTAGTCGTTAACGCTCCACGCTGTATTTTCATTTCGATTCACAACCCACGCCGAATAAGACGCTAACTCAGGCAACCCAAACCACTTCGCACCATCTTTGCCCGCAACCATCAGCGCAGTCGCCAGTGCGTCACACAGCCCCGCATCCGGCCCAATAACGCTGGCAGAGCGTGCCCCGATTGCAATCAACTGCGTGTACGGATCATGAATATGAGCTCCGCGTTCGTAATCACCGCTCGTTGCAATCGCACCATCAAAGACCTCAACCAAATGCACAATCTCTTTTGTGTTATCAGGATTAGAAATACCTATCGACCACGGCTTTATAACACCACCATCATTGAAACCACCACGCAGCGCTAAATCTCCTGCAAAGTTAATCTGCACATGCTGCGCTCCATGTTCTTGCGCAATATCTGCGCACTTATCGCCCGCCCACCCTTTTACATAACCACTGGGATCAAAACCACCCGGCACCGCCCACGGATCAAATGCACCATCAGTTAAATCACGAGCAACCGCACACAAGTTAGCAACTTCTATTACATCAGCGGGTGCATCGCCTATTTGCATACGTCCATCACGTAATTGCGAGACAACAGAGTCAGGCTTATACGTAGAAAACAAATCATCAACTAAACCCACAAATGAAGTTATCTCTGCAAAGGCAGAAACAGGATCAAAAGATTCACCTTCGCAATCAAAGTAAAGCTTCGTGCCCCAAGCATCGATTGTGTGGCGCTGGCGCATAAGAAAACTTATAGACCAGCTTGTGCAATTGCGGATGCAAGTGATTGAGACCAACCGTATGAAGTAAAGGATGCACCAGATACTGCCTGCACATTCGCAGATTGCGCATCAATAGTTCGCTCACGCAAAACTGGCACCGACATCTGTGTGTATCGATCACTGCTGCCAGTTGGTGCCTGCACTGTTTGTGCATCAACAATCTTGCCATCTTTAACCATAATCTTTACCTGCACAGGGCCATAGCGCGTACCCACTTCAACACCCGTAAATGATTGCGCTGCAGTATCAACTGCAATCGGCGCTGTCTTTGAGAGATTTGGCGGAGTAATCACCAATACCGCACCCAACCCACCCACGGTGCCACCAGCGATTAAGAGCGCTCTTCTCATTTAATTTCCTTGTGATAACCAAATGCCTCGTCATGGAATTTATTCTTTGGAACACCAGCGTCTTGCGCTGCTTTACGCACTGATTCCACCAGCGGTGTTGGCCCACAGATATAAACATCAGCATCAGCAAATCTAGGCACTAACTTCGTCAAAGCACGCGCATCCATTGGATGATCCTTACGCGGGCCCACCAAGTAATGCACACGAATCGTGCTATCGGAATTGCCTGCTAAATAATCTAACTCTTCACGCAGAACTAAATCTTCTTCTTTAGATGCTCTAAAAATAACATCCATCTGCACACCATTTTTAAACTCTTCGATGATTGCTCTTATAGGTGTAATTCCCACTCCACCGCCAACTAGAACAACGTGCGCACTAGATGAACGTCCTGCTGTGAAAGCACCGTATGGACCTTCCACAAAGACTCGCGTGCCCGGACGTAAGTCAGCGAGCGAACGAGAGTGATCCCCTAAATCTTTAACAGTTATTCGAACGTAATGCTCAGTCGGCGCAGCCGACAGAGAATAAGGATGTGCAACTAATAAGTGTCCTTTTGCTAAAAAGCGCCACGAGAAGAACTGTCCGCCTTGCGCCGCAAGTTTGTGCAACTGACGCCCGCGCATAATCACCGAAACAACACCAGGACCTTCAATCACAACACGATCAACTTTGATGTTATGGCGCATCGAACGCACCAATGGCAAACCAATACGCCAATACAAAACCGATGCACCCATCAATACATACAATGCAGTCCAGAACCAACGATTAAGCGGATGCCCCACAAACATAGAACCGTTGAGCACTTGGTGCATAAAGGAGAGTGCAACGGCTGCGTATGTATAGATATGAATAATCCACCATGTCTCATATGACATCTTGGCTCTTGCCTTTTTATACGACGTCACACCCGCCAAAATCATCAATACAAATCCACCGAGTGCTGCCCACATCCAATAAAACTTTGTGAGCATGTTCCACAACTCTTTATACAAAGGGATTTGGTCTTGCCCAGCAAATCCAAAAATCACAAAGAAAACATGAAAGCCAATAAGAAATAACGAGTACGGCGCCAGCTTGCGGTGCCACGTCACCAACCTGTCATGACCCACACCGCGCTCTACGAATGGAATGCGCGCAATAAGAAAAATCCCAAGGATTGCAAAATATGTACCGACCAACGCACACAACCGTGAGAACGAAGTGATCAGTGCATATGGCGAAGAGATATCTGAATACGTCATCGTCGTCACCTGCATCGCAACGGTCAGCCCCAACCCCAACCCTGCAATCAACGCCGCCCAATCAACGCCCGCGGCCGATGAATACCTAATCGTGGACGCGTTGCTCATAGCCCCATTCAACTCCTATTTCCTGTGAGTTACATGAGCGCAATACACTTAAACCCTTATGAAGCACCTGCAATTGATCCGACTGCTCGTTGGTCGCGAATTAACTCTGCGCTACAAGCGCAGCGTGATTGGCATTGGCTGGACGCTTCTCAACCCAATGCTCACAAGCTTTGTCTTATGGGTTGTCTTCTCTTTCGTCTTCGCAGGTCGTTTGCCCGATGGCCAGCAGTACGCTCCTTATTTAATGGCCGGAATCGTTCTTAACTCATTTTTTAATCAAGGCATCATGATTTCTGCCGAATCAATTGCTTCAAACTCGGGCGTACTCACAAAGATTTATGTTCCACCGCAAATCTTCCCAATCTCCGTAGCCCTTGCTGGCCTCGTTAACTTCTTTATTGGTCTTATCCCGCTTGCAATAGTTGTATATATCTCAGGCCAATCACTGGCTCTTACATTCCCGCTCGTCATCATCGTCGGCTTCTTTTTAGCACTTCTCGTCGCCGGTCTGGGTTTATCTCTCTCACTTCTCTTTATTCGCTTCGATGACACCAAGAATATTGTTGGCGTAACTCTTTTGATTCTCACCTACTTAACCCCAATTTTTTATCCAATCTCGATTCTCAATGAGCGAATGCAGAGCATCGTCAAACTCAATCCGCTCACAAGTTATCTAGACTGTTTCCGCTGGGCTTTTTCCAATAACGCCGTAGCAACTCTGAATGACTGGCTATACATGGGCGCCACCGGAATATTGGCAATCCTCTTCGGCACCTACGTCTTTAAGAAGTTCTGGCCAAGAACGGTGGCGATGCTCTAATGGCAACTATAGAAATCACAAACGTAAGTTTCACTTACCGCGTTCTAAAAAATCGCTCTGGCTCACTTAAGGAGCTATTCAGAGATTTCCTCGGAAGAAAAGTTCGCGTTGAGAATTACCAAGCCCTTAAAGATGTTTCCTTCACGGTTGATTCAGGTGAAGTAATTGCAATCATCGGAAAGAATGGTGCCGGTAAATCCACGCTACTTAAAATTCTTGCTCGTGTGCTTCCACCAACCACAGGAGCTGCAAAGATTTCTGGATCGATTGCTCCAATGATCGAACTCGGTGCGGGTTTTCATCCAGAAATGTCTGGAACTGAAAATGTGCTTCTGTATTCAACTCTGATGGGACGCGATGTTGAAAGAACTCGCAGCCGCACAGAAGCAATTGGCGAATGGGCCGGCGTAACAGATCACATGGATTTTCCTTTACGCACATTCTCTTCCGGCATGGTTGCACGCCTCGCATTCGCAACAGCCACTGATGAAAATACTGACGTACTCTTAATTGACGAAGTACTA